>Ga0081539_10001133_pt1 | contig 48396 bp, 44 predicted proteins | sample TabmetS4T2R2_FD_71023 | JGI IMG/M metagenome (GOLD analysis project Ga0081539, IMG submission 71023) | Tabebuia heterophylla rhizosphere microbial communities from the University of Puerto Rico - S4T2R2 | ecosystem: Host-associated > Plants > Roots > Rhizosphere ... | reverse complement strand
TGGGAGAGGGGGTCTGGGGGAGAGGGAGTTCATCTCCCTCTCCCCCAGTCCTTTTTCTCACGCCCAGGGATTCCGCCCCCACGGCCCGGCCGGTGCCGATCGCCGCTGTCCACCCATCCGTGCCGCCAGTGCCTCCAGTGCCGCGACGCGGTTCTCGGTGCGCGGATGGGTCGAGAACAGGTTGTCCATCCGCGCGCCCGACAGCGGGTTGACGATGAACATATGTGCGGTGGCGGGGTTCGCCTCGGCCTGCATGTTGGGGATCTGGTGCGCGTAGTCGTCCAGCCGGCGCAGTGCGGCGGCGAGGCCGAGCGGGTTGCCGGTGATCTCCGCGCCGCCGCGGTCGGCCTCGTATTCGCGCGAGCGGCTGATCGCCATCTGCACGATCATGGCGGCGATCGGCGCCAGGATGACCATGAGGATCAGGCCGACGATCCCGAACGGGCTGCCGTTGCGCTCGTCGCGCTGGCCGCCGCCGAAGAACATGCCGAATTGCGCGAGCATGCCGATGGCGCCGGCGATGGTCGCGGTGATGGTCATGATGAGCGTGTCGCGGTTGCGGATATGGGCGAGCTCATGGGCGATGACGCCGGCGACCTCGTCCTGGTCCATCAGGTTGAGCAGGCCGGTGTTGACCGCGACGGCGGCGTTCTGCGGGCTGCGGCCGGTGGCGAAGGCGTTGGGCTGGTCCTCGTGGATCAGGTAGACGGCGGGCATCGGGATGCCGGCGCGGGCGGCGAGCTGGCCGACCAGATGGTAGAGCTCCGGCGCTTCCTGCGGCGTGACCGGCTGGGCGTTGTGCATGGAGAGCACCGCACGGTCGCTGTTCCACCAGGCGAACAGGTTCATCGCGCCGGCGATGAGGAGGGCGACGATCATGCCGCCCTGGCCGCCGATCACCCAGCCGATGCCGGCGAACAGGGCGGCGAGCCCCGCCAGCAGGATGGTGGTGCGCAGATAGCCGCTCATGGGCGCATTGGTCTCCCGGCTTGCCTCGCCCCAGATGATGGTGAAGGGAGGGGGCCGATCCAATATGGCTGACGCGGAGGTGCGCGCGATGGCGGAGCAGGAGAAGCCGGCCGAGACGGCGCCGGAGGCTGCGCAGCAGAAGGCGCGCGGGAAGCCGGGCGAGAAGGCGCCGGGCAAGCCCCGGGAGGTCGGCGGGCCGAGCGGGCCCGAGCCGACCCGCTACGGCGACTGGGAACGCAAGGGGCGGGTGAGCGACTTCTGAACCGCGGAATCGGCGAAGAGCCGATGTCCGAGCACGCCAAAGGCGGCCGGCACCGGGGCGCAACGCCTCGCCCGGGAAATGCGCGTCACCCCCCGCAGCGCCGCAGCACCGCGCAGAGCCGCGAGAAGGCCAGCCAGAACGCCCCGTGCCCCACGCCGCCCTGCGGCTCGCCCCGCCGCAGCAGCCCGCGCCGCGCCTCGAACCGCCCGCGCATGTTCTCGAGGAACGCGCCGTTCGCCGCCAGGTACTGCTCCAGCAGCTCGGTCGCGAGCTCGATCTCCACCGCGGGATGGCCTTCGGTGGTGAAGCCCTTCAGCATCCGGCTCTCTTCCGCCAGCGCCAGGTTCACCCGATGCAGCTCCGCAAGCTGCCGCGCGATGCGCAGCCGCGCCTCGCGCGCGCGATCGGGAATGGTGCCTTCCATCCCTCCAACCTGCCCCGCGACCCTGAATCCGCGGTGAACGCACGCGCTTCGATCCGAAAATGCCGCGCTCCCCCGAACCCCCACCTCTTTTCTTGGCTTCCTGCCGGGTCTTTGGGGGGATCTCGTTGGCGCCGGAGGTGCCGTAGACGACATCGTCCCCCAACCCGGTGGAGGCATTCTCGAAGTTGACGATCCGATCCGCCCCTGCGCCGGCCACCTCGAGGCCGATGGCCCGGTTCGCCGTGACGCGGGCGCCACCTGGCATGTAAGGCGACAGGTCATGCGCCCTGGTGTCGAGGTTGATCCAGATATTGCTCTCGGCGTCGTGCGCATCGTAGGTGTCGGTGCCCGCCCCGCCATCGATGCTGTCCGTGCCGTCGGCGCCGCTGTGGCCGAGCGCCAGGTAGGCGTCATCGCCGCCGCCGAGCGCCACCGTGTCCGGCCCGTTGCCGTCCCTGACCGTCTCGCCGTTGGCGCCGCCGGTGAAGCTGTCCTCGCCGTCGCCCAGATCGATCACGCCTTGCACGGTGCCGTCGAGGACAACGCCACGCACCGTCCTGAAATTGACGAAGCTGTCGTTGCCCGTGCCGAGCGCGACATCGCCCACGATCAAGCCGCTGTTCGCGACGGAAGCGGCGCCGCCCTGGTCGCCGACCCCGCCCCTGATCGCGCCTGCGTTGATGAGGACATCCGCGCCTTCGCCGAGCTCGACGACATTCTGGGGGACGAGGGAGAAGCGCACATCGAGCGGCGCGTTGATCTCGCCGGTGTTGCTGAGCAGGTCGTCGCCGCCGCCAAGATGGACGATGCCGGTCAGGATGCCGGAATTCCGCACCGTATCGGCGCTGGTGCCCGCTTCGTCGAGAACGGCGTTGATGCCCTCGATCGTGCCGCTGTTCCTGATGAGGTGAGACTCCCCGCCGGACAGCAGGACGCCGCAGGTGGTTCCGAGGATCGCGCCCTTGTTCACGATCGTCGCGGAGCTCGCGGCAGCGATCCCGCTCGTCCTGCCGCTCACTTCGCCTTCGATGCCGACGGTGATCGTGGAGGCATCGGCATTGCCGGCCGCGAGCTGGATGCCATGAGACTTCAGGGAAACGACGGCGCCATCGATGGTGACGCTCCACGCGCCGGTGCCGGCGAGCAGCGCACCGGCGCTGTCGTCACCCTCGGCGACCAGGAATGCGCCGGGATCGACGATCAGCGCATCGGCCGTGGCGCTGTCCATGTGGAAGGCGGGGTCCGCATTGGCGCTGGTGTGCACGCTCGTGGCGGGCGTGATGCGAAAGGTGGTCACGTCGGTCTCTCCTGGGCCTTCCGCATGGTCGGCCGAGGAGGCTGCCGGTTCGGCATCCTCCTCGGCGCGTGCGGCGCGGCATGTCGGTTGGAAGCCTTCGCCGGATGCGAGGGGCGGTTGGGGCGGATCAGCCCGCCGCCGGCTCGGCCGGATCGGGGCGGACCACCACGGTGGAGGCCACCGGGTAGAATTCCTCGCCGGGCATGCCGACGCGGCGGGCGTGCTCGCGGATCGCCTCCCCGTCCTTGGCCTCGTAGATGCAGAAGGTGCCGAGGCGCCCATCGGCCTCGTTCACCACATAGCTGCGGATCCAGCGGACCCGGTCGGACATCTCCTCGTTGCCGATCTGGGCCGACCGCGCCGCGGCTTCCTTCAGCGCCTCGGCGGAGGCCCAGGCGCTGGGGCGGCGGATGACGTAGAGCTGCATGTCGATCTTCCTCTCGAAGGGCGCCGCCTGCCGGCTGCGCCGTTGCTGCGGCCGCGCGCCTTGCGCGGCGGAGAGGGAGTTATGCGAAGCGGGCGCCTACCGTCCTTACCGCGGGCTGATCCTTCGCTGATCATTCGCGCCGCCCGGCCCACCCTGCCGGGCGCGCAGCTTCCGCTATCCGGGGACCGCAGCGCCGGCAGGCTCGGCATGGCTCCTGAGCGCCGCCGCCATGGCGCCGAGGCGGTGGGAGCCGATGCGGGCCGCGGCCTGCTCGGCAGCCGCGATCTCGGTGCGGGCGCCGCTCGCATCCCCCGCTTCCAGCAGGGCGCGGGCGAGGTCGAGGCGGATCCGCGCGGCGTGATACTCCACGCCCGCGCTGGTCCAGAGCTGGCGGGCCAGCAGCAGGAGGCGGGTCGCCTGGACGCCGTCAGGGCGGACCAGCGCGGCGCGGGTCTCGGCGATCAGCGCGCGCAGGGCGGGCTGCGGCCAGCGCTCCGGCGCGGCCTCGATCTCGGACAGCAGCGCCCGCGCCCGCGCAGGGCGATCGCCGAGCGCCGCGATGCGCGCCGCATGCACCAGCAGCATCCCGCGGCGCTGCAGATGGAACCAGCTGAGGCCTTCGAGCGCACGATCGAGCGCCGCGAGCGCGCCGTCCACCTCGCCCGATTCGCACAGCAGCACGGCATTGCCGGGCTCCGCGTCCCAGCCCAGCGAATAGGCCGTCTGGTAGTCCGCGCGTGCGGCGCCGAGATCGCCCAGCATGGCGTGGAGATCGCCGCGCACCCGGTAGCCCTCGCCGATCGACCAGGCCTCCTCCTCGGACAGCTTGGGAAGGGCGGCCTCGATCTCGGCCACCGCCTCCGCCAGCGTGCGCTGCGACCCGGCGATCTCGGCACGATGCAGATGGCAGGCCCCCGGGCTGCTGGCGAAGCTCGCCGTGCACCAGCTCTCGAAACCGTCGCTCCACTGCCGCGCGCGCGACCAGTCGGCGAAGGTGCGGCACGCCCACAGGATGTTGCAGTAGATCAGGCTGCCGGTGATGGGGTCGACCTGGCTCGACAGCGCGATCGCGGCGGCGTGGTTCTGCTGCTCGCTTCCCAGCGCGACGCGCCCGAGCGAGAGGTTGTAGAAGCCCTGGTACACGAGGGTCAGCGCCTTGAGCCCGGGATCGCCGCAGCCTTCGGCGAGCGCATGGGCCGCCGCGGCCAGTTCCAGCGCCTTCTCGGGTTGTCCGCCGAAGGTGGCGAAGCGCGACCGCATCCACAGCAGATAGGCTCTCGGCCACGCCTCGTCGCAACCGGCGAGCAGCGATTCGGCGCGCTCGAGCCAGCCGCGCGCCACGTCGGCGGCGCTGCGCTCGAGCTGGATCTTCGCCAGCGTCACCGCGGCCCGGGCCGCGCGCGCCGGATGCCCGGCATCGATATGGGCCGTCACCGCACGCGCGAGGATGGGAATCGCCTCGACGGGGCGGCCGCGGCATTCCACGGCCAAGGCCCAGAGATCGAGGTCCGCGTGGGGCAGCGATCCGGTCGCGGCGAGCCGCTCGAAGATCCTGGCCGCGCCCGCCCAGTCGCGCGCTCGCGCCAGGCTTCGCGCCGCGGCGAGATCGTCGCTCCCCGGTGCCTCGGCCGGTTCGGCCTTGCCGAGGCCGGGATCGTCGATCGCGAAGCGGTAGCCATGGCGCGTGTAGCTGCGGATGGCCTGCTCCAGCCCGCCGGCGGCCAGGGCGCGCCGGGCGAGGCTGACCGCGCGCTGGAGCGACGCCTCGGCCACCGTCACGTCCGGCCACAGCGCATCCATCAACTCGTCCTTCGGGACCACCCGGCCGGCGTTGCGCACCAGATGGACGAGCAGATCGAAGACGCGCGGCTGCAGCATCTGCGGGGCGCCGCGCAGCGACAGCCTGCGCGCCGCCTCGTCGAGCTCGAATGGTCCGAAGGCATGCAGCATCGGTGGGCCTGGTCCGGCGGTCCGTCGCCGACAGGGTACCGGAACTCTCCCCTGGCAGTCTGCCGCAAATCCCGGGTTCACGTCGCGGCTCGTTCTCGACGAGAGCGGTTTCGTCGGAATCGGGATCAGGAGAAGAAGGAGTGGGGGCGGAGAGAACTCCGCCCCCACACCCCCACCTCCTTCTTTTGGCTTATTGGTGCTGGTGGCTTCCGCACTCTCAGGTGCCACGCCGTTGTCTCGTCGAGAACGGGGCTCGCCACGTTTCCCATGAGTCAAAAAAAGGAGGTGGGAGGTCTGGGGGGCGGAGTTCTCTCCGCCCCCCAGCTCTTCAAACCTCCGCCTCCCCAAGAACCCGCCGCACATCGCCGCCCCAGCCGGTCTCCAGCCGTTGCAGCCACCGGTCCGCCTGGGTCTTCCCGCTCGCCACGATCTCCTCGAGCGGCGCGAGATACGCCTCCTCGCCGAGGCCCCGCGCCCGCAGCCCGTCCGCCGCGATCGCCACCGCCTCCCGCGCCAGCTCCCGTGCCGTGCCGCCGCGGAACGGCGCCGCCAGCCCCTGCTGCGGCACCGCCTCACGCAGCCCCCGCATCTCCGCCACCGACCAGCCGCGGATCAGCGCCGCCGCCGCCTTCTGCGCCGAATCCTCGTACAGCAGCCCGACCCAGAACGCCGGCAGCGCCAGCAGCATCGCGGCGTTCCCCGCATCCGCCCCGCGCATCTCCAGGAACCGCTTCAGCCGCACATCGGTGAACACCGTCGTCACGTGATCGGCGAAGTCGCCCATCGTCGCCCGCTCACCCGGCAGGGAATTCAACCCGCTCCGCAGGAACGCCCGGAACGACGCCCCCGCCGCGTCGATGAACTTCCCGTCGCGCATCACGAAATACATCGGCACGTCGAGGATCCAGTCGGCGAAGCGCTCGAAGCCGAACCCCTCCTCGAACACCACGGCAGGAATCCCCGTGCGGTCCGGATCGGTCTCCGTCCACACCTTCCCCCGCAAGGTCCGGTAGCCGTTCGGCCTTCCCTCGGCGAAGGGCGAGTTCGCGAACAGCGCCGTCGCCACCGGCTGCAGCGCCAGCGAGACGCGCAGCTTCTCCACCATGTCGGCCTCGTCGCCGAAATCGAGGTTCACCTGCACCGTGCAGGTGCGCAGCATCATGTCGAGCCCCATCCGCCCGACCCGCGGCATGTAGGCGCGCATGATCGCGTAGCGGCTCTTCGGCATCCACGGCATCGCCTCGCGCGCCGCCAGCGGATGGAAGCCGAGCGGCGCGAAGCCGATTCCCATCGGCCCCGCCACCTCGTGCAGCTCCCGGAAATGCTCCGCGAGCTCCACCCGCGTCGCATGCAGATCCGAGACCGGCGCGCCCGAGAGCTCGAACTGCCCCCCCGGCTCCAGGCTGACCGAAGCGCCATCGCGCTTCAGCCCGATCACCTTCCCATCGTCCAGGATGGGCTCCCATCCTTTCCCTTGCAGCCCTTCCAGGATCGCGCGGATCCCACCCGGCTCATAAGCCGGCGGCGACAGGTCGCTGCGCCGGAACCCGAATTTCTCGTGCTCGGTGCCGATACGCCACGCCGCGCGCGGCTTGCTGCCGGCGGCGAACCAGTCGGCAAGCTGTCGCGCCGAAGAGATCGGCGTGAGGTCCGCCTCGCCCGGATTGGACATCAGGTCTCCGTATGCGCCGTGCGGGCAGGACGCCCCCTGGCAAACCGTTGCGCCTTGCAGGGCAGGTTCCGACGGCGCTCTCCCGGCCGCCTCCCGCCCCCTCATTGTCCGGCCCCTTGCCGGAACCGCCGCAGCCGCCCCCGGGGCGCCTCAGCCTTCGGCCCAGTCTCCCGCCAGCGCCATCAGCACCGCAAGCCCCGCGACCGCCGCCGTCTCGGCCCGCAGGATGCGGGGACCGAGCGCGACGGGTGAAACAAAGGGGCGCCGGCCGAGATCGTCAAGTTCGGCCCCGGAAAACCCGCCCTCCGGCCCCACCAGCCAGGCGCAGGGCAGGCGCAGCCCCGCCGCCGCCCGCCCGATCGGCGCCACCCCCCGCCGCTCCGCCCCGACCAGCAGCGGCACCCAATCCCAGCGGTCCAGCACCGCATGCAGCGGCGCCGCCTCGGCCACCGCCGGCACGCTCAGCCGCTCGCACTGCTCCGCCGCCTCCCGCGCGATGGCCGCCAGCCGCGCGACATTCACCCGGTCCGTCACGCAATGCCGGGTGATCACCGGCTGGATCGAGGCGACCCCGATCTCCGTCGCCTTCTCCACGATCCAGTCCATCGCATCGCGCTTCACCGCCGCGACCAGCAGCCTCAGATCGGGCTCCGCCGCCGGCGCCCGCCGCCGCGCGCCGACCGCGAAACTCCCGCGGTCCTTGCGCAGCGCGGCGATGCGCGCCTCCCACTCGCCGTCGCGCGCATTGAAGAGATGCACGACATCCCCGGCAGAGCGCCGCAGCACGGCGCCGAGGTAATGCGCCTGCCCCGGCGTCGCAGGCACCTCGACACCTTCGGCGAGCGACAAGTCCATGAACAAGCGAGGGACCGACATGCGGGAACATATAGCTTGGGGGGCGGAGTGAACTCCGCCCCCCAAACCCCCCACCTCCTTTTTTTGGCGACTTGGCGCAAGCAGAGAGGTTCAGCAGGAAACCGCGCCGTAGCCTGGCTCAGAACGGAGCCACGCATGACGCCATGACGAACGCCACGCCTTCCCGCAGCCCGAAACGGAGCACCAGGGCCGATGAATGAGCGAGCTGCGCATCGCGCCAGCGGCGAGTACGGCAGCATCAGCGCCGGAACACGAAGGCCGCGCCATCCCACAACGCGAACGGCCGAACCCCCGCATGCGTCAGCCGAAAACCGAACCGCGCCGCCCAGCCCCGCGCATCCGCGACATCCGCCACACCATCCCCGCGATAACTCAGATTCAACACCGCCAGCGCACCACCCGCCCGCAACACCCGCGCCGCATCCGCCACATGCCGCTCCGCCACCCCGCGCCCCGCCAGCATCAAATAAGGAAAGCTGTCCACCGCCAGCACCAGGTCGAAACCGACCTCCGGCAAGCCACCCAGCCCCTCCCCATCGGTCACCGCAAACCGCAGTCCCTCCATCCCTCCATGCCGCCGCCTCGCCTCCGCCACCATCCCCGCCGACACATCCAGCCCGAGCACCGCACCCACGCGCGCCGCCAGCGCCGCCGCCACCCGCCCCGTCCCACACCCCAGATCCAGCACCGCGGCGCCCTCCCACACCAGCGCCTCGCGCCACAGCCACGCCACCACCTCCGCCGTCGCGCGCGCCAGAATCCCCGCATCGTTCAGCGAATACGCGGCGACGCTCGCCTCCGGCGCCGCCGCCACCGCCCGGTCGAACCCCGCCGCGATCGCCGCGATGCCCACGCTCTCGGCGTGATCCGGCACCGCCTCCCGCAGCCGCGCCAACCCGCGCAGCCGCGCGCCCGCCGGCCCCGCCAGCACGAGCAGCCGCTCCCGCACGGCCCCATCCGGCAGCGCCGCGATCCGCCGCGCCACCGCCTCCGGCGCCTCGCCCGCCAGCACCAGCCGCGCCAGCGCCACCTCCGCCGAGACCTCCCCCGCCAGGCACGACACCAGCGCGCCGCTCATCCCGGCACCAGCCTTCGCCCGCGATTGCGCCGGTCCACCGCGCCCCAGAGGTACTTGTACGCCTCGCCCCCGCGCAGGAAATGCAGCTCGCGGGCACCCGCCGCGATGGCATCCGCGATCACCTCGCCCATCAGCAGTGTGCCCGGGCTCGCCTCCGCCCACGCCTCGTCGAAGCCGCTCAGATAGAACAACAGCCGGTCGCCCGCGCGCAGCGTGTAGTACACCGCCGCGATCCCGCCCTCGATGCGCAGGCTCCACAGCCCCAGCATCCCCGCCGCCGCCAGTCGGGGCAGCGCCGCCTCATGCCAGGCCACCACGCGCGGATCGCACAGCACGCCTTCCGGCACGCCGCGCCGGCTCCAGCGCGCCCGATGCAGCGCCAGCAGCGCCGCCCACACCTCGCCCACCTCCTCAGGCGCCGCGCGCCGCGCCGCCCAGCCGCCGCGCCGGCCCGCGCGGTTCCGCGCCAGCCGCAGCTTCCGCCACATCATCCGCGAGACCGCATCCCGCACCGTCCGCGCCCCCCGCGGCAACGCCAGCACCGGACAGGTCGCGCCCTCCCACCCCTCCTCGCGCCAGCCCCGCGGCACGCCTGCGCGCAACAGCGCCGCATCCGGCGGCAGGTCCGGCAGGTCGCACCACGCGACCCCATCCTCCGCCGCCCCCGCCAGCGCCGTTTGCAGCAGCCGATCCGCCGCATCCCCCGGCGCCTCCGGCGTCAGCAGCATGTCGAGATAGTCGCTCGTACCCGCCCCCATCGGCAGCAGCTTGCGCGCGCCGCCCTCCTCCAGCCGATAGAGCGGCAGCAGTCCCATCATCCCGCGCCCGTCGCGCAGCACCGCGACCCGAGGCGAGCCCGTTCCGAATTCCTCCCACCAGGGCAGCAGCCATTCCGGCGCCTGGAACGGCGTCGCTCCGGGCGCGCGCTGCCACAACGCCTGCCACTCCGGCACCAGCGCCGCGAGCTCGCTCTCCCGCGTGACGCACTCCGCCGCGATCAGCATCGGCGCCTCTCGGCGATGTACGCCTGCGAAGAAAAAGCCTGGGGGGCGGAGTTCACGTCGCGGCAGTGCCGCGACCCCCCCAGACCCCCCACCTCCTTTTTTTGGCTACGGGGAAGCGTGGAAAACTCCGTTCTCAGCCCGACAACGCTGCGGCACCCGAGAGTGCGGGAGGCACAAGCGCCAATAAGCCAAAAAAAGGAGGTGGGGGTGTGGGGGCGGAGTTCTCTCCGCCCCCACTCTTTCCTGGCGGCGCGCCGTCGCGCCGCGATCAGCACCGCGCCACCACCCGTGCCGCGAGCGCCGCGTATCGCGCGAGATACGCCGCCGTGCAGCGCTCCACGGAGAACCGCTCCGCCGCCACTGCCCGGCACACCGCCGCCGAGATCGCGCCGCTCCGCCGCATCGCGGCCGCCATCGCGCGCGCATCCGGCACCAGGAACCCCGTGCGCCCATCCTCCACCGTCTCGCACAACGCGCCGGAGGGAAGCGCGATCACCGGCGTGCCGCACGCCGCCGCTTCCATCGCCACCAGCGAGCTCGTCTCCGCCACCAGGCTCGGCACCAGCACGCACCGCGCCGCCGAGAGCAGCCGCCGCTTGCGCGCGAACCCCACCGGCCCGATCCAGCGCCGCCGCGCATCCAGAAGCGGCTGCACCCGCTGGCGCCAATAGGCGCGATGCTCCGGATAATCGAACACCGCCCCCGCGATCAGCAGCGGCATGTCCGCGCGATGCGCCGCCTCCAGCGCCAGGTGCTGTCCCTTCTCCGGACAGATGCGTCCCAGCGTCAGCGCGAAGCCCCGCCGCGCATGCCGCGCCGCCCCAAGCGCCGCCACCGGCACGCCATTCCCGATCGGCGGCAGCACGTGCCCCGCGGCGCCGCCCAACGCCGCCCGCAGCGCCGCATCCTGCGTGCGCGACACGCCATGCAGCCAGGTCATCGGCCGCGCCGGCCGCAGCGCCTCCGCCGGATACCATTCGGGCGCCAGATGCAGCGTCGCCAGCGCCGGCGCTCCCGGCGGCGGCAGATAGGCCGCGAAATCCACCCCGTGCAGATGCACGACATCCGCGCGCCCCTGCAGCTCGGCCAGAAGCGCCGCGACGCGCCGCTGCACCGCGTCCCGCAGCGCCGGCGTCAACGCGCCGCGCGGCGAGGGCAGCGGCGCCAGCTCCCCCGCCACATGCGACCCTTCGCACGCCACCACGATCGAGCGATGCCCCGCCGCCACGATCGCCCGGTCCAGCGCCCACAGCACCTGCTCGGCACCCCCCACCGCATCCGGCCCGACCGACGCGAAGGGATAGGCGACCGAGAGGATCGTCAGCCGCCGCATCTCACCCCTGGCCGAGCTCCGCCTGCTCGAAGGTGCCGAGGCGCGTCTCCGCGACCCCTCCCGGCGCATAGCGCCGGATCATCGCCGCGCAGAATTCCGCGAACTCCGCCGGCTCGCGCGGCGGCGCCGTGTAATGCGGCCAGCGCCCCTTGTGCTCCGGCGTGAAGCAGAAGGTCACGGTCACGTCGAACGGCTCCAGCGCGCGCATCTGCCGGTCGAACCACGCCTCGGCATCCGGCCGGTACCAATCCGCCCAGGACAGCCCGGTGCGCAGATAGGTCACGCCGAGCTCGCGCATCAGCCGCACCGCGTCGTCCAGCCGGTGATCCTCGAAATGGAACCACTGGCAGAGGCCGAATTCCGGCGTGCACTCATGGAAGATCCGCGCGGCGCGCTTGGCGCGCCCATGCTCGTCGAACAGCCCCATGTGGAAGTGGCGGTAATAGGAGGAGCCCTCCGCCTCCTTGTGCCGCGTCGTCGCCGGCCAGGCCGCCGGCAGGTCGTAGAGGCTGTACCAATGGATGCGCGACGCGCGCGCGCGCAGCAGCTCGTGGCTGCGCCGGAGCCCCCATTCCTGCACCTCCTCGGCGCCGAAGGTGGAGACGCCCACTTCCGAAACCCAGACGGGGAGATGCGTCACCGCCTGGATCTCCGCGAGCTTCTGCGGCCACTCGTCGATCATCCAGTGGTTCCAGTCGAGCGGGAAGCCATGCACCGCCACCGCATCCACCGCCTCCAGCGCGCCCTGCTCGCCGAGGCAGGCGACGAAGCCGGGATCGATCGGCGAGATGCCGCCCATCACCCGCGGCAGCCCCGGCGCCTCGGCCGCGATCGCCTCGCCCGCGAGCCGCGCTGTCTCGGCGAAGATCGTCCAGCCGGGATCGGCCTCGAGATCCCAGTGCGACTTGTTGTTCGGCTCGTTCCAGATCATCGCCGCTTCGATCATCGTCTCCCCTCGCGCGCCCGCGCCGGACAGACGGCGCCCCACGCCCCGTCCGGCCGCTCCGCCCGGCGACAGATCACGACTTCCTCCTCCGGCCGCGCCAGGATCTCGAACCCCGCGCTGCGCAGCATCGCTTCCGAGCAGGCGCGGTTCGGTACCCACCAATTGGTCGGATCCTGCGCATAGCGCCGCTCGATGAAATGCAGCCGCGGGAAGCCGGGGTCGTCGAAGATGTCGGTCCGCCGGAATTCGTAGTCGTCATCGAGCGGCAGCACCGCATCGCTGCCGCGCTGCATGGACTGGAACACCATCAGCTCGCGCGCGGCGTGCTCATGGATCAGGTCGAGCGCCAGCAGCGGATGCCGCAGGTGATACAGCACTCCGATGAACATCACGAGGTCGAAGCGCTCTCCCAGCGCCGCGACGTCATAGACGGAGAGGTGGTGGAACTCGATCGCCACCTCCTCCACCTCCGCCGCGAAGCGCGCCTGCGCCAGGTAGTCCTCGTCCACGTCGATCGCGACCACCCGCGCCGCGCCGCGGCGCTTCATCTCGATCGCGTAGAACCCGCCATTGCAGCCGATGTCGAGCACGGTCCTGCCGGCGAGATCGGCGGGCAGCGCATCGGCGAAGCGCCGCCACTTCACCATCGGGTAGTCGCCGAGGAAATGGTCCGGCGCCGTCCGCACCCCCTTGAGGTCGAGATTGTGGAACCACGGTCCCAGCGCCTCGGCGCGCGCGCGGATGCGCTCCGCGGTCCACGCCTTGCCTGCGGTGGCGCTCATGCGTGCGGTGACGCTCATGGCGCGACCTCCTCGATCCTCGTTCTCGGCGCCGCGCCATCCTCGAGCGCGAGCAGGCGCAGCGCCTCGCGGTAGCCGTTCAGCGTGCCGACATCGACGTAATGCCGCCCCGCGCGCACGCCCCAGGCCTCGCCGCCGGCGGCAAGCCAGGCATTCACCAGCGTGCCGAGATAGGCGTCCTGCCGCTCGCGCGCGATCCACTGTGCATGCAGCGCGTGCAGCACCGCACCCGGCAGCTTGATCGCGCCCCACACCCAGCGCGTGCGCGGCCGCGCCGCCTTCACCTCGATCTCGGTCACGCGGCCCGCTTCATCGGTCAGCACCGTGTCGAAGAATTCGGGCCGCTCCACCGGGAACAGCAGGAAGCTCAGCCGGTCGTCCGGCAGGCCCGCCAGCGCCCCGGCGGGGAACCACACCGTGTCCGGCAGGCCGAGCAGCACCGGCTCCTCCGGCGCGATCATCGGCAGCGCGCGGAACACCGCGTCGCACAGCCCGCTGGCGCGGTCCTGCACCACATAGGCGAACCCGGTATCGCCGAGCGCACCGCCGTAATACTGCAGGATGTCGAATTTCTGCGGCGCGATGACGAAGCAGATCTTGTCCGCCCCGCCGCGCACCATGCGCTCCACCAGGTACTCGCTGACCGCGCGCGGCCGCTCAACCCCGCCATCGCGCCGGCATCCCACCGGCAGCAATTCCTTCGAGAAGGCGAGCGGCTGGATCCGTGTGCCTTGCCCCGCGGCGGGAATGATGCCCCACATGCTGCCCCCTCACGCCGCGCGGCTGCGCTGCGCCGCGAGCGTGCGCAGCAGCGCGCCCGCCTCCTGCAGCCCGTCCACCACCGCCCAGCATCCCTCGGTGATCGCGCCCGGCACGCCGCGCCGCGCCAGCAGCACGGTGCGCATGCCTGCGGCCAGCGCGGCGGCGGCGCCCGGTGCCGAATCCTCGATCGCCACCGCGCGCTGCGGCGCGACGCCGAGCGCCGCCGCCGCGCGCCGGAAGCTTTCCGGATGCGGCTTGCGCCGCGCCACCTCGTCGCGCGTCACCACCACGCGGAAATGCGCCGCGAGCCCCGCATGCCGCAGATGCGCCTCCGCCGTCCGGCGCGAGCAGGCCGTCGCGACGGCGCAGGCGATGCCTTCCAGCCGCAGCCATTCCAGCAGCGCCGGCGCCCCGCGCGCCGGCGCCACGCCGTCGCGCAGCAGCGCCGCCCGCGCGGCGTCGTAGGCCGCGAAGAACGCCGCCATCGGGAACGCCGCCCCGAACTGCGCCCGCAGCAGCGGCACGCGGTCCGGGCGCGGCAGCCCGACCAGCCGGTCGTGGAATTCCGCCTGCGGCGCGGCCACCCCGACTGCCGCCAGCGCCTGGTGGAAGGCGGCGCGATACGCCGCCTCGGTCTCCACCAGCGTGCCGTCGAGGTCGAACACCACGGCCTCCACCGCCGCCCTCATCGCGCCGGCACCTCGTTGAGCGCGAGCAGCTTGCCGCCGCCCTGCCACACCGCGAGGGTGCTGACGGAGCCCGGCGCGATCTCGATCCGGTCGTGCCGATCGAGCGGCAGGCCGAGCCAGGCGAGGATGATCGCGCGCAGCACGTCCGCATGGCTCACCAGCACGAGCGCCTGATCCGGCCAGCGCCGCCGCAGCGCGTCCACATGCGCGACGCCCCGCGCCTGCGCCGCGATCATCGATTCGCCGCCCGGCACCACCGCGACCCCGCGCCCCGCATTCCAGGCCTGCCAGTCGGCATCCGCCGCGAGTGCCGCGAACCGCTTGCCCGTCCACGCGCCGCAATCGATCTCGGTCAGCGCCTCCGCGGCCTCCGCGCGCAGCCCGAGCCGCGCCGCGATCGGTTCCGCCGTCTCGCGGCAGCGCTCCAGCGGGCTCGTCTGCACGCCGGCGATGCGCTCCCGCGCCAGGTGCTGCGCCAGCGCCTCCGCCTGCGCGCGCCCTTCCTCGTCGAGATGCACGCCCGCCATCCGTCCGGCGAGCGCGCTTCCCACCAGCTCATGCATGCCGTGGCGCACCAGGAACAGCGTGGTCGCCATCGCGCCTCAGTCCGCGCCGTCGATGAAGCGTTCGGTGCGCCGCCGCGCCTCCGCATCGTCGAATTGCCGCGGCGGCGTCTTCATGAAGTAGCTCGACGGCGCCTCCAGCGCGCCCGCCAATCCGCGATCCACCCCGAGCTTCGCGCAGCGCACGGCATCGATGACGACGCCCGCCGAGTTCGGCGAGTCCCACACCTCCAGCTTGAGCTCGAGATTCAGCGGCACGCCGCCGAAGGTCGTCCCCTCCAGCCGGATATGCGCCCATTTGCGGTCGGCGAGCCACGGCACGTAGTCGCTCGGGCCGACATGGATGCTGCCCGCCTCCAGCGGCGCATCGAGCTGGCTCAGCACCGCCCCGGTCTTCGACTTCTTCTTCGAGACCAGCCGCTCGCGCTCCAGCATGTTCTGGAAGTCGCTGTTGCCGCCGAAGTTCAGCTGATAGGTGCGGTCCAGCCGCACGCCGCGGTCCTGGAACAGCCGCGCCAGCACCCGGTGCACGATGGTCGCGCCCACCTGGCTCTTGATGTCGTCGCCGATGATCGGCAGCCCGCGCGCCTCGAAGCGCCGCTGCCAGCGCGGATCGGAGGCGATGAAGACGGGGATGCAGTTCACCACCGCGCAGCCCGCTTCCAGCGCCTGCTCCACATAGTATTCCGTCGCCCGCTGCGACCCCACCGGCAGGTAGGACACCATCACATCGGTGCCGCTGCGCCTGAGCTCGGCGGCGACATCCACCGGCTCCTCCTCCGCTTCCTCGATCTCCTCGCGCAGATAGCGGCCGATGCCGTCGAGCGTCGGCCCGCGCCGCACCCTGACGCCGGTCTCGGGAACGCTCGCGAAGCGGATGGTGTTGTTGGGCGCGGCGAGGATCGCTTCCGACAGGTCGCGCCCCACCTTGCCCTTGGCGATGTCGAAGGCTGCGCTCACGGTGACGTCGCCGATGCCGTAGCCGCCGAGCTCGCGATGCATCAGTCCCGGCACCGGCTGGTTCGACTGCGCATCGCGGTAATAGGCGAGGCCCTGCACGAAGGAAGAGGCGCAGTTGCCCACGCCGACAATTCCGACTCGGACGGCACTGCTCAAGGCGGACCTCACCATCTCAGCGTTCAAGGCGTGCATGCCCAACAATGCGTGCTGGGCAAAGTTGCTGCCCTGGCAGCGGGATTCGCGCGCTCGTCCCGCCAAGCTTGCGGAGGTTCATGCGCCGATGCCGCCGGCACGAAAAATTTCCGTCCGCGCGGAAGCTACTTTCCTGGCATCGCGTTGCTTGCACGGGCCGCAAAGCCGTGCGGCGCCGCACTTCCGCCGCGGAGGACGTCATTGCCGGACACCGTGCTCATCACCGGCGGCGCCGGATTCATCGGTCGCCATCTCGCCGCGGCCCTGCTTCGGCGGGGCCATGAGGTCCGCGTCCTGGACAGCCTGATCGAACAGGTCCATGGCGGCCGCAACACGCCCGCCGATCTGCCCGCCGATGTCGAGTTCCTGCACGGCGACATCCGCGACGAGGCGATGCTGCTGCGCGCGCTGAAGGGCGCCGATCACGTCGTCCACCTCGCCGCCGAGGTCGGCGTCGGCCAGAGCATGTATGCGGTGGACCGCTACGTCTCGGTCAACGACCACGGCACCGCGGTCCTGTTCCAGCAGCTCATCCGCCGCCCGGTGCGCCGCGTCGTCACCGCCTCCTCGATGAGCATCTATGGCGAGGGCCTCTACCGCGACGCCGACGGCGCGCTGCACGAGGACGTCCTCCGCCGCCCGCGCGGCAGCGCCGACGCATCCTGGGATCCGCTCGACGCGCAAGGCCGCCCGCTCGAGCCGGTGCCGACGCCCGAATCCAAGCGCCCGAGCCTCGCCTCGGTCTACGCCATCACCAAGTACGTGCAGGAGCGGATGACGCTGACCCTCGCCCCGGCCTACGGCATGGAGGGCGTCGCGCTGCGCCTGTGGAACGTCTACGGCCCCGGCCAGGCGCTCTCCAACCCCTATACCGGCGTGCTCGCCATCTTCGCCTCGCGCCTCGCCAATGACGAGCGGCCGATGATCTTCGAGGACGGCCGCCAGCGCCGCGACTTCGTCCATGTCGAGGACGTCGCCCGCGCCTTCCTCCTCGCCCTCGAGCACCCCGCCGCCCCCGGCGAGGTCTTCAACGTCGCCAGCGGCACCGACCGCTCGATCCGCGACGTCGCGCGCGACCTCGCCGCCGCCATGGGCAAGCCGATCGCGCCCGAGATCACCGGCAAGGCGCGTGCCGGCGACATCCGCCACTGCATCGCCGACACGCGCAGGATCCAGCACCGCCTCGGCTTCGCCAGCCAGCGCGACTTCGCCGCCGATCTCGCCGCGCTCGCATCCTGGGTGGCGCGGCAGGAAGCGCGCGACCGCGTGCAGCAGGCGCGGCGGGAACTGGAGCAGCGAGGGCTGGTGGCGTGATGGCGCGCAGGGTGCGGCCGGTCCTCGTCACCGGCGGCGCGGGCTTCATCGGCGTCAACCTCGCCGACCGCCTGGCGGAGATGGGCCACGACGTGCTGGTGCTCGACAGCCTCGCCCGCCCCGGCGTCGAGCGCAACCTCGCCTGGCTGCGCCGCAAGCATCCGCGCAGCGTCGCGGCCATCACCGCCGACATCCGCGATGCGGAAAGCACCACGCGCGCCGCGGCGGATGCGGCCGCGGTGTTCCACCTCGCCGCCCAGGTCGCGGTCACCACCAGCCTCGCCGACCCGCTCGAGGATTTTTCCGTCAACTTCCAAGCCACCCTCCTGCTGCTGGAGGCGCTGCGCCGGCACAACCCGTCCGCGCCGCTGATCTTCGCCAGCACCAACAAGGTCTATGGCGATCTCGCCGACATCGCGCTCGAGCGCGTCGGCGAATCCTGGCTGCCGCGCGACCCCGCCATCCGCGCCCAGGGCATCGCCGAGCACCGCCCGCTCGACTTCCACACCCCCTATGGCTGCTCGAAAGGTGCGGCCGACCAATACGTGCTCGACTGGTCGCGCAGCTTCGCCGTGCCGACCGTGGTGCTGCGCATGAGCTGCATCTACGGCCGCCACCAGATGGGCACCGAGGACCAGGGCTGGGTCGCGCATTTCCTGCGCCAGGCGCTGCACGGCGAGCCCATCCGCATCTATGGCGATGGCTGCCAGGTGCGCGACGTGCTGGAGGTGAACGACGCCGTCGCCGCCTACCTCGCCGCCTGGCAGCGCATCGCCGCCGTGCAGGGCCGCGCCTTCAATCTCGGCGGCGGTCCGCACAACGCCATCAGCCTCCGCCTCCTCCTCCGCACCATGGAAGAATTGCTCGGACACAAGGTGGACCACGACTTCGCCGAATGGCGCGCCGGCGACCAGCGCTGGTTCGTCTGCGACCGCCGCGCCGCCACGCGCGCGCTGGATCTGCCGCCGCCGCTCTCCTGGCGCGACGGCGTCGCCCGCCTCGCCCGCTGGCTCGACGAGGATCGCGCGGCGCGCCCGGCCCTGGCCGGCTTCGCGGGAGCCACGCCATGAGGGTCGCGCTCGTCAACCCGCCCTGGGATTTCGGCGGCAGCATCTATTTCGGCTGCCGCGAGCCGCACCTGCCGCTCGAGCTCGGCTGCAGCCGCGTGCTGCTCGAAGCCGCCGGCCACGACGTCCTGATGCTCGACGGCCATCTCTGCGCCACGCCGATGCAAGCGCTCGCCGACCAGGTCGCCGATTTCGCGCCGGCGATGACGGTGGTCACCACCGCGCCCACCTATCTCTTCTGGCGCTGCGCGCAGCCCGAGCTGCGCATCCCGCGCGGCTTCCTCGATGCGCTGGGCGAGCGCGGCGGCCGCACCGTCGCCGTCGGACCGCACGGCTCCGCCACGCCTGGCGCCGCGCTGCGCAAGCTCGGCGCCGATCTCGTCATCCGCGGCGAGTGCGAGGAGATCGTCGCCGCCCTCGCCTGCGGCGCCGATCCCGAAGCCCTGCCCGGCCTCGCCTGGCGCGAGGGCGACGCCATCCGCGTCACCGGCGGCCCCAATGCCGCGCGCTTCACCGATCTCCCCCCGCTGCACTGGCCCGCCGACTGGATCGCGCGCCATCGCCACCACCACCACCGCTTCGATGCAGAGCCCGCCGGCCCCGGCGCCGAAGTGGAAGCCTCGCGCGGCTGCCCCTATTCCTGCACCTTCTGCGCCAAGGTGGATTTCCGCGACAAGTACCGCCGCCGCGACCTGGCACCCCTGCTCGAAGAGATCGACGCCCTCATCGCGCAAGGGATCGAGTACCTCTACTTCATCGACGAGATCTTCCTCCCCCAGCGCCCGCTGCTCGAAGCGCTGCGCGCGCGCAGGATCATCTTCGGCGTGCAGACCCGCATCGACCTGTGGAAGCCCGAGATGCTGGACCTGCTCGGCGCCGCCGGCTGCGTCTCCATCGAAGCGGGCGTGGAAAGCCTCACCCCCGAAGGCCGCGCCGCGCTCGACAAGAATTGCCGCGTCTCTACCGAGGACCTCACCCAGCGCCTGATCCACGCCCGCCGCAGCGTCCCCTTCGTCCAGGCCAATCTCATCGCGATGGCGGGCGACGACGCGGACGCGGTCGCGCAATGGCGCGAAGGCCTGCAGCGCCACGGCGTCTGGGCCAATGATCCCGTCCCGCTCTATCCCTATCCCAGCTCGCCCGATTACCGCCGCCTCTGGGGCGAGCCCGACGACCTCGCCTGGGAACGCGCGCACGCCCACTACCTCGCGCAGTTCACCGAATTCAGCGACATCCAGGAGGCGCGGCCCGCACCCTTGCCCGCGCTCGAAGCCGCATGCGCCCCACGCTGATGCCGCTGGACGTGCTGATGACCGCGGACGCGGTCGGCGGCGTGTGGACCTATGCCATGGATCTCTGCGGCGCGCTGGCGCGGCGCGGCGTCGCGGTCACCCTCGCGGTGCTCGGCCCCGAGCCGCGCGCGCAGCAGCGCGCGGAAGCGCAGGAAGCCGGCGCCACGCTGATCGAAACCGGCCTGCCGCTCGACTGGACCGCCGACGCGCCCGAGCAGGTGCTGCGAGCCGGCGCCGCCGTCGCGGCGCTTGCGCGCGAGACCGGCGCGGCGCTCGTGCATCTCAACAGCCCCGCCCTCGCCGCCGGCGGGCACTTCGATCGTCCCGTCGTCGCGCTCTGCCATTCCTGCGTCGCCACCTGGTGGCAGGCGGTGCGCGGCGGCGCGCTGCCCGCCGACCTCGCCTGGCGCGCCGATCTCACCGGCCGAGGCTACCGCGCCGCCGATGCGCTGATCGCCCCCAGCGCCGCCTTCGCCCGCGCCACCGCCGCGGCCTATGGCCTGCCCACGCCGCCGCGCCTCGTCCCCAATGGCCGGCGCTGGATGGCCGCCACGCCGCTCGCCGCGTCGCGCCCGGCGCGTCACGCGCTCACCGTCGGAAGATTGTGGGACGTGGGCAAGAACATCGCGGCGCTGGACCGCGCGGCCGCGCGGCTCGGCGCGCCGATCCACGCCATCGGCCCGCTCGCCGGCCCCAACGGCGCCGCGGTCGCCCTGCATCGCCTCCGCACCCTCGGCAGCTTGGATGCGGGGGCCGTCGCGCGCCGCCTCGCCTGCGCCTCCGTCTTCGTCGCCCCGGCGCGCTACGAGCCCTTCGGCCTCGCCGTGCTGGAAGCGGCGCAGGCCGGCTGCGCGCTGGTGCTCTCCGACATCCCGACCTTCCGCGAGATGTGGTCCGACGCCGCCGCCTTCGTCCCGCCGGAGGACGACGCGGCGATCGCCGCGGCGATCGCGCGGCTGCTCGGCGATCGCGCTCTCCGCATCGCGCGCGGCCGCGCCGCCCGCGCCCGCGCGCTGCGCTATGGCGTCGACCGCATGGCCGAAGGCGTGCTGCGCGTCTACGGCGCGGTGCTGCCCGCGCCGCATCGCGCGCCCTGGGGGCAGGCGGCATGAAGCTCGTCTACTTCACCCATTCCCTGCGCTCCTGCTGGAACCACGGCAACGCGCATTTCCTGCGCGGCGTGCTGCGCGATCTCGCGCGGCGCGGCCACAGGATCGTCGCGGCCGAGGCGGCGGGCGCCTGGAGCGCCGCCAACCTGATCGAGGACCACGGCGAGGCGGCGCTCCACGCCTGGCAGCACGCCTACCCCGAGCTGCGCGCCACGGTCTATCGCGACGCCGCCGAGATCGCGCTCGACGATGCCGATGCGGTGATCGTGCACGAATGGAATCCGCCCGCGCTGGTCGCCGCCCTCGGCCGCCTGCGCCGCCGCGGCGCGCGCTTCCGCCTGCTGTTCCACGACACCCATCACCGCGCGGTCAGCGACCCCGAGGCGATCCGCGCTTTCGATCTCGACTCCTATGACGGCGTGCTCGCCTTCGGCGAGGCGCTCGCCGCGGTCTACCGGAGCTGGGGCTGGGGCAGCCGCGTCTTCACCTGGCACGAGGCGGCCGACACCGCCCTGTTCCGCCCGCCGGCGGACGACACCGCGCGCCACGGCCTGGTCTGGATCGGCAATTGGGGCGATGGCGAGCGCAGCGCGGAACTTGAAACCCTCCTCCTCCGCCCCGCGCGCAACGCCGCCCTGCCGCTCGACGTCCACGGCGTGCGCTACCCGCCAGAGGCACAGCGCAAACTCGCCGAACACGGCGCGCGCTATCGCGGCTGGCTCCCCAACGCCGCCGCGCCCGCGGTCTTCGCGCGCCACCTCGCCACCGTCCACGTGCCGCGCCGCTTCTATGTCGAGGCGCTCCCCGGCATCCCCACCATCCGCGTCTTCGAGGCGCTGGCCTCCGGCATCCCCCTCGTCTCCTGCCTGTGGCGCGACACCGAGCACCTGTTCCGCCCCGGCGAGGACTACCTCGCCGCCGACACCGAGGACGCGGTGCTGCGCGCCCTGATCGCGCTGCGCGAGGATGCGGCGCTGCGCCGCCACCTCGCCGCCAGCGGCCTCGCCGCCATCCGCGCGCGCCACAGCTGCGCCCACCGCGCCGAGGCACTGCTCGGCATCCTCGCCACAATCGGCACCCCGCGCGTCACGGAGCAGGCGGCATGAGAATCGCGTTCTACGGCTCCAGCCTGGTCTCCGCCTACTGGAACGGCGCCGCGACCTATTACCGCGGCCTGATCCGCGACCTCGCCGCGCGCGGCCACCACATCACCTTCTACGAGCCGGACGCCTATGACCGCCAGAAGCACCGCGACATGGACCCGCCCGACTGGGCCGCGGTGAAGGTCTGGCCCGCCACGCCGGAAGGCCTGCGCAGCGTGCTCGCCGAGGCGCCGCGCGCCGATGTCGTGGTCAAGACCAGCGGCGTCGGCGTGTTCGACGCCGAGCTGATGGCGGGCGTCGTCGCCCATGCGCGGCCCGGCGCGCTGCGCCTGTTCTGCGACGTCGACGCGCCGGCGACCCTCGCCCAGATGGCGGAAGCGCCGGACCACCCGGTCCGCCGCGCGCTGCCCTGCCTCGACCTCATCGTCACCTATGGCGGCGGCCCGCCCGTCGTCCAACGCTACCAGGCCTTCGGCGCGCGCCGCTGCGTGCCGGTCTACAACGCGCTCGATCCCACCACGCATTTCCCGGTCCCGCGCGAGGAACGCTTCGCCGTCGACCTCTGCTTCCTCGGCAACCGCCTGCCGGACCGCGAGGCGCGGGTCGAGCGCTTCTTCCTCGATGCTGCCGCGCGGCTGCCGGCGAAGCGCTTCCTGCTCGGCGGCAATGGCTGGGACGGCAAGCCGATGCCCGCCAATGTCCGCCGCATCGGCCATGTCCCCACCGCCGACCACAACGCCTTCAACGCCTCCTCGCTCGCGGTGCTCAACATCGCGCGCGACAGCATGGCGGAGACCGGCTTCTCGCCGGCGACCCGCGTCTTCGAGGCGGCCGGCGCCGCCGCCTGCCTGATCACCGATGCCTGGATCGGCCTCGAACTATTCCTGAAAGACGGCGAGGAGGTGCTGGTCGCGCGCGACGGCGCCGATGTCGCGGCGCATCTCGCCGCCCTCACCCCCGAACGCGCGCGCGCCATCGGCGCGGCGGCGCGCGCGCGCATCCTGGCGGAACACAGCTACGCCCATCGCGGCGCGCAGCTCGACGCCCTGCTGCGCGAGGAAGCCGCGCGCAAGACGGAAAGGAACGCGGCGTGAGGAACGGCAGGCTGCGCATCGTCATCCTCGGCCTCAGCCTCTCCTCCTCCTGGGGGAACGGCCACGCCACCACCTACCGCGCGCTGCTCAAGGCGCTCGGCGCGCAAGGCCACGACATCCTCTTCCTCGAGCGCGACGTGCCCTGGTACGCCAACAACCGCGACCTCCGCCACGCCGAGTACTGCCGGCTGGAGCTCTACGATTCCCTCGCCGCGCTGCAGCGCTGGCACGCCGACATCGCCACCGCCGATGCGGTGATCCTCGGCTCCTACGTGCCGGACGGCATCGCGATCGGCCGCCTGGTGCAGCGCATCGCCCGCGGCACCATGGTGTTCTACGACATCGACACGCCGGTCACCCTGGCCGCGCTGGCGCGCGGCGACTGCGCCTATCTCGCCGCCGATCTCATCCCCGGCTACGACCTCTATCTCTCCTTCACCGGCGGCCCCACGCTCGCGCATCTCGAACGCAATCTCGGCGCCCGCCTGGCGCGCCCGCTCTACTGCTCGGTGGACGCGGCGGAATACCGCCCGCTTGGCGTCCCGCAGCGCTGGGATCTCAGCTACCTCGGCACCTATGGCGCCGATCGCCAGGACACCCTCGAACGCCTGCTGCTCGAGCCCGCGCGCCGCGCGCCGGAGCTCCGCTTCGTCGTCGCCGGCGCGCAATATCCGCGCGGCATCGACTGGCCGCCGAATGTCGAGCGCATGGACCACATCCCGCCCGGGCGTCACCCGGAATTCTACTGCGCCAGCCGCTACACCCTGAACATCACCCGCGCCGAGATGCGCCGCGCCGGCCACAGCCCGAGCGTCCGCCTGTTCGAAGCGGCGGCCTGCGAGACGCCGATCATCTCCGACGACTGGCCCGGCCTCGCCACCCTCTTCACCCCCGGCGAGGAGATCGTGCTCGCCGATGCGCCGGACCAGGTCCTCGCCATCCTGCGCGACCAGCCGGAGGCGGCGCGCCGGCGCCTCGCCGCCGCGGGCCGGCGGCGCACCCTCGCCGCCCACACCGCATCCCACCGCGCGGCCGAGCTCCTCGCCCATCTGCGCGAGGCCGCGCCCGCACCGCAACGCCAACCAGCCCCGGCAGCAACATGAAGAACGGCAAGGCACGTCACATCCTGGTCGCCGGCGGGGCCGGCTTCCTCGGCTCCCATCTCTGCGACGCGCTGCTCGCCGATGGCGCGCATGTCCTCTGCATCGACAACCTGCAGACCGGCAGCCGCGACAATCTCCGCCAGCTCGCACGCGACAGCCGCTTCGAGTTCGTGGAGGCCGACATCATCCGCCCGCTGCCGCCGCGCAGCCTGCCGCGCGGCCTCAGGCTCGACTTCGTGTTCAACCTCGCCTGCCCCGCCTCCCCGCCGCACTACCAGGCGGATCCCGAGCACACCATGCTCACCAGCGTGATGGGCACGCGCAACCTGCTGCGTGTCGCGGAAACCCGCGGCGCGCGCTTCCTGCTCGCCTCGACGAGCGAGGTCTATGGCGACCCGGACGTGCATCCGCAGCGCGAGGCCTATTGCGGCAACGTCAACATCACCGGGCCCCGCGCCTGCTACGACGAGGGCAAGCGCGCCGCGGAGGCGCTGACCTTCGATTTCCAGCGCGCCGCCCGCGCCGAGGTCCGCGTCGCGCGCATCTTCAACACCTACGGCCCGCGCATGCGCGCCGACGACGGCCGCGTGGTCTCCAACGTCGTCACCCAGGCGCTCGAAGGCGCCCCCATCACGCTCTATGGCGACGGCAGCCAGACCCGCTCCTTCTGCTTCGTCTCCGACCTCATCGAGGGCCTGGTCCGCCTGATGTGGTACGACGGCGCGCAGCCCGGCCCGGTCAATCTCGGCAACCCGGCCGAGATCACGGTGCGCGAGCTGGTGGAGCGCGTGCTCGCCATGACCGGCTCCGCCGCCCCGATCGCGCGCCATCCGCTGCCGGCCGACGACCCGCGCCGCCGCCGCCCCGATATCGGCCTCGCCACGCGCCTGCTCGGCTGGCGCCCGCGGGTCGGGCTCGAGGCGGGGCTGCGCGCGACCATCGCCTGGTTCGCCGCCCACGGCGCCGCGGCCGCGCCGGTCCGGCGCCCGGCCGCGCAGGCGAGGCTCACGGCCTGAGCGGCAGCGGGGCTCGGCCCCCGCCATGCTGGTCTATGGCGACGCCAGCCGCGAGGAGGACCCGCGCGCCACCCTGGCCGGCGCGCTCGCCTGCCATGCGGGGGCGATGTCGGCGCCCGCCGGCATCCGCCGCCATGCCGCGCTGGTCGCCGCCTTCATCGCCCTGGGCGCGCTCGCCCAGGGCCTCGCCGACGCCGAATTCGAGCACCGCGGCCAGGACGCCGATTCGCCGGTCCAGGACGCCGCGCTCCGCCTCCTCGCCGCCGCGGCGGAGAGCGTGCTCGCCTCCTGGCAGCGCGGCCTCGCCGCGCCCGCGGCGGGACCCGCCGCCGAACCCGCCGCAGGCGCAGCCGCCCCATGCGGCGATCCCCCGCCAGCGCGACCCACCGTCGAACCCGCCCGGGCGGCGGCCGCAGCAACGGAACGCCGCACCGACACCCTCGGCGCCGCCGCCGCCCTCGCGCGCCTCCCCCTGCCGCCCAGCATCCGCATCAAGCGCGCCGAGGGCTTCGCCCATTACGCGCTCTACCCGGAATCCTACCTCCTCGCCGCCCGCCGCTCCTCCCTCGGCCGCGACACCGCCGTCATCGGCCTGCGCAGCATCGGCGCCCCGCTCGCCGCCCTGGTCGCCGCCGCCCTCGGCGCGCCGCCCCCCGTCACCCTGCGCCCCATCGGCCACCCGTTCCGCCGCAGCCTCGCCCTCGCCCCCGCCCTCGCCGCCCGCCTCACCGCCCACCCCGGCCCCTTCGCCATCGTCGACGAAGGCCCCGGCCTGTCCGGCAGCTCCATCGCCGCGGTCCTCCGCCTGCTCGACCAGGCCGGCGTCGCCCCCACCCGCATCCACGTCTTTCCCGGCCATGACGGCCCCCCCGGCCCCCAGGCCAGCCCCGCCGACCGCGCCCTGTGGTCGCGCATCACGCGCCACCCGCCCCCCGACATCCTTCCCGCCCATCTCCCCGCCTGGATCGCCGACCTCACCGGCCCCGCCGAAGCGCCGCCGCGGGACCTCTCCGCCGGCGCCTGGCGCGCCCTCCACCACGGTCCTCCCCCGCCGACCCACGCCCAGCAGGAGCGCCGCAAATTCCTCCTCCGCGCCGGCGGCCGCGACTGGCTGCTGAAATTCGCCGGCCTCGGCGCCGCGCCGGAGCACCGCCTGGCCCAGCTCCAGCCGCTCTCGCAATCCGGCCACATCCCCCCCATCGCCGGCCTGCGCCACGGCGTGCTCGTCCAGCCCTGGCTCGAGGCCGCCCCGCTCCCCCGCCGCCTCACCCCCGACCTCGCCCGCCGGATCGGCCACTACCTCGGCCTGCGCGCCCGCCTTCCCGCGCCCAGCCCCGGCGCCAGCCCCGAGACGCTCTGGCACATGGCCTGCCACAACACCGCCGAGGCCCTCGGCCCCGCCGCCGCCGACGCCCTCCGCCGCCACAACCCCGACCTCGCCGCCCTCGCGCGCCGCATCCGCCCCGGCCTCACCGACAACCGCCTGCACCGCTGGGAATGGCTGCACCGCCCCGACGGCACGCCCTGCAAGACCGACGCGCTCGACCACCACGCCGCGCACGACCTCGTCGGCTGTCAGGATCTCGGCTGGGACATCGCCGGCGCCGCCATCGAGCTCGCCCTTCGCGGCGACGCCCTCGACGCCCTCATCGCCGCCGCCGAGCACGCGGCAGGCCGCCACGTCTCGCGAACGCTCCTCCGCTTCTACCTCCCCTGCTACCTCGCCTTCCAACTCGGCCACTGGCGCATGGCCGAGGACGTCGCCCCCACGCCCGACGAAGCCGCCCGCATCCGCCGCCTCGCCCGCCGCTACGCCCGCCTGCTCCGCATCGTCATCGCCCAAGCTTGCCGCCCCGCCCTCGCGCGGGCACGCTGCCGCAGGCCCCAGGGGAAACGCCCATGATCCACGTCATCGCCATCATCACCGCGAAGCCCGGCATGCGCGGCGCCGTGCTCGAAGCCTTCCACGCCAACGTGCCCAACGTCCGCGCCGAGGAAGGCTGCATCGAATACGGTCCGGCGATCGACGCCGAAGGCGCCGGCAAGATCCAGACACCGCTCGGCCCGGACAGCTTCATGGTCATCGAGAAATGGGCAAGCCTCGAAGCGCTGCGCGCCCACGGCGCCGCGCCGCACATGGCGGACTACGCGGCGAAAGTGCGCGACATGCTGGCGGGCCGCGTCATCCATGTGCTGACGCCGGCGTAGGAAGAAAGAACTGGGGAAGGGAGATGAACTCCCTTCCCCAGACCCCATCCCTCCTTTTTTTGGCGACCTGGGAAGCGCGGCGAGCGCTGCCCCGAGCCCGCGAACCGCGCGCCGCCCAAGCGCGCGCCCGTCACCGGCGCCAAGTATCCAAAAAAGGAGGTGGGGGGTCTGGGGGGGTCGCGGCACTGCCGCGACGTGAACTCCGCCCCCCAGCTCTTTCACTCAACCGCGCGGCAGCTCGAACCGGTCCAGGTTCATCACCTTGTTCCACGCCGCCACGAAGTCGCGCACGAACTTCTCCTCCGCGTCGTCGCAGCCGTAGAATTCCGCCACCGCGCGGAGCTCGGAATTCGCCCCGAAGACCAGGTCCACGCGCGTCGCGGTCCAGCGCAGTTCGCCCGTCGCGCGGTCGCGTCCCTCATAGACGCCGTCGGCGTTCTCCGCCTTCTTCCACGCCGTTCCCATGTCGAGCAGGTTGACGAAGAAGTCGTTGGAGAGCGTCCCGGGCCGCTTCGTGAGAACGCCGTGCTGCGCCCCCCCGAAGTTGACCCCCAGCACGCGCAGCCCGCCGATCAGCACGGTCATCTCGGGCGAGGTCAGCGTCAGCTGCTGCGCCCGGTCCACCAGCAGCTCCTCCGGCGGGTGGGCGTAGTCGCGCTTGAGGTAGTTGCGGAACCCGTCCGCGATCGGCTCGAGCACCTCGAAGGACTCGACATCGGTCTGCTCCTGCGAGGCATCGGTGCGGCCCGGCGCGAAGGGCACCTTCACCGCGTGCCCCGCCTGCTCGACGGCCGCGCAACCGCCGAGCACGATCAGGTCGGCGAGCGACACCTGCTTGCCGCCGCTCTGTGCCGCGTTGAACGCCTTCTGCACCTCCTCGAGCTTCGCCAGCACCTTCGCGAGCTGGGCCGGCTCGTTCGCCTCCCAGTCCTTCTGCGGCGCGAGGCGGATGCGCGCCCCGTTCGCCCCGCCGCGCTTGTCGGAGCCGCGGAAGCTCGCGGCCGAGGCCCACGCCGTCGCGATCAGCTCGGCGGCGGAAAGCCCGGAAGCGAGGATCCGCTGCTTGAGCGCCGCGATGTCGTGCTCGTCCACCAGCTTATGCGTCACGGGCGGGACGGGGTCCTGCCAGATCAGCTCCTCGGCCGGAACCTCCTTGCCGAGATAGCGCGCGCGCGGGCCCATGTCGCGATGCGTCAGCTTGAACCACGCCCGCGCGAAGGCGTCCGCGAACGCGTCCGGATTCTCGTGGAACCGCTTGGAGATCGGCGCGTAGATCGGATCCAGCTTCAGCGACAGATCCGTCGTCAGCATCATCGGCGGATGCCGCTTCGACGGATCATGCGCATCCGGCACCGCATCCGCCGCCGCGCCGTCCTTCGGCTTCCACTGCCAGGCGCCGTAGGGGCTCTTGGTCTGCTCCCACTCGTAGCCGAACAGGTTGTCGAAATAGCCGTTGTCCCACTGGGTCGGATTGTTGGTCCAGGCGCCTTCCAGACCGCTGGTGATGGCGTGCAGGCCGTGGCCCTTGCCGAGGCTGTTCTTCCAGCCGAGGCCCATCTCCTCGATCTCGGCGCCCTCCGGCTCGCGCCCGACATGCTTCGCCTCGCCGGCGCCATGGCACTTGCCGAAGGTGTGCCCGCCGGCGATCAGCGCCACGGTCTCCTCGTCGTTCATCGCCATGCGCTTGAAGGTCTCGCGGATGTCGCGCGCCGCGGCGAGCGGATCCGGCTTGCCGTTCGGCCCCTCCGGATTGACGTAGATGAGGCCCATCTGCACCGCGCCGAGCGGCTTCTCGAGATCGCGGTCGCCGGTGTAGCGCTTGTCGCCGAGCCAGGTGTCCTCCGAGCCCCAGTAGACGTCCTCGCCCGGCTCCCAGGCGTCGATGCGCCCGCCGGCGAAGCCGAAGGTCTTGAACCCCATCGATTCCAGCGCGCAGTTGCCGGCGAAGATGATGAGGTCGCCCCAGGAGAGCTTGCTCCCGTACTTCCTCTTCACCGGCCACAGCAGCCGGATCGCCTTGTCGAGGTTGCCGTTGTCGGGCCAGCTGTTCAGCGGCGCGAAGCGGATGGTGCCGGCGCCCGCGCCGCCGCGGCCGTCGCCGGTGCGGTAGGTGCCGGCGCTGTGCCAGGCCATGCGGATGAAGAGCCCGCCGTAATGGCCGTAATCCGCCGGCCACCAGTCCTGGCTGGTCTTCATCAGCGCGAAGATGTCCTTGCGCACCGCATCGAGGTCGAGCGTCTTGAACGCCGCGGCGTAGTCGAACCCCTTGTCCATCGGGTTGGACAGGTCCGAGCGCTGGTGAAGGATCCTGAGGTTCAGCGCATTCGGCCACCAGTCGCGGTTGGATCGTCCCGAGAAGGTCGCATGCCTCGGGGCTCCGTGCATCACCGGGCACTGGCCCGTCGCGGTCTCGGTATTGGTGTCCATGTGTCCCTCCGGTTTGGCTGCGTTGGTCGACCTGATCCGCACGCGGTCACGGTCGTCGCCCGGGCCAAGGATGCGATCCTTGCCGGGCGGGATGGCGGGTGCCCCGCAGCCGCGGCGCCCGGCCGCAACGGGCCGGCGCAAGGCTGCTCGGGATGTCGGCGGTGCGCGCTGCGGCGCTGCTGGCCAGGCGTTCGATCCTGCCGTTCCTCCCCCGGGCGTTCGGCTGGTTCGGATGCTACCGGCATGGCGAGCATCAAAGAAAGAACCTAAACTCTACGGGTCCGATAGACGGCAGCTATCACGGCAGCACGACTGACCCGATGAACCTCCGCGACCTCCGCTATCTCCTCGCCGTCGCCGAGCACGGCCATTTCGGCCGCGCCGCCGAGGCCTGCGGCATCAGCCAGCCGACGCTCTCGGTGCAGCTCCGCAAGCTCGAGGAGATGCTCGGCGTCGCCCTGTTCGAGCGCAGCAGCAAGACCGTGGCGCCGACCGATGCCTGCGCGCGGCTGATCGGCCATGTCCGCGCCGCGGTCGCCGAAGCCGATGCCATCCTCGCCGTCGCGCGCAGCCTGCACGACCCGCTCGCCGGCCGCCTGCGGCTCGGCATCATCCCAACGCTCGCGCCCTATCTCCTGCCGCTGGTCTTCGCGCCGCTGCGCGAGGCGCTGCCGGAGCTCGAGGTGGAGCCCTGGGAGGACCAGACCGCCTCGCTGCTCGAGCGGCTGCGCGCGCACGAGCTCGACGCCGCCGTGCTGGCGACCGAGCCGGACGGGCCCGACCTCGCCAGCATGACGCTGTTCGACGAGCCCTTCCTCGCCGCCCTGCCGCCCGAGCACCCGCTCGCCGGGCACGCGGTGGTGGCCGAGGAGGAGCTCGCCACGGACATCCTGGTGCTCGCCGACGGCCACTGCCTGCGCGACCAGGCGCTCGCCGCCTGCGGCGGCAGCGGCGGCCTCGGCGGCACGCTGCGCGCGGCAAGCCTCTCGACCCTGCTCAACATGGTCGCCGCCGGCTACGGCACGACGCTCGTTCCGGGCCTCGCCGCCGGCGCCGCGCAGGATGCCGGCATCCTGCTGCGGCCGCTCGCCACGCGCGCGGGGCGCACGGTGCGCATCGCCTGGCGCGCACGCTTCCCCCGCCGCGCGGCAGTCGAGGCGGTGGGCGAGATCATCGCCGCGCGCCTGCGCGGCTTCGCTGCAGGCGCGCGCTAAGGAAGAAGAAGAAGAAGAAGAAGAAGAAAGATCGGGGGCGGAGAGAACTCCGCCCCCGAACCCCCACCTCCTTTTTTTGGCTTATTGGCACCAGCCCCTCCCGCACTCTCGGGCGACGCAGCGTTGTCGGGCTGAGAACGGAGCTATCCGCGCTTCCCGAGTCACCAAAAAAAGGAGGTGGGGTGTCTGGGGGGCGGAGTTCTCTCCGCCCCCCAGCCTTTTGCTTCCGTCGATTCCCGTCCGGACGAAGCCGCATTAGGCTCGCGGCCCGAGGACGCAGCACGTGGGGGGAGGCGTGGCCGAGGAACGCTTGCACCGGCGCCATGTCGTCGCCCTGCTTCCCGGGCTGTTCGGCATCGGCTGCACCAGCATCGGGCCTGCGGCGCTGGACCGCGACCAGCTCGGCTACACCAATGCCCTCGCCGAGGCGGGAAAGCGCCAGACCCTGCTCAACATCGTGCGCCTCCGCTACGCCGATCCGCCTTCCTTCGTCGCCATCAGCCAGGTGATCTCGGGCTACACGCTGCAGGCCACCGGGCAGGCGGGGCTCAACGCCTACCCCTCCGCCTCCGCGAGCAACTTCGCCAACATCTTCGGCCAGCTGCAGTACATCGATCGCCCCACCTTCACCCTGAGCCCGGTCACCGGCGAGCAATTCGCGCAATCCTATGTGCGGCCCTTCGCGCCTGCGGAGGTCCTGCCGCTGTCGCAGGCCGGCGTGCCGATCGACGTCCTGCTGCGGCTCGCCGCGCAATCGATCGGCCCGCTGCAGAACACCCAGCCGCTCAATCCGGTGCGCCAGGGCGGCTCGCCCGATTTCTTCCGCCTGCTCCAAGTGCTGCGCTATATCCAGGAGAACAGCGGTCTCAGCATCCGCCTGCTGCGCGAACGCGAGCGCCACCGCATCTTCCTCTCGCTCGACGACGCGCATGACCGCTCCCTGCGCCCGGCGATCGCCGAGGCCTATCGGCTGCTGCGGCTGGATGCGGCGTCGCGCGAGGTCGAGGTGGTCTATGGCCGCGCGCAATCCCACACGCGGGAGGTCGCCGTCCTGACCCGCTCGCTGCTCCTGGTGTATACGGCCGTCGCGGCGGAGATGGAGGTGCCGGAGGAGGATGTGCGTGCCAACCGCACCATCCCGACGCTGTTGCCCGAAGGCCAGCGCCGGGCGGTGATCGTGATCCATGCCGGCCCCTCGGCGCCCGACGGGGCCTATGCCACGGTGCGCGTGGGCGGCATCTCCTACTGGATCGAACAGGGCGACTTCGCCTCCAAGGCCGCCTTCACCATCCTCGAGCTCCTCAAGGTGCTGGCCGAGGGCTCGCGCGGCACCACCACGCCGGTGCTGACCATCCCGGCGGGCTGATCACGACCGCAGCGCTGCCCATGGGCTGACCGCGCCCGTCCCGAGATCCTCGAAATGACGCATGTTGCGGGTCGCCACCACCGCGCGGTGCTCCAGCGCAATGCCTGCGATCAGCGCATCGCGCAGGTCGACCATGGCTCCGGCCGACTGGCGGCGGGCTGCCAGCCGTCCGGCCGCCTCCGCGCCGGCGCTGTCGAGGGCGGCCACGCGTCCGGCGAGGTCGTCCCGGAGCAGCGCTTCGAAGGCGTCCTCCAGAGCCCGTCGCCGCCGGCTTTCCGCCAGGCGACTCAACCCGAATCGCACCTCGAAGACGGTGATCGCGGTGGTCCAGACCTCGTCCGCCCTCTGGCCATTCATCCAGGCGACGACGACGGCGTCGGCAGGGTCCCGCATCAGCGCCGAGAGCACATTGGTGTCGAGCAGGATCACCGGTCGAGATCCGCTGCCCGGGCCTCCTGACCGCGCAGTTCGGGCAGCTCCTCTTCCAGGAGGCCGAGGCCGGCGAAGCGCCGGCTGATGCGCGTGCCGAGCTCCACGGGGCGGGAGGCGTCGTCGCGGCCGAGGGCGTTGCGCAGGATGTCGCGGACTTCCTCCTCCATGCTGCGCCCATGGGTGGCCGCACGGCGGCGCAGCCGCTCCTTCAGCTCGGCATCGAGGTTGCGCACCAGGATCTGCGCCACGGGGACACCCCGCCCGTTGTTCGATATCATGATATCATTTCAGGAATTCGCGGCGCAACACCACCCCATCGGCCCGCGCCTTGCTTCCCGCCGCGCCCGCCGCCATCTCGCCCCGGCACGCCAAGGGAGGCCGCGCGGCATGGACGAACCCATCTCCGACGAGACCATCCGCAAGCTGCTCCTCGGCACCAGGCGCATCGCCGTGGTCGGCGCCTCGCCCAAGCCCGACCGCCCGAGCTACGGCGTCGCCCGCTTCCTCATCGCCCGCGGCTACGACGTCACGCCGGTCAATCCCGGCTGGGCCGGCCGCGAGCTCCACGGCCGCCGCGTCGCCGCCACGCTCGAGGAAGCGCGCCCGCTCGATATGGTCGACGTGTTCCGCCGCTCGGAGGAAGCCGGCGCGGTGGTGGACGAAGCCATCCGCCTCGGCGCGCGGCTGGTCTGGCTGCAGCTCGGCGTGGTGGACGCGGCGGCGGCGCAGCGGGCCCGCGCGGCGGGTGTCGCGATCGTGATGGACCGCTGCCCGGTCATCGAATGGCGCCGGCTTGGCCTGCCGGCCCAGATTGGTGACGAAACGTGACATTTCGTGAGCGGCGCCGGGATCTTGCCTTGAAAGCGTCGCATGCCTGGGCCAACTCGCCAGCGCCGGGCCCATGCCCGACCAACGCGCCCGGCGAGCCGGGAGAGGAGAGGACATGACGGACGAGGAGCGTCGGATCATCACCGCTTACGTGGAGCGGGTGAGCGGCGCGGCGCCTCAGCAGGCCGCCGCCAGCCCCTGGGGCGGCAACGCGCCGCAGACCCAGGCGCCGCCGAGCCTGCCTCCCGTGGATCCGGAAGCCGACCGGCTGCTCTGGGAGCTGTTCAACCGCTATCCGGAATCGCGCTACCGCATCACCCAGACCGCCTTCGTGCAGGAGGCGGCGCTGGTCGAGGCGCAGAACCGCATCCGCCAGCTCGAATGGGAAGTCGAGAACGCCCGCCGCCAGGGCCAGGCCATCGCGGCCCAGGGCGGCCAGCGCGGCGGGCTGTTCGGCGGCATGTTCGGCGGCGGCGCCCGCCAGCCCGCGCCGGCGCCGATGCCTCCGCCGCCTCAGCCGCAGTACCCGCCGGGCTACAACCCGCAGGCCGTGCAGCAGATGGCGCAGCCCGGCCGTGGCGGCTCGGGCTTCCTCGGCACCGCGCTGACCACTGCGGCCGGCGTCGCCGGCGGCATGGTGCTCGGCAGCGTGCTGATGAACGCCTTCTCCGGCCATGGCGGCGGCGCGCATGCGGGCGGCCTGTTCGGCGGCAGCGGCGGCGGCGGCGCGCAGGAAGCGCTGGCGGCCTCGCCCTGGACCGACCCGGGCGCCGCCGGCGGCTGGGGCGGCACCAAGGACCCCGCGCCGGCCGATCAGGGCCAGAGCTGGGGCAACGCCGACTACGCCTCGAGCGGCGGGTCCGACCAGCAGGGCTGGGGCGGCCAGGACCAGGGCGGCTGGGACAACAGCACCTCGGATTACGGCGGCAGCTCCGACGGCGGCTTCGACGGCGGCGGCGGGGACGAGAACATCTGACCGGCGTGGGACCGAGAGGGGCGCTGCCCCTCTCGGGCTCTCCCCGCTGGGGGGCAAGCGATGCCCCCCAGACCCCGCGGTGATCGTGCCCCTCCCCTATCCAGACCTTTTCATCTCCCGCGGGGTCCGGGGGGCATCGCTTGCCCCCCGGCGGGGTGGTCCAGGAGGGGCGGCGCCCCTCCTGGCCGCGCTTTCAACGTGATTTCCCCTGCGGCGCTGTTTCTGTTACGTTCCCCCTCGGCCAACCCCGCGCGCCCCGGCCCTTTGTCCGAAGCGCCCCCGGGAGTGGAAGTAAGATGGTAAGGTGGTAAGGAAGTAAGGCGGCTATTCGATGCCCGCCGCCGCCCTTACCGCCCGGTGCAGCCCCGCGGCATCGAGGTTCTGGACCGCCCCGAATCCCTGGCGGTCGCTGCGCCAGATCAGGTAGTCGGTGTCGCTGCCGCCCCGCGCGAAGGGCAGCGACGGCCGGTGGTCGCCATAGGCGGCGAGCAGTACGGGCCGCCCGCAATGCCGCGCGGCATCGCTAATGGTACCCAGCATCGCATCGGTCTCCGCCATCCGCGCGCGCCACGAGGCCGCCGGGTCCGGCCCCTCCCACGGCCCATGCGCCTCGACGGTGATCGCGTAGAGCAGCAGCGGCCCCTCCGCCTCGGCGAGCAGCGCCGCCACCCGCGCGCCCACCGCGGCGTCGCGCACCAGCCCATGCGCCCGCGGCGCGCCGGCGAAATCGGCCTCCGCCTCGAAGCGCGCGAAGCCGAGCGCCGGCAGCACGCGGTGGCGCGCGAAGAAGGTCGGATCGAAAGGATGCAGGCAGGTGCAGTGATACCCGATGCCGCCCAGCGCCCAGGCGAGCGACGCCACCGGCCGCCGCGCGAAGCGGAAATACGGGTTGAACCGGTCGAGCCCGAGCGCGGCGTCATCGAGCCCCGTCAGCACCACGAATTCCGTGCGCATGGTGTTGGCGCCGAACCCCGGCACCGCGAGCCGCCCGCGCGACAGCGCGGTGCCCGCGAGCGCATCCCAGCGCGGCAGCATCCCGGCGGGCGCGCCGGGGTCCAGCCGCCGCGCGTCGCAGAAGGATTCGAGCTGCACCAGGACGACATGCGGCGCCATCCCCTCGCCGCGCACGACCGCCGGCGCCGGCGGCACCGCCGCCCGCCGCCCCGGCCGCTCCAGCGCCGCGACGCGCGCATGCAGCGCGAAGCAGCCGAGCGGCCCGAACCGCGCGCCATCCAGCGTCGGCACGCGCGCCAGCGCCACCCGCCGCGCCAGCCACCCCGGCCGCAGCACGAAGGCCCAGCCGATCGCCGCCGCCGCCGCCAGCAGCACGAGCCGCGCCGCCAGGCCGAGCGGCAGCGCCGGCTCGAACGCCGCGATCAGCCCATAGGCGAGCACCGCCGCCGCCACCCCGCCCACCACCACGGGCCAGCCGACGAAGGGCAGGTAGAAGCGCGGATGCCGCGGCACCTGGCCGAGCAGCCCACCATCGGTGAACACCAGCGGCTCGCCCAGCACCGCCCGCTTCGCGCGGTCGGCGACGCCCAGGAACACGCACAGCCCCGCCATCAGCGCCCCGGCGAGCACCGGGCGACCCAGCACCGCCACCCAGGCCAGCCACTGCGCGGCGAGCGGCGCCGCATCGAAGGCAGCGAACAGGTCCCAGCGCGCCCGCCAGGGCCGCCGCAGCCACCACCAGAAGGGCAGCGGCAGCACCGCGCCCAGCACCACCTGCCAGGCGCTCACTCCGGCGCAATCCGGAACCGCATCCGCCGCACCATCCAGTCCGACACCCCCGCCGGCATCGCATCCACCACCCGCAGCAGCGCCGCCAACGCCAGAGGAAACGCCACCCGCCCGCGCCGCGCCAGAATCCCCCGATGCACGATCCCCGCCGCCCGATCGAGCCCCATCGCGAGCGGCCGCCGCCCGCGCCAGCGCGCCCCCATGTCGGACTCGAAGAAGCCCGGCAGCACCACCGTCACCGCCACCCCGCGCGGCCCGAGCTGCGCCCGCAACCCCTCGCCATACACCCGCAGCCCCGCCTTCGACGCCGCATAGCCCGGCGCATCCGGCAACCCCCGATACGCCGCCACCGACGCCACCAGCGCCACCTGCCCCGCCCGCCGCGCCCGCATCCCCGGCAACAGCGGCTCCACCAGGTTCATCGCGCCCAACAGGTTCACCGCCACCTGCTCGCTCGCCCCCGCCCACCCCTCCGGCTCGCCGCCCGGCGCGGTGCCGCGCGAGATGCCGGCATTCGCCACCACGAGATCCACCGGCCGCGCCGCATCCCAGACCTCCAGCCGCTCACGCAGCGGCGCCGCCTCGCGCACGTCGCAGGCAAACACCTCCACCGCCGCCCCGCGCGCCGCACAGCGCGCCGCTACCGCCTCGAGCCCCGCCCGGCTGCGCGCCACCAGCCGCAACGCCACCCCAGGCGCCGCGAACCGCTCCGCCAACGCCGCCCCCAGTCCACGCGACGCACCGGACAGGACCACGCAGCGGGGCGGGCTCATGCGGTGGCGCTTCGAGGCCTGAATGCGGGACCGAGAGGGGCGCCGCCCCTCTCGGGCTCTCCCCGCTGGGGGGCGACCTCGCCCCCCAGACCCCGAGGGCAGGTTCGGAAATGGGAAGGGGCACAACCCGCACGCCGCTTCAACGGGCAGAACCGCCCCTTCCCATTTCCGAACCTGTACGCCAACGCGGGGTCCGGGGGGCACGGCTGCCCCCCGGCGGGGACTTGGGCCCCATCGAAGGCGCGCAGCGACTTCGATGGGAGCCGGTCCAGGAGGGGCAGAGCCCCTCCTGGCCCGCACCCAGGCATCAAAGCGCCCCCCATCAGCCGCCCGCGGCGAGGGCCGGTGCGGATGCGGCGGTGATGGCGGCCTCGAGCCGGGCGGTGGCGTTGCGCACGGCTTCCTGGATATGCGCCTCGGCGAAGAAGCCGCCGCGGATCAGGCAGTGTGCCGCGAGCACGCGGCGCAGCGCGTCCACCAGGGCCGGGTCGGGCGGCGTCGGGTCGGTCCAGAAGGCGTCGAGCCCGCCCTGATAGGTCAGCCCCGGGATGTCGTAGAGCGCCTGGCCGAGGGCGATGACGGGCTTGCCCTCGCGCAGCGACTGCATGCCGGCGGTGCTGTTGATGGTGACGACGCCGCTCGCCGGCGCCAGCACCTGCCCGTAGGCGAGCTCGGGCAGGTAGAGCAGGCGGTCGGCGGCGCCGTGCTGGGTGCCGAGGCGGCGGATGAGGCCGGCCCAGTCGTGCAGCCCGTTGTCGAGCGGGTGGCCCTTGAGGCCGAGCAGCGCGTCGCGCGGCGCGTGGCGGGCGAAGGAGGCGACGATGAGTTCCAGCGCCTCGGCGACCGAGGCAAAGGGCGAGTGCACGCGCACCTGGTAATCGCCCTCGAGCTGCATCGGCACCACGAAGACCGGCCCCGGCCAGGTGGCGAGCGTCGCCAGGCGCCGCTCGGCGCGGGCGCGGCGCAGCGGGCGCAGCGCGCCGCGCGCGAGCCAGCCGGCATATTCGTGGAAGGGGTTCCAGGCCCGGTGCGTCTGCCAGTGCGGGAAGCGCCGCCGCCCGAGCAGGTTGGCGATGTTGTAGCGCACGTCGTCGCTGGCGCGGCGGAGGAAGCTGCCGCCCGAGCTGGTCTCCGGCGCCGCCGGCGGCAGGCCCTGTGCGGCGCGGCGGATCCAGCCGGGGTCGCGCGGCAGCGGCGAGCGCGCATTCACGCCGCCGAGCTCGAGCGTGATGTAGCCCGGGCGCAGATAGGCTTCCTCGAACACCCAGGCGCGCAAGCCTTGGCGCGCCGCCAGGCTCACCGCGGCCTCGTGCGGCGGCCGGCAATCGCTGAACATGACGAGGTCGGTGACGCCGTGGCGCGCGATCGCCGCGGCGAGGAAGCCCGGCCACTCGTCGGCCCGCCCGGTGAAGTCGAGGGTGCCGGGACGCGGCCAGAACAGCCGGTCGCCGGGGTTGAAGTTGATCCGCTGCACGGCGTGGCCGCGCGCCGCCAGCGCATCCCCCAGCCGCACGAAGAAGAAGGTCGCGAGGCCCTGGAGGAAGAGGAAGCTGCGGCGCCGGCTCATGCCCGCCTGCCGCGCGCCAGCAGGGTCATGGCGCGGCCCTGGAGGCGGCGCAGCGCCGCCGCCGGGCCGCCCTTCCAGGCCGAGGGGGTGGTCAGCCTCTCGAGCAGGGTCTCGGCCGAGCATGGCAATTCGGTCACCGGGTCAATGTAGCGGGGAAACAGGATCAGTGTGCCCGCCACAAGTTGCATGAGCGTGAGCGGGCGGCGACGGCGCGGCAGTGGCGCGCGGTCCTCGGTGAGGCCCCAGCCGGCATAGAAGGGCTGGCCCCAGCAGGTGACGCGCTTGCCGCGCAGCAGCGCCTCGAAGCCGGTGAGCGAGGTCATGGTGTGCACCTCGTCCACCAGCGCGAGCAGCGGCGCCATGGGTGCCGCGGGCAGCACGGCGTCGGCGAGCGCGCGCGCGGCCGCGGGGTCCACCGCGCCGCGGCGGTAGCCGGCGACCACGTCGGGGTGCGGCTTGTAGAGGATGACGGCGTCCGGCGCCGCCTCCCGCGCCGCGCGGAGGAGGTCGAGATTCCGCCGCACCGTGCCCTGGGCGCCACGCAGGATGGAGAGGTCGTCCTCGACCTGGCCGGGCACCAGGATGCGGCGCCGCCCCGCCGACTCGGGCAGCGCGGGCAGCGCGCCGGCGAGGTTGTACTTGGTGATGCCGCGGGCGACGAGGCGCTGGGCGAGCGCCTCGGCCCGCGCGATCAGGGCGGGGGGGAACTCGGCGGTGGCGAGCAGGATCTCGAGATCGGTCGCCACGGCGGGGTCGTAATAGGGCGCGCGGCGGTCGAGGGTGAGCGAGCCGCCGGGCAGGAAGCCGGCGCCGAGCCCGGCCGAGCGCAGGAAGCCGTCCTCCACCCAGATCACCTCGGTGCCCGCGGCGGCGGCGCGCGCGGCGAGGTCGCGCGGCGCGCGCGAGGCCCAGACCGCGACGGCGCCGCCGTCCCGCGCCGCGGCCGCGAGGGCGGCGCCGGTGCCGCGGGCGAAGGCGGGCGCGCCGCGCGCGCTGGCGAGGGCGGCGGCGATGCGCCGCCGCTTCCAGAACGACATGCCGAGGCAGACCGCGATGCGGCGGTTCTCGGCCTCGGTCAGCCGCCAGTCGCGCAGCTGGGCGATCGCCTGCTCGAGGCCGGTCGGGCGCGCCGCGAAGGGGTCGGCGCAGCGTGTCGCACCGGCGAGGGCGGCGAGCAGGTCGAGCGCGGAGCGGCGTTCCGCCCGTTGCGGCAGGCCCGGCGCGTCGGTGGTGGCGCCCCATCCGGCATAGGCGGAGGGCGCGTGGCAATGCACGGCGCGGCCGGCGAGCACGCCGAGCAGGGCGGTCTCCGTGTCCAGCGCGTGAAGTTGCGCCGCCGCCTCCAGCAGCGTCCAGGGCGCGAGCCGGAGCGGCCGCGTCGCGGCGAGGACCGGCGCGGCGCCGGGCGGCGCTTCCGGCGCCGGCACCGCGATGACCGGCCGGCCCGCCGCGCCCGCCATGGCACGGCGCCACATCGCCGCGGCCGCGCTGCGTGCGGCGGGCGCGCAGGGGTCGAGCACGATGACCGCCTCGTCCGGCCCGCAGCCGAGGGCGCAGGGGCCGGGATCCGGCAGGCCGGGCGCGGCGCCGATCCGCGCCTCGGCCAGCAGGGGCCGCAGTGCGCGGGCGCGGTCGCGCAGCGCGGGGGAGAGCGGCGCCGCGAGGCCGGCGGCCAGCGGATCGGCCTCCCGCGCGGCGAGCAGCGCGACCGCCGCGGCGCGGCCGCCGAACGGCGTCGGGCGCCACGGCGCCGCGGTGACGCGCCAGCGCGGCGCGCCGGCCGGCGCCTCCTCGGGGCGTTCGGCGGCGACCAGCCAGGCCTCGGCATCCCGCTCCACCGGCCGCGACCCGGGCCAGAACGCCCCGGGATGCGGCACCGCGCGGCGTAGCGCCGAGGACACGGCCAGGCGGCGAGGCAAAGTCTCGCCTTGCTGTGAGGGGTTATGACTCAGCATCATGTTGCGCCGCGGGACGAAACTCGGTCATTTTGGTGCCGATGGGAAGCCCGGCCGGCCAGGAAGGCGCAAGGAATGCGCCTGGGGCGGCGAGGATGGCACGGCAGCGAAGCTTTTTGCGCCGCGCCGGCCAAGCCGCTAGGGTTGTGTCGCAGTGGGGTGGTTGTGGTTCGCGACAGAATGTCGGGTGTGGGTCCCAGGGGGAATTCCGTGCGTGTCATGACTATGGCGGCGATCGCATTGACGGGACTGGGCGGCTGCGCCGAGCTGGGGATCGAGGCGACCCCGGCGGCGGCGCCGGCGCCGATCAGCGATCCCGTGGTCGCCTTCGCGGCGCAGGCGGCGCCCGGCGCCACGGAATCGGTGCAGCTGCCGCAGACCGGCCAGACCGCCCAATTGCGGCTGGTGCGGTCCTATGCCGCCGCCAGCGGCCGCGAATGCCGCGAAGTGCAGGTCTATAGCGGCGGCGCCGACTATACCCGGCTGCTCTGCCAGGCCGGCGGCGTGTGGTCGGAGGCGAGGCCGCTGCTGCGTGGCGGAGCCGGCCGCCCGTGAGCGGCACGGCGATCCGCCCCGCCCTGCTCGACTGCGGGCGGGTCCAGCTGCGGGTCATCGGCGCCCTCATCGTCCGCGAGCTGCATTCGCGCTACGGCCGCCATCGCTTCGGCTACGTCATGATGTTCATCGAGCCGATGCTGCTCGCCATCGCCATCCGCGCGATGCACCATTCGAACAACGGCCCGGTCACCCGCACCGTGTTCGAGTTCTACGCCATCGGCTACGTGCTGTTCTTCATGTGGCGCGCCATGGTCACCCGCGGCAGCGCGGTGATCGAGGGCGGGCGCAACCTGCTCTACCATCAGCGCATCACCCTGCTCGACCTGTTCTTCGCGCGCCACTTGATCGAGGTGATCAGCGCGGTCGGGGTGATGATCATCTTCTACACCGTCCTGATCGCCTTCGGCAGCGACTATCCCGCCTCCATCATCCAGATGATCGAAGGCGTCCTGCTGATGGGGCTGCTCGGCCAGGGCCTCGCCTTCAACATCGCCAACCTGGTGCAGCGCTACGAGATGCTGGACCGCTTCGTGCACATGGCGGCCTACATCACGCTGCCGATCTCCGGGATGCTCTACCTCGTGGATACGCTGCCGCCGGCCTGGCAGGCGGTCGTGATGTGGGTGCCGATGGCGAATTGCTTCGAGTTCTTCCGCGAAGGCCAGTTCGGCGGCATCTACAAGTACCACTACGACATCGGCTACCTGCTCATCTGGATCCTGTCCACCCACCTCCTCGGCCTGGCGGGGCTGCGCATCACGCGCCATCGCCTCGGTCTCGAGTGAGCGCATCCCATGCCGCTCCAGCTCATCGACGTCTACAAGAGCTACCCGACCAACACCGGCCGCAAGATCATCCTGCGCGGCGCCAACGCCGTGTTCCACCCCAAGGAGCGGGTCGGCATCCTCGGCCGCAACGGCTCCGGCAAGTCCACCCTGGTGCGCATCCTGGGCGGCATCGAATCGCCGACCCGCGGCCGCCGCTACTGCGACATGCGCATCTCCTGGCCGATCGGCATGGCGGCGGGCGTGCTCCCCACCCTCTCCGGGGCCGACAATGCGCGCTTCATCGCCCGCCTCTACGACGCGCCGCTCAAGCAGACGGTGGAGTTCGTGGAGAGTTTCGCCGAGCTCGGCGAGTATCTGCGCATGCCGCTCAACACCTACTCCTCCGGCATGCGCAGCCGCCTCGGCCTCGCCATCTCGCTGGCGATCACCTTCGACTGCTACCTGGTGGACGAGGCGCTCGCGGTCGGCGACACCCGGTTCGGGCGCGCCTTCGCCGAGCGGGTCATGAACAGCGGGCTGATCCTGGTGACCCATTCGCCCAACCTCGTGCGGACCCTCTGCACGCGGGCCGCCGTCCTCGAGCAGGGTGTCCTGACCTTCTATGACGACATCGATGAAGCTCTCGCCACCTACAACGCCCTTTGAGGGCGGGATCCCCGCGGTCAGCGCGGAGGAATCCTGGTCCGAAGGCGGCCCGCCGGGGCGGCGCGAACGCGGCAGGCTGGCGAGCTTCCTGCGCCATCCCTTCACCTGGCTCGTGCTGCTGCCGGCCCTGCTCGCGGCGATCTACTTCTACGGCTTCGCCTCGCCGCAATACGTCTCGGAAGCGCGCTTCGTCGTGCGCAGCCGCGCCGGCAGCAGCGGCGGCAACGACACGAGCTTCGGCTCCGTGCTGAGCGCGATGGCCGGCGGCGCCACCGCGGCGTCGGGCGAGGCGCTCGCCGCCTACGACTATCTGAGCTCGCTCGATCTCGTCATGGAGGCCAACCGGCGCATCAACCTGATCGACATCTTCAGCCGCCCGGAATCCGACCTGCTGGCGCGGGTGTGGTGGACCGATCCCGAGCGGCTGACGCGCTACTTCAACTGGATGGCCGAGGCCAACATCGACAGCACGAGCGGCATCATCGCGCTCAAGGTCCGCACCTTCCGCCCCGAGGATTCCAGGGTGCTGGCGGAGACCATGCTCAGCCTCGCCGAGGCCCTGGTCAACCGCATGAGCGAGCGCTCGCGCGACGACGCGCTGAGCGTCGCGCGGCGCGAGGTGGAGATCGCCGAGCGGCGCGTGCTCGCCTCGCGCGAGGCGCTGACCGCGTTCCGCGAGCGCGAGCAGGAGCTCGATTCCTCGGGCACCGCGCAGATCGCGATGCAGACGATCGGCACCCTCGAGAGCAACCTGAGCGCGACGCGCGCCCAGCTGCTCGAGCAGCTGCGCTACATGCGGCCGGACAACCCGCAGATCCAGGTGACGCGCAACCGCATCGACGCGCTGACCCGCCAGATCGCCGAACAGCGCGAGCGCTGGACCCGGGGCGACACCACCATCACCCAGCAGCTGGCCGCCTTCGAGCGGCTGATGCTGGAGCGCGACTTCGCCGACCGCCAGCTCGCCTCCGCCACCACCTCGCTCGAGCAGGCGCGCATGGAGGCCCAGCGGCAGCAGGCCTTCGTCTCGCGCGTGGTGGAGCCGAACCTCGCGGTCTACGCGCTCTATCCCAAGTGCTTGATCAGCATCGTCAGCATCTTCCTCGGGCTGTCGGTGCTGTACGGGATCGGCTGGCTCCTCGTGGTTGGGATGCGTGAACATGCGGCATAGCACTCTCTCCATCCTCCTCGGCGCGGTCCTGCTGCTCGCCGGCGGTCCACCCGCCGCGGGCCAGAGCAGCAACAACTTCGCCCCGGGCGGCACCTCGCTGCAGGGCTTCGGCCAGGCGCCGAGCGGCGGCGGCGGCGGCTCCACGACGCCGGGCGGCACCGCGCCGCCCCCGGCAGCCGCCGCGGCGGGCGCCACCGGCGGCACCGCCACCCCGGCCCAGCCGCTGTTCGATCAGCGCAGCCTCGCCGACACGCCGGGCCAGCAGCGCCCGCTCGAGCGCCTCGGCATGCCGAGCCAGGCCGAGGCGGGCCCCTCGCTGGTGCCGCCGCTCGGCACCGTCAGCCGCGCCCCGACCGCGGTGTTCGGCGCCGCGCTGTTCACCGGCCAGCCGCAATCCTCGAGCGACGCGCCCAACCCCAACTACATCCTCGCCCCGGGCGACCGGGTGAGCGTGCGCGCCTGGGGCGCGGTCGATTCCGAGATCATGGGCCAGATCGACCCGGCCGGTAACCTGTTCCTGCCGAATATCGGCCCGATCCGCGTCGCCGGCACACGGGTGGGCGATCTGCAGAACCAGATCCAGGCCGAGGTCAGCAAGGTCTACACGAGCCAGGTGCAGGTCTACGCCACGGTGCTCTCCACCCAGCGCATCGGCGTGTTCGTCACCGGCTTCGTCCGCTCGCCCGGCCGCTATGCCGGCGTCGCCTCGGATTCGATCCTCGACTTCCTGCTGCGCGGCGGCGGGGTGGATCCCGGCCGCGGCTCCTTCCGCGAGATCTCCCTGCTGCGCGGCGGGCGGCAGATCGCGAGCATCGATCTCTACGGCTTCCTGCTCGAGGGCAGGCTGCCGATCCTCCGGTTGCAGGAAGGCGACACCCTCGTGGTCGGCCGCCAGCACGGCCTGGTCGGCGCCGACGGCGCGGTGCGCAACAACTACCTGTTCGAGGCTGGCGCCCGCAGCCCGCTCTCCGGCCGCGAGCTCATCAACTACGCCCGGCCGCTGCCTTCCGCGACCAATGCGGTGGTGCGCGGCGTGCGCGGCGCGCAGCCCTTCTCGCGCTACATGACCATCCAGGAGCTCGCCAACCTCCAGCTGCTCGATCAGGACACCGTCACCTTCGTCGCCGACGTCGCGGCGCGCACCATCCGGGTGACGGTGGAGGGCAGCCGGCTCTATCCCTCGGTGCTGGTCGCCGACCGCGACATGGCGCTGTGCCAGGTGCTCGACCATGTCGCGGTGGATCCCGCCCTGGCCGACACCAACGGCGTGTTCCTGCTGCGCCCGAGCCTCGCCGCCCAGCAGCAGCGCGCGATCAACGAGGCGCTCGACCGGCTGGAGCGGCAGCTCTTCCTCTCCACCTCGGCGACGCCTTCGGTCGCCGAGGCGCGCCGGGCGGAGGCCGACTTCGTCTCCCAGTACATCGGGCGCGCGCGGCGGGTGCAGCCGGAAGGCCGGCTGGTGGTGATGAACGGCGACGGGCGCTGCAACCCGGTGCGGCTCGAGGATGGCGACATCATCGTCATCCCGCAGCGCTCGCAGACCGTGCTGGTGCAGGGCGAGGTCAACGCGCCGCAGCCGATCGTCTGGACCGAGGGCTGGACGGCGGTGGATTACGTGCGCGCCGCCGGCGGCCTCACCGACCGCGGCCGCGACAGCAACCTGATGCTGCGCCGCCCGAGCGGGCAGACGATCTACCAGCCCTCGACGCCGCCGCGGCCGGGCGACGAGGTCATCGCGCTGCCCTATCTCGATCCCAAGTACTGGGCGATCGGGCGCGACTTCTTCACCATGCTCTACCAGGTGGCGCTCGGCGTGCGGGTGTTCCAGTAGCCCCAGGCGCGCCAGCGCGGCGGATGCACCGGGGGAGGCGGCAGCGCCTCCCCCGCTTCGTTGTTGCCGCCGCCTGCGGCGGGGAGTAGGCCAGCGCGATGCGCATCGCCCTCATGGCGGATGTCCATGGCAATCTGGAAGCGTTGCAGGCCTGCCTCGCCCACGCGGCGGCGCAGCGGGCGGAACGGCTCGTCTTCCTGGGCGACCTGGTTGGCTACGGGGCCGATCCGGAGGCGGTGGTGGAGATCGTCGCCGGGCGCGTCGGCAAGGGGGCGCGCGCGATCCTCGGCAACCATGACGAGGCGATCGCGCGCGGCGGCGCGCGGATGAACGCCGAGGCGGCGACCGCGATCGCCTGGACGCGCAACATGCTGGGGGCCGAGGCGCGGCGCTTTCTCGCCGGCCTGCCGCTCGCCATCGAGGAGGACGGCCGGCTCTACGTGCATGCCGAGGCCTCGGCGCCGCATCGCTGGCACTATGTGCGCGACGGCGAGACGGCACGCCACAGCATCGCCGCCACCGCCGCCCAGGCGACCTTCTGCGGCCATGTCCATGTGCCGGCGATCTACGGCCTCAGCAGCACCGACAAGCTGGCGAGCCTGCGCCCCACCCCCGGCGTGGCGGTTCCGCTGCTGCGCAGCCGGCGCTGGCTGGTGGTGCTCGGCGCCGTCGGCCAGCCGCGCGACCGCAACCCCGCCGCCGCCTATGCGACGCTCGATGCCGTGAGCGGCGAGCTCACCACCCACCGCGTCCCCTACGATGTCGAGCGCGCGGCGGCGAAGATCCGCGCCGCCGGCCTGCCGCCGCGGCTCGCCGCGCGCCTGCTCGCCGGCGAATGAGCCGATGGCGCGCCCCCGCCTCCGCACCGGCGAGACGCTGGACGGCTTCCTGATCGGCCGCCTGGTCCATCGCGGCGGCATGGCCATGCTGTTCGAGGTGACGCGCCCCGATCTCGACACGCCCATGGTGCTGAAGGCGCCGCTGCTGCTGGAAGGCGAGGACCCGGCGGCGATCGTCGGCTTCGAGATGGAGCAGATGATCCTGCCGCGCCTCGCCGGGCCGCACGTGCCGCGCTTCATCGCCGCCGGCGACCTCGCCGACCAGCCCTACATCGTGATGGAGCGCATTCCCGGCGCGCCGCTGCGCGAGACGCTGCCGAACCTGCCGCTGCCGGTCGCGGAGGTGGCAGCGACCGGCGCGCGCATCGCCACCGCGCTGCACGACATCCACCGCCAGCACGTCGTGCATCTCGACGTCAAGCCTTCCAACATCCTGTTCCGCCCGGGCGGCGAGGCGGTGCTGATCGATTACGGCCTCGCCCATCACGACCAGCTGCCGGACCTGATGCAGGAGGAATTCCGCCTGCCCTACGGGACCGCTCCCTACATGGCGCCGGAGCAGGTGCTCGGCCTGCGCAGCGATCCGCGCAGCGACATCTTCGCCCTCGGCGTGCTGATGTACTTCTTCGCGACCGGCACGCGCCCCTTCGGCGACCCGCAGCACCTGCGCAGCCTGAAGGCCCGGCTGTGGCGCGATCCGCACCCGCCGCGCCGGCTGCGCCCCGACATCCCGCCGTGGTTCCAGGAGATCCTGCTGCACTGCCTGGAAGTGAACCCGGCCTGGCGTTACCCCACCGCCGCACAGCTCGCCTTCGACCTCCAGCACGCGGATCAGGTGAAGCTCACCGCACGCTCCGAGCGGATGCGGCGCGATCCCTGGACCACCGTGCTGCAGCGCCGCTTCAACGGCGACACCGCGGGCCCGATGCGGCGGCAGGCGATCGCCGAACAGCTCGCCTCCGCGCCGATCATCGCCGTCGCGATCGATCTCGAAGCCCCCACGGCGATGACCGACGCGCTGCGCGACACCGTCTCGCGCCTGCTCGCGATCAACCCCGCGCTGCGGCTCGCCTGCCTCAACGTGATGCGGCTGGGGCGCGTGACCCTCGACAGCGGCCTCGACGGGCAAGGGCAGAACCGCCACGTCCACCGGCTGGTGGAACTGCGCCACTGGGCGAACCCGTTCCGGCTGCCGGAAGCGCGCATCAGCCTGCACGTGCTGGAAGCGATGGACGAGGCGGAAGCGATCCTCGACTACGCGCGGGCGAACCACGTGGACCACATCGTGCTGGGCGCCTCCAACGACACGACGCTGCGGCGGCTGCTGGGCACAACCTCCGCGACCGTCGCATCGCGGGCGCCATGCAGCGTGACCATCGTGCGGCCGAGGCGCTGGGGGTCGTAGTGCGGGCCAGGAGGGGCTCTGCCCCTCCTGGACCTCCCCGCCGGGGGGCAAGCGTTGCCCCCCGGACCCCGCGGGAGTGTTCAGGTTCGGAAATGGGAAGGGGCACAACCCGCGCGCCGCTTCAACCGGCGGGACGTGCCCCTTCCCATTTCCGAACCTGTCCTCGGGGTCTGGGGGGCGAGGTCGCCCCCCAGCGGGGGAGAGCCCGAGAGGGGGCAGAGCCCCCTCTCGGTTCCGCACTCAGGCCTTCAGCGCTCCACGCACATGGCGACGCCCATGCCGCCGCCGATGCAGAGCGTGGCGAGGCCCTTCTTGGCGCCCCGCCTCTGCATCTCGAACAGCAGTGTCGTCAGCACGCGCGCCCCCGA
>Ga0081539_10001132_pt1 | contig 48398 bp, 47 predicted proteins | sample TabmetS4T2R2_FD_71023 | JGI IMG/M metagenome (GOLD analysis project Ga0081539, IMG submission 71023) | Tabebuia heterophylla rhizosphere microbial communities from the University of Puerto Rico - S4T2R2 | ecosystem: Host-associated > Plants > Roots > Rhizosphere ... | reverse complement strand
TTTGCTCACGAAAGATTGCACCATCGCTGCATTAACGGTCGGTTTCGATCCATACGTCGGCTTCTATCACCAGCCGCGTTTCGGGCGGCCTGCGCTGGCCCTCGACGTGATGGAAGAATTCCGTCCATTAATTGCCGAATCGTGCGTGCTCACGGCGATTAACAACCGCATGATCACTGAAAAAGATTTCGTCCGCGCCGGTCGCGCCGTGAACCTCACTGCCGCCGGCCGAAAACAATTTTTCGTCGCCTACGAAGCGCGGATGAATCATCTCGTCACGCATCCGATTTTTGATTACAAGGTGACCTATCGTCGCGCGCTGGAATTACAATTTCGAATCCTGGCGCGTTACGTCACGGGCGAGATTGACGAATACGTGCCGTTTATGACTCGATAGAGACCCCGATGAGAACGACCTACCTGGTGTGTTACGACATTTCCAACGACAAACGCCTGCGGAGAGTTTTCAAAACCTGCCGCAATTACGGCGACCATCTGCAATACTCGGTTTTTGAATGCGATCTTGACGAAATTGAGCTCATCAATCTTGAACGAGAGCTCGGCGAGATAATCAACCAAGTTGAAGACCAAGTGCTGTTTGTCACGCTCGGTCCGGCGGAGGGCCGCGGCGAACGCGTGATCCGCGCGCTTGGATTGGGTTACGCAAAATTCGATGCGCCTTGTTATGTGATTTGATGCGACTGGCAGCCCGTGCCGGATCGAATGTTCTTTGACAGAATAGCCGTCAGCAGAGCTGCGAGCGGCAACGTGCTCGTGAAAATGTGGACGGCGCTCGCAACTCGCAATTGACGGAGGAAAAGAAACTGAAACCCGAGGCCGGAACAAAATATGTTGATCCTGAAATCCATTCGAATTGATGCCCCGGTCGAAATCTATCGATTCGGCGGTTCGAACCGAATGGTTTACAGATCAGGCATCTCCGCGCTCACGTGAGCGCGGCCCCATTGAAGCAGATCGCGCTCGGAGAGCACGATCCACCAATCACTCATCTCCGCGCTCACGTGAGCGCGGCCCCATTGAAGCGGTTTCGGCTGCGCCGCTTCCACCGCGTCGGCGGTCATCTCCGCGCTCACGTGAGCGCGGCCCCATTGAAGCCTGAAATCGGATGACCCGGCCGAACTTGCGCGTGAGCATATCTCCGCGCTCACGTGAGCGCGGCCCCATTGAAGCCAAGCATTCACAATCTTCGCCGGTCGTGACTCAGCCATCTCCGCGCTCACGTGAGCGCGGCCCCATTGAAGCGCAACAAACTGGCCGCACCCGCAGATTCCGGTTCTATCTCCGCGCTCACGTGAGCGCGGCCCCATTGAAGCCGTCGTTTGCACGTTGCGATGCCGCAGAAAATCGCGCATCTCCGCGCTCACGTGAGCGCGGCCCCATTGAAGCGGGTCGCGGATCGCGCGCTCCAGTGCGCTGCGCAGACATCTCCGCGCTCACGTGAGCGCGGCCCCATTGAAGCTTTGAGAGAGAATGACGACGCTCGAGGCGCGATCCGTGATCTCCGCGCTCACGTGAGCGCGGCCCCATTGAAGCCAGACGGCGAGATTCGTTTCCGTTGTCGAGCTGGTATCTCCGCGCTCACGTGAGCGCGGCCCCATTGAAGCTCCGGCGACGGAAAGTCAGTGACGAGTGACGGGTGAGTCATCTCCGCGCTCACGTGAGCGCGGCCCCATTGAAGCTCATTGCACGCGGGTGACTTTCATTACGCGCTGCTAATCTCCGCGCTCACGTGAGCGCGGCCCCATTGAAGCGGCAATTGTCGGCGTAGTGAGCACCATGTTCGTCCATCTCCGCGCTCACGTGAGCGCGGCCCCATTGAAGCTGTTATCATGCTCCCATGAATGAGCGTGTGATACAAAATCTCCGCGCTCACGTGAGCGCGGCCCCATTGAAGCGCTGGATCGACTGGTTATCTGAATCTGGCGCACCTAAATCTCCGCGCTCACGTGAGCGCGGCCCCATTGAAGCGCCGGATATGAGAACCAATCCCGGCAGCTCGTGATCATCTCCGCGCTCACGTGAGCGCGGCCCCATTGAAGCTGCGCATTCAAATCGAAAAGCTACTGAGTGCAACTGACATCTCCGCGCTCACGTGAGCGCGGCCCCATTGAAGCGGCGCAACTGCGCGGGGTGCTCTCCGACGAGAACGGCATCTCCGCGCTCACGTGAGCGCGGCCCCATTGAAGCGTCGGGCGCCTGGTGAACTTGCTGATCTTATACGGCATCTCCGCGCTCACGTGAGCGCGGCCCCATTGAAGCGGCGAATGAGGAAGAGCCTCGTGCGTGCCCTTTCTGCATCTCCGCGCTCACGTGAGCGCGGCCCCATTGAAGCCAGCCCCCGCAGCATGACCAAAATGTGATCCGCCAAATCTCCGCGCTCACGTGAGCGCGGCCCCATTGAAGCTGCTAGTCCAGCGCCGATCAACATCTGCGAGGCGACATCTCCGCGCTCACGTGAGCGCGGCCCCATTGAAGCCTCATGGTCGCGAATGCAAAATCGACATCCGCTCGCGCTATCTCCGCGCTCACGTGAGCGCGGCCCCATTGAAGCTCGTGCAGAAACTAGGGATGGAGGCTGCACAAGAAGATCTCCGCGCTCACGTGAGCGCGGCCCCATTGAAGCATGTCGGAGCATGGCCGCATGTCATGCCACTCGACGCCATCTCCGCGCTCACGTGAGCGCGGCCCCATTGAAGCAATATGAGTTCGCCCGGTGCGGCGAGGATCGGCACCGATCTCCGCGCTCACGTGAGCGCGGCCCCATTGAAGCGTAAAAATGTAAAACTTCCGCAACCACCATTCATAGGATCTCCGCGCTCACGTGAGCGCGGCCCCATTGAAGCCTGGATCAGTTCGCTCGCCGTCGCGCGCGCTTCCGCGACATCTCCGCGCTCACGTGAGCGCGGCCCCATTGAAGCTACGACGTGGGGACGGGGATCACCCCAGAACCGACATCTCCGCGCTCACGTGAGCGCGGCCCCATTGAAGCGTAGCCGCGCGACCCCGGATAACTCAGCACCTGCCCATATCTCCGCGCTCACGTGAGCGCGGCCCCATTGAAGCTGCGAGTCGTGCCCACACGATGACGTCAATGAAGGTGATCTCCGCGCTCACGTGAGCGCGGCCCCATTGAAGCGTGGCCTAACAAATCCTGGACGGTCGCGATGTCCGTTCATCTCCGCGCTCACGTGAGCGCGGCCCCATTGAAGCGCTGCAATTCGGCAGCCAGAAGGTCACGATCAACGGATCTCCGCGCTCACGTGAGCGCGGCCCCATTGAAGCCATTGAAGGTGATTTCGAGATCGCGGGCACGCCGACGCATCTCCGCGCTCACGTGAGCGCGGCCCCATTGAAGCTTAATAAGAGGGGCCGGGATTGAATGGCTGAATCAATCTCCGCGCTCACGTGAGCGCGGCCCCATTGAAGCCCGTTGAACGTGCCTGACGCGCGTGGCGAATACGTAATCTCCGCGCTCACGTGAGCGCGGCCCCATTGAAGCGGGGCGAGCCGTGGGCGCAATAATTTCCTCGATTGATCTCCGCGCTCACGTGAGCGCGGCCCCATTGAAGCATGGCACTCCCATTCCGTGAAACGCTCACGCAAACCAAATCTCCGCGCTCACGTGAGCGCGGCCCCATTGAAGCGACGCGGAGAGCGCGTTTCGGACGAGTGGCCGGCGCCATCTCCGCGCTCACGTGAGCGCGGCCCCATTGAAGCGAAGTAATGATCGATAAGGACGCCATCGAACGCCTTATCTCCGCGCTCACGTGAGCGCGGCCCCATTGAAGCCCCATTCGCCACCGGCGCGCTGCTCTGGCCAAGGAAAAATCTCCGCGCTCACGTGAGCGCGGCCCCATTGAAGCTATCGAGCGAATTCGGCAAAGCCGAATTCGGTTTGGAAGTTGATCAAGCCGCTGCTTTGGTCGCGCTCGGCTTTTTGGCGCGTGGCTTTTTCTCGGCGAATTCGAAGCCGACTTTGCCGTTCTCCAGTTTCAAGTGCGCGGAAAATGGGCGGCCTTTTTTGGAGACGAACTTTGGCAGAAGATCGGTTTTACCGGTGGTGATGAGTTTTTGCACCTGCTCTTTGGGGATCTCGCGATGCAAAATGGTTTTGCTCACGCGAAAGGTGCAGGTCTTTTCCTTTGAAACGGCGTTTTCGCACGCATACGCGCGTTCAAGCACGTAAACCTGACCTTTCTGACAAACCGGGCAGAGACCGAGCGCTTCGTGTTTGTCGATGTCGATCTTGACCGGGCGATCGTGCGCGCCTTCGCCGAAATCGAATTCCTGTTTGAAATCTTCGCCGAGTTTCACGGTCGCGTTGAACCTGCGTCCAATTTTGCTGCGGAATCCTTCCAACGGACCGACTTGCCCGGTCTTGAGCAGCGTCTCAATTTCCGAGCGCTCGAATAAACGGCCCGCCATCGTTTTCCAAATCAGCAGCCCGCAAGATCGACACTTGAACGTGCGATAATCTTCGTCGAAGGGGCCTTTGCCGCACTTGGGACATTTCACTTCCAGCGGTTCGAACTCTCCGCTCACGCTGTCGCCCTCGAAATTTTTCGCTTTCTCGACGATCTCGCGGGTAAAGCTTCGGATGTGGGCCATGAATTCCTTGCGTTTCATGGCGCCTTTCTCCATGCGCTTGAGTTTGGATTCCCATTCGCCGGTCATCTCGGGGGAGCAGAGCTCGGTCACGCCGATGCCGCGCAAAAGGGTGATGAGGGCGAGGCCTTTTGCCGTCGCGATCAAATCGCGTCCCTGCCGGTTAACGTAGCCGTCGTGAATCAGTCCCTCGATGATGGCCGAGCGCGTCGCCGGGGTGCCAAGGCCTTTCTCGCGCATCGCTTCGCGCAATTCTTCGTCCTCGACCAGTTTGCCCGCGCCTTCCATCGCGGTGAGCAGGGTCGCTTCAGTAAAACGAGGCGGCGGCTTGGTTTCGTTCTGAGTGACCTCGACATCCAGCACCTTGGCCGGCTCGTTCGGCGCAATCGCAACCAATGATTGCTCGCCTTCCTCGGCCGTTTGCCGTCCATAGACGGCGAGCCAACCCGGGTCCTTCATGATTTTGCCTTCGGTTTTAAAGGCGTCTTTCTCCACGCGCGTGATGCGCGTCGTCACCTCAAATTGCGCGGCCGGGAAAAAGACGCAGATGAAGCGGCGCAGGATCATGTCGTAGATTTTTTGCTGCGCTTCATCCAAACCGTGCGGCGAAGTGCTGGTCGGAATAATGGCGAAGTGATCTGAGATTTTTGCGTTGTCGAAGATGCGCTTTGACAGCTTGACCCAATTCTTTTCCAGCGCGTGGCGCGCGTGCGGATTGTCGATCTTGCTCAGCGTCGCCTTAACGGTGGGCAGATAATCCTCGGGTAAAAAACGCGAGTCCGTGCGCGGGTAAGTGATTACTTTGTGCCGCTCGTAAAGTTGCTGGGCAATTTGCAGGGTGCGTTTGGCGCTGAAGCCACGCGCGTTCGCTTCGCGTTGCAAACTGGTCAGGTCGTACAGCAACGGCGGCGCTTGCGTGGTCGGTTTGCGTTCCTCTGTCGCGATGCCCGTTTTGCCGAGACAGCGACTCTTGATCTCGTTCGCCGCCGTTTGGTCCCAAATCCTCTCGGCCCGCGCATCTTCATCACCGTCCTTGGCGAAATCTTCGCGGAACCATCGGCCACGATAGGTGCCGGCTTTCACTTCGAAGTCGGCAAAGACCTCGAAATAGCCGCGCGGCTTGAAGTGATGAATTTTGTCCTCGCGCTCGGCCAGGATCGCCAGCGTAGGCGTTTGCACGCGACCGACCGGCGTCAGCTGGAACCCACCGGTGCGATTGTTAAAGGCGGTCATGGCGCGGGTGCCGTTGATGCCCACCAGCCAGTCGCTCTCCGACCGGCACACGGCCGCTTTGGCCAGCGGGATCATTTCTTCGTCAGAGCGCAAATGCTCGAAAGCGTCGCGAATGGAGTCCGGCGTCATCGATTGCAGCCACAGGCGGCGGACGGGCTTTTTGACGCCGCTGAGCTTGACCAGATAGCGGAAGATGAGCTCGCCTTCGCGCCCGGCGTCGCAGGCATTAATCAAAAGATCGACATCGTCGCGTTTCATCAGCCGCTTCAGCATGTTGAAGCGCGCTTTGGTTTTTTCGATCGGCTTGAGCTCGAACTGTTCGGGAATGATCGGCAGATTGGCAAAGCTCCATTTCCCGCGCTTCACATCGAGCTCGCTGGGCAGCGCGAGCTCCACCAAATGTCCGATGGCCGAGGAAACGAGATAGCGCTCGTTCTCAAAATGCTCGTCCACCTTCTTGAAACCGCCGAGCGCGCGGGCGATGTCGCTCGCGACGCTGGGCTTCTCGGCAATGACCAATGCTTTAGACATGCGAGGCGGGAATCGAACCGCAGATGTCGATCTTTTGCAAGTCGCAGCAAGCCGTGCGCCCGTGAAGGGTGCCAATTCAGCCGAGTTTGACGAAATATTTGCCCGGCAGCTGTTTGACCAAGCGTTTCAGTTCGAGCTGCAACAAAGTGGCCGAAACAATCCCACTGGGCAGCTCGCTCCGCGCGGCGATGTCGTCAATCGATGTCTCGTCGGCGTCGATGGCCTGGTAGACCAGGCGCTCTTCTTCTGAAAGCGGGGGCAAAGGCCGTGCCGCCGCTTCGGGCGACGGCTTGGTTTCGGGCAAAAGGATCTGCAGATCCTCGAGAACATCGCTCGCGTCCATCACCAGCTTGGCGCCCTGCTGGATAAGCCGGTTCGACCCCATCGCGCTCGGGGCGTTGATATGGCCCGGAACGGCATAAACCGAACGGCCCTGCTCGAGCGCTTGCGAAGCGGTGATCAGCGCGCCGCTGTTGAGGCCGGCTTCGACGACCAGGACCCCATGGCTCCAACCGGCAATGATCCGGTTGCGCATGGGAAAGGTTTGCCGGTCCGGCTCGATCTCCATGGAAAACTCCGAGACGATCGCGCCATTGCCGCTGCGGATTTTTTCGGCCAGCGCGCCGTTCTCCGGCGGATACAGTTTTGCTAATCCCGAACCGATCACCGCGATGGTGCGTCCTTTGGCGGCGAGCGCTCCCTGGTGGGCTGCGGTGTCAATTCCTCTGGCCAACCCGCTGAGCACCGTTAGACCCGCATAAGCAAGCTGATACGCGAGTTTTTTCGCTGATTCCGTGCCGTAATGGGTCGTGCGCCGCGCGCCAATGATCCCGATGGCGTGATGGTCGCGTTCCTGCAGCTCACCCCAAACATAAAGGACGATCGGCGGCGCATGGATTTCGCGCAGCGGCTTCGGATAAGTCGGCGACTCCTGAGTAACAACGGTCGCGCCGAAGTCCCGGACCCGGTCCAGTTCAGCGGCAAGATCGACAATCGATTCCCAGTTGCAAATCTGCTCGGCTACTTCCCGGCCGATCCCTTCGACCTTGCGCAACTCCTCGCGCCGCGCCGAAAGGACCCGTTCGGGCAGCTCGAAGACCTCAAGCAACTTCCGCAGCCGCACCGGCCCGACCGTCGGCAGCATGTTGAGCGCAATGCACGCTTCGGTGGAGTTCATCGGATTTCTGCAGGGGACGACGCTGTCGTCCCGGGAAGCCAGCGGCTTCCCCTACAAAAACCTAAAACGGAATTTCGTCCTCGTCCGGCTCGGCGCTCGGTTTGGGCGGCGGCGCAGTTGGTTTGGCGCTGCGCGCCGGGCGATCTTCTTCGCCGCTCTCGCCCGCGGTCGCCGGCGGCCGGCCGCCGAGCAATTGCATTGTTTCGCCGATGACGCGGAGTTTGCTGCGTTTCTGGCCGGTTTGTTTGTCGTCCCACGTGTCCATTTGGAGACGGCCTTCGATGAAAACCGGCCGGCCCTTCTTCAAGTATTCGCCCGCGATCTCCGCCAGCCGCGACCAGAGCACGACATCGACAAACGTGACTTCCTCGCGTTTCTCGCCGCTGTCGAGGGTGTACTGGCGGTTGACGGCAACTCCAAGGTCGCAAACCGCGCTCCCCTTGGGGGTATAACGCACTTCCGGGTCGCGGGTGAGGTTACCGAGCAGGATGACTTTGTTGAAGCTGGCCATGCGGCCCTTATACCGAGACTACCTGGCTTTGCCCATCTTTTTCGCCGGCTTTTCCTTCGGCTCTTTTTTTTCGCCGAGACGCTGGTAATGCTGGCGATAAACCTCCGGATCGAGCTTGAACTTGGTGCGCAGCTTGGTGACGAGCTCCGGCTCGCCCTGGAAAACAAAATTTACATAAAAGCCCGAATCGATCGGCCCGGCGACGTAGGAAAACTGGCGCTTGTCCATTTTCTGCACCTGCTCGACTTCCGCGCCTTCTTTTTTGAACTCAGATTCGAGTCGATCGACAATATCGTGCACGCTGTCCTCTTTTCCCTGCGCATTCACGACGAGGAGCGCTTCGTAACGTTTCTTCATGGGTTTTCTTCTTCAGTTTTGTTGAAAGTGTTCATCGCGGAAACGACGCCCTTGTCAATTGCGCATTTCACCGCTTCGACCGCCCGATCGATTGTCGATCTTACAATCGGTTTTTCTTCCTCGAAAAATGGGCCGAGCACGTAATCGACCGCACCTTCGCGCGGCGCCGCGCCGATTCCCACGCGCAACCGCGGGATTTCCTCCGTGCCGAATTGGACAATGATCGACTCAAGGCCGTTGTGGCCGCCTGGTCCCCCGCTCTGTCGGATGCGCAGTCGGCCGAGCGGCAGCGCCAGATCATCAAGCACTACAAGAATTTCGGCGGCGGGAATTTTGTAGAATTGCGCGATCGCCGAGAGCGAGTAGCCGCTCCGGTTCATAAAGCTCATCGGTTTGACGAAGAGCACGTCTCCGCATCTGGCCGAGAGCGCCTCCCACTTTGCCGATTTTTCCCAGTTCGCCCCGGCTTGCGCTGCCAACCGATCGACTACCATGAAGCCAACATTGTGGCGGGTGACGGCGTATTCGGGACCCGGATTGCCCAGGCCGGCAACGAGGCGAATAGACATCAAGGAGCGGCGCGCTCCAGCGCGCCGTTTAGCGTAAACGGCGGTTGCGGAGACCGCCGCTCCTTGAGGCGCTGCGGCCTGAAAAGCGCAAAAGCGCAATCACTTTTTGGCTTCTTTTTCCTTCGCGGCAGGCGCAGCTGCAGCGGCAGCCGCTTCGCCTTCGGCCGGTTTCTTCTCGGTAATGACTTCCGGACCAGCCGCAGCTTCGGGCGCCGCCACCACTGCCGGTTCTTCTTCAACCGCCGGAGCAAGCACGGAGAAAGCTGTGAGATCGGCTTGCACTTTCGCCGTCACTCCACTGGGCAACTGAATGTCGCGGACATGAATCGCATCGCCGATATTGAGCGCGGAAACATCGACAGTAATCCGGTCCGGCAGGTCTCGCGGCAGACACTCGATGCCGAGCGTGCGCAAACTCTGCTCGAGCAAACCGCCGAAATTTTTCACCCCGTTCGGGACGCCAACGGCTTCCAGGGGCACGTCGGCATGAACGGCTTCATCCATGGAAACGGCGTGGAAATCGACATGGAGAATATTGCCGCCCATCGGCGAATGCTGAATTTCCTGGACCATGGCCATGCGGCTGGATTTTTCGCCATCGATTTCGAGCTCAACGAGAATGTTTTCCCCGGAGGCGTGGCTCAGCATCGCGCTGATGTCGCGCAGGGAGACCTGCAGCGGCTGCGGCTTGTCCCTGGCGCCGTAGATGACCGCGGGCACGATCCCGCGCGCCTTGAGTTTGCGCACCGCCGAACGACCCGTGCCGTCGCGGCGCTGCGCTTTGAGCTTAACCTGTCTTGCCATTACTTGCGTCCTCGATGTTGAACAGCGATGAGACCGATTCGTCCTTGTGAATCCGTTTCATCCCCTCGCCGAGTAGCTCGGAGACGCAGAGCACGGTGGTCTTAAATCCGTCCACCGGGCGCACCGGCGTGCTGTTGGTCGTTACCAATTCCTCGATTTTGGATTTTTGCAACCGCTCAATCGCAACATCGACAAGCACCGCATGCGACACGCCGGCGTAAATCTTTTGCGCGCCGCGTTTCTTCAACAACTCAGCCGCCGACGTCAGCGTGCCCGCCGTTTCGGTCAGATCGTCCACCATCAGCACATCGTGTCCCTTCACGTCACCGATCAAGTTGAGCGCTTCGGTTTCGGTCGCGCTTTTGCGTTCCTTGGCCACAATCGCCAGACCGGCGCCGAGGGCTTCGGCGTAAGCGGACGCCATTTTCAATCCGCCGATGTCGGGTGAAACAACCACCGTGTTGCCGGTGAGCTTCTGCCGCAGGTACTTGATCAGCACCGGCAGGGAATAAAGATGGTCGACCGGAATGTCGAAGAAGCCCTGCACTTGCTGGGCATGCAGGTCCATCGTCAAAACGCGGTTCACGCCCGCCGCATGCAAAAGATTGGCGATCAATTTGGCCGTGATCGGCACGCGCGGCCGATCTTTACGATCCTGCCGCGCGTAACCGAAAAAAGGAATCACGGCGGTGATTCGATCCGCGCTGGCCCGTCGAGCCGCGTCCACCATGATGAGCAATTCCATGAGGTGATGGTTGGTCGGGGGCGAAGTCGGTTGAATCAGGAAAACGTCGCGGCCCCGGACGTTCTCCTCGATCTTGACGTAGGTTTCGCCATCGGGAAACGCGCTGATCGTCGCCTGCCCTAGAGCCACGCCGATGTAGCGGCAAATGCGCTCGGCCAGTTCGCGGTTGGCCGAACCGCTGAAAATTTTCATCTCCGGCTGAAGCGCGAACATCGAAGCGCTTACCTTAGGCGCGCCGAAACGAGATTGGCAATTTGAAAACTTGCCAGCGCCGAATTCGTTGCCGAATTATTTCATCGACATACCCCGATGGACAACGAGGTCATTCGAATAGAACAACCAACCACCAATTCCCGGCTTTTCGCCCACACCCGCTGGGACGCGCTGCCGACGCTGGCCGGGTTATTTCATCTCGCCTATTTCTTTGCGCTCTACTTTCTCTTCCCGCGGCTGCCGCTGTGGACGATGCTGATTCTCGGATTTATTTACTCGCTCATGGTCAATGCCGACATCAACGGCGTCGGCCACAATTTCATTCACAATCCGTTCTTCCGTTCCAAAATCCTGAACCGTCTCTTTGGCGTCGCGCTCTCCATCGCCAGTTGTTTTTCGCAGACGTATTACGACCTCGTCCACATGCAGCACCACAAGGGCAACGCCGATCGCCCGGACAAAAACGGCGAGACGATCGATTGGATTTCGATTTATCGGCACGGCCATGATGGCGAACCGGAGAACCCGTGGACGTACGTTTTTTTGAGTTTCTTTCGGGACGACGTCGGCCTGATTCGTCGCGAACTGCGCAAACGCAACAACGGCGATCTGCAGTGGGGCACGGTCGAGCTGGTGGCATTCGCGGCCACGCTTTTTCTCATGGCCATGATCGTGCCGACGACGCCGATTCATTTCATCAACTGGCGATTCATGCTGTTTTTCCTGCCCTTCTGGTATCTCGGGCACTGCTTCAGTTTTCTGAACGGCTATTTCCGGCACTACGGCGGCAATCCTGATAAACCAGTCGCCTGGGGCGTGAGCAGTTACGGCAAACTCTACAACTGGCTCTTCTTCTACAACGGCTATCATGCCGAACACCATTTCCGGCCCAAGGTGCACTGGACGAAAATGGAAGCCTTCCACCGGCAGATCGCCCATTTGCAAAAACGCGAGGGGACGCGCGTGATCAAGCGCGCGCACATGCTCGGATTTCTCGATCCCGATCTGCCGCGCCGGGCCAACCACGTCGGTCAGACGACGGAAGCGATCTCCTGATCGACCGTTAAATGCGATTGTCGATCTTGGCGCGGCGCCGCGCCTCAGCTGCGGCACCGATTGAATCGGCGACGCCGATGCGTTCACGTCGTTTCTTCGTTTTCGTTTACGCCTTCCTGCTCATCGCGATTACGGCGTTGGCGACAATTTTCGCCGGCCTGGTCCGACTCAAGAGCGGGTTTGCCTATCCGCCGTTTTTCGACACGTGGCGCGCGTTGTTCTTTTTCGAACACGGCCTCTTTTTCGCGGCCGGGCTGGCAACGCTGATCTATCTCTCGCCGAAACTCCGGCTGCCGTCGTGGCTGCAGTCGATCGTCTATTTCGCTTTTTACGTGTGCTTTTTATGGCTCCTCGTCTGGGGTCTCGTCCATCACGCGCACAAGATCGAATTAACGGTGGCGAGCGTGGTCGATCTGTTGACGCACTGGCAAACGATCGAAGAAGTGGGATTCACCCGCGGCGAATTCGTTTTCATTGTGGCCGTCGCGTTTTTGATCGCGGCGGCGCTGACCGTCGCAACGCTTCTGCTCCGTCCGCGCCTCGGCGAAAAAGCCCGGCGCGCTTTCTTTCTCATCTGGGCCGGCGCATTCCTGCTCGTTCATCTTCCGGAGCGCGCTTACTGCGTTTACCATCTCAATCGCAATCAGGCGGCGGTCCTGGCCTACGACGATTGTGTGGCGCTGCCGCTGCGCTCGGAGTGGCTCGTGCCGGGGCTGCGGACAAAACGTTTTTCCATTCCGAACCTCGAATCGCGCGAACACACCAAAAATTATTTCCAGGGGCTAAAACAACTGCGCATGCCGGTGATGCCGCGCCGGCCGAACATCCTCTGGCTCAACATTGAGTCGTTTCGCTTCGACAGCATCGATCCGCAGGTCATGCCATATCTTTGGGCGCACCGGGACCTCTTCCAAATTCGGCTCGACCAGGACCACTGGAGCGGCGGAAACGCCACCCAATTCGGCGTTTTTTCCATGCTCAGCGGCCTGAGCGGTCATCACTTCGTCAACCTGCTCAAATCCGGCAACAAGCTCCCCTTTCTCACTCTGCTCGCGAAAAACAATTACCGGTTGCGCGGCGGCAAGCTCGGCTACTTTAGCTACGGAAGCATATTCAAGTTACTGCCGCGCGGAATGAAGTTCGGGAATTTCCCGCGGCAACTTTCCTACGAGGAAGACCTGGCCACGATTGACGCATATCTCGAGGACCGCGCCGACGTACCCGAGACAAAGCAGCGGTTCGATTTTTTACCCTTTGATGCGACCCATTATCCCTATCGTTTCCCGCCGCAGGACGATAAATTCCAGCCTTCCACTCTTATCGCCAGTTCGCAGCACGCCTTGCGTTCGAGCGAGAGTCTGGAATTTGTCCGCAATCGTTACCGCAACGCCTGCCACTTCATCGATTCCCAGATCGCGCGACTCTTCGAAGATTTGCAGAGCCGCGATGCGTTTGCGCGCACCATCGTGATCGTGCTTGGCGATCATGGCGAAGAATTCCAGGAGCGCGGTCAATTGTCGCATTCTGCCATGATGAACGACTTCCAGGGTCGGACGGCGGTGTGGATTCATTTGCCTGATTTGCCGCCGGAGCAAATCCCGGTGGAAGGCCGGACCGTCCATCTCGACATCATCCCGACGCTTCTCTCCGCGGTCGGATTCAACTCTGATGTCCTCTACACGCAGGGTTTCTCGCTTTTGGAAAAGCGGCCCAAACGCGACCTGCTCAGCCTCTGCGAGCAGGGCTTCGGCGTGCCGCGCTACCGCGACCTCGTGAGCGACACGTTTATTTCACGATGGGCTTACCGGCGGCAGAACGAATGGCTATTTTCCGGAGTACAGCGACGTGACGGCGCGCCGGTGGCCGATCAAACCTGGTTGAGCGAAGTGCGCGCTCACCTCGATGACTCTGCCCGGATGTACGAGGTTCTCCCGAATATTTCCCAACCGCCGCGACGCTTTAACTCGCGCTGAAGCTCGCGCGCAGTTTTTCCTTCTTTGCTTCGCAGGCGTCGCGCAGCCGCGCGATCTCGGAGGCGAGCTGTTTCTCCAGTTTATCGACCTCCTCGACGTTGGCCGCGGCCCGCGCCTTGCGGATCTCGTCGCGCAGCAACAATTCCTTCTCGGCGATTTTGGCTTTGTAGCTCGAGTCGATTTCGGCCAGCTCTTTCTTCTGTTCGTCAGTAAGCGCGAGGGACGGCGCGCTTTTCTGCAAACGTTCCATCGCCAGTTCGTAGGCCGATTTCATTTTGTCCGGTTTGTCTGACTCTTGCTCCTCGCGGCAAGATCGACAAGGTAGAAGATCGACAAATGAAGGTCCGCCTGTTGAGCATCGATTTCGATGGCACGCTTGTCTCGCGCGTGAGTCAGCCCGTGCTCGACGATCGCTGCATGGAGTTGATTGGCGATCTGCAGAAGGCCGGCGTCCTTTTCGCCGTCAACACCGGGCGTTCGGTCGATTTGCTCGAATCCGGACTGATTGATTTTTCATTTCCCATGCGCCCGGATTTTATTCTCACCAGCGAACGGCACGTTTTCCGTCCCGGAACAAACGGCGACAAGTGGGAAGCGTTCGGCGATTGGAACGAGCGCGGAGACCGCGAGCACCGGCAGCTCTTTCAATCGGCCCAACCGGTCTTGGCCGAGATTGTCGATTTTGTGAACCAGAAGACAAAGGCGCGGCTCATTTATCAGCCCGAAGGCCTGGAGGGACTGGTCGCGAGCACGGACGAGGAAATGGACCGGATCACGCAGTTCATCGAGCGAGCGCGCGAGAATCACCCGAAGCTCCACTACCAGCGCAACACGGTTTACCTGCGCTTTTGTCACGCCGATTATCACAAAGGCGCCGCCCTGGCCGAGCTCGCCCGCTTGCTCGAAGTGCCGCGCGAAAATATTTTCGCCGCCGGCGATCATCACAACGATATCTCGATGTTGGACGGCACCGTCGCAGCCATGCCGTCGTGTCCGGCCAATGCGATTGATGCTGTCAAAGCGGCCGTCCGCAATGGCGGCGGCTACGTTGCCGAACGCGAGCACGGCGCGGGCGTGCACGAAGCGCTGGAATTTTTCATAGATGGTAGGGGCAGTTCACCTGAACCGCCCTCGGGCGATTGAGGTCAATCGCCCCTACCTTCGCGCAACAGCCAGCGCTAACGGCGCATCGGCGGCAATTTGGCCGGCGAACCGATTCGTCATGTAAGTGAGCAGCAAAACCCAAAACGATAATGCCAGCCCGAAGAGCGGAAATTGCAACGCCAAAGGCAACGAATAGATGATCGCCATGAGTGGCACCCAAACCGCCCAAGTGGCGAGCAGGGTCGGCAAAATCTTGTCCCGATAATGTCGCCAGGTGAAAAGCTCGCGCACCGGTCGCAGCGAAATGCCGCTGTTCTTCCATTCGTAGGTGAGCACGCCAAACGGCGCGGCGAAGAACACGTTGTAGCCGAATTGGTCGATACAAATTTTACCGAGCACCATCGGAACGCTCACAGCGTCGCCGAGCAGCGCCGCTTCACCCCGATAGAGAAGATCGACCAGCCAGCCATCCAATCCCCACACCGGAATGGTGAAGAGCAAATTGCGCAGATTGCGGCGCGTCGGACGGCCGTGCTGGAAGAATAAAATCAGGAACAACTCGGGAACGAGCGCGCCGGCGGTGATCGCGGCCGAAATTACAAAAACTGCCCCGTGCGCGCGTTTGAAATCAGCAAGTTGGCTGAGGACCGCCGCCGCCGTCGGGCTGGAATAAAAAGCGACCAGTAATCCCAGCATGATTCCTTGAATCAACAAAGCCGGGGCCGCGTTGGCCCGCGCCGCTTCCCAGCCCAGACTGAGTGGAGCGCGGTCTAATCCCGGGGCGCGATGTCGATCTTGCGATGTGAGCCGCGAATCCACAGCGGCTGCGCCATCACCACCGCATGCTTGCGTTTGGGTTACCCATCCCGCCCGGCACCACCGTCGGTTCATCGGCGACTTTTTCGCCCGGCACCGTGGCGGCGCTCTGCGTGCCGCTCGATCCCGCGACCACGCCGGTGTCCGACGCGCACCCGGTCAAAACGCAAGCGGTCGCCGCAAGTAACACGACGGGCAGCGCCAAATGTTTCATCGCTGGATTCTAACGAGCGAACTCCGCCGTGCCAGCACAAACCCGTCCGACAGGTTTGCCGCGCAAGAGCGCATTCGTAAGCTGGCCTGTGCGAGGAAACGGCCGGACCGACATCAAATCTTTGCAGCTCGACGAACTGCGGGCGCTGAGTTCGCCCGCCTATCGCGGCGAGCAGATCGCCAAGTGGCTCTACGAGAAACGCGCCGCCGCTTTCGAGGACATGACCGACCTGCCCCGCGCGTTACGCGAAGAACTCGGACAGAAGTTTTCCTTCGACAAGATCGACATCGTCCGCGTGCTCGGCTCGAAGGATTCGACACAAAAATTTCTCTTTCGCCTCGCGGACGGGAATCTCATCGAGTCGGTGCTGATTCCCGCGTCGCCGGCGCTCTATGGCGCCAGCTCGGATCGGAGAACACTCTGTCTGTCGACCCAGGTGGGCTGCGCTTATGGCTGCAAATTCTGCGCGAGTGGATTGGAAGGATTCGTGCGCAACCTGCGCCCCAATGAGATGGTCGAGCAAATTATCGCGGTCGAACAAGCGAGCGGCGACAAGATCGACAATCTCGTTTTCATGGGGATGGGCGAACCGCTGGCCAATCTCGATCATCTCCTGCGCGCGATCCGAATCATGAACGCGCCGTGGGGCCTCGGCATCGGGGCACGACACATCACCGTCTCCACCAGCGGCCTGGCCCCGCAAATCCGCAAACTCGCGGATGAACCGCTCCAGACCCGCCTCGCCATTTCGCTGCACGGCGCCACCGACGAAGTGCGCAGCCAGATCATGCCGATTAATCGGCGCTACAATCTCGAAGTCCTTTTCGCGGCCTGCGATTACTACGTCGCGCGAAAAAAGCAGCGGCTCAGCTTCGAATACATCCTCATTGCCGGTGTGAACGATACCGACGAGCAGGCGCAATTGCTCGCCCGCCACGCGGGGCGGCTTTCGGCGAAAGTGAACCTGATTCCCTACAATCAGGTGGCGGGTTTGCCGTGGGCGCGTCCAGCGCGGGATCGACAGGAAAAGTTTTTGTCGATCTTACGCGACGAGGGCGTCGCGGCGACGCTTCGCCGCGAAAAGGGACACGACATCGAGGCGGCCTGCGGACAGCTGCGATTACAAACCAAGCGCGCAGCGGAGGTAAATGCGGCGACCTCGCCGCATTGCTCCGGTTGAACGCGACGCCGGCGTCGCGGCTACAAAATTTTTGCGCGTGCACTCAACCGGCGTTAAGTCATTTCATGGGCGATTTCGGGCGCGAGCCGGGGCCGATCTGGGACGAATACGATTGGGAGCGTTTCCTGCAGCAGCAGGACGAAAAGACCGAAAAGTACATGGAGCTGCTGGAGAAATATCTCGACGACCCGCGGCGCGACGAAATCATCGCGCGCGAGATGGGTTGGCCCGAGGCGCTGGACGAGGATGATTGGAGCGCGGAAGTCGATGCGCTCGCCCACGAAGACTGGCGTGCGAGCGAAGAGGAGGAGGAAGCGCCCTCGTCCGAGCTCGACAGCTTCGAACATCACAGCCTCTATCGCGCGGCCTTCGCCCTGACCATTTGGATTGACCAGCTCTTCGACCAGCAGCCTGCCCTCCAGAACGAACCCGCCGCCGTCAAGCTGGCCACTCACGCGGCCCTCGCCAGCGCCAAACTGGCAGCCGCGCTCAGCGACGACGACGTCGAAGAAATCGGCATGACTATCGCCTACCTCAAGCGTGCCTTGAAAGCGATGACCGTCGCGATGGAGGCAGCGGCTCAGTTGCTCTCCGAGAAGTCGATCGTCGCCCAACAGTATGCCGTCTTGCAAAAGCGCCTTTTCCAGGTGCGCGACGGGATCATCAGTCTGATGGGCGAATACCGGGGCGAATGGCGGCGGCGCTTCGGCCCCGAGAGCTTTCGGGGTTGAATGAAACAACGGGCCGTCGCGTCCAACTATGCACACGGAAGCGACTCCGGCCCAAGTTGATGTATCGGACCTGGAGCTGGTCAGACGATGTCAGGCCGGCCAGGCCGAGGCCTTCGACGAGTTGGTAGTCCGCTACCGAACCCGAATTTTCGCCATGATTTACAATATGGTCCATAACGAACAGGACGCCTGGGACCTGGCGCAGGAGAGCTTTGTCAAAGCGTGGAAATCCATCGGGCGTTTCCGCCGGCACTCCTCTTTTTACACCTGGGTTTATCGAATCGTCATGAATGTCACCATCGACTGGCTGCGTAAGAAACAAATCAAAGGCGTCGGCGCAGAGTTTGACGACGCCGTGCAGATGAAGGAAATCGATCCGGCCTCACGCACCGTGCCCAAAGCCGACCCCCTGCCGTATGAACGAATGGAACACGGCGAGATCCGCGCCCGGATCGACCGCGCGATCAAGCAACTGTCGCCGGAACATCGCGCCGTGATTTTGATGAAAGAAATCGAAGACATGCAGTACCACGAGATTGCCGAGACGCTCGGTTGCTCCATCGGCACCGTCATGTCGCGTCTTTTTTACGCGCGCAAAAAGCTGCAAAACTCTCTCCGCGACCTTTATGAAAACATTTGAGGAAAAATGGACGGCGTGGCTTGACGACCAGCTGAGCGGCCGCGAACTGGCCGACTTTGAGGCGTCGCTGCCGGACAAGGCCGCAGCCCAAGCCGAAAAGCGCGAAGCGCAAAAGCTCCGTGTGCTTTTGAAACAGGAGCTCGGGACGCAGGCCCTGGCGAATGAGGAATTTTTCAGCCACCAACTGCGCGAGCGCATCGCGCGCGAACGGGCGACAGACGACGCATCTCGCTGGAGTTGGCGCCGTGGCCGCGAACGCTCGGCAACATCGACATGGTGGCCGGTCCGCCGGCTCGCCTGGTCGGGCGCCGTATCGCTGGCCATCTTTGTCATCTGCGCGGTGTTTATTTTGCGCGACAAAAATCCAGCCGAGCAATCGCAGTATCTCACGCAAATCCTGAACGCGCGCGTTGATCCGGTCATTAGCCCCAACGCCACCATCTCGATCTTCGAAACCAGGGAAGACAAGGTCACGGTGCTCTGGGTCGAGGGCTTGCAATCACTACCAGCCGATTACGCGGCCAAATGAGCCATGCGCACTCCCGGCCTCATCTTCACCATTGTTTTTACTTTGGTGATGAATGCGACCGGCTCACTGTCGGCGGCGCAGGCGGTCTGGAGCGGGCTTGTTATTGCTGAAAATGTTGCCCAGCCCGCGGCGACGCCGCCGGAACTGCTCCGCCTCGAGCAAACGCTGAAGGAACTGTTCGGCTACAACCAATTTCAGGTCATCGGTCAATCGACCAAAACGCTCAAGACCGGGCAGGAAGACTGGCTCGCCTCGAGCAAATATTTCGGCCTCCACGTGGATGCGCGCGGTGAAACGCCCGCCGGTTATGTCGTGGATCTGAAGCTCTACAAAGAAAAAGAGCTGCTGCTCGAGACCGAGACCAAACTAAGCAAACGCAGCCCGCTCGTGATCAAAGGCCCATTGGTCGGTGGCGGCCAGTTGCTCCTCGTGTTGGTGGTGCAATAGGCCGATCTGGCGCGCGTGAAACGCCATGCCGTCTGGCACCGACGGCCTACAAGGCAGAAGATTTTGGGTTCATCCCATTGTCGATCTTGTCGGCCGCGTGTTTAGTGCGGGGCATGCGAGGGTTGCTTGTTCTGGCCCCGATTTTCTTTCTCTTTGCGAGCGACATGCCGGCCGAGAAGCCATTCGATTTTGAGACGACGCCGGGAAAGCTACCCAAGCAAGTTGTTCCAAGCGAATACGCGATCAGGATCGTGCCGGATCTTGAGAAGCTGACCTTCACCGGGTCGGAAACGGTCAAGCTGGACGTGCGCGCGCCGGTGCGCGAGCTCGTGCTCAACGCAGTCGAGATCGAGATCGCCAGCGCCTCGATCGACGACAAACCGATTTCACGCGACGCGATCAAGATCGACAAGGACAACGAGCTGCTGCGGATCGGCACTTCCGAGGAGCTGCCGGCCGGCCCGCACACATTGGCACTGAGTTTTTCCGGCAAAATCAACCAGCAGGGCCGCGGTCTTTATTATATGCCGTACCAGGAACAGGGCACCGGCGCGAAGAAGATCGCGCTCGGCACGCAGTTCGAGGCGACGGACGCGCGACGTTTCTTTCCCTGTTGGGATGAACCGAGTTTTCGCGCCCGCTTCCAACTGACGGCCCTTGTTCCGGAGAATTGGCTCGCGGTTTCCAATATGCCCGTCGAGTCCGAACGCAAGATCGAGCACGGAAAAGAAGTGCGCTTCGCCATCACGCCGTCGATGTCGAGTTATCTCAATGTTTTCGTGGCGGGCGAGCTCGATTTGATCGAGACAAAAGTGGCCGGCACGCAGGTCCGCGTCATTGCGACGAAGGGCAACGCCGCCGCGGGCCGTTACGCGCTCGAAAGCACGGCGCAAATCCTTGCATACTTCAACGATTACTTTGGCCTCCCCTATCCGTTGCCAAAGCTCGACCAGATCGCGATCCCCGGCGGGTTCGGCGGCGCGATGGAAAACTGGGGCGGCATCACCTATTTCGAGCCGGTGTTGCTTTTCGATCCGAAGAAATCCTCCGTCCGGACGAAACAGAACATTTACGAAGTCATCGCCCACGAGACGGCGCACATGTGGTTCGGCGATCTGGTGACGATGGCGTGGTGGGACAATCTCTGGCTCAACGAAGGGTTCGCCTCCTGGATGGGCAGCAAATGCTCCGCCTGGTTCAATCCGCAGTGGGAAATCTGGCTACAGAAAGCCATTCCGCGCGATCCGACGCGGCGCACCGGCATTTCCAAAGAGTTGCAAATGGAAGGCGACGCAAGATCGACAACTCACCCGATCCAGCAGCCGATCGCCACCGAGATGGAGGCCAACAGCGCGTTCGACGACATCACTTATCGCAAAGGCCAGGCCTTCCTCCTCATGCTGGAAAGTTTCCTCGGCGAAAACGTTTTCCGCGACGGGGTCCGCCGCTACATGGAAGCGCACAAATATTCCAACTCGACGACGGCCGATCTCTGGAACGCGCTGAGCGAAGCATCAGGGAAACCGGTCGGTGAAATCGCGGCGGCTTGGACGGAACAACCCGGGTTTCCCATCGTAAAAGTAAAACGGGACGGCGAGAAGGTGTTGCTCACCCAGGAGCGCTTCACGATCAATTTCCCGCAGGCGCCGCCGCTGCAGTGGAAGATTCCCCTCACCTATTTTCTCGTCGGCGAGGAGGGCAAACCGGAGAGCCGGTTGATGACCGACAAGATCGACAATCTCCCAAACGTGCCGGCCGACCACGCGCTCAAGCTCAACGCCGACGGCGCCGGCAATTACCGCGTCGAATACGACGACGCTTCATGGACGCTGCTCCTCGGCGCGTTACGGCAATTGCGCGTGCCGGACCGCGTCAATCTGCTGGGTGACGCGTGGGCCCTTGTCCAGGCGGGCCGGGCCGATATTTCGCACTATCTCGATCTCGTGGAGAAGCTCCCGGGGCAAACCGAGTTGGCCGAGCGCGAGCAGATCATTAACGCCTTTGATTTCATCAACCGGCTGCTGATTGGAGACCCGGCACGCGAAAAGTTCCAAGGCTACGCGCGTTCGGTTTTGCGGCGCAGTTTTGACGCGCTTGGTTGGGAAGCGAGAAGGGACGACACGCCGCGAGCGGCGCTTTTGCGCAGCAGCCTGATCGCCGCGCTCGGCGATTTGCAAGATCGACAAGTGCTCGACGGCTGCCGTGAACGTTTCAAGAAGTACGTTAAGGATCCGGTATCGGTGCCGGCTGATTTACGCGCGTCCGTCCTTTGGGTCGTCGGCCACGAAGCAGACGACGCCACCTGGAACCAACTACACGCGCTCGGACTGAAAACGACGAGCTTGGAAGAAAAAGCGCATTATTACGATGCTCTCGCCGCGGTGCGCGATGCGAAGCTGGCGCTCAAAACATTGCAAATCTCGCTCACCGACGAGCTGCCGACGAGCCGCGCCCTCTTCCTCGTCAGCAAAGTTGCCCGTTACAGTGGCCGCCCGGAGGTGGCCTGGGATTTCGCGAAGAAAAACATGAAAGCGCTGCTGGCCAAGACCGATGCGCTCGGGGCCAACAGTTATGCGCCCAGCCTGTTCACGTTCTTTTCCGATGCGACGCGGGCGACCGAATTGAAGGAGTACGCGAAAACGAATCTGCCCCCGGCCAGCGGCAAAGAAGTTGCAAAAGCGGTCGACGAAATCGAGTTCCGCGCCGAGTTCAAACGCCGACTTGTCCCGCAATTAAGCGCTTGGATCGAGAAGCGCAAATAAGGCGGATTTTGCTCGCGAGAACCTGTAGCCACGGCTCTGTGAGCCGTCGAGGCCGGCTTGATTTTCACACGCCGCCATAGGACGGGCCACAGGCCCGTGGCTACAGGTTACGCGCGGTCGATGTAAACGATTTCGCCCTGATACGGCCATTCGTCTGGCGATTTCACGAGACCAGCGCGCACCGGGTTCTCACGAACATAGCTCCACTTTTGCGAGTAGCTCTCATCGTTGCGCAGGACATGATCAAAAAATCCTTCCTGCCAAAACTGCTTGCCGCGGGGTACCGGTGCGGCCGTTTTTGCCACTGTTTGCTTCAGCATCCCGATCCACTGCGCGAGAACGAAATCCGGTCCTCCTCGCACGAAAAGATGAACGTGATCCGGCATGATCACGTATCGCCCAACAGCTACGTTAAACTCCCTGCTCGCACGCGTGGCGAAACGAACGAATGCGGCATGCATGTCGTCACGTGCCAGCAACGGTCTTCGGTGATAAGTGCAGAACGTTACGAAATAGAGCGGAGTCTGATCGAATATCCGTCCCAGCCGTGGTGGCCGTCGTTTGAAGGCCATGCGAGCTGTGTAGCCACGGCTCTGTGAGCCGTCGAGTCCGGGTTGATTTTTGCGTCCCCATGAGACGGGCCGCAGGCCCGTGGCTACAGCGCTCTTGCTTACAAACTTTGCTGGGATTGATCGGTCTCGGGCGTAATCCAGAGCCGCATCGGGATCATCGAGGATTCGACGAAACCGTGCTTGCGGAAAAATTCCTGGGCCATGTTTTCCGGCCGGTCGGTCAACAATGTGATGCGCAAAAAATTCTTTTGTTTCGCGAACTCAATCGCGTGCTGGAGCAGCCTCGCGCCATAACCGTGGTGTTGGTATTGCTGATGAATCACCAGGTCCTCGAGCAAGATGACGAAACCGCCCTCCGCCGTGCTGATGGTGAAAAGCAGGTTGATCATGCCGACGATGGCGCCGTCGCGCCGCAGCACAAACACGCGCCCCCTGCTGGGTTGTTCGAAAATGAGCCGGAGCCCGCGCAGCTGTTTGTCTTTATCGGGGCGAAAATCGCTTTCCTGTGAAAAAAGGCCGCCGAGCATTTCTGACAGCTCGTCGAGATCGGCTTCGGTCGCCGGCTCGATCACTACGTTCTCGGTCGCGGTTGTCATTTCCTTTTTCAAACTATCGTGCTGCGGGCCGTACGCCAATCACAAGATCGACAACTAACCACGAATGGACGCGCCTTCGCAACGCCCCGGCGCCGCAAGCACGAATGACACGAATTGTTGGTTCGTGGCGATTGATCCGACGCGGCGTTGACAAACCGGTGCTCATTTTTACTGTAACCGCTCCAAAATCGCGGCGAGCGATTCCCGCGGTCTTATGAAACGCACTTATCAACCCTCCAAGCGCACGCGCAAACGCCAGCATGGCTTTCGCGCCCGGATGAAAACCAAAGGCGGCCGCGCCACCCTCGCCCGGAGACGCCAGCGCGGCCGTAAACGTTTGCTGCCCAAACGCGTCGAGCGCCATTACGCCCGCCACACGCAGGCCTAGGTGGACGCCTCGCCCCGTCGCGCGTTTTCGCACGAGCGGTTTCGAAATTTTCGAATTTGGATATTGTTTCGAAGTTCGATATTCGGGTTTTGAGTTCCGCACCGTTAGCTCAGCTGGTAGAGCAAGTGACTCTTAATCACTGGGTCGCAGGTTCGATCCCTGCACGGTGCATTTGAAATCAGAGGTCACAGGTCAGCGGTCACAGGTCACACATCACGGCGCAGCGCGCCTTCGATTTCATGCTCTTATGTTTGACGATGACGAATGGTCCTGGGCCAGGCGCGCCGCGCTGAAGGCGCTACTCACGCTCGCCGTCTGCGCGCTGCTCTGGTGGATTTGGGAAGATCGGCCATCGCCGATTGCGCCATGGCAACCGCCCGCCAAAGCCCTTCGCGATTATATCGACGCCGCCCGGCGGCACGATTGCGCGGCGGTCGTCGCCGCACTTTCGCAGCGCAGCCGGGAGCTCGCAGCCACTATCCCGGCGGGTCGCGCAAACTTGGAGCCCTCTATGAACGTGAGTCGTGCGAACCTGGAGCGGTCTATGTGCGATTACACACCCGCGCCCGCGAAATTATCCGAGTTCGAAACCAACCGAATCCGTGTTCAGCGCGCCTCGCGCACGAGCGCTCTGGTGTCGGCCAGCTTTACTTACGACCGCTTCTTCGGCTTTTTCGGCCGTGGCCGGGCGCGTTACACGTATGCGCTGGTGAACGAAGAGGGCGCGTGGCGGATCGACCTGACCGAATCGCTCGACCCGGAAAGCCGGTCCAATCAAAACCGGCGCGCCATGTTTCTGGTGCAACAGGTGTGGATGGCGCTGCACGACCACGTACTTTCCACCGGCGGATTTACCGATAACGCCGAAGCGATCCAGGCCCAGCTGCCCGGCTACAAGTTTCCCGAAATTCGCAAGGGCGTGGCCGACGCGAACGCGCCGCCCGAGGTCCTGCACGTCGCGCTCGCGTCCGCTCACGCCTGCATCAGCATCAAATCCGCCAGCGGCACGCTGGTGATGGTCAAGGCCGCGCCGTCGCCCCCGCAATCGACCTACCAGTACGGCCAGATTCCCTCCACGTGCGACGATCAGCCGCTGGCGCGGCGATATCATGGAGCGAGTAGCGGAATCCGGTGACAGCGGCAGGCTCCTGCATGATCCCGCTACGCTGCGGTTTAGCCCTCGTCCGCTTCCACCGGCGAAGGGCCGGTTTAAACGAAACATGGTTCGTGACGTGTTACGAATATTCGTTAATTCTAGTTAGACCGCATGACGCTCCTTCCGCAGATCGAGCTTAGAGCTAGATGCGCCGAAGCCGACGATCTCTCCGGCATCATCTTTTGCATGCAGATCACCGCCGGTTACAAAAACCCCTACAGCATCTACTTCCCGAAGACCGACGAGCGCGGTCACACTCGACTCACAGCAAAGGAGATCGAGATGCAGTTCACCGACCACTCGGACATGGCGCTCATGGACTACAATGGCTCGCTCGAAGACGCTAACGAGCTTGTCACGATTCATCTTTGGGACGTGCACTCATTTCGCGAGCACTCCGACGACGTTCTTGCGTGGCCGCTTTTCTCGTACGACCAGACTCGTTGGAAGTCGCGGCGCGACTGGTTTGACTACATGGCTTCATGCCGCAACGACGAGTTCATGTTCGGTGGCATTTCGATACGCTTGCCTGAGACGACGCTTCTTTATGTTTCACTTCATCGCGCTGTTGCACGCAAAGCGGTCTAACCAATCGCTGCAGCCCACCGCTGGCCCGTTCCGATGTCTAGCTTTTCCATGACTTCAACATTCAACTCCGGAGAGGGGATCGCTCACGCCAGCGGTGGCTGAGCTCCGTCTCGTTAGATGCTGCTCCGCATCCTCGTTGTATCAGCGCTTGCCGCACTCGTAGCGTGCGATCGCGCAAGGCACACGGCATTGATCGGCGACTGGAAATGGCAGGGCGAGGACGAAACAGGCGAGATCCATCTGGCGTCGGATCACAGTTTCCGTTTAGTCACTCGCGGCTGGACGAGACGTCCCGTGCTCGACGAGAGCGGCAGCTGGCGAGTCGCCAATGACCAATTAGTTCTCGACTTCAACTCCCCTTACAGACCAAAACCGGAGGAGAAACACATCGTCCTTGCTATCCTAGACACGGAACCAAATCGCGTGTCCATGCGAGGCTCCGATGGGAAAAAGACATTCACGCTCGAACGCTTCAGATGATTGCCACACTCGCATCTAACCAGGCATTGGAGCGAACGGCGGACCGCGTACGCTCCACTTTTGAGATGATTTCCACACTTCCACTCCGAGCGACGCGCGGTCTCGTCCGCCGTCGCTCATCTTGTTCTCGTTAGAGCTTATGCGCCACCACGCTGTTATTGCCACGATAGTGCTGACAGCCTTAGTGGGCGCCAACAAGCTGATGGCGGACCAAACTCACGCTGAGGCTGTCGTGCAGGCGCAGGTAGAGGCGTACAATGCGCGCAATCTCGATGCGTTCCTCGATACCTACGCAAACGATGCCGAGCTATTTGAGTGGCCAGATAAGCTCATCGCCGCCGGTCGAGACCAGCTCCGGGAGCGCTACGCGGCGCGATTTGCAGAGCCGGGACTGCACGCAGAGATTCTGCGCCGCATTGTTTCAGGCGGCCTGGTGATCGATCACGAAAAGGTCAGGCGCATGTTCCCAGAAGGACCTGGCACGCTGGAGGCAATCGCAATCTATGAGGTCAGCAATGGCAAGATACGGAAGGCGTATCTTCGTCTCGGCGAAAAGAAGCTGGATAACACCCAGCAGTGATTGTTCGATGAGCAACTCTCAACCCTCAACTCTTCATCCGACATACTTCTGGGCGATGGGCATACGGCGGCCGAGACCGAAGGCGCGGGTAGTGACTTTTAGGCCGGGGGCGGCTTGCTCGCGTTTGTATTCGTTGAGATCGACCCGGCGCTGGACCCAGCGGACGGTTTTTTCATCGAACCCGTGGCTGATGATGTCGCGAGCGCTGAGATTTTCTTCCACATACAAACGCAGGATTTCGTCGAGCGTCTCGTAGGGCGGGAGCGTGTCCTGGTCGGTCTGGTTCGGTTTCAGCTCCGCGCTGGGCGGTTTGTCGATTGTCGATCTTGGGATGACTTCCTGTTTTCGATTCAGCCAACGGGCGAGATCGTAGACCATCGTTTTCGGCACGTCGCTGATCACCGACAGGCCGCCGGCCATGTCGCCGTAAATCGTGCAATAACCGACAGCGAGCTCGCTCTTGTTGCCGGTCGAGAGCACGAGGTGGCCGAACTTGTTCGAGAGCGCCATCAGGGTCATGGCGCGTAGGCGCGGCTGCATATTTTCTTCGGTTTCGTTTTCCGGCAGGCCGGCGAAGATTTCTTTAAACTCTGCTTTGAAACAGGCGAACGTCTCCGTGATCGGGATTTGCAAGCAATGGATGCCGAGGTTGCGCGCGAGGGTGAGCGCGTCGTCGATGCTGCCGCGCGATGAATACTGGCTCGGCATCAATACGCCGGTGACGTTGTCGGCGCCGAGCGCGTTGGCCGCAATGGCCGCGACGACGGCCGAATCGACTCCTCCGCTCAACCCGAGCACGGCGCTCTTGAAATTGCATTTGCGCGCGTAATCGCACAGCCCGAGCGAGAGCGCCTCGAAGAGCTGCTTCGGCGTTTCGGCCTCGCGAAACTCGATCGCGGATGCGGTCTCGGTATCGACGATCGCTTCCTCTTCGCGAAAACCGGCCAGTTGCGCGATCAACTTGCCCGACCCGTTCACGGCGATGGAATTCCCGTCGAAGACGAGCTGGTCGTTGCCGCCGACGGCATTGCAATAGCAGATCGGGCGGCGGTAAGTCTGGGCGAGCGCGGCGACCATCTCGAACCGCACCGCGGGTTTGTGCAGACTAAACGGCGACGCGCTTAGATTAACGATCAGGTTTGCGCCAAGATCGACAAGGCCGCGCACCGGTTCGACATCGTAAAGCGGCCGCGGCAGGTAATGTTCCGTCCAGATGTCTTCACAAATGGTCACGCCAAGTTTGTTGCCGTCGACGGCGAACGGCTCGACCCGCTCGGCGGGCTCGAAGTAACGGTCCTCATCGAAGACGTCATACGTGGGAAGGAGCGACTTGCGCGCTTTGCGGATGGGCTGGCCGGCTTCGAGCAATGCCGCCGCGTTGTGAAAGGGTTTGCCCCGCCCTTCATTGCGATCGACAAACCCGACGAGCAACGCCGCGCCCGCTCGCACGCGCGAGTGGAGCGCGTCCACCATTTCAAGGTTCTCGCTCACGAAGCGGGATTTGAAGACGAGGTCCTGGGGCGGATACCCGCACACGGACAGCTCGGGCGTAAGCACCAATTGCGCGCCTGCGCCGGCCAGCCGTTCGTAAGCCCGCGCGATTTTCTCAACGTTCCCGCTCAAATCGCCGACCGTGGGGTTGAGCTGGGCAAAGCCAATCTTCATCTGCGCTATGGCAGATTATGCGCGGCGTCGCAGGCGGCAAGCGTTGGTCGAGGACCTGCCGCCAGGGACGGCGGCAGCTACAAACGCGGCAGTTACAACCGCAGTGCGGTTTAGTGGCTGCTCAGATCCAGGACGGCGCGGTGCTTGTAGCCCTTGTTCAAGGCGTCATCGGCGCCTTCAACAAAAACTCTCGCCCACTCGAAGACCGAGGCGGCGAGGAAACCAGCGAGCGCGCACAGGATTACTTTTTGGTAAAAGGTAGCGTGCATTGAGAACCTCTTTGGGAGCACGCGCGATGCCACCCGTTCACCAGAATCCCCATTGTTTCGTCTGCATGATCCAGCCGCCCAGGGCCAGGTTCGTAACGGAGTGCGCGAGAATGCAGGACGACAGACTTTTCGTGTAATAGGCCACGGCGTTGTAGAGGGCGCCGGCGATCAAGGCAGCCGGCCAGTCCGCCGCCGAATGCGATAAAGCGAAGGCGACACTCACCGCGGCGAACGACAACCAGGAGAACGCGCCTATCGGCACGCGTTCGAAGTCTTCGTCGATGAGGAAACGCAGGAAAAAACCGCGCCAAAAAATTTCCTCGATCAATGGCACCACCACGACCAGGCGCACAAAGCGCAGGCCGAGCTCGAGCCAGTAAAAAACCGGATGCGCACCGAGCAGGAGTGGATTGAAACCGGTCGTGCGCGGTGCAAACCCAAAGAGCGCCTGCGGCGAAATCCAGAGCGCGAAAACGAACACGCCGACGAGCAGGGCAAATCCCGGCCCGCGCGGCCGCTCGAGCTCATATTGCGGCCGGAACCGGACCAGGAGAAGGCCACACAAAATCGTCTGGAGCGGATAAGTCCAGTATTCAGGCCGCGCCAGCCAGAGTTGATTGTCGATCTTCTTGAGCGCGCTATTCAACCCGAGAAACGCCACGAAGACCACGAATGGCAATGTGTAGGCGGCTATTTTTGAACGCGCGGGCATGGGAGTTGCGATATTTCCCGGAATCATGCCCGAGCCGGCGGCGGACACCACCCCAAAGCAAACCGAAGCGGACCAACTGGCGCGACTACTCGAGCTGGAGCTGATCCAGAAACGCGCTCAATGGAAACAAGCCAGCGCGCGCCGGCGCAACACGCGCAGCCTGGCCTTTGCCTTCATTTTTCTCGTGGTGATGGCGTGTCTCTTCGGTGGCTACTTCGTCTTCATGCGCGTAAACGAAGAACGCGGCAATCAACATCCCCAGAGCAACGGCTCTCCCGCGTTGCCGGGGCGTTGACGCTGTAGCGGCGGTCTATGACCGTCGCATTAATTCGGCCGAGAGGGCGATACATCGCCGGCTGCTGCATAATTAGATGATGCCGATTCCAACATTCGGCGTTCGATGTTGCGCGTTCGGAGTTTGCGCTAAAAAAGTTCGACGGTCACAGACCGCCGCTACAATTATTTCCCGTAGCTCACCCGCCAGACGGTGCCATTGCCGTCTTCGCTGAAGAGCAATGCGCCGTCTTTGGCCACGGTGATTCCGACCGGCCGCCCCCAGACATGGCCAGCGGCGGTGATGAAACCGGTGACAAAATCTTCATATTCGCCGCGCGCCTTCCCGGTTGAGTGATCGAAGGGCACGCGAATGATTTTATAGCCGGTGCGCTTGAGCCGGTTCCAGGAACCGTGCAAGGCAGCGAAAATGTCGCCTTTGTATTCGGCCGGGAACTGGCCGCCGGTGTAAAAACAAAGATTTAAACTGGCGGAGTGCGATTGGATGAGGACGTCGGGCACGATCACCTTGTCGGCAAGATCGACATGTTTTCCTTCGTGCTCGGGGTCGATATGCTTGCCCAGATAAAACCAGGGCCAGCCGTAGAACCCGCCCGGTCGCACGCTGCTGATGTAATCCGGCACCAAATCTTCGCCCAGATCGTCGCGCTCGTTTGTGCTCATCCAGAGCTCGCTCGTGCCGGGTCGAAACACAATCCCGACCGCGTTGCGAATTCCCCAGGCAAAAACTTTTCGGCCTGTCCCGTCGGCGTCGAATTCGAAAATGCGCGCCCGCTCGGATTCGGCCGCGTCATCTGAATTGTTCGAGCGCGACCCGATCGAGACATACATTTTCTTTCCGTCCGGCGAAAAAACGATGTCGCGCGTCCAGTGGCCGCCACCGCGAAGAAAACCGGCGCCGCTGGAAAGATGGGCGGCCAATTTCTCGGCCGGCCCGCGCGCTTTGAGGTCTCCATTGCGATAGGGAAAGCGGATGACTTCATCGGTATTTGCCACGTACAAGAATTGCGGATCGTTGCCGGGCGGATAAAAAGCGAGGCCGAACGGCTTGTTCAGGCCACGATCGGCAAACGTCTCGATCACATCGGGTCTGCCGCCGCCCTTTGTCTCGCGCAAAATTTTGATAGTGTCCGCGCGACTGTCGCTCACGAAAATGTCGCCGTTTGGCGCGGTCAGCAAAAAACGCGGGTCGCGCAGGCCGGTGGCGTAGATGTCGATCTTAAACCCGGGTGGCACGCGCAATTCGGCGCCGGCGGGACGGCCCACCACCCGCGGGGGATTGATCGCGAACGCATTCGAGCCGGGCGGCGGCAGATCGGCCACCGTAATTTTGCGGCGCACTCCCGGCGCGTCACTCGTCCAGTCGCCCATGGCGGCCTTGCCGGTGAGCAGTTCGCCCGTTTCCGCGAAAACCGACCCGACGCCGAACGCGAATAACAGTGGGAAGAGTATTTCGAACCACACGCTGCGGCGCAGGTGTTTCTGGGGAGCATCCCGCCTCTGCGGGACTAGCCTGTGATTGCCGGCAGCTTGCCGGCAATACTGGGAAACATGCAACATTGGGTCGCGATGGTTAACCTCGCCGAGGTGTCTCGGCAGGCTGCCGAGACCAACAGGCTGGCAGCCTGTGCTCCCCAGCAGTTACCGTTGCGCCCAACTCCATCGGGAATGACTACCGCGCCACGATTTCCACGCTCGGTTTGGTCGCTTCAGCAAGAGGCCTTTCCCCTTTTCGCTCGTTAATCACGAAAGTGTTGTTCTCGCCCAACCGCGACCAGGGCCCCTGCGGCACTTCGCTAAAATCGACAAATTTCCAATCGGTCACGTCGGTCTCGCTTATCCCGAGATAATCGCGCACCGCCGGGGAGACATCGAGGCCGGCGCCCTTGTTCAGGTTCGGCTTGGGCCGTTCTTCGCCGAAGACGTACTGCCAGTGATCGGTGCGAAACGGGCCGGCGTCTTCCCATTGCGCGTAAGCGACGCGGTTGCCCTTGCGAATTGCCACCCAGCGGCCTTTGCACGTCGAGACGGCCGGGCCCTGATAAGCCTCATTAAACCACGGCACCACGCGGGGCGCCTCCGGCCGATGACCGGTGGCCGCTTTGTCGTTGTAGGGAAGCGCGCAGTAAAAGGGGTTCTGGCGCGGAGTAAATTTCGACGGCACGAAATTGCTGCGATTCGCCGGGTCCGGATCGTCGAAGCCGCCATAACTCTTCGACCAATCCTTGTCCCACGAACTGGCGCGATTGGGTACCGGATTATTTCCGCTCGGTTTTTCACCGATCCAAAAAACTGTCGTTACGATATTGCGCTTCCAAGGATAACGTTCCTCCTTCGACCCCGACCGCAGATGGGGCGGCGGGAAGGACACGGCGTCGACGTTGAGCAACCGCTCCCCGGACGAGCGCTCGGATCGTTTGCTTAGCTTTACTTTCGTCGGCTCCGCCTTCGTCGGAGTGGAGGTCGCGAAAAGCGAAGACACCGACGAGAGCAAAACGCCGAGCGTATGAATAACGGTTCCTGGTTTCATCTCAAATCGCCTCGAAATCTGAAAAGTTCGCTCCTCAACTAATGTTCGGAGAAGCCGACGCGAATGCGCGTAAATCGCGCGTCTTTTCAGTTAGACGGCAAAAGGGAGGCGGAAATTCGGTCGCTACGCAAATTAATCAAGAAATTTTCCCGGGTTGAGGATGCCCGCCGGGTCGAGAATGGACTTGAGCTTGCGATGCAAATCACGCGAAACGTTGCTGGTCGCGTCCGGCCACCAGCGTTTTTTGGCCAGCCCAATGCCGTGCTCGCCCGTAATGACGCCGCCCCACTCCAGCACCTGGGCGAAGAGTTGATCGAGCGCCCGCTCGACCTTTTCGCGCACAGCGGCGTCGCGATTGTAACGATCGGCCAGGATATTGACGTGAATGTTGCCGTCACCGGCATGGCCGAAACAGGCGACCGGAAAGCCGTGCCTGCCCTGCAGCGTTTCGGCGAACCTGACAAGATCGACAATGCGACTGCGCGGCACGACGACATCCTCATTCAGTTTGGTCAGACCGGTGGCGCGCAACGAATTGCTGAACTCGCGCCGCAACGCCCAGAGTTTTTCGCAAGCGTCTTCCCCGTGCGCGATCTCCGTCGCATTTGGATTCAACTTGGTGAGCAGGCGGCGGATTGTCTCCGCCTCATTGCGCACGCTTTCTTCCTGCCCATCAAGATCGACAAGCAGGTGCGCGCTCCCCGCTGGAACGATGGCCGCGCCCATGTCCTTGCGCGCCGCTTCCAGTGTGAAGCTGTCGGCAATTTCCAGCGCCGCGGGCAAAAAGCCGCAGCCGAAAATCTCCTGCACCGCGGCGGCCGCTTGCGCCATCGTGGCGAAAGCCGCCGAGACTGTCGCGCGGGCCGGCGGCAACGGCAGCAACCGCAACGTCACCTCCGTGACGACACCGAGCAGTCCCTCCGAGCCAACAAACAACCCGATCAAGTCAAAGCCGGTTTTGTTTTTATGGACGCGGCCGCCCGTCCGCAGGACCTCGCCGCTCGCCAGGACCGCTTCCAAACCGATGACGTAATTACGCGTCACGCCGTACTTCAAACAACGCGGACCGCCGGCGTTCGTCGCGACGTTGCCGCCAATAGTGCAGTCGCGCATACTCGCCGGATCGGGCGGATAAAAAAGCTTTTGCGCGCGCGCCGCCGCTTTCAGCTCGGCGGTCAATACGCCCGGCCCGACCACCGCGGCCGCGTCGGCCGCGCTGATTTCTTTGATCGCGTTCATTCGGGCGAGCGAAAGCACGATCCCTTTTTTTGCCGGCACACAGCCGCCCACATAGCCGAACCCGCCGCCGCGCGTGGTCACCGGGATTTTCTCGCGTGAGGCAAATTTGAGCAGTTCGGAAACGTCACTTGTCGATCTTGCAAAGACCACCGTATCCGGCGTCTCGCTGGCGAACCATTTGTCGCCGCTGTGCGCGGCGAGCGTTTCCGGATCATCGGCGACAATCTCTTTGCCGAGTAATCCGCGCAGCTGATTTGCGAGCGTCATTGTGCCTCAAGGAGCGGCGGTTTCCATGACCGCCGGCCAAAATAGAGGCGCGCTGGCGCGCACGCATTATTAAACGGCGGTCGCGGACACCGCCGCTCCTTGAGGTCCGCCCTGCGAATCACCTCAAATCGCGACCTGATAATGCCGCGAGCGCTCGTCCATTCGCGTGAGCAATGCCTCAACCCCCGGGTAAATCACCGGCTTGCTTTCCTCGGCCCCGGCGAATTCTTTGACTCCCTCGATCGAATCGAATCGCAACAACGTCACGAACTCAACTTCGTCTCCATCATCACGGGTGAACAACTCGGCGCCGTGATAGCCTTTAATCTTGCGCGCCGCGATGGAGGGGAAAATTTCATCGCGCAACATTTGCTCATAGGTGGGCGCGTCGGCTTGTTTCGTCCAGCCGTGCCAAATGCGCGCGATCATATTGTCGATCTTAAACCTGTCTTCGCGTTGTCATCCCGAGCCCCGAATGCTGTCGGGGCGAGGGACCTCGCGCAAAGAGCTCGATCACACAAGATATGTAGCGTGATCCACCCAGCAATTGTGAGGTCCTTCACTTCGTTCGGGATGACAGCTCTTTACATCCCCATAATCTGATAGCCGCCATCGACGTAGATCACCTGCCCCGTGATAGCGGCGGCGGCGTCACTCGCCAGAAATACTCCGGTTGCGCCGAGCTCGGCGGGGTCGCAACTGCGCTTCAACGGCGCGCGCTCCTGGTAGTGTTTCAGCATCTGACTAAACCCGCTGATGCCCCGAGCGGCCAGCGTTTGGACCGGGCCGGCCGAAATGCAGTTGACGCGGATTTTTTTGGGGCCCAAATCGTAGGCGAGATAACGCGTGCTCGCTTCCAGACTCGCCTTCGCTACCCCCATCACGTTGTAATGCGGCACGACTTTCTCCGCGCCGTAATACGTCATCGAAACAATGCTGCCGCCGTTCGTCATGAGCGGCGCGACTTCCCGCGCCAGCGCAACCAGCGAGTACGCGCTCACGTCATGCGCGACGCGAAAAGCTTCCCGCGTCGTGCTTAGGAAATCGCCTTCCAACGCTTCCTTCGGCGCAAACGCGATCGAGTGGAGGAGAAGATCGACAACCTGCGTTTGTCCCCTCACCTGCTCGAAAAACTTTTTGATCTCCTCATCGCTGGAAACGTCACACGGAAACAGCGGCACGTTCTGGCCAAACTCGGCGGTCAGTTCCTCGACGTTTTCCTTCAACCGCTCGCCCTGGTAATTGAAAATCAGCCGCGCCCCCGCCGCCGCCCATGCCTTCGCAATCGCCCAGGCGATGCTGCGTTTGTTCGCCACACCGAAAACGACACCGGTTTTTTCGGCCAACACTTGTTGAGTCATGACGATCGACAATATGCGCTCCTGTAGCGGCGGTCTATGACCGTCGCACTAATTTTGCGCAAACGTTCAACACGCGATCGCGTGGCGTCGACACACGCCGGAGAGCATTTCCCAGAGCGCGTCGAGAACACGACGCACGGATGCTCGGACCGAATCGAAATTGTGATTGTCGAGCTTGTCGGCGAGCATGGCGCGTTCGGCGGCGGAATGTTCGCGGTCGGCTTCGATATGGACACTGAAATACTCGTAGTCTTTGGGCTGGGCGAAGCCGTAATGCTTCTTCAAGCCATCGATCTTCGATTCGCAGATCGCTGGAATCTGGCTCTCATACGCGTAAAGCGCGGCCAGCCCTTCCGCAGTCGAGCCATTGCCACAAACTGCTCGGAATGTGTTGATCAAATTTTGCGTCTCCGGCTGTTTCTCGGTCTGGGCAAGATCGACATCCTTTACGCCAAGCGCGTTGGCGAACTGTTTCCAAAGCGCGGGATGGTTCGGCGAGCCGGCTTCTTCATCGATCAGATTGGATAGAATTTGTTGCCGCGTTCGCTGATCATCGCATTTCGCGTGCACGGCCGAGAGATAGGTCGGAAACGCCGCGACGTGATGATAGTACTGACGCGCGTAATCCGCCAGCGCCTCTTTAGTCAACTCCCCACGCGCCCACGCCAGATAAAATGGATGTTTGAGGAGATGTTTCTCCGCGATGTCGTTGTCGATCTTCTCGAGATGTTTGCTCATATCATTGTCCACAGATTACACAGATTTGCACAGATTCAGCAAAACACCCTGTTCAATCTGCGTAAATCTGCGAAATCTGTGGATCATTCCTACGCCGATTTCAAAATGTGTTTGATGCCGCGGATGGGGATGACGACCCAATCGGGGCGATTGTTTAGCTCGTAGCCGATTTCGTAGACGGCTTTGTCGAGGAGATAGGCCTCGAGGAGGATTTGCAAGTCGTCGCTGTTTGGCGGGATAAAAACGGCGTCCGCGGTGTTGGCCAGGTAGCTTTGCAGAAAGACGCTGCTCATCTGCCGGTACCACAGATCGGCCCAGGATTCGAGAAAGGGAACGTCCTCGGGGCGCATGGCCGGTTGCCAGAGCGCGCTGTAGGCGGCGTATTGAAAGGAGCGCATCATTCCGGCAACATCGCGCAAGGGTGAGCGTTTGAGTTTGCGTTCGCTCAACGGCCGGGCCGGTTCGCCTTCGAAATCGAGAATCACGAAATCTTTTCCCGTCCAAAGCACCTGGCCGAGATGATAATCGCCATGAATGCGGATCTTCGCGGCATTGGTCTTGCGATCGAGCAAACGTTTTTCGCGGGCGAGAATTTCGCCGTCGGCCGCGAGAATTTCCCCGGCCTCGGGCCGGAAGTTTTCCGGCAGATCGTCTACCCTTTTCTCGAGCTGAGCGAAGACGCGCCGGAGTAACGCGCGCATGTTCTGGTAAACGGACCGCTGAGCCATGGCGTTGAACGGTTCGGGCGCAAACGCCGGGTCGTCGGGTGCGGAAGCGAGCGCGCGGTGCAATTCGCCGGTGCGCTGGCCGAGCAATTTTGCGCGCTCGGGATAAACGCCGCCGATCAGTTCGTCGAGGAGCGCACCGACAGGCGTCGTGCGGTTTTGCAAATCGGCCTTGCGGCCGAGAACGCGCTCGTAATAGCGGCCGAGCGCGTCGAGAGTAAGCGTCCAGGCATCTCCCTCGGCCGTCACGGCCGATTGCAGCACGCAGACGACGCTCGGCTCGGCTTTTTCGCGGCGATACTCGATCGCGCCGGCAAAGGCCGGCACATTTGGAAAATTCGCGCGCTCGGTCAGGAAACGCGTCACTTCCACGTCCGGATTCACGCCGTCTTCGAGTTTGCGATAGAGTTTGAGGAAAAATTTATTCTCGAAAAGCATCGATGAATTGCTCTGCTCGCCGGTGATGATCTTGGACGCGGGCACGGGTTCGGCGGCCGGCGCGGAGGCGTGGCTGAAGGTGCCGACGAGATGGCCGTTGTTTCCGCTGGCGTGTTGTCGATCCAGCATGAGGCGAAAAATCTTCTCTCGAAAATTCGGGTCCCAGACTGCGTCGCAGAGAATGGTTTGATCGCCGGCTTCGAAGCGGCCGATGACTGCGTGCGGCGCACTTTGCGCCAGTGCGCGCGCCGCGTCGCCGCTCACGATCTTGACCGGGAGCACATACATCTCGTCCGGACCATCGAGATAGCTGACCTCAACAAACCAAATCTGCGCAGCCGCGGGCTCGTTCGAGACCGGCGATTGCTCGCGCACGCGCATGTGGCGCAGAGTGCGCGCTTTGGCGCCGAACCAGCGGCAGTTCCCGATATAACGGGGCAATACCTCGGTTTCGAGATGGGCGCGGTCGCCGTCAGCGAGGAGGGCTTGCAAATCCGCCGCCGCGCGCAGCGTTGGCACGGCGCGCTTTTTCGGCAAGCGCCGGCTCTCGGCCTGGGGTTGGAGAACAAACCAATAATGTGAATGCGGCCCGAGAGTGAGGACGTAGCGCGATTTGCGGATCGAAGGGAATGGATTGCGGCTGAAGACCTCAACGGGGACGCAGCCGTTAAAGCGCGCCAAATCCAGCTCAACCGCCTGGGCAAAGCGGGAAAGATTTACCACTACGATCACGGTTTCGTCTTCATGGCGACGCAAAAAGGCGAGCACCTTCGGGTTGTCCGGATGCAAAAATTCGAGTGAGCCGCGCGAGAACGCCTTGAAATTTTTGCGCATCGCGATGACCCGCCGCATCCACCACAGAAGCGAGGAGAAATTCTTCTGCTGGTTTTCGACGTTAATGGCTTCGTAGTGGTATTCCGGATCGATGATGACGGGCAGGTGAAGTTTTTGCGGGTTGGCCTTGGAGAAACCGGCATTGCGGTCCGGGCTCCATTGCATCGGGGTGCGGCAGCCATTGCGATCGCCGAGGTAGATGTTGTCGCCCATGCCGATCTCGTCGCCGTAGTAGATGATGGGCGTGCCGGGCATGGAGAAGAGCAGCGTGTTGAGCAGCTCCATTTTGCGGCGGCTATTGGCGAGCAGCGGGGCCAGCCGGCGGCGAATGCCGAGATTGATGCGCGCGGTCGGGTCGGTCGCATAAACCCGCCACATGTAATCGCGCTCTTCGTCGGTCACCATCTCAAGCGTCAGTTCGTCGTGGTTGCGCAGGAACATCGCCCACTGGCAGTTGTCGGGAATCGGCGGCGTTTGATCGAGAATGTCGATGATCGGGAAGCGATCCTCCATTTGCAGCGCCATGAACATCCGCGGCATGAGCGGGAAATGGAAACTCATGTGCGATTCGTCCCCATTGCCGAAATAGGCGACCGCGTCCTCGGGCCATTGGTTGGCTTCGGCCAGCAGCATGCGGCCGGGAAATTTTTCATCGACATGGGCCCGCAGTTTTCGGAGGTAAACGTGTGTTTCGGGCAAATTTTCGCAGTTGGTTCCTTCGCGCTCGTAAAGGTAAGGCACGGCGTCGAGGCGCAGACCGTCCACGCCCAGGTTGAGCCAGAAATCGCAAACCTCCTCGACGGCCTGGTGCACCGCGGGATTATCGAAGTTGAGGTCCGGCTGATGGGAATAAAAGCGGTGCCAGTAATAGGCTTTGCCCACCGGGTCCCACGCCCAGTTGGAAGTCTCGAAATCTTTGAAAATGATCCGCGCCTCCTTGTATTTCTCCGGCGTATCGCTCCAGACGTAGAATTGCCGGTCGGCTGATCCGGGCGCCGCGCGCCGGGATTTTTGAAACCACGGATTTTCGTCGGACGTATGATTGATGACCAGCTCGGTGATGACGCGCAGGCCGCGCTTGTGAGCGGCCTCGAGGAACGCGCGGAAATCGGCGAGCGTGCCGTAGCTCGGGTTAACGTCGAAATAATTCGCGATGTCATAGCCGTCATCGCGCAGCGGCGAAGGATAAAAAGGCAGCAGCCAGATGGCGGTGATGCCGAGCTCGCGCAGGTAATCGAGTTTTCCGATCAGCCCGCGAAAATCGCCGATGCCGTCGCCGTCGCTGTCGGAAAAGGTCTTGACGTGCAGCTCATAAATGACCGCGTCCTTGAACCAGAGCGGGTCGCCGGTCGTGTGCTGCCGGGGTTCGGCCATGAGTTACACCTTTGTCGCACAAGGCGCGCCGCGCAATCGCTGCGATTGTCGATCAAACGGCTGGCACGAGCCAGCGACAGCTGGAGGGATTAATTCGCCGGCGGCGAAAGCGATGGACGGATTGCGACCCGGAAGCTACAACTGGTAGACGCCTCCCCTCACGGAGCGCGTCGGTTCAATGGCGTATCAAATCAATCGTACGGTGGAGGAAGACGAGCAGCCGCCCGCACCGCCCGTTGTCGCCGCCCCGCCGCCCGCGCCCGGCGCGCCCAGCGATCTCGACCTCATGCTTGGCATCCAGGCCGAGGACCCCGAAGCGCTCTCCCAGCTTTACGATCGCTACAACGGCATCCTCAAGGCTTTGATCCTGCGCGTCATCCACAACGAAACCGAGGCCGATGACCTCCTGCAGGAGATTTTCATGGAGATTTGGAAGCAGGCGAAGAATTTCTCGGCCCAGAAAGGCAAACCGCTCGGCTGGATGGTGACTCTCGCCCGCCGCCGGGCCATTGACGGCCTTCGAAAAAAACAGGCTTATGCCCGGGCCGAGGAACGCCTGCAAAGCGAGACCCAGCAGCCCGAGGCATGGATGCATAACGCAACCCAGGAGGAAATCGTCTCCGGCGACACCCGGTCGATCGTGCGCGACATCATCACCCGGCTGCCGCCCCCCCAGCAGCAGGCGGTCGAGCTCGCATTTTTTCAGGGCATGAGCCAGCGCGAAATCGCGGCCCATACGAATACACCCTTGGGAACAGTGAAGACCCGCCTCGAACTCGGCCTGAAAAAGATCTACGACGGACTGAAGGAACTCAAAGATGAGCTTTAGCGAATTTCAAAATAGCGCCCGGCTTTACGTCATCGGGGCGCTTGAGCCCAATGAGCTCCAGGAGTTCGAACAGGCGCGCAAGGAATTCGGCCAGCAAGGCGAAGATTACATCGGCCAATGCTATGCGCTGCATGAGGCCTTCGCCTTGAGTCTGCAGCCGGCAAAAGCTTCCACCGCCATCAAAGACCGGTTGATGACAATGGTGCGCCAGCGCGCCCAAAGCGGCACCGGCGCGCCGCCGGCTTAGGTTCCGCTCGCTGTTCCAGGTGAATTTCGGCCGCTTTACCAGCGCGGCAATGCTCATGCTGTCGCTCGGCGGCACCGCTCTTGCCGGGCCAACCATGGCCGACCTCACGGCCGACTATGCGGAGCATTATTTCCGTATGTTTCCCGTCCGCGCGACCGCCGCCGGGCGGCATGATCTCGACACCGAGCTGGAGGATTTTTCACCGGCGAAAATCGCCCAGTGGATTGACTTCAACCGCGCGACTCGCTCCCCGCTCAACCAGTTGGTGCGCGATCCCAAGTTGTCCTTTGACGACAGGCTCGACGGTGAAACGCTCCTCGCCCAAATCGACCGGGAACTCGATTCGCTCCAGGTACGCCGCCAGGCCGACCGGGACCCGCTCTATTGGTCGGCGGTTATCGCCGAAGCAAATGTCTTTCTGCTCGTTCGCGATGATCTCCCGCTGGATGACCGAAAGCAGCGCGCTCGCGCCCGCGCGCAAAAACTGCCGCGCTTTGCAAAGCAGGCGCGCGATCATTTTGCCGGCATCTCGCCTGCCGAGGTGGCGCCGGAGCTTTGCCGAATTGCCGCCGATCAAGTCCGATCGATCGCGAATTTTTACAAGCAAGGTTTTGGCCAGGCAATCGGCGCCGATCCAAAGGTTGGCGAGGAAGGTAAGGCCGCCGCTGCTGCACTTGTCGATCTTGCGACGACGCTCGATGACTTGGCGAAGCGCGCGACGGGATCGGTGCGACTCGGTTCGGCCTATGAGGCAACGTTTCGAGCCGGCACCGGCGTAACCGAGCCGGTGCGCGATGTGCTCGCGCGGGCGCAGTCAGATTTGGCCGCGACCAGCGCCGAAGCCGCGGCGTATGGGCGAAACGTGTGGTCTGAACTAATGGCGAAACAATCGCCGCCCTTGGATGATGCACAGTTGCTGCGGCAATTGTTCGATCGCATGGCCGCCGATCACGGCAAAACAGCAGAAGAAGCCCTCGCCCAGTGGCGCGCGAATCTGAGCGCGATCGACAAGCTCGTGCACGAGCGAAAAATCATGACGCTCCCCGATCCGCCTACGCTGATTGTCGATCTTGCGCCGGCGTTTTTCGTCGGCCAAAGCTTCGGCGGCGTGTATTCGCCGGGGCCGTATGCGCCCGACGCGAAGACCATCCTGTTTCTGCCCACGCCGTCACGCGACGCGCCGCCGGAACGACGCGAGGCGTTCTTTCGCGATTTCAACGAGCACTTCAACAAAATGATCGTGCCCCATGAGCTGGTCCCCGGTCATTACGTCCAGTTCAAGATCGCCGCCCATCAGGCGCACAAAATCCGAGCGATTTTCCCGGACCCGCTTTACGTCGAAGGCTGGGGCACAGCTTGCGAGCGGATCATGCTCGACCAGGGCTGGGGCGGCCCGCTCGAGCGCCTCGCCCATCTAAAGAAGCAACTCGAAAACATCGCCCGCACCATCGTCGACATTCGCGTCCACACCGAAACCATGTCGCGCGACGAAGTCGTGCGCTTCGTCACGAACGATGCGCTGCAAGGCGAACAACTCGCCTCCAACATGTGGATCCGAGCCATCACCACTTCACCCCAGCTCACCACCTATTACCTCGGCTACCAAAAAGTCCGCCAAGCCTACGATGCCGCCCGCGCCGCCGCCGCCGACCATTTCGATCTGCGCAAATTCATGGACGGCATGATGGAGCTCGGCCCTGTGCGCCTCGAGTATTACATCGAGAAGAAATGGTAGGGCCGTGCCGGGCTGTTAGGGCGACGCTCTGCGGAGCCGACGAATCCAGTCAGAACTTCATCGGCTCGACAGAGTCTCGCCCTACCGACCGCGGTGCGCCTCTATGTTAGCTGCTGCCGAGCTCGCGCAGAATGAACTCCTGCAAAAATCCATAGAAGTTCACCTGGAAAAGGCCGAGGTCACGGCGGGAGCCGACGGGGGAATGATAGTGATCGTTGAGCTCGGTCTCGGTAAAATCGTATTTGGCGGCGATGACGAGGCGCGCCTGGTTGAGCGTGTTGAGCCAGGCGTCGGCGTGATCGAGCGGGATCCGTAGCGTGCAATTGCGCAGCGATTTTTCGTTGCCGTTTAATTGCGTGAGATCGGACGTGACCGTCTCGGTCGCGCTTTGAAAGAGGCGGCGCAGCTCGGGTTCGACATACGTTTTCCACTCCTTGCAAAGTTCCTTCGACTGCGCCGGCGTGCTGAAGATGCGTTGTTCGGCAGCGGGCGTGCCTTCGGTATTCGTGCTGGCCGGAATTTGTCGCAACAGCTCGGCCAGGAATGGATCGAGATCGGAGATGTGCAGCGCGTCCTTCTCCCGGCAGATTTCCATGATTCAGCTGACTTTTTCGAGCGTGGCGAGGAGCAGATAACTGTGGAGCTGCTGAACATAAAGCTCGGCGCGCTCGCGCATACCGCTCCACAAGATCGAGCGGCCTTTGTGATGCACTTCGAGCATATGGCGCTCGGCCTTTTCGCGCGGATACCCGAACACGCGCTGAAACACCATCGTCACGTAAGTCATGAGATTGACCGGATCATTGTGCACGACCACCTGCCAGGGCAGATCAAGTTCTTCTTCGCTCTTAGTTTCCTTTTCAATCGTCGGCTTCTCGACCGTGCTCGGCACCGCTTCCTGGTTCATCATGAGCAGCGCTGAAGAATCCTTCTGCGCTGTCGCCACATCTCCGGATCGTGGCCGACTCATAAAAAAATCGTAACACACGCGACCGTCAGTTCAAACCGACGCGTTGGTAGGGGCGGTTCACCGAACCGCCCGCGGGCGATTGAGGTCAATCGCCCCTACCTTGCGCCACACTCACGATCTTCTCTTGGGTTCGCTGCATCCGCTTCGCGCTAGCTTTGGTTCGATGATCGAATCCGTGCAGATGAAGCAAGCCATGCACGAGATAAAGACGCAGCTCGTCTTTCAACGTGGTGCGAAACTGCCGGGCCTGACGACGTGCCGTCTCCGCGCTGATGAAAATCTCGCCGTGCTGGAACGTGATCACGTCGGTCGGATTCGATTCGCCGAGGAATTGTCGATTTAACGACGCGATGCGACGGTCGGAAACAAGGAGCACCGAAATTTCGGGCACCTTGTTTAGATCAGTTCGGCGTTTCGTCGGCAGACCCAAACAGAGTGCCAGCGCGCGCTCGGCAAATCTTCGAAGATCGACAATGTCCACTGAGAGTTTGCGCTGCAGATTGCGCACGCTAACTCGCGGGATGTACGCGCGCATTCCGATCCGTTAAACTCGACGGCTTAAAGCCGTCGAGTTTTTCTGGCTGCGCTGCTCGTCCAAGTTGGTGAGGAGCGCGTAGAGCATTTCGGTGTGCGGCATTGCGAACTTCGCGGCACGGGCGCGCCGCACCGGTTCGCCCCAGATCGCTTCGAGCTCGATCGGCTTGCCTGCTTCCCAATCGAGAAGAGTGGAGGGTTTGAAGCGGCCCATTGTTTCGGTGCGCTTCATCAGCTCGCGCCACGAATCAGCCGGGAGCGGGTGGCCGCAGTTGTTTGCGGCGAGGATCACCTCATTCATTATCTCGAGCGTGAGTTTGCGCAGCCGTTCATCGGCAATAATCGCGGCGGTGTCGATTCCGCCAGCTAAGATCGACAATCCATTGAGCGGAATGTTCCAAACCAATTTGCGCCAGCGTTCCCCGGTTAAATCGTTCGTGAGTTCGCATCTTATGCCGGCACTGCGAAATTCCTCCGCCACTTCATTTGTGCGCATTTGGACTGCCCGCCCGTATTCGCCGAGGACAATATCGCCGTGAGCGAGTCGCTCGACTTCGGTCTGCGAAACGCGCTTCAGCGCAATGAAACACAGCGCGCCCAAAACGCGCTCGCCACCGAAATGTTCGGCCAGAAATTCTTCATTGCCCAGGCCGTTCTGCAACGTCAACAGCATCGTGCGCTCGCGCAGCAATGAGGGGACAAGATCGACAATCTCGTGGTTTGAGGTGGCTTTGACGGCGATCAAAACCAAATCGCACGGGCCGATTTCCTTCGTTGAGCTGTAGGCGTTGATGGGGTCGAGCCGAATATCCTCACCGGGTCCGCGGATGTGGAGCAGGCGCGGTAGATCGCCGCGCACCAGGAAATGGACGTCGCATCCAGCGGCTGCGAGCTTTCCGCCATAATAGCTGCCAATCGCGCCGGAACCGACGACGGCGATGCGCAAAGGCTGCCGCATACGTGCTCAGCTCGTCGGCTGCGCGCATCTGGGGAGCGCAGGCCGCTGGCCTGCAGCGTTCGGCAGCTTGCCCAACGCACCGGTGCGAAACCGAGACCCCGCGATCGAAACTGTTTCCGGCAGGCTGCCGGAAACTACAGGCCAGCGGCGTGTGGTCTCCAGAACGGCGCTCACGTCGGCGGGCGTTGCTCCGCTTGAAAGTTGCGGGTGATAAGGCGTGCGCCGGCGTTGAAGGTGAGATAGGCCCAGCCCCATTGAAAAAGCACGGCCAGGCGGTTGCGAAAACCGACCAGGAAAATGATGTGGATGAAGAGCCATGCCAGCCAGGCTGGCAGTCCGCTCAAGTGCAGGTGCAGCAATTTCAAATCGGCCACGGCTTTGTTGCGACCGATGGTGGCCATGCTGCCTTTGTCGAAGTACCAAAAATGCTGCGGTTTCCGGCCTTCAACCATGGCCAGAATGTTGCGCGCGGCGTGGCGGCCCTCCTGCATGGCCACGGCTGAGACGCCCGGGAGGGGTTCACCGGTTTGATGCGAAAAATTCGCGAGGTCGCCGATGACCTGGACCTCGGGATGATCGGGTATCGTCAGATCGTTGTTGACAATAACACGGCCAACACGATCGAGGGGCGCGCCCAGGCTCTGCCCGACGGATGAAGCGGTATTGCCTGCAGCCCAGATCTTGACCCGGCACGGAATGAAGTCTTCGCCGACGTTGAGTCCGGCATCGGTCAAATTGGTCGCGTGGATGCCGGTCCGCACTTCGACTCCAAGCTCGGCCAACTGTTTCATGGCGCTGATCCGAAGGTCTTCCGGAAAAGCGGCTAGGACCCGCGGTTCGCCCTCGATCAAAATGACGCGGGCTTGGGAGGGATCGATGTGGCGAAAATCTTTGGCCAACGTGTAACGGGCGATCTCGGCGATGGCGCCGGCCATTTCCACGCCGGTTGGGCCGCCGCCCACGATGACAAAAGTCATGGCGGCTTTGCGGGCGGCTTCATCATTCATTTTCTCGGCGTACTCGAAAGCGAGCAGGATTCGGCGCCGAATTTCGACGGCGTCTTCGAGACTTTTCAAACCCGGTGCGACTTTCTCCCACTCGGGATGCCCAAAATAGGAATGACGCGCCCCCGTGGCAACGATGAGGTAGTCGTAACCGATGTCGCCGTCGAGCATGCGGATTGTCTTTGCGGCAACGTCGACCGATTGCACCTCAGCAAGGATGACTTCCATGTTTTTGCATTTGCTGAGGACGGCGCGAATCGGCGAGGCAATGTCGGCCGGCGAAAGAGCCGCGGTGGCGACCTGGTAAAGGAGCGGTTGAAACAAATGGTAATTAGTGCGGTCAATCACCGTCACGCGCACCGTTTCACAGGCCAGTTTCTTGGCTGCTTCCAAACCGCCAAAACCACCGCCGAGGATCACGACGTGTGGAAGTCGCGCTGTGAGGGTTTCCATCGCGGACCAATCTGCGCAGAACCACCCACAATGGGAAATCCCAAATTCCAAGCTCCAAATTCCAAAGAAATCCGAAGCCCCAAGTTCCAAGAGTCGCGAAGACCGATGGCTTAAACGCTTATTAATTGGGATTTGAAGCCTGGAGTTTCATTGGGATTTGGTGCTTGGAACTTGGGATTTCCGCCGCGGCTCGGCGCGTCCGCCGCCGCGAGCGCGGGAAGAAACAGTTGTGAATGGTTCGGTCACCACTATGTTCGCGGCGAATATGCCGAAGCCAATTGCTCGCAGTAAAACGCGTAAATCGGTCGCAAAACGGTTCAAGATTACCGGCCGCGGTAAAGTTCTAAGGACGCAAAGTTCGCGGCGGCATCTGCTTTCAGGCAAACGCGCCAAGCGCAAACGTCAGCTGGCGAAAACGGCGCGAGTCGATAAGACCGACGAAAGCCGGGTCAAGGCAAATTTGCCCTTCGGATAACGACGGGCGCGCGGTTAATAACGGAATTCGGGTCGAGCGGCCGATGTCGGTTCTTCCGGTGCTGTCGGCGGGTGACTCGGCGGCATGGCGCGGAAACCTGCGGTGCCTGTCTCGGCCATGTACTGTGAACCGCCGTAACCGCCCAGCGGATCGGGACGATAAAGGGCACGATGATCTTCCATCGTGCCGCATGAAGATTGAACAAGAGCGAGCAACAGCAAGGCCAGCCGTTTCATGGCCGCCATGCAAACAGAACTCGCCGGTGGTGTCAAACGCTCCTCAGTGCGAAACTTCATTGCGTGATGTCGATCTTGCGCGCATGTTTTTGGCTCCGTCAGGAGCTGTGGATTGCGGACAGACAAACCCCGCCAGGGCAGGAATGCAGCAACGGTAGTCCGATTCGCCTTGCCGCAGTTTCCTGGCGGGCTTTTTCGCGGCAGTAAGGTATGGAATACACCGGTGGCTGTCTCTGCGGCGGCACGCGCTACGTGGTCAAAAGTGTGCCTCTTGTGGTGGTGGATTGCCATTGCATCGATTGCCGCCGAAGCGCAGGCGCGCCTTACATCACGTGGGGTTTGGTCCCTCGCCACGACCTCCGGATTATTCAGGGCGAACCGCGCAAAGTGCCGCATGCCGGACGGATTCGTGGATTTGCAGCCTGCTGCGGCACGCATTTGTTTTTCGAGGACAACGCGGACTCGGAAACAGTGGATGTAACGATCGCATCGCTCGATGACCCCACACCGTTTGCGCCGAGCAAAGCGATCTTTGTCGAAGACAAATTGCCGTGGGTCGCGCTGAGCGAGTCGGTTCCCTCTTATCAGACAACTCCGCCAGGCAAAAGCGAGTGACCGCGGCTACAGTGATCCGTCGAGATATTTTGGCGGGAGCGGGTGTTCGGCACTTTCGTGCTGCCAGTAGATGCTGAGGATCCACCAGCGCGCGCCGTCGTTGAACAACTGAATGCTGTTGACGCCGCGCATGAACGGCTCGGGATCGTCGGGATTGTGACGAGATTCGTAGGTGCTCCAGACGTGCGCAATACGGCCAAATTGCTCCGTCCGCCGCGCCACTTCCTTTTCGTAAAAATCGACAACGGCAAAATGGGGTTCTACGCGCGCGATGTAGCCCTCGATATGGAGAATCTGGGGTCGGTAATCAGCACCCGAGCTGACGGCGCCCGGCGCTCGACTGGTGGGGATGAGCCGGGCTCCGGGCAAAAACAGGGATCGCTCCCGCTCCCAATCGCGTTTTTTCCCAGCGGGTCCCGAAATCACGTCGTAAGCGGCCGCGATGATGGCGTCGATCGAGCTGACGTCACTTGGATTCGCCCCCGGCACGGCTGAGTTCTTAGAGGATCAGCGCCGCTGCCGAAAAGCAGATTTTCTCGCAGATTTTCAGTTGACCAGTTGCAGACACCTGCATAGTTTACGGCCCCGCCAATGGAGCGGCCCCGCAGTCGCGGGTGGTTCTTCCCGGGCTCGAGACGAGCCGACACTGGTCAGGTTCTGACGAGGGTCGGGTTTTGCCTTGTACCGGCAGGAAGATGTCGATCTTTGACAGTCTGGTTTTGGAATTCCGGAGATGGAATTTCGAAATGAACGTCAGCAAACATTGAATTGTGCGTTATCTGTCGATTTTCTTTGGAAACAAAGATTTAGATCGGACAAGCCCCGGCTGTTTTCTTCGGAGAATGGCTGGGTAATGAAAGTCAGATCTTCAAGCTTTCGGTTCTCTCACGGGAACCGATTCGTTTTTAACGGAGAGTTTGATTCTGGCTCAGAACGAACGCTGGCGGCGTGGATAAGACATGCAAGTCGGACGGGAACTTTTTCTCCCGCAAGGGAGGAAAAGTTCTAGTGGCGAACGGGTGCGTAACACGTGGGCAATCTGTCTTAAAGTGGGGGATAGCTCGGCGAAAGCCGAATTAATACCGCATGTGATTGGCGGAGACATCTTCGCGACATCAAAGCCGGGGCAACCTGGCGCTTTTTGAGGAGCCCGCGGCCTATCAGCTTGTTGGTGGGGTAAAGGCCCACCAAGGCATTGACGGGTAGCTGGTCTGAGAGGACGACCAGCCACACTGGGACTGAGACACGGCCCAGACACCTACGGGTGGCAGCAGTCGAGAATTTTTGACAATGGGGGAAACCCTGATCGAGCGACGCC
>Ga0081539_10001131_pt1 | contig 48406 bp, 45 predicted proteins | sample TabmetS4T2R2_FD_71023 | JGI IMG/M metagenome (GOLD analysis project Ga0081539, IMG submission 71023) | Tabebuia heterophylla rhizosphere microbial communities from the University of Puerto Rico - S4T2R2 | ecosystem: Host-associated > Plants > Roots > Rhizosphere ... | reverse complement strand
AAAACAGGGAAGAAAGGCGCATTCCGAGACGGTCGAGAGCGGAGACACGGGAGGCGGAAGACCTTCTGGCTTCGCAACGAGCCCGTCAGAAACAGGCCCGGCCCTCCGTTCAGCCCCCAGCTGGGACCGGCAGATCGCGGCGCTCATATAGGTGTTTCGGCGGAAACACAAGTGCGGCACGCCGCAGTGCTTCTCTCGTCACCCTTGACTCGTATGCCCGCCAGCGTCACACGGCACAAAAAGAGACTTGGCGGAGCGTGCAACGCATGACGATCGCATTCACCTTTCCCGGACAGGGCAGCCAGTCGGTGGGCATGGGCAAGGAATTGGCCGATGCCTTTCCCGAGGCGCGCCGTGTCTTCGAGGAGGTCGATGAGGCGCTTGGCGAGAAGCTCTCAAAGGTGATCTGGGAAGGGCCGGACGACGTGCTGACGCTAACCGCAAACGCGCAACCGGCGCTGATGGCGGTGTCGATCGCCGTGTTGCGTGCGCTTGAGGCACGCGGCCTTTCGCTGAAGGACAAGGTTGCCTATGTCGCCGGCCATTCGCTCGGCGAATATTCGGCGCTCGCTGCCGCTGGCATGTTCTCGGTCGCCGATACGGCGCGTCTTCTGCGCACGCGCGGCAGCGCCATGCAACAGGCCGTTCCGGTTGGCGCGGGCGCCATGGCGGCGATCCTCGGGCTTGACCAGGAGAATGTCGAGGCGGCCTGTGCCGAAGCGGCCCGGATTGGGCCTTGCCAGCTCGCCAACGACAATGGCGCCGGTCAGATTGTCATCTCCGGCGCCAAGACCGCGGTCGAACTGGCAGGCAAGCTCTGCGTCGAGCGAGGCGCCAAGCGCTCCATCATGCTCCCCGTCTCAGCACCCTTCCATTCGGCGCTGATGGCGCCGGCGGCCGAGGCCATGCGGCTCGCATTGTCCCAGGTGGTTGCTTCTCCTCCGTTTATTCCTGTCATCTCCAATGTTGCTGTCAAACCACTGACCGATCCCGCCGAGATTGCGGCGGGATTGATCGAACAGGTAACCGGCCGCGTGCGCTGGCGCGAGACGATCGAGTGGTTTGCGGCGAATGGCGTCACGACGATCTATGAGATCGGCGCGGGGAAGGTGCTATCCGGCCTCGCTCGCCGCATCAGCCGCGACATCGCCACTGCCAACGTCGGCGGCCCGGCCGAGGTGGATGCGGCGCGAGTGGCGCTTGCTTGAAGATCGACCACTCCCTCACCAAGGGAGCGTCCCCACGTTTCTGGAGTGAAAAACCATGTTTGATCTGACCGGCCGAAAGGCGCTCGTCACGGGTTCCTCGGGCGGCATTGGCGAGGCGATTGCGCGCACGCTCCATGCACAGGGCGCAACGGTCGGGCTGCACGGCACGCGCATCGAGAAGCTAGAGGCGCTGGCGGCGGAACTCGGCAGCCGGATCAAGATATTTCCCGCCAATCTCGGCGACCGTGCCGAGGTGAGGGCGCTCGGTCAGAAGGCGGAGGCCGAACTCGAAGGCGTCGACATTCTCGTCAACAATGCCGGCATCACCAAGGACGGGCTCTTCGTCAGGATGTCCGATGAAGACTGGGACAGCGTGCTCGAGATAAACCTCGCCGCCGTGTTTCGGCTGACGCGCGAGCTGACCCACCCGATGATGCGCCGTCGCTTCGGCCGCATCATCAACATTACCTCGGTGGTTGGCGTCACCGGCAATCCTGGCCAAGCCAATTACTGTGCGTCCAAGGCCGGAATGATCGGCTTCTCGAAGTCGCTGGCGCAGGAGATCGCCACCCGCAACATCACCGTCAACTGCGTGGCGCCCGGCTTCATCGAATCGGCCATGACCGGCAAGCTCAATGACAAGCAGAAAGAGGCGATTATGGGCGCCATTCCCATGAGGCGCATGGGGACCGGCGACGAGGTGGCATCCGCCGTCGCCTATTTGGCCTCCGACGAAGCCGGCTACGTGAGCGGCCAGACGCTGCATGTCAACGGCGGCATGGCGATGATCTGAGGCAGCTCCAGGCGGCCGGGCGTTTTCGCCTTGGACATAGGCTGTTTTTCGTGTAATGCGCCTGCGACCCGATGGCGGGAAGCAGGATTTGCGGCCAGCGGACTACGTCTGGCGAAAAAATGTTCCACCTTGATTGGCGGCATTCCGCCCGCTAACTGAGATTGCAAACCGACAAATCACGAGGATGCCCATATGAGCGATACCGCAGAACGCGTTAAGAAGATCGTCGTCGAGCATCTTGGCGTGGACGCTGACAAGGTGACGGAAGCGGCAAGCTTCATCGACGATCTTGGCGCGGACAGCCTGGATACCGTCGAACTCGTGATGGCGTTCGAAGAGGAATTCGGCGTCGAGATTCCCGACGACGCGGCCGAGACGATTCTCACCGTCGGCGACGCGGTCAAGTATATCGAGAAGGCTTCGGCCTGATCCTCGCCGGATCGAATACGCCGATCTCGGGAGATTCGGCATGAGACGCGTTGTCGTCACCGGGATCGGTCTCGTATCCCCTTTCGGCATGGGTGTTGAGCATAGCTGGAAGGAGCTGCTCACGGGCCGCAGTGCGGCGCGCCGTGTCACCCACTTCGATGTCGAGGACCTGCCGTGCAAGATCGCGCACATCATCCCGCGCGGCGACGGTAGCCACGGCACCTTCAACCCGGAGGCGGTCCTCGAGCCGAAAGATCTGCGCAAGATCGGCGACTTCATCCTCTACGGCATTGCCGCGGCTGACGAGGCGTTGGCCGATTCCGGCTGGAAGCCTGAAACCGATGCGGATCGCAACGCCACTGGCGTGATGATCGGTTCAGGCATCGGTGGCATCGAGGGCATTTCCGAGAATGCCATCATCCTGAAGGAGCGCGGGCCACGTCGCATCAGCCCTTTCTTCATCACGGGCAACATTATCAACCTTGTCTCCGGCCAGGTATCGATCCGCCATGGGCTGAAAGGCCCGAACCATGCCGTGGTTACCGCCTGTTCGACAGGCGCGCACGCGATCGGCGACGCTGCCCGTCTCATCATCTTCGGTGATGCCGATGTGATGGTGGCGGGCGGTGCCGAATCGCCGATCGGACGGCTCTCGCTTGCCGGCTTCGCCGCTTGTCGTGCGCTTTCCACGCATCGCAACGACACCCCGGAGAAGGCGTCGCGGCCCTATGACCGCGATCGCGACGGCTTTGTCATGGGCGAAGGGGCCGGCGTAGTGATCCTGGAAGAGCTCGACCACGCCAAGGCGCGCGGCGCGAAAATCTACGCCGAGGTGATTGGATATGGCCTCTCCGGCGATGCGTACCACATTACCGCGCCCGCTGAAGACGGCGATGGCGCCTATCGCTGCATGGTGATGGCGTTGAAGCGCGCGGGCCTCTCGCCCGCCGATATCGACTACATCAACGCACATGGCACTTCGACCATGGCCGATACGATCGAGCTTGCTGCCGTCGAGCGGCTGGTCGGCAACGCCGCATCGAAGATTTCGATGTCCTCGACCAAGTCCTCGACAGGCCATTTGCTTGGCGCCGCCGGTGCCGCGGAGGCAATCTTCTCGATCCTGGCAATCCGCGACAATATCGCACCGGCCACCATCAATCTCGAAAATCCGGAGCGCGAGACGGCGATTGACCTCGTGCCCAACATGCCGCGCCAACGGCAAATTGACGTGGCGCTTTCCAACTCGTTCGGATTCGGTGGGACCAACGCGTCGCTGATCTTCCAGCGCTTCGATGCCTGAGCATCCGCGCTGCGGACCATTCGCGCCGATACGGTTGCGCCGTGATTTTTGCCATATTCGCGACTAGTGTCAGGCCGGGGCTTGGGCAAAACGGGGCGCATGTGACGAGATGAATACGAGTCCTCCGAACTCCGGCGAATTCGGTCAGCGGCAGACTCCACCCAATCCCACCCGCGTGATTGTGCCGAAGACAGCGAGCGAGGCACTTCGACCAGAAGCCGGGACGCCGCCGCCAAAACGCTCTCGCCAGTCGCGCAACCAGGTCGTCGTCTTCCTCAATTTCCTCATCACGCTGCTCGTTTTCGCCTTGGTGGCGGGCGGCGTTCTTGCTTATCTCGGCAAGCGGGAGTTTGAGGCTCCGGGGCCTTCGACAACCGTTGCGACCGTTCTCATCAAGCCTAGCACCGGTGTCCAGGAAATAGCGGAACTGCTGCAGCGGCGCGGACTGATCAGCGATGCCCGCGTCTTCTGGATAGGCGTCAGCGCCTATGGAAACGATGGTCAGCTGAAGGCCGGCGAATATGAAATCAAGCCGGCAGCTTCCATGCACGACATCATGGAGATACTGAAAAGCGGCAAGTCCATCCTTTACTCGCTCACTATTCCAGAGGGGCTGACGGTCGAGCAGGCGTTCGAACGGATCGCAAAGCATGACGCGCTTTCGGGTGACCTACCCGGCACCGTGCCGGCCGAGGGCAGCCTTGCGACCGATACGATGCGCTTCACGCGCGGCATGACAAGGCAGGCCGTCATCGACAGGCTCGTCGCGGATCAGAAAAAGTTGGTCGACGAGGTCTGGGAGCATCGCGCGCCGAATCTGCCGATCACATCCCTGGAAGAGTTCATCACGCTGGCGTCGATCGTCGAGAAGGAGACCGGGCGCGCCGACGAGCGTTCGCGCGTGGCGGCCGTCTTCATCAACCGTCTGAAGAAGCACATGCGCCTTCAGTCTGACCCGACGATCATCTATGGTCTGTTCGGCGGCAAAGGAAAGCCGTCTGACCGGCCGATCTATCAGTCCGACCTCGACAAGCCGACGCCTTACAATACTTACCTGATTGATGGCCTGCCGCCGACGCCGATTGCCAATCCAGGGCGTGCAGCGCTGGAGGCGGTTGCCAATCCATCGCAGACGAACGATCTTTACTTCGTTGCAGACGGCTCCGGTGGGCATGTTTTCGCGGCGACGTTGGAAGAGCACAACGAAAACGTGGCGCGATACCGGGAATACGAGAAGAAGCAGTTGGAAGAAGCAGCGAAAGCGGCCGGGAGCGGGTCGGCCGAAGGCGAGGGGAACACCGCCCAGTGAGGCGGAGAAAAGTGGGGCGGGGATGACACTGCAGAGCATGACAGGCTTTGCGCGGGCACGCGTGGAGCACCGCGACGTCATGATGGCCTGGGAGGTGAAGTCCGTTAACGGCAAGGGCATCGAGGCGCGGTTTCGCCTCCCACCCGGCTTCGAGCGGATTGAGCAGGCTGCGCGGGCGGCAATCCAGAAGCGTTTCTCGCGAGGCAATGTTCAGGCGACCCTCACGGTCACTCATGTCGGCTCGCAGGTGCAGCCTGTCGTCAACGAGGAGTTCCTCAAGGATTTGGCCGGCCTCGCGAAGCGGCTTACCGAGCAGTTCGGTGTTGAACCGGCCAGTGCGGACGGCCTTCTGGCGTTGCGCGGCGTCCTCGACGCACCGGAGATACTGGAAAGCGACGAGGAGCGCGCTGCCAATGACGCCGCCATTCTGGGCGGTCTCGACGAGGCGCTCGCAGGATTGCAGCAAGCCCGCCGGGCGGAAGGCGAGGCGCTTGGCCATGTGCTCACCGGCCATCTCGAGCGCATAGAGCAACTCACCGCGCAGGCGGAAGCCGATCCGTCGCGCGATCCCGCGGTCATCCGCCTCCGCCTCGCAGAGCAAGTGCGCCTTTTGCTCGATGCTGGCGGCGGACTCGACGAGACACGGCTTGCCATGGAGGCCGCGCTGCTGGCGACCAGGGCGGACGTCCGCGAGGAGATTGACCGGCTGAAGGCGCACGTCGCCTCGGCACGGGCACTTCTCACCGGCGGCGGCCCTGTCGGCCGCAAACTCGATTTCCTTTCACAGGAATTCAACCGCGAATCGAATACTCTGTGCTCCAAATCGAATGCTGCGTCGCTGACGGCGATCGGCCTGGAGTTGAAGGCGGTCGTCGACCAGTTCCGCGAGCAGGTGCAGAATCTGGAGTAGCGCATGGGAGAGATGGTCTCTTCCGGAATCCGCCGACGCGGCCTCATGCTCGTTCTGTCGTCGCCTTCGGGCGCCGGCAAGTCGACGATCGCCCGCAACCTGCTCGAATCCGACCCGAGCCTCGAGCTTTCCGTAAGCGTGACGACGCGGGCGCGACGCGGCAGCGAGATCGATGGCGTGCACTATCACTTCCTGAAGATGCGCGAATTCGAACGCCTGCGCGATTCCGACGCGCTGCTCGAATGGGCCGAGGTGCACGGCAATTTCTACGGCACGCCCCGCGAACCTGCGGAAGCTGCGATGGCGCAGGGCCGTGACATGCTCTTCGACATCGACTGGCAGGGCGCCAAGCAGCTCAACGAGAAAATGCGTGTCGATATCGTCTCGATCTTCATCCTTCCGCCGTCGATGACCGAGCTGAAATCGCGGCTGAAGCGGCGCGCCGAGGATTCGGCGTCGACCATTGAAACCCGCCTGCACAATGCCCGCACCGAACTCGAGCATTGGCGCGAATACGACTATGTCGTCGTCAATGACGATCTCGACCGCGCCTTTGCGGCGGTAAAGGCGATCGTCACAGCCGAGCGCCTGCGCCGCGACCGCCGGCCGGGCTTGTTCGACTTCGTGTCGAGATTGCTGGACGAGAAGACGGATTGAGGATGGCGGGGCTCGCTCCGGACAAAGCTGGCGAAGATCAGTACTGTTGCGAAATCCGCGGCTGACCGTGCCGGTGCATGCGGACCGAGCTTCACCGCGCTGGCGCGCCGTATCAAGGACGCGACAGCAGTGCTCTGTGAAGGTTTGACCTCCGGCTATTCCGGTTAAGCAGCCGATTGTTGGACGGAGTCAGCGGCCTCCCGAATTACTCGGTACACTCGCTCGGGCTGCGACAGCATCGGAACATGGCTTGAAGTCAGCTCTGTAACCTTAGCGCCCATACGCTGGGCGAGAAAGCGCTGTAGGTTCGGGTGTACCGTCCGGTCTTCAGAACCGACGATATAGTATGTCGGCTTTGATTTCCATGCGGCACCGATAACGGGCTGAGCAAACAGGTCCGCCAATGGTGCCATTTGGGTGGCCCAGACCAATTTTTGTTCCTCTTCAGGAAGATCGCCGGCGAAATCCGGGACCCCTGCCAGACCTAGGAACAGCCTGCCGTCAGCGACTTCGATATGCTGGAACACTGGCGTCTGCGGATATTTCGTCTGATCAGCTTGCGTCGGTTCGCCGTCGTCTGGCGCAAGCGCGCAAATATAGATAAGGGCCGCAACACGGTCGTCGGTTCCAGCCGCCGTGATCACGGTGCCACCGTACGAGTGGCCGACCAAAACAACGGGACCGCTGGCGCGGCCGAGCGAAGTCCGAACCGCGGCCGCATCGTCAGCGACAGTGTTGAGGTGATTTTGCGTCGAGATCACTTCAAAGCCGTCGGCGACAAGCAAATTGATGACTTTGCTGAAACAGGATCCGTCGGCCCAAAGGCCATGAGCGAAGACAATGCTTGGTTTATCGGACATGGAGCACCTCTGAACGAGACCGTGGTTGTCTTAATTGGGGGCGCCCGAACATAGCTCCGCCTATCAACGTGCGCGCGACATTCCTGTCGGAACCTTGGGGTCGGCCATCACCGGTGCGGGCCCATTTTTGGTCGGCATGGAGTTTCGCGACTGCCGAAACGATAGACGGGTTCGGCGACCCGCTCAAGCACCAGGCCTCCAGTCGCTTGCGTCCGCCATTCACCCATCTTGGTCCTTCCCGTTTATGAGTTCACGGGTTGGACAGCATTCGCGAGCGCCACGAACTCTGCGATGCCCAGAGTCTCGGCACGCCGGGTCGGATCTATGTCAACTGCCGCAAGCAGCCGTTCGCCGCCGAGCGATTTCAGGCTTTGCCGCAGCATCTTGCGGCGCTGGCCGAAGGCGGCTTCGGTGACGCGGCCGAGTATGCGGACATCGGCGGGCAGGGGATTGGCGCGCGGCGCGAGATTGACGACCGACGACGTTACCTTGGGCGGTGGTGTGAACGCCTGCGGCGGCACGTCGAAGGCGATCCGCGCTTCTGTGCGCCAGCCGGCGAGCACGCCGAGCCGGCCATAGGCAGAACTGCCGGGCACGGCTACGATGCGCTCGGCGACCTCGCGCTGGAACATCAGCGTCATCGATTGATAGAAAGGCGGCCATTCGCCGACCGTCAGCCAGCGCACGAGAAGTTCGGTGCCGATATTGTAGGGCAAGTTGGCCACGAGCTGCGCTGGTTCGCCGCCGGCAAGGCGGACGAAGTCTGTCTTCAGCGCGTCACCGGGAATGATTTCGAGCCGGTGCGGATAATGTTCGGCGATTTCGGCGAGTGCGGCGATGCAGCGCTCGTCACGCTCGATGGCGACGACTTTCCGGGCGCCATTGGCGAGCAGGGCGCGGGTCAGCCCGCCGGGACCAGGTCCGACTTCAATGACAATGCTCTTGGTCAGGTCGCCCGCGGCGCGTGCAATCTTGCCGGTCAGGTTGAGATCGAGCAGAAAGTTCTGTCCGAGCGATTTCTTCGCTGCAAGCCCGTGCTGTTGGATCACTTCGCGCAATGGCGGCAGACCGTCACCGCTCATGGGGCGCTGGACCCGGCTGCGAGCTGCGCCGCAAGCTTCAACGCAGCAATCAGGCTGTCGGGCCTCGCTTTGCCTGTTCCAGCGATGTCGAAAGCCGTGCCGTGGTCGGGGGAGGTGCGCAGGAACGGCAGCCCGAGCGTGACGTTCACCGTCTCGTCGAAGGCGAGTGTCTTCACCGGGATCAGAGCCTGGTCGTGGTACATGCAGATCGCGGCGTCATAACCCGCGCGCGCCTCTGCATGGAACATCGTATCGGCCGGCAACGGACCAAATGCCTCAACGCCTTCTGCCCTGAGCGCCGTGACGGCAGGCGCGATCACGCTTACATCCTCATTTCCGATTGACCCGCCTTCGCCCGCATGCGGATTCAGCCCCGCGAACGCGAGCCGCGGCTTGGCAATCCCGAACCGGCTGGAGAGGTCGCGTGCCACGACCCTTGCCGTCGAGGTGACAAGTTCCGTGGTAAGTAGCTTCGGCACGTCTGCGAGCGGTACGTGAATTGTGACGGGGACTGTGCGTAGCATAGGGCCCGCAAGCATCATCACCGGCAGATATGTCACACCGGTCCGCGCCTTGGCGAGATGGGCGAGGAATTCGGTATGGCCGGGGTAGCGAAATCCCGCATCGTAAAGCGACTTCTTGGCGATTGGATTGGTTACAACGGCCGAAGCGCATCCCGAGAAACAGTCGTCGACTGCGCGTTCGATCGATTCGATCGTGCCGGCTGCGTTTGACGGATCGGGCTGGCCTGGGCTTTCCGCGAGACCGTTCGTCAGCGGAACGATCGGTAGCGCCTTGCAAAACGCGGAAAAAGCATCGCCAGGCTCCACTTCGGCGATAGGGACGCTTTGGCCGATCCTTTTTGCCCGCGCAACAAGCTGCGCCGGGTCGGCGATCAGGTAGAACGGTTGAATGCCGAGAGGTTCACGGGCCAGCCAAGCGTTGACGGCCAGCTCCGGGCCAATGCCCGAAGGGTCGCCAATGGTGACGGCGATCGGCGAAGCATTCTGCGCCACGGATTAGCGTTCGACGATCCGCGCCTTGCCGCGCAGCTCGGCGACATATTCCTTGCTGAGCTCTTCGCCCTTTTTGTCGCCAGCGTCCTGATTCTGGAAAACAAGTTGCGCGACGCGGTCGTCCGATACTTCGCGGCTCGAGCAGATGCCGAAAAATTCAATGCCTCGGTCGGTCTCGCGGATCTGCGTAGCAGAGCCCGGTTTTGTCGCCTTGATCAGGTCGGCCCAGTCGTTCGGCAGTTGCGGGGCCAACACGCGGCCACGATCGAGCACGGTGACGTCGATCAGGCCTTTTGCGAATTGCCGTGTGGTTTCGCAACTCGTGAAGCGTTCGCGCATGGCCTCGGCCTCGCGCTTGCGCTGACCGAGCTTACCCTTTTCGGCGGCCGGCACGACGAAGATGATTTGCTGCAGCATATATTCTGTCGCGGTCGGCTTGGCGCCGCCCTGCTGCAGCATGCGCTGCACTGCATCCTGTTCGCTCATTCCCTGAGAGCGGTAGCGGAACGAAACCAGTTGCCCCCAGCCCATCTGCACACGGATGAATTCCTTGAAGTGGGCCGCCCCAACGCCGGCTTGGTCGAGGATGCCGGCAAGCTGCTTAGGCGTCATCTTGTTGCCAGCCGCGAATCTGGCGAACGACGCATCGACGGCGGCCTTCGAGATGACCACCTTACGGCGCTCCATTTCCTGCGATTTCAGGACCTGCTCGATCATATCCTCGGTGGCGGACGCGCCGCCCTTGTGCTGCAGCTTCAGGAACGCCGCGCGCTTCTGGATATCGTAGCTGGTGATCGCCGCATTGTTGACGACGTATTTGATCTCGCTCGCCTGCGTCGAAGAAATGCCGACCGTGCAGGCAGAGGCTATCGAGAGCAGCGCGGCAAATCCCGCTGCAATGAGGCGCCTCATGGGCGGCTTCATGGGTTGATCCCCTCTAACTGCCGAATATTCCATGTTCCGCCCGCTCATGCATGCCCTATACGGCGAAACGATGGCTCGCCGATCCGGCCGGTCATTCTTCCGTGGCAAAGCTACTGGAGTTCGAGCCGAAATCGCCAATTGTCCGGAAGGAGATGTTGAAGCCGATGGTTTGCGATTCCTCTTCGGTAGTCGGATCTCGCGTCTCGCTGAAGGTCATCGTGTAGGAGAAGCATTCATCGTCATAGGCAAAGCCCGCCGAATCGCTGGTCAGAACCGATGAAGTGAAATCATAGGTGCTTGACGCGAAAATGCGCCAGCTCTGGAGTAAACGGAGCGATCCGCTGAGCGTCAACTCGTTGCGATCATCCGGGAAGCCGTAATCCGGCTGGGCCTGGATATAGGCATATTTCGCGGTCACCGAGAGCGGCACCGGCGCCGAGGCGTAGCCGGCCTTCAGCTCGGCCCTCCTCAGTTCGAGTGATTGTTCGTCGAGCCGGGCGCTGACGGAGGATGAGAGGCCAAACGGAGCCGTGAAACCGACCAGCCCGACATAGTCGGAAGTCGGCGTTTCGAGACCGGAAGAGGCGCCTACACTCACGAGATCGGGTGCGGCGAACGAATTCTCGCCGGCTATCTGATAGGATTGGCCGAGGATTGCGTTGGTGACGAGGCCGTTGCTGTAGAGGCCGGAATAGCGCATGCCGACGTTTACGCGGGTGCCGCCCTCCATCCGATCGAAGCCGGAGAACTTGTCTCGCTCGAAAAGCGTGGAAGCATCGAAGACAAAGCTCTGGGCATCCTCGTTCGGGATGGTGAGGTCATTGACGTACTGCTCGTCCGGACGGGCGAACACCTGCGCCATGGGTTCGATGACATGGGTCGAGCTAACCGACGAGAACAAGACCGGCCAGCGCCACTCGAGCCCGGCGGTGGCCATGTAGCGATAGAACTCCGACCTTACGTCGGCGCCGACACCGAGCAGCGTAGCCTCGTTTTCGATCGCCACGATCGATCCGTCGGACATGTCGGCATAGTTGGCGTCGCCGCGCACAGCCAGCATCGGGCTGACGACCATGCCGCCTTCCGTGACGATAGATCTCTTCCATTCTGCTTCCGCCGTCAGGCGGCCATTCTCGCCTTCAACGCCGGCAACTCGGGGGACGGTGGTCGAGGCGTCGAGATTGTCGCGAACGATCTCGCGCGCATTGACATTGACGGTGAGTTCGCCACCGGCGATCGGCTCATCCGGCGTGTAGGAATAGTCGAACGACGGCAACACCCATGGCTGCTTGTCGTCGCGTGAGGCGGTATTCGAGTCCAGGGTATTCTCCTGCACCTCGAAATGCATTCCTCTCAGGTCGAAATAGTTCCTGTCGTTCAGCCCTGTGAGGTACACCTCCGAACGATGGACAGGTTCGGAAAAGCCCGCGATCTGATAGGTGCTGGAAAAGTCCTTGTCGGACTGCCACAGCACGTTCCAGCCGAACGTCCAGCGGGGATTGATCTGGAACTGGCCCTTGCTGCCGACCATGCCGCGCAGCCGGTTGGGGTCGCCGTCCGGCCCCGAATCCACCGTATTGGCGTCGAATTCATCCGGGTTTTGCTGCCGGATGCCGGCGGCTTTGAGGTTATAGAAGCCGGCGTTGAAACGCTGCCGCCACTCGGCCTGGCCGAGAAAGCCCTGCTGCGAGTAGTAGCGGCCGGTCAGTGTCAGGTCGTAGGTCGGCGAAAGTGCAATATAGAACGGCATGCTGACGCCGACGCCGAGCTCGCTCTTGTAGTTGATGCCCGGAAGCAGGAAGCCTGTCTTGCGCTTGACGGTCGGGTCCGGAACTTCCCAGACCGGGAAATAGGCGATCGGCATTCCGAAGAATTCGAAGCGCGAATTCTGGAAGCGCACCGTCTTGGCCTTGCCGTCCCAGATGATTTTCTGCGCCTTGACACGCCAGATGGGCGCGCGATCCGGCTTTTCCTCGCAGGGTTCGCAAGCAGTGTAGACGCCGTTGTTGAAAGTGGTGAGCCTTGCGCCTTCGCGCTTGGCGCTCTCGGCCGCGAAATAGGTCTTGTCGACCGTCTCGACGCGCAACGCGTTCACGAAACCGTTCGCGAAGTCGTCCGTGATGTCGATTTCGTCGGAATAGATTTTGGTGCCGGTGCTGTCGATGACCTCGACATTGCCGCTGGCGACCACCCGGCCGGTCTTGCGGTCATAGACCACGCGCTGCGCAACGAGGCGATTGCCGGCATAGTCGATCTGCACGCCGCCGACCGCGGTCACCGTGTTCTTGTCGTTGTCGTAGATCAGCGTGTCTGCTTCGAGCAGCATCTGCGAATCGCTCGGGACTTGCTCCTGAGCGATTGTTGTCACGTCTTGCGCGAGCGCCCTCGAAGCGGCCAGCAGCGCCAAGATGGAAACCGCCGTGGCCGCGCCCACGGAGCGCGTCCAGCCTGATCGTTTCCGGCCCTCAACCGGGACGATAGCCACTAGCCGTCTTCCCTGTACAAAAGGAACGTGACCCCAAAAAACATCGCAACCACGACCGGTATCCACGCTGCCACGATCGGCGGCACGACTCCTGCGGTTCCGAATGCCTTCACCAAAACCGATACGACATAAAGCAGAAAGCCGGCGAGTACGCCACCCAAAATCATCGTCGCCGACTGGCCGAGCCGTGCAAACCGCATCGAGACGGTGGCCGCAATCAGCGTCATGGCGACAAGTAACACTGGCAGCGCGATAAGCGAATGAAATTGCATGCCGAAGCCGTTGGCGTTGAGCCCGAATGACCAGGCGGCGCGCATTTTTCCCGGTAGGTCGAAGAACGGGATCGTCTCGGGTCTCGCCAACTTCTCCTCGACGAATTCGGGCCTCAGGCTGCTCTTGATCTCCAGCCGGCCGACCTGCTCGGGCGCTTCACCCTGGCGTGTCACAGTAGCGTCGTCGATCACCCATTTTCCATCCTCGAGATTGGCCTGCCTGGCGTCGATTCGCTCGAAGATCTCGCCGGAATTGTCCACCTGTATGAAGGTGGCTTCGTTGAGCTGCAGGCCACGCTCGGCCGTGCTCTTGGCGCCGATGATGGTGACTCCGTTCGCATCGCGCTGTCTGAGCCAGGGGATGCGGGTGTCGAAATTGTTCTTCTGGTCATCCGAGAAGGACGCTTCGAGCTGCTGCGCCCATGTCAGCGCGTGTGCGCCCAGCGGGTTGAAAACGGTGGTCGCCACGACGCCGATCATCAGGCTGACGAGGCAGAGCGGGGCGAGGAACTGCCAGGCCGATACGCCGGCCGAGCGGGCGACGACAAGCTCGTAGCGTCGGTTGAGTGCCATCAGTGTCGCGATCGCTGCAAAAAGGACGATGAACGGAATCGCCGTCTGGGCGATCAGCGGGATATGCAGCGCCGAGACAAGAAGGCCGCTGCCCAGCGTGTAGCCCGGCAGGGTCGACTTGAAACGCGAGAGCTCCGTGAAATCGACGAGGTAGGCGATCACGCAGACGCCGACGAAAAACTGGAGGAAGGTCGAAAGATATCGGCGGAAAAGATAGGCAAAAAGGGTAGGACCGATCATTGCCGCCCTCCACCGCCCGAGGTCTCGATCGCATTGCCGAAGCCCAGATTGTTCCAGAAGCGTATTGCGCGGTCCGCTAGCGCGCCCGCGCCGTCGACCCAGGCCTGCGAGAATCTGAGCGACTTGTTCATGAAGATCAGGGCCGAGAACAGGACGATCGACCCGATCGGCGCGGCGAAGTTGAGGAACGTGTAGAACGCGTTGATCCCCGAGATATTGACGAGGAAGAAGCCGGAGCCGCGGACGGCAAGCGCGACCGCCACGCCGGCTGCCATGCTCCACAGGCGCTCTTGCCGGTTCGACCGCGCACCGATCGCGAAATAAAGCGCGATCGTCCCATAGACCATCGGATACAGCCATTCCGTGAAGCGGCGATTGATTTCGCTGCGGATGTCCTCAGGTTTGTTGCGCAGAAAGAAGTTGTCGGTGCGCGGCGCAAAGAGCAGGAAGGCCGTGCTGCGTTCCTTGGGTGAATAGTTCTTGCCGCCGCTGGTTGGCCCGAACTGGTTGAAATCGAGTACGTAGGATTCGAAGCTGATCACGGAAAGCTCGTCCGTTTCCGTATTCCGGCGCTGCACTTCGCCGTCCGCGAGCAGGAGGACGTCTGCGCCGGCGACCGTCTGGATACTGCCGCGCTTTGCGTAATAGACGAGATCGGTGCCGGGCTTGCGCGAATCGGCTATGAAGATGCCGCCGTAGTCCCCGGAAGGGAGCTGGTCGGCGATCTGGACGTAGAGGCCGTCCTCGATTTCCTGGAAGGTGCCGGACTGCACGGCGAAGCGGACGAGGTCGGCGCCTGCCTCCGCAATGATATCGCGCTTGTGCTTGTAGGCCCACGGCTCGATGAAATGGCTGAGCAACAAGGCGAAGACCGACATCAGGAAGGCCAGGATCAGGATCGGCTTGGTCTGGATGAAGCGCGAGCCGCCCGAAGCCTCGATAACTGCGAGCTCCGAATCGGAATTCATGCCGTTTAGCGTCTGACTGGCGCCGATGTAGAGGGCAAATGGGAGCACCAGATTGGTCATCGGCGGGATCAAAGTGGCGGCGAGCGCGAAGAAGGTGATCAGCGCCTGCCCCGATGCTGTGAGGACGTTCACATAGAGGAGCACCTGCGTCACCAGCACCATGAGCGTGGTCGCAGCCAAGGTCATCATCGACAGCCCAAGCGCACGCCGAAAAATATATCGTTCGAGCAGGTTCATCATGCTTTCAGGAAAGTACCTGTCCCGACAACGCTGGACGCGCAAGGAGGCGCGCCGGATGATCATATCCATGCCCGTGCCCGCATGGAACGCCGGATTTGGCTAAAAACACCGAAACAAACGTGGTTAACATACGACTCAATTTTTCTACGAAGGTGATTTTCTCTTTTTCCCCAACAGCTTGCCCGAAGGTGACGGGAATCCGGTTTGCCGCGACAATTGATAAGGTCGCTGCCGAAATGCAACACTGCAAACTGCGGCGAAATCGTGGGCGCCGGTGCGGCCATGACGCCGCCAGTCGCTTCGACCTGAAAACCGGCCTTGCCTTTGCCGGCGAAAACAACAAGATCGCGGCGCAGGCCGACAAGCGCCTACCTTGGAGTTCAAATGCCCAACACTGTCGACATTACCTTCGCGCGCCGCGCTAAGTCCACCGAGGGGCTTGCGGTCGTCCTCTCCGCCGGTGGCCCCAAGCTTGGCGATGCTGCAGGTCAGGTCGATCCGGGCAAGGTGATCGAGAAGGCGGTGAAGATAGCTGGTTTTTCCGGAAAAGCGTTGGCAACCCTTGATCTCCTGGCGCCTTCGGGCTCGACGTTCGACCGCATTCTAGTCGTGGGCGTGGGCGAAGCCTCGGCGATCAATTCGCAGAGCTGGCTGAAGCTCGGCGGTACGATCCAGAGCCAGGTGAAGAAGTCGCAGGAGGTAACCATCTACCTCGATGCACCCGGCTTCGAGATTGGCGGACAAGAAGTGGCAGGAATGGCCCTGGGGTTCCTCCTGCGCGGCTACCGCTTCGACAAGTACCGTACGAAGAAAGGCGATTCGGAAGAAGGCGAGGAGTCGGAAAAGATCAGGGTCACGATCGTCACTCCGGCTGCCGCGGCGGCCAAGAAGGCTTATGCTGACGCCGAGGTCGTCGCCGCAGGTGTCAGACTGGCGCGCGACCTCGTCAACGAGCCGGCCAACATGTTGGGACCGGTCGAATTCGCAGCACGCGCCGGAGAGCTCGAGGCGCTTGGCATCGCTGTCGAGGTGCTTACCGAAAAGGACATGAAGAAGCTCGGTATGGGCGCGCTTCTCGGTGTCGCGCAAGGTTCCATCCGCCCGCCGCGCCTGGTTGTCATGCGGTGGAGCGGCGGCAAGGCGAAGGACAAGCCCATTGCTTTTGTCGGCAAGGGCGTCGTGTTCGATTCCGGCGGCGTCTCGATGAAGCCTGCGCAAGGTATGGAGGATATGAAGGGGGATATGGGCGGTGCTGCGGCCGTGACCGGCCTGATGCGCGTCCTGGCTGCGCGCAAGGCGAAGGTCAATGCAGTCGGCGTGATCGGGCTCGTCGAGAATATGGTGGACGGCAATGCGCAGCGTCCCGGCGACATCGTCAAATCGATGTCGGGGCAGACCATCGAGGTGCTCAACACTGATGCCGAAGGCCGCCTCGTTCTTGCCGACGCGCTTTGGTACGTGAACGACCGCTTCGAGCCGAAATTCATGGTCAATCTCGCGACATTGACCGGCGCGATCATGGTCGCGCTCGGCCAGCAATATGCAGGCTTGTTCGCCAACAACGACGAACTGGCCGAGCGGCTCACTGCGGCCGGCCTCGCGAGCGGCGAAAGGCTGTGGCGCATGCCGCTTGGCGCCGAATACGACAAGCTGATCGATTCCAAGAATGCCGACATGAAGAACATCGGCGGCCGTTATGGCGGAGCGATTTCGGCCGCACAGTTCATCCAGCGCTTCGTCAAGGACACGCCCTGGGCGCATCTCGACATCGCTGGAACCGCGATTGGGTCTCCCGCGACCGAAATCAACCAGTCATGGGGTTCCGGGTTCGGCGTGCGTCTGCTCGACCAGCTCGTGCGCGATCACTACGAGGCTTAGCGCATCGTGCCGAAAAGTGGATGCGGGTTTTCTGCAAAGACGGTGCGAAAGCAAGAAACTAGAGCCGAATGCTCGATTTCGGAATCGAGTATTCGGCTCTAGGGGATCGGCTCTAGAGGAGCGGCCCTTGGCGGAGGTCCTGTTCTATCACCTTACGGAATCGACACTCGAGGAGGTGCTGCCCGGCCTGCTCGAAAAAAGCCTGGAGCGCGGCTGGAAAGCCGTTGTCCAGGCGGGGACAGAGGAGCGGCGCGACGCGCTCGACGTGCATCTTTGGACGTTCCGCGAAGAATCCTTTCTAGCCCATGCCACCGACCGCGAACCTTATCAAACGGACCAGCCTGTGCTGCTCACGACCGGGACCGGCAACGGCAATGGTGCCGAGATCCGCTTCATCGTCGACAGCGCAATGCCTCCCGATCTTGCGAGCTATCAGCGTGCCGTCTTCCTGTTCGATGGACATGACGAGGGGCAGGTCGAAATTGCGCGGGAACAATGGAAACGACTGAAGGCGGAAAGCCACACCGTGACATACTGGCAGCAGACGCCGGAGCGCCGCTGGGAGCGCAAGGCGTGAGCTGGTTTCGTCACGAGGTGCGGCGATGAAGGCATTCTTCGCGGCCGTCCTTTTTCTGTTCGGTGCGGCCCTTGCCTTCGGCTACCCGATCTTGGCAGAGCGCCTGCCGTCCCTGCCGATCGGCACTTGGCCGGTCTATATGGCGGCGACAGGCTTCATGAGCCCCATCGAAGCGCGGCTGACACCCGACGATGCGCCGGTCCTGGTCTATCTCGACCTGTCGTCCGCCGGGTCGCCGAAGTTCGACGAGGATCGCGCGGTGCTGACGCTGACCGCCTCGTTCGAAGGAAAGACGCTGCTTGCCGAGCCGCTGAGCTTTGAAAATGCCGCGACGCGGGACGATACGCCGCAAACGCCGGAGCGCATCTACCGTGCCAAGGCGGGCGTCATCGATGCTGTCGAAACGGATTCGTTCTACCGCTTCAACGTTGGCCCCGGCGATGCCGAAGGTATCGACATGGCCAAAGTCGACCTTGTGCTCGAACACGGACCGCAGAAAGCGGATTCGAGGGCACAACCGATCGGCCTTGCGGTGATGGCGGTCGGTGCTATCGCCTTCCTTCTGTCGCTGCGCAGCGGCAGCGGAGGCCCGCCGCCCAACCCAAACTCGAAACCGCCGCCGCCGCGCTGGGGCAGGGGAGCCGCCGACCGGAAGCAGGTGAGCCGACGGGCAATAGGAATCTGATATTCAGGCCAGGCCGGCCTCATCTGAATATCGCCCTACTCTGCGATCCCGGCCTCATAATCTTCCGAAAGCTGCAGCCAGCGTTCCTCGTGACCGGAAAGCGCGCCGCCGAGCTCGGAACGCTCCCTGGCGAGTTGCGTCGCCGCGGTCGGATCCTTCCCGTACAGGGCGGGGTTCGCCAACTCGTCCTCGATCGTGTCGAGACGCTTTCGGATACGATCCATCAGCGCTTCGGTGGCCTTGATCTGCTTGGCGAGGGGCTCCAGTGCCGCCCGGCGCTGCGCCGCCTCGCGACGCCGGTCGGCCTTCGACGCCTTGTCGGCATCGCGCCGCGCTCTGCGGTCGCCCGCATCGCCGACCACCTCCTGGCGGTAATCCGCAAGGTCGCCGTCATACGGCTTCACCGTTCCCTCTTTCACCAGCCATAGCCGGTCGGCCGTCGCCTCGATCAGGTGACGGTCGTGCGAGATCAGGATCACCGCACCGGGGAATTCGTTGAGCGCCTCGATCAGCGATTCGCGCGAATCGATATCGAGATGGTTGGTCGGCTCATCGAGAATGAAGAGGTTCGGCCCCTCGAATGCGGCGAGCCCCATCAAGAGCCGCGCTTTCTCGCCGCCCGACAGGTCCTTGGCCGGTGTGCTCATCTTCTCGGTGGCGAGCCCGAACTGCGCCACGCGCGAGCGCACCTTCGCTTCCGCCGCCTCGGGCATCAGCCGGCGCACATGCTCGTAAGCGTTCTCCTCGGGCCTCAGATCGTCGAGCTGGTGCTGCGCGAAGATCGCCACCTTGAGCTGCGGCGCGATCGTGATCGAGCCTTGCTCCAGCTTCAGCCGCCCGGCGAGCAGCTTGGCGAAGGTCGATTTGCCATTGCCGTTGGCGCCGAGCAGCGCGATGCGATCGTCATTGTCGATCCTGAGCGTGAGCTGCTTGAGCACGGGCTTGCCGGGCTGATAGCCGACCGTGCCGCCGTGCATTGTGATGATCGGCGAGGCGACGCTCTTCACCGGCTCGGGAAAATGGAATTGTTTGACGGTATCGTCGATGAAAGCCGCGATCGGCTTCATGCGCTCCAGCGCCTTGATGCGCGACTGCGCCTGCCGGGCCTTCGAAGCCTTGTAGCGGAATCGCTCGACGAAGGCTTCCATGTGCTTGCGCGCCGCTTCCTGCTTGACGCGGTTCTTCTCCTGCAGCGCGAGCTGTTCTGAGCGCTGCCGCTCGAACTGGTCGTAGCCGCCGCGCCAGAAGGTCAGCTTCTTCTGGTCGAGATGCACGATCGAGGTCACCGCGCGGTTGAGCAGGTCGCGGTCGTGGCTGATCAACAGCACAGTATGCGGATAGCGCGCGACGTAGTTCTCCAGCCACAGCGTGCCTTCGAGGTCGAGATAGTTGGTCGGCTCGTCGAGCAGCAGCAGGTCCGGCTGCGCGAACAGCACGGAGGCGAGCGCCACGCGCATGCGCCAGCCGCCCGAGAAGGACGAAGCCGGTCGCTTCTGCGCCTCCGTGTCGAAGCCGAGGCCGGCGAGGATCGTCGCCGCGCGCGCTTCGGCCGAATGGGCGTCGATATCGGCCAACCGCATATGGATTTCGGCGATGCGGTGAGGGTCGGTCGCCGTCTGCTCCTCGGCAAGCAGCGCCTGCCGTTCGATATCGGCCTTGAGCACGATCTCGATCAGCGGCTCCTCGGTGCCCGGCGCTTCCTGGGCGACCTGGCCGATCCGCAGGTTCTTAGGCAGGCTGATAGTGCCGGTCTCGGCCGAAAGGTCGCCGCTGATGGCGCGAAACAGCGTCGTCTTGCCCGTGCCGTTGCGGCCGACAAGCCCGGCCTTCGAGCCGGAAGGCAGGGTCAGCGAGGCATGGTCGAGGAGCAGGCGCCCGGCGATGCGGAGCGACAAATCGTTGATGATCAGCATGGCGGCGGGTTAATGGCCGACAGGGCAAGGGAAGGCAAGGGCGGGTTGAAGTACAAATATTTGATGTGTATGCTTCGAGCGATCATACACATCAGGTGGACGCTATGCGTACCAACATCGAAATCGACGACGACCTCTTGGCAAAAGCCATGGCGGCTTCGGGCAAGACGACGAAAAAAGATACGGTCCACGAAGCGCTCGAACTGCTCGTGCGGGTTAAGGATCAGACAGCGTTAAGGAAACTTCGCGGCAAGATCGAATGGGAGGGCGACCTCGACGCCATGCGGCGTAGCTGATGCTGCTCGTGGATACATCAGTTTGGGTTGACTACTTCCAGGCGCCGAATTCGGTGCATGCTCAGAAATTCGACGCCGTGCTTGGCAAGATCGAGGTCGTCCTGGGTGATCTGATCGCTGTCGAGATACTGCAGGGGCTGCGTCAGGGGCAGCAACTGCGGCTTGTCGAGGCCACTTTACGTGCGTTCCGCACTATCCCCCTTTGCGGCAGCGAGATCGCACCGAAGGCTGCCGCCAACTACCGCGCCTTGCGCAAACAAGGAATAACAGTTCGTGGCACCATCGACGTTATCATAGCGACCTGGTGCATAGAGAACGGCGTTCCAGTTCTACACAACGATCGCGATTTTGCAGCCACGGAGAGCGCCTTGGCACTCCCGGTTTGGCGGTGATGGGTCCCAACCAAGAGCAACCACACAGTCATCGCTCACGCAAATACCGGCCATCCTCCGTCCGCTGAAAAGCAGAGAACAACTGACGGCTTCCCTCGGGCGGGCCGTCAAGTAAATCGCGACTGAGTTGTCGAACAAACAGGGAACATTCGGGAATATAGTCACCAAGCAGCCTAGGAGGTAAAATAAGTAACACAGCAAGAAATAAGTGTAAGAGGTAAGGCAGAAGTTACGCTACATGTTAGAAAATTTTTAATTAGGGCTTGAAAAGTAAAAATATTAATGACTTGATAGAAGTCCTCAAATGCCTTGGAGCAACCAAGGGAGAGTGGACGAGATCATGACTGAGAGAATGACGATGCGCGATCTTCGTCGCGCAATTGAGAAGGTTGTTTCCGAGAAGCCAGGCGCCAGCACGCTGTCAACGGCCTCAGCGAATACAGGCGCTTGTATGATGTATCGCGGAGGAAAGACCAAAGACGTTTGCGCTATGACAACTCGGAAAGAATGCTCGCTGCTCGACGTGGAGTTACAGAAGAAGGGCGGCCACACCGTTTTCTATCTGGGGAAAAACTGTTCATCCTAAGCTTCGGGGGCGGCTATGAGGCTTTTCATAGGGCGTGGGGTTTTGCTCGCCGCGCTGGTGGCGGTAACTGGGTGCGGAGCGGGCAAGTTTGATATTCCCAGCGATGAAGGTGGCCCGACCGTTCGCTCCATCGTTAACAGAATTCAATGCGAACTGGTCAGCATGGTGAAGGACGATTATCCCCACCAGCAAACTATGCTCACTGGCAACTATAACGTAGGCGTTGCGCTGTCACTCACCGTGAATGACGCGGGAGAATTGGCGCCAAGCTTTAACTTTCCAAGTGTAACGAGCGAGCTAGGTATCGCTTTTGGCGCAAGAGTCGGTCGAACGCGCGAACGGAATTTCACCCAGAACTTATTCTTCTCAATGTCTGAACTGCGTACGAAATATGAATATTCGTTAAAGTCTTCCAGCGGCCCTGGCGACAAGCCATTCGCTTCGTGCCCTAGACAGGATACGAATTTGGCCGGAAATCTGGGTCTCGTTGATACGGTCAATTTGGCTATGACCGCTGGTTATCGAGCGACAGCTAAAACCTTGGATTCCCCCACAGGAGAGTTCGGAGGATCTATTTCTTTTACCGTAACCAAAAATATTAACTCTGCTGGACCAACTTGGACCTTAAATTACTTTGAAGGTCCGGGGAAAATGGGCAGGTTGGAGCACGTGAATACGGACAAGATTACCTTCGCATTTGCGCCCGGAGCAACCGGCCCGGATGCAACTGTGGTGAATGCTGCCCGAATCAGGGAGATTCTCCTGCAGATTTACATTCAGGATCGCCGTGGCCTTTAAACGTCGGGCGATAGACTATGGCGATTTACGGCGGGTGGCCGAATCCTTAACGGTTCTCCACCTGTCTTCTAAATACTGCCGCCACCTACCCTATGGGAGGTCTACGCACGGCCAACCACACTCAAGCAAACGCCCTGCCTTCCTCCGTCCGCTGGAAATAAATCAGGTCCAGCACCACACTTGGCTGGCCCAGCGCCGTCAAAAGCACATGCGCCTGTCCGCGATGATGGGTCTGGTGGTTGAAGAAATGGGCGAGTGCCGGTGCTAGCCGCTGCGAGACCGTGCGCATGTCGGAGACGGTCGTGTAGGTGAAGCGCCCCGCCAGGTCCTTCTCCTTCAGCGAGCCGATCCATTTCATGATGCGGGCGTCCTCGGCCTCGCGCAGCGTGCGCAGCTTCGCGAAATCGCGCGCGATGATGGCGTCCAGGCTGGTCGGCGCTTCGCCTTCGCCGGTGAAGCGCTTCATCCAGATGCGGTCGGCGGCCACCATATGGTTGAGCGTCCCGATCATCGATTTGAAGAAGGCGCCCATGTTGCGTTCGAGCTCGTCCGGCGAGAGCGTTGCAGCCGCGTCGTAGATGCGGCCGTTCGCCCACTTGTTATAGGCAGCGAACATCTGAAAATGCTGCTTCATGCTCTTTCCTTCACATGCCGGGAAAGCGATAGTCGGCGACAATAGCGCATGTCTCCCGAAAGTGTGCAGCGGTTTCGGGATAAGGACATGCGCAAAATCAAGAACCTAAAGTGCGGCGCGTGATCATTTTTCACGCGACGTGCTGTAGAACCCGAGAGAATAATCGTCCAATGACCATCCTGCTCTACGATCTCGTCGGCGCCGACGCCGGCCGCCCGTTCAGCCCGCATTGCTGGAAAGCAAAAATGGCGCTGGCGCACAAGGGGCTGGATTTCGAGGCCGTGCCGACGCCCTTCCTCGATGTGCCGAAGGTCGAGGGCGGCGTTTCGAAGACCGTGCCGGTGATCCGCGACGGCGATCGGGTTGTGGCGGATTCCTTTGCGATCGCGCTCTATCTGGAGAACGCCTATCCCGACCGGCCCACGCTGTTCGGCGGCGAGGGCGGCAAGGCCATGGCGCGTTTCATCGAGCGCTGGTCGCAAACGAACTTGCATCCCTTCAAGACGACCGCCGCCGTGATCGACATCCATCGCGGGCTCGGCCCGCTGGACAAAGTCTATTTCCGCGAGAGCCGGGAGAAGCGCCTGGGCAAGACGCTGGAGGAGGTGTCCGCGGGCCGCGAGGCCGGGCTCGCGGCCTATCGCGCCACGCTGGAACCGCTGCGCAGCATGCTCTCCTACCAGCCTTTCATCGGCGGCCAGTCGCCGCTTTTTTGCGATTACATCGTCTTCGGCGCATTCCAGTGGGTGCGGATCATGTCGCCCTTCCGCCTTCTCGACGCGGACGACCCGGTGGCGGCGTGGTTCGAGCGCTGCCTCGACCTGCATGGCGGCATCGGCCGCAAGGTATCCGCCGCCTGACCGGCCTTGGCAAGGTGGGATGCGGCCTGTATAGGACCGCAACTTTCCATTGATCCAAGGACGAGACATGGCGATCGAACGCACTTTTTCGATGATCAAGCCGGACGCGACCCGGCGCAACCTGACCGGCGCCATCACCAGGATGCTGGAGGAAGCCGGTCTGCGTGTCGTCGCCTCGAAGCGGGTGTGGATGAGCCGCCGTGAGGCCGAAGGCTTTTACGCGGTTCACCGCGAGCGCCCGTTCTTCGGCGAACTCGTCGAGTTCATGTCGTCGGGTCCGACCGTCGTTCAGGTTCTGGAAGGCGAGAACGCCATCGCGAAGAACCGCGAGGTGATGGGCGCGACCAATCCGGCCAACGCCGCCGAAGGCACGATCCGCAAGGTGCACGCGCTGTCGATCGGCGAGAACTCCGTGCACGGCTCTGACGCCCCGGACACCGCTCTCCAGGAAATCCGCTACTGGTTCTCGGACACCGAGATCGTCGGCTGAATCGGCTTCAGCGGCGACGGGTGCAACCATTGGGATTTTTGAAAAAGCCGGGCCGGCGCCCGGCTTTTTTCATCGCTGCGGCAGCAGTTCCGGCCGGTATTCGAAATGCATGGTGTCGAAGTGATACCAGCGGCCGCCCCAGAGGAAGCCGTGCCTCTCGAAGATCGCGACAATCTCGTCCGGGATTTCGTTCGACCAATGGTAGAGCCCGTCTGATCCAGGTTTCACCCATTGCCAGTAGGTCGTGTGCTTCGTGTTAATGTCGATCGCGGCGGCATAGGCGTGCATCGACATGCGGTCGGTCTTGGCGATCGGCCGGCAGGCATAAGTGCCGGCTGTTGGAACAAGATACTTCACGAAGGGTTGCGGCAGTTCGTCGAGTTCGGCTGAAACGGCTTCCAGTGCCTTGTCCGCGCCTTGTGCTGTCGTGAAGGTCACCGTGCCGCCGCCGTGCTTCGGCAGCCACTCCACCTTACGCGTATTAGCCAGCGTCCCCTTCTCGCAATCGCCGTAGAGCGCCTTGAACAGCGCCTCGACACGTATCCGGCCCGGATCGAAGTTCCGCGGCGGCTGCGCGGCAGACGCGCCGGCCGGATAGTCGAAGGCGAACATGTCGCCGATGTCGGGGTGGTCCAGCAGTTCGTCGAACGTCTTGTCGGTGCGTCCGTCCGAGATCGGCAAGCGTGTGCCGTCCTTCAGCACGAGCGCGTTGCCGTCGATGCCCGCTATTTCGCCGGGATAGGCCTCGACCAGGCGGTCGACATGGGCGGCAAGGTCGGGCGGTTCGGCTCCATAGCCGAAGTCCCTGGCGTCGGCCGCCTGCTGGGCCAGGACGGAACCGGCGACCATGGCAATGATGCGAACGGGGGTTATTGTTCGAATCCTCGGATAAGGTCGACATTGCGCTGTTCGACATAAGTCAGCTCGACTTCGCCAAATCTCGGGTCGTACCAGTCGAACTGCTCGAAATAGTCGCGCACTTCGGCAATTTTGAACTTGCGGCCGCGCCGGGCATAGATCTCGTTCCGCGCGATACGAAGCTGCTGCTTGTCGAGAGGCGCGACTTCTTCGCTGGTCAGCAGCCGGCGGTCGGAGTCGAGGAAGATGAAGCCGTTGCTTGGCGCGGCCACGCGCAGTTCGTATTCGCGTATCAGCTCGACGTTCTGCTGCTCGACCGCGTTGAGTGCAGGCTCGGCGAGCATGGGCTTGTACCATGCGAATTGCGAGAAATGCCGGGTGAGCCCTTGGTCGGAGAAAATCTTGCCACGCCGTGCGAATATCTCGTTTCGGGCGAGCCTGAGCGTGGCGGCATCTTTGTTCTGAAGGTCCGCCGTGGTGAGAAGAACCATGTCGGAATTGGGAAAAACGAGCGACAGGCCGGGCTCGGGCTCCGGCAAGGCAAAACCGGCGATCCTCCCCGGCAACCCCGAATAGCTGCCGAGGTAGAAGGCTCGGTCGACCGTGCCATTCACCCAAACGGCCTGCCTCCCTTGCGTCTTGTCTCGCACAAAGCCGGTGACCTGCCTGACGAGTTCGGCAAGCTCGATTTCCGGCCGCTCGATGTTGGTCATCATGCCTTCCGCGAACGGGCTGTGATCGCCCGTGCCGTCGAGTGCGGTCCTGCCTTGAGCGGTTGCGAAGATGGTCAGCGTGTTGGCGGCCATCTTGGGTTTCGCCTGGCTCTCGTTGAGCGGTTTCGCGCCGCGATCCTCGAGCGGATTGTTGCGGCAGGCGTCGAACATCAGAAGCTTGAGGTCCGCATGCGTGCTGTCGAGCGCCTGCACGAGCCTGTCAGTGTCGAACGCTTCCTTGTCGACATTTTCGAATCCGGCCATCGCGAAATCCACGGGCAGCAGGAAACTGCGGCCGGTGATGCTGGCGCCATGCCCTGCGTAGTAAATGACCGCGACCTCGCTCCTTATCGCCTTTGGCACAAAGGCATCGAGCGCCCGCTGTATCGAGGCGAGATCGACATCCTCCAGGAGCACGATCTCGAAGCCGACCGCGGCGAGGCTGTCCGCTATGCCCCGTGCGTCGGCGATCGGATTGCGAAGCTCGTAGCCCGGCCTATAGGACGAGTTTCCGATGACCAGCGCGTTGCGTCCGGCTGCAAGCACGCTGCCGGCAACCGAGATGACCAGCGCCGCCGCGAGCGCAGCAAACAAAACGGCTCGATAGAACACTCCCCTCATCGCTCCGCCTCCGCCAGAGATGCATTTGCGGTGCGGCCAGCGTAGCAGTCAAGCTTGGGCCGTATTCAGGCCTTGGCGGCAGCCGGCGCAAGCGCCAGCATCATCGGATCGCCCGACAGCGGGGCGGCCGGCTGGGGATATTCCGTTTCAAACTGGACTGTGCCCCCGGCAATGATACGAGCCTGCATGGCATAGTAGGACATGGGGCGGATGAAGGCCGGGTCGAAGCGGATTGTGAATTTCTGGGAATCCGAGCCGCGCCATTTGACCGTCTCGCGCGCCACCACCGGCGGGTTGGTTTCACCGCGCTGATGTTCGACCAGCTCGATCATGACGACTGCATCGGCAGGCACTGAACTATGGGGCGGGATCATGACTTTTCCTGCCAAAGTCCGCTCGGTTTTACGGGAGGCGGCAGGCACCGCCAGCACGCCGATCATCAGTGGCACGAAGCCAAAAATGATGAACTCTTCCACGCCGGACAGCAGCATCTTCTCCACCCCGTTTTCTCCCACAATCGGAATGAATGCAGCCGATTGCGGAACTTACGTGGCGGAAGGCGGCCCAAATTATGGCGACTTCCAGCGATCTGCGGCTTTTTCGTCGGCATCCTTCGCCTCGACCCAATGGCCCACTGAGCCGTCGCTGCGATGCTCTTTCTTCCAGAATGGCGCGCGCGACTTGAGATAATCCATCAGGAACGACGCGGCCTCGAACGCCGCCTGCCGGTGGCTCGATGCGGCGACGACGAGCACGATGTTCTTGCCCGAGGCGATCTTGCCGTAGCGGTGGATCACGGTGAGCCCGGTGAGCGGCCAGCGGCCAAGTGCCTCGTCCGAGATGCGGGCGATCTCGGCCTCCGCCATGCCTGGATAGTGCTCGATTTCAAGGGCCGCGAGGCTGCCGCCCTCGTCGCGGCATAGGCCGGTGAAGGTTACCACCGCGCCGACATCGCTGCGCTGCGCGGTCAGCCGTGCGATCTCGACAGCGACGTCGAAGTCTCCGGCCTGGATGCGCACCGTCGGGCGGACATGCGCCGTCATGACGGCTAGCCTCCCGTCATCGGCGGAAATAGTGCAATCTCGCGAGCGCCGGCAAGCGTGGCGTCGTGGCTGACATGTTCCTGGTCGATCGCGACCCGGATCACTTCCGGGTGAAGCAGCGCAGCCTCATAACCTTCGCCGCGCGTCTTGAGGAACGACAGCAGGTCCCTCACGGTACGCACGCCGTCCGGCAGTTCCAATGCCTCGTCAGGCTTACCGATCCGTTCCCGCACCCAGGCGAAATAGATCAGCTTCGTTTCCGCCACCTATTCCTCCATGATGTGCTTCAGCCCGGCTCGGAAATAGTCGTAGCCCGTATATAGCGTGACCAGCGCCGATATCCAAAGCAGCGCGATGCCCGTTTCGGTGGCGTAGGAGATGATCTTGTCGAGCGCCGGGCCGGCGAGCAGCACGGCAATGGCTATCATCTGCAGCGTCGTCTTCCATTTGGCCAGCCAGGTCACCGGCACGCTGACCTTCAACTCGGCGAGATATTCGCGCAGCCCCGACACCAGGATCTCGCGGCACAGGATGATGATCGCAGCCCAAAGGGACCAGCCTGCGATAGTCCGGTCGGTGTCGGCGGCGAGCAGCAGCAGGCAGGTCGAGACCAGCAGCTTGTCGGCGATCGGATCGAGCATGCGGCCGATATTCGACTGCTGCTGCCAGGCCCGTGCCAGGTAGCCGTCCAGATAGTCCGTGACACTTGCCGCCACGAAGATCGCCAGCGCCGACCAGCGCGCGAAATCGCTGGACTGAAGCCGCCCGTCGACGAAGAAGCACAGCACCACCAGCGGAACGGCGAGGATCCGCCCGTAGGTCAGGATGTTGGGCAGGTTGAGCGCACGTTTGGCCATTGTCGTCACTTTCGGGCGAGTGACTTTCAATCAGATGCCGGGCTTGGCGGTCAACTGGGGCTGTTTGGCACAGCGAAGAAATTGGCGAAGCACCACGATCAATTTTCATGAAAGTGGTTGTAGACCTGCCGGGCGGTCGATTCTGAAATGCCTTCCACCGCCATCAGGTCCTCCAGCGCCGCCCGGCTCACGGCCTTGGCCGTGCCGAAGTGAAGGAGCAGCGCGCGCTTTCGCGTCGGCCCGATGCCATCGATCTCGTCGAGCGGGTTCTTGGTCATCTCCTTCTTGCGACGGGCGCGATGCGAACCGATGGCGAAGCGGTGCGCCTCGTCGCGCAGCCTCTGCACGAAATAGAGCACTGGGTCGCGAACAGGCAGCATGAACGGGTCGCGTCCCTCGACGAAGAAGCGTTCACGGCCCGCCTCACGGTCGACGCCCTTGGCGATGCCGATCGCGGTCACCTCCTTCGTCACCCCGAGCCCTTCGAGGATGGAGCGCACCGCCGACATCTGGCCCGGGCCGCCATCGATCAGGATAATGTCGGGCCAGGCTGGGAAGGCATCGGTCGAAACATCATCGTCTTCGCCAGTTTCTATGGCCTCGGCCTCAGGCTTCTCATGCTCCTTGATGAGCCGGCTGAAGCGACGTTCCATAACCTCGCGCATCATACCGAAATCGTCGCCGGGCGTGATCTCGGTCGAGCGGATGTTGAACTTGCGGTATTGATTCTTGACGAAGCCCTCCCGCCCCGCGACCACCATGGCGCCAACCGCATTCGTGCCCATGATATGTGAATTGTCGTAGATCTCGATGCGGCGCGGCGTGCGCTGCAGCCCGAAGGTCTCGGCAAAGCCGGCGAAGAGCCGCGCCTGCGTCGAGGTCTCTGCAAGACGGCGGCCAAGCGCTTCGCGCGCGTTCTGCAGCGCATGGTCGGTCAGGCTCTTTTTTTCGCCGCGCTGGGGCACCGAGATGGAAATCCTGCGGCCTGCCTTGGTCGACAGCGCCTCGGCAAGCAGTTCCTGCTCGTCGACCACGTGCGAGAGAAGCAGCGCACGCGGCACCGGCTTATCGTCATAAAACTGCGCGAGGAATGAGCCGAGCACCTCCCCGGGTTCCAGCGCCGGGTCGGCTTTCGGGAAATAGGCCCGGTTGCCCCAATTCTGGCCGGTGCGGAAGAAGAACACCTGGATGCAGGTCTGTCCGCCTTCCTGGTGGATGGCGAACACGTCGGCTTCGTCCACGGCTTGCGTGTTGATGCCCTGATGCGTCTGCACATGCGACAGCGCCGCCAGCCGGTCGCGGAAGATCGCCGCGCGCTCGAAATCGAGGTCTTCAGCCGCGTCCTGCATCGCAAGCGACATTTCGGCCTTCACCTTCTGGCTGCGGCCGGACAGGAAGTCGCGCGCCTCGTCGACCAGCGCGGCGTAGTCCTCCGGGCCGATCTCCCCGGTGCAGGGCCCCGAGCACCGCTTGATCTGGTAGAGCAGGCAGGGCCGAGTGCGGCTTTCGAACACTGAATCCGTGCAGGTCCTGAGCAGGAAGGCGCGTTGCAGCGAATTGATGGTGCGTCCGACCGCCTGCGCCGACGCGAACGGGCCGAAATAGTCGCCCTTGCGCGAGCGCGCGCCGCGATGCTTGAAGATGCCGGGCGAGGGGTGGTCGGTCGTGAGCAATATGTACGGGAACGACTTGTCGTCCCGCAGCAACACGTTGAAACGCGGCCGCAAACGCTTGATAAGATTGGCTTCAAGCAGCAGCGCCTCGGTCTCGGTGCGGGTGACGACGAACTCCATCGTCGTCGTCTCGCGCACCATGCGGCCGATGCGGTTGGTGTGGAAGCGGCCCTGCGCGTAGTTGGTGACGCGTTTCTTGAGGCTGCGCGCCTTGCCGACATAAAGCACGTCGCCGGCCGCATTCATCATGCGGTAGACGCCAGGCGCATTAGGCAGGCGCTTGGCGAACTCGTGAACCACGTCGGCGCCCGACTTGCCGTCCGTGTCCCGGGCCGAAACGTCCCATTCGATCTTGGTGAAGGCGACATCCGGCGCCGCGGGAAGAGCTATCTCGTCTTCCTCGTCATCGATCTCGACATCGTGCCCCGGCATGTAGCCGGCGATGTCGTCGCTCGCTATGCCTGCTCCGCGCCGCTGCTTGTGCGGCGGCGGCGGCCGGTTCGAATCCCCAGGGTTCATTCCGCCATGCCTGTCACATCGGGCGTCCGCCAGGCAAGATGCTGGCCGCCATCGAGCGCGATCATCTGGCCGGTGATGGAGCGCATCTCCCATAAATAGCGGATCGTCGCGCCGAATTCACCAAGCTCGGGGCCGCGCTTCATGATCAGGCCGTCGATCTGAGCATCGAGATCTGCCTGTTGCTGCCGCGTGCTGGGCATTGTCGGACCTGGGCCGATCGCATTGACACGCACTTTGGGCGCGAATGCCTGGGCGAGCGTCTGAGTGGCCGTCCAGAGTGCAGCCTTCGACAGCGTGTAGGAAAAATAGTGCGGCGTCAGCCGCCATACCCGCTGGTCGATGATGTTGACCACCAAGCCTTCCGCGCCCTCGGGCAAACCCGCCGCGAGCTTTGCGGCAAGCAGTGCCGGCGCTTTCAGGTGGATAGCGAAGTGCTTGTCCCAGATCGCGAAATCCGGCTCTGCGCCATTATCGTCCTCGAAGATCGAAGCGCTGTTGACGAGCAGCCTGATAGGCCCGATCTCCCCGGCAACTCGCTCGACCAGCGTCTCCGTAGCTGGAATATCGAGCAGGTCCGCCTCGACCACGACGGCCTTGCCGCCTTTTCCGATGATGCTCTTGGCGAGGTCCGCTGCTTGGGCGGCCGAGCGGTTGCAATGGATCGCAACGGCAAATCCGTTTGTCGCCAGATCCTCCACGATCGCGCGGCCAATGCGCTTCGCCCCGCCGGTCACCAGAGCCGTCTTTTTCGAATTTTGCATGTCTCACCTGAATGCACGCCAGCCGCGGACACCTTTCACGGTTTGGGCGTCAATGTGGCCAAGGCAGGCCGGGAACTGTTGTCTGGCCAGCGGTCGCGGGCGACATATAGGTTGGAAAAAGCCTTTGAGAAAGGCCGCTTAGCGAAACCGGCGCGGGCCTGCTGACATCCATGTTGCAGCGCAGCAGCGTCATTTTTCCGTCGCATTGCGGCCGGGCAATTTCCCAATTTGCGGCTCCCACAGGCCGCATTTGCAACCCAGATTCGGAACTGTGGGGCGGTGGGATCGTTTTCCACCCGGCGATCCGGGCGCTTTGGGGCTTCCGAAAGTTCCCCGGTTCATGGAGTACTGTGAATGCAAGTGAAGTTTCGTCTCGTGCGGCCCGCGGCCGCTTTCGGTGTGATCGCGCTTCTCGGGGCGGTCCCCGCTTACGCGGCCGATGTTGTCGAGCAACCGCCTGAGCCGCCGGCGGCGCCTATGGAAGTACCACCCGTCAACACGTGGTCGGGCCCCTATGCCGGTGTCTCGCTGGGCTACGGCTTTGCCGGAAAGACAAGCACGGACACGGGCGATTTCGACACAGACGGTTTCACGGGCGGCGTGTTTGGTGGCTACAATTTCCAGGCAGGCACCTTCGTATACGGCGGGGAAGGTGACATAGGCTATTCCCATTTCACTGGCGACAACGGTGTGACCGAAGCCGAGACCGGCTTCGAGGGGTCCTTGCGCGCCCGTATGGGCGTGGCCGTGACCGATGATGTCTTGCTGTACGGCACTGCGGGCGGCGCGGGGCAGCGCCTGAAGGTCAGCGATCCCGTCGGCGACGACAGCCAGACAATGCTGGGCTGGACCGCCGGCGGCGGCGTTGACGTCAAGCTCACGGAGCAGATATTCGGTCGCGTCGAGTACCGCTACACCGATTTCGGCTCGCAGGACTTCAATACTGGCAGCGGGACGCAGTCGGTCGACACCAGCAGCAATCGGGTGACCTTCGGCATCGGCATGAAGTTCTGAATTTTAGTACGCGTGCCAGTCAGTAGCGAAGCCGGGCCTCGTGCCCGGCTTTCGCGCTTTACGGCATCGCGCCGAAAAGTGGACGCCGGTTTTCGGCAAAGCGATGCGAAACAAGAAGCTAAAGCAAACCACCCGATTCCGAAATCGGGTGGTTTGCTTTAGCGCGGCGCAGCGTACGTTCTGGTACGTGAGTACCGGAAGCGCAGAAAGCCGCCATTTGCAGGCCGGCCTCAGCCGATATCAACACACCTAGAGCATGATCCCGAAAAGTTGCAGACTTTTTGGATAAGATCATGCGCCAGAACAAAGAGTTAGAGCAGGATGAATGACTCCGCTCCAATTCATCCCGCTCTAGCCGCCGCGCGTCGGCGGCATCACCGCCGTGTCGAGTTGGCAGTCGCGTCGGTCGACCTCCGGACAGGAGCGGAATTTCAGGTCCTTGGTGAGGCAGATGCGCACTTCGCTGAGATAGCGTTTGTTGCAAGTGACGGCGATGCCGTCGCCTGGCATCGAAGCATTCGCCTTCAGGAACGCCGTTTCCACATCGCTCGGTATGACCGTCAGATAGTCTTCGAGATGCTGGAATTGCTCGGGGATCTGTACCTGTTCACGCGCCGCCCTGAGCGTGGAGAAATAGTCCTCCTGCGAAAGGCCGGAGCAGGCGCCGTGCGTTTTCCACTCGTGCCGGATCAGGCCGGCCGACGGCATCATGTCGTAGAGCGTCCGGACCAAGTCGCTGGGCATCGACGGCGCGTCGGTCGGGCAGTCTTCGGGATAGCCGCGCTCGAATTGCGGCCACAGCCCATGCACGATGAAGGCGTATGGCCGGGCGGCCTGGCACTGTTGCTGATTGGCGTCCTCACCCTCCGATTCGCAATAACTCGGCGACCAGGAAAGCGCGAGCACATAGAAGTCGAAGCCAGTTCCGAGCGGAATCGCTGCTGCCGAGTTGCGCGTCTCAGCGGGCTGAGTGGTTTCGGTCGAAGGCTCGCACCCGGCGAGTAACAGGGATAGCACCGCCGCGACTGGAGCGAAACGGTGCAGGGCGTGCAAGCGCTTGCTCGTCAGCGCAGGATCCGGCAGCGGCCGTTATAGACCATCCAGCGATCGAAGCCGGAGACGCAGAATTCGACATTGTCGCCGATCCCGGCATAACCCATCCCGTCCTCGATCAGGTACCAGATGGTGCGCCGCCGCCCGTCGGAGAGCTCCGCCGTTGCGCCGCAATAGCGGCGCGCGATCGGCCACTTCTCGCTGTAGGGCAGATAGCGATGCTGATGAATTTTGCCGAAATCCGTGATGTCGACGTCAGGCAGATGCGGCACGTTCTTCACCTGGTGCCGGAAACGGCTGACGATCGTCGAGAGGATATAGGGATCTTCGCAGGCGCGCGCCTCCAGATCAGACAGAATTGCGCCTGCCGACGCGATGCCGGTCCAGAACGTGGCAGTGACGGCGAAAGCTGCTGTCAAAAGCAAGCGGCGCATGGGAAAGGTCTCCGGCTGGGACGAAGAACACGTTTGAGTCGGCCGGACTGTGCGCGGACGCAAGGACGCGGTCAAGCGCCATCGGCCATGAAAAGAGCGCATGGTGACCGCATTTCGGTCAAACTCGGAAAGTCCAGCTTTGTTAGCGAAATTGCCTTCGAAACGGCAGTCGCAATCAGGTCGGAGGCCGCATGAAACGGTGGGTTTTTGCGTGGGTATTCGTCGCCATGCCGTCCGACGGCCACGCGGGTACTCTCTCCTGCCATTTCACGGAGCCGTTCTTCTCGATCACCTACGATTCGCAGACGGGCAAGGTCACTCTGGTTTCGGCAGATGTGACCGACCCGGACACCGGCAAGCCCATTCCTGAAATTCTTGCCGAAGGCGCGAAGCTCCGCTCGGTGCCGCCCGACGACTACCAGCCGAAGCTCAAGCTCGAGAAGGACGGCAAGACGATCCTCGACCTCGACCTGACGGGGCAGGGGAGCGACGGAATGAGCGAGAACATCTATCCGTTCGAGGCCTTCTATGGCGGGCGGGACGGCGGCTGCGAAACCGCGAAATATCCTGCCTACGACACTTACGATTTACTGCAGGACATTGGCGTGCAGCCTTGAGGCACGTCTCCCGAAAGTGGTAACCGGTTTCGGGACAAAGACATGCAAAAACAAAGACCTGAAGCGCGGAAGCGCATCTGGAAGATCGCGACGCGCTTCAAGGCGATCAGTCGCCACTGATTCGGTCGATGTCGAACCGTGCTCTTTGCCCGTCGGAAAGAATTTTGGCGAGAGCGGGCAGCAGCACCTTCAACTCCTGCTCCAGCGTGTAGGGCGGATTGACGACGGCCATGCCGCAGCCGTCGAGCTGCGGCTCAAGCGACGGGGCGCGGATTTCGAAGGAAATGTCGAGGATTTTTGGGATGCCGGTGGCGCCGAGACCCTTGCGGAATCCCGTGACGGCGGGGCGATCCTTGATCGGATACCACAGCGCATAGACGCCGCCCGGCCAGCGGCGATGCGCTTTGACGAGTCTGTCGACCATGCGGTCGAGCTCACCCGGCTCCTCGAAAGGTGGGTCGATTAGAACCAGCCCGCGCTTCTCCTTCGGCGGCAGATGCGCGCCGAGCGCCAGCCAGCCGTCGAGTTCCAGCACGCGAACCTGGATATCCCCGGCAAACAGCCGCTTGAGCTTTCCGGCATCGTCGGGATGTAGTTCGATCGCAAACAGCCGATCCTGTGGGCGGAGCAGCCGGCGGGCGATCAATGGCGAGCCAGGGTACTCGGCAAGCTCGCCGCTGGCTTGGTCCATATTCACGGCGTCCAGATAGGGGCGCAGCAGCGCCGCGGCCTCGGCAGGAAAATTCTGTCCGGTGAGCCGGCCGATGCCCGAGTGCCATTCGCCGGTCTTTTTGGCCTCCTCCGAAGAGAGATCGTAGAGGCCTGCGCCGGCATGGGTATCGATCAGGCGGAAGGCGGCGTCCTTGCGCTTCAAATATTCGATGATGCGCGTCAGCACCACGTGCTTGACGACGTCGGCGAAATTGCCCGCATGGTAGGCGTGGCGATAGTTCATGAGACCCGATCTTACCGGCACGGCATTGATGCCGGCCATCACATCTTTTGATCGGTGGCGCTCTACACGCTCAGCCCCGAAACGGCTAGTTTCGCCGCCATGAATACGCACACCCGCATAGCCGATAGCCAAGCCCGCGTGAAAATAGGTAATTCGGCATGCCCGCACGACTGTCCATCGACCTGCGCACTCGATGTCGAACTGCTCGGCCCGAACGGGATTGGCCGCGCCCGTGGCGCCAAGGACAACAGCTACACGGCGGGCGTCATCTGCGCCAAGGTTGCGCGTTATGCCGAGCGCGTTCATCATCCCGACCGGCTTTTGAAGCCGCTGGTCCGCTCCGGTGCCAAGGGCGAGGAGCGCTGGAAAGAGGCCTCCTGGGAGGCCGCGCTCGATCTGGTCGCCGAAAAATTCATGACCGCCGAAGGGCGCTACGGGAGCGAAACGGTCTGGCCCTATTTCTATGCCGGGACAATGGGGCTGGTGCAGCGCGACGGCATCGAGCGGCTGCGCCACGCGAAGAAATACTCCGGCTTCTTCCAGTCGATCTGCACCAATCTCGCCTGGACCGGCTACGTGATGGGCACTGGCTCGCTGCGCGGCGCCGACCCTCGCGAGATGGCGAAATCCGATTGCATCGTGATCTGGGGCACCAACGCTGTAGTGACCCAGGTCAATGTCATGACCCACGCAGTGAAGGCCCGCAAGGAGCGCGGCGCCAAGATCGTTGTCATAGACATTTACGAGAATGCAACAGTCAAAAAGGCCGACATGGGCCTTGTGCTCAAGCCCGGCACCGACGGCGCGCTCGCCTGCGCGGTCATGCATGTGCTGTTTCGGGAAAACCTCGCCGACCGTGCCTATCTCGAAAAATACACCGACGATCCGAAGAGCCTGGAGGCGCATCTCAAGGATCGCACGCCGGAGTGGGCTTCGGCCATCACTGGCCTCTCGGTTGCCAAGATCGAGGCTTTCGCCCGCCTCGTCGGCACGACGAAGCGCACTTTCTTCCGGCTGGGCTATGGCTTCGCCCGCCAGCGCAACGGTTCCGTCAACATGCATGCGGCGCTATCGGTCGCCGTGGTGACGGGTTGCTGGCAATATGAAGGCGGCGGTGCCTTCCACTCCAACTCCGGCATTCTCAAGCTGGATAGCGCAACGCTCGAAGGTGCGCGGCTACGCGACCCGAACCTCCGCTATCTCGACCAGTCGCGGATCGGCCCGGTGCTGACCGGCGCGCCGGACGCACTCCACGGCGGCCCGCCTGTGACGGCCATGCTGATCCAGAACACCAATCCCGCCAACGTCGCGCCGGAGCAGCGCCTGGTGAAGAAGGGCTTTCTGCGCGAAGACCTTTTCACATGCGTGCACGAGCAGTTCATGACCGACACGGCCAAGCTCGCCGATGTCGTGTTGCCAGCCACCATGTTCCTGGAGCACGACGACATCTACAGAGGCGGCGGCAACCAGCACCTGACGCTCGGACCCAAGCTGATCGATCCGCCGAAGGGCCCGCGCACCAATCACTACGTTATCGAAGAACTGGGCAAGAGGCTGGGCGTCGGGCATATGCCGGGCTTTGGCCTCACCGAGCAGCAGCATATCGACATCCTGCTCTCCAAGCGCGGGCTGACCTTCGAAACGCTAAAGCAGCAGCGCTGGGTGGACTTGCAGCCGGATTTCGAGACAGCCCATTTCCTGAAAGGTTTCGGCCATGCCGACGGCAAGTTCCGCTTCCGTCCGGACTGGACGAAGAGCGTCACGCCGAACAGACCGCCGAAGAGCATTGGCCTCTATGGCCCCTGCGAGCGGCTGCCCGAGTTTCCAGATCATGTCGAGCTGATCGAGGTAGCGGACAAGGAGCATCCGTTCCGGCTCGCCACTTCGCCGGCGCGCAATTTTCTCAATTCGAGTTTCACCGAGACGCCGACATCACGGGAGAAGGAGGCCAGGCCGCAACTGCTCATCCATCCGGACGATGCCTCGAAGCTTGGCCTTGCGAACGGCGATCGCATCGAGGTCGGCAACACGCGCGGCGAGGTCGTGCTGCACGCGAGGCTTTTCCGCGGGTTGCAGCGCGGCGTGGTCATTGCCGAAGGCGTGTGGCCCAACAGCGTGCATGAACGCGGCGAGGGCATCAATGTGCTGACCGGAGCTGACGCACCTGCGCCCCATGGCGGCGCGGCGCTTCACGACAACAAGGTCTGGGTGAGGCCGGCCGGACAGTAGGCAATAGGCAGTAGGGACGAGCCGACCTGGCTAGGTGCAACATATGCCCAAAGTGGATCCAGTTATTTCGCTAAACCCTATTGCCTACTGCCTATTGCCTGCATCCTGATGCCCGCCCTCGCCCAAGCGCCTCCTGCCGCCCACCGCGCCATCGATGCGGTCTGGCGCATCGAGCAGGCGAAGCTGATCGCGGGGCTGACCCGGATCGTCCGCGATGTCGACCTTGCCGAAGAATTCGCCCAGGAAGCGCTGGTTGCGGCGCTGAAACAGTGGCCTCACGACGGCGTGCCCGACCGGCCGGGCGCATGGCTGATGGCGACGGCGAAACGGCGCGCTTTCGATCATCTGCGCCGCAACAAGATGCTGGAGCGCAAGCATGCCGAGATCGGCCGCAACCTCGAAGACGAGCAGGCGACGGCGCCGGACTATGACGCCGCCCTGGACGACGAGATCGGCGACGACCTGCTGCGGCTGATCTTCATCTCCTGCCACCCGGTGCTGTCGTCGGAGGCGCGGGTGGCGCTCACCCTAAGGTTGCTGGGCGGGCTTACGACCGACGAAATCGCACGCGCTTTTCTGGTTCCTGAACCTACGGTTGCACAGCGCATCGTGCGGGCCAAGCGTGCTTTAGCCGAGGCGAAGGTGCCGTTCGAAGTGCCGCGCGGCGAGGAATTGGCCGGGCGTCTGGCTTCGGTATTGGAAGTTATCTACCTGATTTTCAACGAAGGCTACTCCGCGACGGCCGGTGGCGACTGGATGCGGCCGCAGCTCTGCGACGAGGCAATGCGGCTTGGTCGTATCCTTGCCGGTCTGGCGCCGAACGAGGCGGAAGTGCACGGCCTGGTCGCATTGATGGAGATCCAGGCCTCGCGCTCGCGCGCCCGCACGGGCCCTCGCGGCGAGCCGATCCTGCTTCTGGAACAGAACCGCGGGCTGTGGGACCAGATGCTGATCCGCCGTGGGCTGGCCGCTTTGGCGCGGGCCGAAACGATTGGAGGGGTGCCCGGGCCCTATGTGTTGCAGGCCTCGATCGCAGCTTGTCACGCCCGCGCCCGCACCGCCGACGAGACCGATTGGAGACGAATTTCCGCTTATTATTCAGTGCTTGCGGTGGTAACGCCGTCGCCGGTCGTGGACCTCAACCGGGCAATGGCCGTCGCCATGGCGTTTGGCCCGGCGGCCGGCCTGGAGATCGCCGACAAGCTTGCCGAGGAGGGAGTGCTGAAAAGCTACCACCTGCTGCCGAGCGTGCGCGCGGACCTTCTTCTCAAGCTCGGCCGCCATGCCCAGGCGCAGGCGGAATATGAGCGCGCAGCGGCGATGACGCGCAACGCTCGCGAGCGCAAGATGCTACTTATGCGTGCAAAGGAGTGTCGCGAGAAGCTCGCGGGAGGTGGACAAAATCTCGTCCTCCCGGGGAGTGGATAAGAAAAAAATCGAGAAAGAACAAAACGATAGACCTCGTTCCTAAGCGTGTGCGCCCGGAAGCTATTCACAGGGGTGCCGGCCGTTCAATCCAGCTCTTTCGGCGTGACAAAATGCGTCAGGCGAGCGGAAACTGCTTTCAGCTCTTGCCAACCGCCGTCGAGGGCGAAACGGGTGAGCGCGGCGGTTGGAAATTTCTTCCGAAGTCGCTCCAAAATGTCCGCGTCCGACTCCTCGCCAGCGATTTGACGAGCGAGATCTTCGAGACCCGGATTGTGACCGAGCACGAGGATGGTATTGGCCGCCCTTGGCGCCCTCCTGATCTCGGCCAGGATTTTCTCGGCCGGAGCGTCGTAGAGCGCCTCCCGAAAATCGGCCGGCGGTTTGGTCGGCAGTGCGGCTGAGACCAGTTCCCATGTCTGGCGGGTGCGGACAGCCGGCGAAACCAGCGCCCGGTCGGGCAGCCAGCCGCGGGTGGTGAGCTCGCGGCCCACGCGCCTGGCCGCGTTCTGGCCGCGCGGGGCCAGGGGCCGGTCGAAATCGGCAAGGGAAGGGTCGTCCCAGCTCGACTTGGCATGACGCAGCAGAAGCAGTGTCTTCATTTGTCCTCCGAGCGGTTTCGCCGACCTGCCTGGGCCGGGACAACCTAACACGACGGTAACTGTAACGTACTTGGCGGGTCTTCCGTAACGGAAGACGCTGACGGCCGGCGGTGCGGCTCTCACCAGCTCTCGCCATGGGTCATGCAGGCACAAGTCTTGCAGGCCTTCAACAGGTCGTCAGGGAGAAACTCATGAGCAAGGCTTCTTCGCCGGACAACGGACGTTCGGGTCCCGACATCAGCCGCCGGGACATGCTGCTAGCCGGAACAGCGCTCGCCGTGTCGGCCTTGTCGACGGCGTCAAAGGCCCAGGCTCAGGACAATCAGCCCGCGGCGGCAGCTGGCGACAAGCCGAACATTCTTGTCATCTTCGGCGACGACATCGGCACCGCGAACATCAGCGCCTATTCGCAGGGCCTGATGGGGTATGAGACGCCGAACATCGACCGTATTGCCAGAGAGGGGGTCAAGTTCCTCCACTACTACGCGGAGCAGTCGTGCACAGCGGGCCGTTCGGCCTTCCTGACCGGCCAGCACATCATCCGCACGGGATTGAGCAAGGTCGGCTTCCCAGGTGCGCCGATGGGCATGAGCCAGCTCGATCCCTCGATTGGCGGCCTGCTCAAGAATCTCGGCTATGCGACGGGGCAGTTCGGCAAGAACCATGTCGGCGACCGCAACCCATCGCTGCCGACAGTGAACGGCTTCGACGAGTTCTTCGGCAATCTCTACCACCTCAATGCCGAGGAAGAGCCGGAACTGCCGGACTACCCCAGCGACCCCGAATACCTTGCCAGGTTCGGGCCGCGCGGCGTGCTGCGGTGCAAGGCGACCGACGTCGACGATCCGACCGAAGACCCGCGCTTCGGCAAGGTCGGCAAGCAGACCATCGAGGACACCGGCGCGCTGACCAAAAAGCGCATGGAGACGATCGACGACGAGACTTCGTCCGCGGCGATCGATTTCATGCAGCGGCAGCACACTGCGGGCAAGCCGTTCTTCTGCTGGTTCAACTCGACACGCATGCACCTCAGGACGCATGTGCGCGAAAGCCATCGCGGCCGCTACACGCATGGCGACAGCGAGTACATCGACGGCATGATCGAGCATGACGACACGATCGGCACGATACTCAAGGCCCTGGACGACATGGGCATCGCAAACAACACCATCGTGGTCTATACCACCGACAACGGCCCTCACATGAACACCTGGCCGGACGGCGCCATGACCTGGTTCCGCTCCGAGAAGAACACCAACTGGGAGGGCGCGTTCCGCGTGCCCTGTTTCGTCCGCTGGCCCGGCGTGATCGAGCCCGGCACAGTCACCAACGAGCTGATGAGCCACAATGACTGGGTGCCCACGCTCTGCTCGATCGCCGGCGAGCCGGACATCGTCAACAAGCTCAAAGCGGGGTACACGGCCAACGGCGTCGACTACAAAGTGCATCTGGACGGCTACGATCAGTCGCAGTTCCTGCGGACCGTGCGCGGCAGCGCCGCGAACAACAACGGGACGAAGAGCGCCCGCGACAGGTTCTTCTACTCCGATGATGACGGCCTGCTCGTCGCTTTTCGGAAGGGCGACTACAAATATGTCTTCTCCGAGCAGCGGTCGCCCGGAACAATGGAAGTGTGGGCTGAGCCCTTCACGACGCTGCGCCTGCAGAAGATCTTCAATGTGTTCCAGGACCCGTTCGAGCGCGCAGACATCACCTCCAACACTTTCTGGGACTGGCAGCTCAACCATGTCCAGTTGATGTATGGGGTGATCGACGAGATCTTCCAGTTCGTCGTGACCTTCAAGGATTTCCCGCCGCGCTCCTTCCCGCCGAGCTTCAACCCGGCCAACATCATGGAATCGACGCTGGACGCCATAAAGCGGAAGGAAGCTTTCAAGGAGAATCTCGACCTCGACAAGGTTCGCGGCGCGCTAGACAAGATGATCGGCGAGGCCATCCAGAACGGCGGAGCTCCGCAATGACAGCCTTCGCGTCTGCGGCTCTGCCGTAGCGAGAGAACTTTGCAAACGGAGGAGGCGATGACCTGCAAGGACTTGCAAACCGACACCACGGCAAGTGCGGAGACGACAACTCCAGGTGCCGCGAGCCTCAGCCGGCGGAGCCTGCTGCTGGCGGGCTCCGCATTGGCGGCGTCCGCCATCGCGTCCGCCGTGCCGACCCGGCAGGCGCGCGCCCAGGACCAGCCCGGCGCCGGCGGCAAGCCGAACATCCTGTTCATCATGGGCGACGACATCGGCTGGTTCAATGTCAGCGCCTACAACATGGGCATCATGGGCTATCATACGCCCAATATCGACCGGATCGGCAAGGAAGGAGCGGTCTTCACCGACTGGTACGGCCAGCAGAGCTGCACGGCCGGCCGGGCCGCGTTCATCACCGGCCAGTCGCCGATCCGCACGGGCCTGACCAAGGTCGGCCTGCCCGGCGCCGCGCTCGGGCTGGGGCCTGACGATCCCAGCGTCGCCGACGTGATGCAGTCGCTCGGCTACGCCACCGGCCAGTTCGGCAAGAACCATCTCGGCGACCGCAACGAGCATCTGCCGACGGTGCACGGCTTCGACGAATTCTTCGGCAACCTCTACCACCTCAATGCCGAGGAGGAGCCGGAGAACCCAGACTATCCGAAAGACCTGAGCTTCCGGGCGCGGTTCGGGCCGCGCGGCGTGCTGAAATGCAAGGCGAGCGATACGGAGGACCCGACCGTCGACCCGGCATTCGGTAGGGTCGGCAAGCAGGTGATCGAGAACACCGGCCCGCTTGACACCAAGCGCATGGAGACGGTCGACGAGGAATTCCTGGCGGCTGCCAAGGATTTCATCAATCGCAAGCACGACGCGGGAGGGCCGTGTCTCTGCTACTTCAACTCAACGCGCATGCACGTCTTCACACATTTGAAGAAGGAGTCGCAGGGCAAGACCGGACTGGGCCTTTATCCCGACGGCATGGTGGAGACGGATGGGCAGGTCGGCGAGTTCTTGAAGCTCATCGATGATCTCGGCGTCGCGGAGAATACGATTGTCGTCTACACGACCCACAATGGCGCCGAGGTCTTCACATGGCCCGATGGTGGCTCGACGCCGTTCAAGGGCGAGAAGGCGACCAACTGGGAAGGCGGCTTCCGCGTGCCCTGCCTGATCCGCTGGCCGGGCGTGGTGAAGCCCGGCACGATCGTCAACGGCGTATGCGCGCATATGGACTTCATCCCGACCTTCGCCGCAGCCGCGGGCGAGCCGGACCTGGTCACCAAGCTGATGACGGGCCACGACCTCAACGGCAAGACCTTCAAGGTGCATCTCGATGGCGAAAATCTCCTGCCCTTCTTCAAGGGCGAAGTGGAGGAGTCCCCGCGCGACGGCTTTCTTTACTGGAGCGATGACGGCGACCTGATGGCCATTCGCGTCCGCGATTGGAAGATCGCCTTCCTGGAGCAGCACGTCGAACCCAGCCCGGAGACGCCACTCAGTGTCTGGCAGGGTCAGTTCACCCAGTTGCGAGGCCCCAACCTTTACAATCTGAGGGCCGATCCATTCGAGAAGGGCACTGACAGCATCTACTACGCCGACTGGCAGGCGCATCGGGCATTCGCGTTCGTGCCGGCACAGGCCATCGTCGCGAAGTATATCGAGAGCTTCAAGGAGTTCCCACCGCGCGCCAAGGCGGCCAGCTTCACCGTCAACGACGTGATGGAAAAGATAACGACGGCAAGCCCGGGCCAGAACTGACGACGAGGCGCGGTTCCAAAGGCAGGCGACGGCTTTGAGAAGCCAGCGCCGAGTGCCCCAATTCTGAAATTCGCATGAGTTTCAATAACAGCCGCCGAGCGAATTTCAGAATCGGGACACTAGAATCATATGTTTGCTAGTGGTCCTTTGATTCCAACATTCGCCTGAGTGGCGTGTATTAGCGGGACGCGAATGTTGGAATCGGACCACTAGCCGACCTCTCAGCAGCCCGAACAGGACTGCAGCCACGATTGAGCCTTGGCCGCGGTGACCAAGGACATTCCGACGGAGGATGACTGACATGAAAGCAACAGAAACGTACATTGCGGCGGCGATGACCGTCGGCGCCGCGCTTTTGGGCAGCACATCAATGACCCAGGCGCAGAACCAGCCCAAGCCCAACATCCTGGTCATCATGGGCGATGACATTGGCTGGTTCAATATCGGCGCGTATCACCGGGGCATGCTGTCCGGCAAGACGCCGAACCTCGACAAGCTTGCTTCCGAAGGCATGATGTTCACCGACTACTATGCCGAGGCAAGCTGCACCGCAGGCAGGGCCAGCTTCATCACTGGCGAGATCCCGTTACGGACAGGCTTGACGACGGTCGGCCAGGCTGGCGCCGATGTCGGCATGCCCGACAAGGCGGCGACACTTGCCGCCGCGCTCAGGGTCGAGGGCTACACGACCGGGCAGTTCGGCAAGAACCATCTCGGCGATCTCAACAAGTATCTGCCGACGCTGCACGGCTTCGACGAGTTTTTCGGATACCTTTACCACCTCGACGCCATGTCGGATCCCTACTGGTACTCGTTCCCGGACGACCAGTCGTACCGGGACAAGGTCGGGCCGCGCAATTTGCTGCACACATATGCGACCGATACGGATGACCCGACCGAGCAGCCGCGCTGGGGCAAGATCGGCAAGCAGAGGATCGTCGACGAGGGTCCGCTGGCGCCATACCCCGACATGTCCAACGTGCCGAACATGCACGACATCACGCCCAAGGCCAAATACGATATGACCACCTTCGACGAGGTGCTGGTCAAGGCTTCGTGCGACTTCATGGACAAGGCCAAGACTGACGGAAAGCCGTATTTTGTCTGGCACAACACGACGCGCATGCACGTCTGGACGTTCCTGTCGCCCAAATACCAGGCGCTCATGAACAGCGACACCAACTACGGTCTCGAGGAGGCCGGCATCGCGCAACTGGACGACAACGTCGGCGCCCTCTTGAAGTGTGTCGAAGATTCCGGCGAAGCCGACAACACCATCGTCATCTTCACCACCGACAACGGCGCAGAAGTCTTTACTTGGCCCGATGGCGGGATGACCCCGTTCAAAGGCACCAAGGGCACCGTCTTTGAAGGCGGCTTCCGTGCCCCCGCAATCATCCGCTGGCCCGGCAAGGTCAAGGCTGGCAAGGTCGAGAACGGCATCTTCTCGGCTTTGGACTGGTTCCCGACGCTGACGGCCGCAGCCGGCAACAGCAACATCACCGACCAGCTCCTGAAGGGTGTGCAGCTCGGCGACGCGACCTACAAGAACCATCTCGACGGCTACAACCAGCTCGACCTGTTGCAGGGCAACGGGCCTTCAGCACGTCAGGAGTTCTTTTACTTTGGAGGCCCGCAGCTTGGCGCCGTTCGCATCGGTGACTTCAAGTTCCAGTTCTATCAGCAGCCCGGAGGATGGCCCGGTCCCAAGATGACGACCGACATGCCCACCATGGTCAACATCCGGCAGGATCCCTTCGAGCGGACACCCTCGATCGGCGGCCAAAGCCTCAACGACCTCGGCGGCGGCTATATGAACGACTTCTACGCTCGCGAGTTCTGGCGGTTCGTCAGCGTTCAGGAGGAGGTCAAGAAGCTTGCCCTCACCGCGATCGACTACCCGCCGATGCAGGATCCGGCTTCGTTCAACCTTGACGCAGTCAAAAAGCAGATCGACAACGCGATCAAGAACCAGCCGGGCAACTAAACGCAGCCATCAGGAAAGGGGCGGCTCCTCCCGGGCCGCCCTTTCCATTGGCGCGAGAACCATCAAGGATTGGAGCCCAGATGATCAGCGGGTGAGGCCATCATCCGCCACCGGCCCCTGCTTCTCAACAGCTCCTGCAGTGTGACGAATCCTGGGAGACGACCTGCCCGGTATAGGTATCGACAACCTGGTCGAAGCAATGGCCGTCGATATTGACCACCCTGAGCAGCTTTCTCTTGTCAAGGTATCTCTGACACATCACGAAGGACTTTCGAGCGACCTGGACATTCAGAACGGGCAGTCGATCGGAGGCGAACGCGGTCGTCGCAAGCGGGAAGGTCGAGGCGGCTATTTTCCACTCCTCCAGGCCGATCCAGTAATAATATTCCGGCGCCGGCTTGCCCGGCACGGATATGCTCACGAGAACGTCTCCCGACTCGCATATGTCGGCGTCTCCCTTGATGTGGGTGAGGCCGTCATAGGTGTGGAGTATGGATTTGGTGCAGGCTTGGTTCTTCGCCCAGAAATCGCGCTTGACGACTTCCTCCCTGGATAGGCCCGAGCCTATCGACCTTGCGGTCTCCACCCATTGCGGGACCGCAGGGATGAGCGCGATCGCCAAGGTCGGGTAGAGCAACAGCCATTGCCACCAGGGCCTGGGCGGCCCCGAAGCGGCCTCATTCGGCGTCCCGGTATCGGTTTTTGGAATATCTGTTTTCGGGATCGAGGCGATGCCTGCAGCCTGCGAACTGCGCCTTGCCATCTTACGCCAGACCAGACAGGTTTTAGTTGTTTTTCATAAATAGCATTCGGCACGAATTCTGTCGAGCTTAATTGGTCGGGAGTACTATCGCGTAAGTTGTGATGCGTTAGGGAAACGATTGTACTGTAATTTACATTCTTAGAAAGTTTTATGAAACGGATTTAGCAAGTCGGGATGTTGCGCCGCGATGAGAAGGGGATCGCCGTGTAAACTGCCGCTCGCCTTGATGTCAGCTTAAAGAGCACAAGCATGTACATGCCGGGCAGTAAGGAGTTGGGCGGTAGGCAGTAGGCAATGCCCCAGCTCCCAGCCTGGTCGCAAACGCATTTTGCGGTCGCGACCGGGGCTGTGCGCAGTCCCTACCGCTCTTCCCCTACTGGCTACTGCCTTATTGCCTACTGCCTTATTGGGCCCTGCTGCCTTATCACGGCGTGAAGCGCGCCAGGTCTTCGAGGTTCGGCGCGGCAGGGCGCAGATCCGGCGCGAGGATCAAGGGCGAGGCCCGCTCCGAGCCGTGGCCGAGATCGAATACGGTGCGCCCGGCCTCCATGCGCACGCTGCCTTCGGCGACGAGCCTGAGCGCCAGCGGGTAGAGCTGGTGCTCGGCCTTGAGCACGCGGGCCGCAAGCATCTCCTCCGTGTCGTCGGCGAGCACGGGAACGGCAGCCTGCGCGATGATCGGCCCGGAATCGACCTCCGGCGTCACGAAATGGACTGTGCAGCCATGCAGCCTGACGCCGGCCTCCAGCGCGCGGCGATGCGCGTCGAGCCCGCGGAACAGCGGCAGCAGGGAAGGGTGGATATTGATCATGCGCCCCTGCCATTTCCCGACGAAGCCGGCGGTGAGCAGGCGCATGTAGCCCGCGAGCGCGACGATCTCGGCCCCGAAGCCGCCGAGCGCCGCATCGATCGCTGAGTCATGCGCTCGCCGGTTGGCGAAATCGGCGCGCGCAATGACGCGGGCCGGAATCTTGCGCTGGTTTGCGATGACGAGGCCCGGCGCATCCGCCTTGTCAGAGATCACGCCCGCGATCTCGACAGGGAAGCCATGATCGGCGGCAGCTTCGATGAGGGCGGCCATGTTCGAGCCACGGCCGGAAATCATGATGGCGGTCTTCTTGCGACTCATAATGCGATGGTTCCGCGATAGATGACGCCGGCGTCGCGGCGCGGCACGATGCGGCCGATGGACGTCACGGTTTCGCCGGCCTCCTGCAGCACCGCCGCAACCTGCGCGGCCTGCCCGGCCGCAACGACGGCGACCATGCCGATGCCGCAGTTGAAGGTACGCATCATCTCCTGCGACGCAACGCCGCCAGTTGTCGCAAGCCACGAAAAGACCGGCGGCACGTCGATTGCCGAGAGGTCGAGCTCGGCGGCGAAATCCTTCGGGATGACGCGCGGGATGTTGTCGGGGAAGCCGCCGCCGGTGATGTGCGCCAGCGCCTTGATGCCATGTGTGTTGCGGATCGCCTTGAGCACCGACTTCACGTAGATGCGCGTCGGCTCGAGCAGCGCGTCGGCAAGGCCGCGGCCGTCCGCGAAGGGGGCGGGCGCATCCCACTTCAGCCCGGACTGGGCGACGATGCGGCGCACCAGCGAAAAGCCGTTGGAGTGCACGCCCGACGAGGCGAAGCCGAGCAGCACGTCGCCCTCGACCACGTCGTCGGTAGGCAGGAGCTGGCCACGCTCGGCAGCGCCCACCGCGAAGCCGGCGAGGTCGTAGTCGCCGTCGCGGTACATGCCCGGCATTTCGGCGGTCTCGCCGCCGATCAGCGCGCAGCCGGCCTGGCGGCAGCCGGCGGCGATGCCGGTCACGATCGCCACGCCCTGGTCGGGCTCGAGCCTGCCGGTCGCGAAATAGTCGAGGAAGAACAGCGGCTCCGCGCCCTGCACGACGAGGTCGTTGACGCACATGGCGACGAGATCGATGCCGACCGTGTCGTGCTTGCCGGATTCGATGGCGACCTTGAGCTTGGTGCCGACGCCGTCATTGGCCGCGACCAGCACCGGGTCGGCGAAGCCCGCGGCTTTCAGATCGAAAAGTCCGCCAAAGCCGCCGATCTCGGCGTCGGCGCCCGGCCGCCGGGTCGAGCGCACCAGCGGCTTGATCTTCTCGACCATCAGGTTGCTGGCATCGATGTCGACACCGGCCTGCGCA
>Ga0081539_10001130_pt1 | contig 48420 bp, 37 predicted proteins | sample TabmetS4T2R2_FD_71023 | JGI IMG/M metagenome (GOLD analysis project Ga0081539, IMG submission 71023) | Tabebuia heterophylla rhizosphere microbial communities from the University of Puerto Rico - S4T2R2 | ecosystem: Host-associated > Plants > Roots > Rhizosphere ... | reverse complement strand
GACTATCTCCCCAAATTTCCGCACGATCACCTGGGGGCTCATGCCAAGGATCGAGCCGTTGAGGTAGATGTTTTCGCGCCCGCTCAATTCCGGATGAAATCCGGTCCCGACTTCGAGCAGACTGCCGACTCGCCCATAAATCTCAACTCTCCCTCGCGTCGGATCGGTAATGCGCGACAGTATTTTGAGCAGCGTACTCTTGCCTGCGCCATTGCGGCCGATGACGCCGACGATCTCACCCGGTTTAATTTCGAAACTGATATCTGAGAGCGCCCAGAGGTCAGTCTCTGCGCGGCCTTCTCCGTTCCTTTTAGCTTCAGAGAATGGATTGATGCGGTTGAGCGAATCGACGATCGCATCGCGGAAAGTGCGATTGATCTGCGACTGTGCGCCAAGTTGATAATGTTTAGAGATGTTTTCTGCCTTAATGGCGAACGGAACCTGCATCTTATCGATCACTCGTCAAACAATATCGGCAAAAGTTTTTTCCATACGGCGGAAAGTGTAGGCGGCATAAATAAAGACGGCCAATGTCACGGCCGACGAAAATCCCAAGGTCATCCAGCTGAAATGCGCGCCATTGAGCTTGCCGAGCAAGGCGACGCGGTACGCTTCGATCAGGCCGGTCATCGGGTTGAGCGCAAAGATCAGCCGGTATTTTTGTGGCATCATACTTGTCGGATAGATGATCGGCGTCGCAAACATCCAGAACTGAATCAGGAACGGTATCACATATCTGATGTCACGGAATTTGACGTTCAGTGCGGAGAGCCACATTCCAACTCCTAACGCCAGCATCGAGGTTAAAAACAAGAGCGCCGGTAACATCAAGATCTGCGCTCCGACAGGCACTTGATACCAGACGAGCAAGGCGGCCATGACGGCAAAAGAGAAAGCGAGGTCCACCATTCCGGCCATGATCGATGAGGCCGGGATGATGATTCGCGGAAAGTATACTTTAGTAATCAAATGCGAGCTGCCGACCAGGCTGTTGCCGGAACTGTTGATCGCGTTCGAAAAGAACGTCCAGGGCAATAATCCGGCAAAGGCGAACAGCGGGTAAGGGAGATGATCCGAAGGGAGCTTGGCGAGTTTTCCAAAGAGGAGCGTGAAGAGCAGCATATTGAAGACCGGCTGAATGATTGCCCAGGCTGCGCCCAACGCCGTTTGTTTATATCGTACTTTAATATCGCGCCAGGTGAGGAAATAGAAGAGTTCGCGATAACGCCACAGATCGCGCAGATCTAGCACGGTTCGCGAAGCTTGAGACTCGATCACGAGGTGGGGAATGCCGGTTCGATCATCGATCGATTGCCCGCGCTCGAGTTTTGGATCAATCAGTCCGGCCGAACTCATCCTCGATCAAATATTCAATTTCAACCATTCGCTCAGAACATAGAGGCTCCAGACGCGCGACCATGTTATTTGCCCGTCGCTGAAACCTCTCAGGACTTTCCTCATCGCTTCTTTTTCCAGCAACCCGGTCAACTTTGAAGATGTCAGTGAGTCTTCGACTTGTTCACGCAATCTGTTCTTCAACCAGTGCTTGAATGGCAACTCAAATCCGCGTTTGGGACGCTCGACGATCTTTCTCGGCAGATCGCGCGCGGCGCTCACCAGCATCCACTTTGGCTCGCGAGCCGCGAGTTTCAACGGACCGGGGATGCCGAGCATGCGTTCGACAAGCTTGTGATCGATCAACGGCACCCGGACTTCGAGGCCATGCGCCATACTCATCGCATCGGTATCGCGGAGAAGCGTGTTGGCCAGGTAGCCGCCGAGATCGAGCGCGGATGCCTGATTGATCGGGTCCGCGTCCGTGCAGTTGGTGAGTTGTCGCGAAGTCCATTCATTCAGTCGAAGATGATCAGTAGGTCGCCGGCCGTTTGTGACGAGCAACTCTCGCCGTTGTTCGCCGGCGAAGAGTTGGCGATGGAGCGAGACGGAATGCTCGTTGAGCTGATCGCTCCGCAGCAAAGCGCTGAGTTTATTGGCCCGATGCCCTCCGGCGATGGTGTTGATCGCGAGGGCCGCCGCTCGTCTCAAACCGGCGGGGAAATTTTTTACCTGAGAGCGCAATTGTTCGTCGCGTCCGATGGTGCGGAAGAAACTATAGCCCGCAAAGACCTCGTCTCCACCCAAACCAGAAACCGCAACTTTGAGTCCGGCGCGCGCCGTCGCCTCGGAGACGACGTAAGTATTGACGCCATCAACCGATGGCTGATCCATCGCGCCCAGAACGGAAGGGAGTTTGGCGAGAATTTCTTCTTCCGTCAGCAGGATCGAGGCATGATCTGTCCCATAATGTCGCGCGATCTGTTCGGCATAAACTTGCTCGCTGAACTCCTGTTCTTTGAAACAGACCGAGAAAGACTTGATCTCGCTCGACACTGCGCGGCGCATGAGCGCAACAACAGAGCTCGAATCGATCCCCCCGCTCAAGAATACGCCGACGGGGACATCTGAAACTAAACGTAATTTGACCGATTCAACCAGCAACTCACCAATCTCGCGGCTCAATTCCCGCGGATCGCCGGTGAATCGTGGCGCAGGGCCGGAACGCAGCTCCCAATATGGATTTGCGCTGATTCGTCCTTCCTTGAAGGTCAGTGTGTGGCCCGGGAGAACAGCATAAACATTTTCGATCATCGTCAGCGGCTGCTGCACGGATCCGAAAGCCAGATAACTCTCGATCGCGGCCCGCGAGAGCTTCCGCGGCACCAGTCCGGTCGCCAGCAGCGCGCGAATCTCAGAGGCAAAGATGAATGTTTCGCCTTCGTGATAATAATAGAGCGGCTTGATGCCCATCCGATCCCGCACGAGCGACAGGCTCTGCTCGCGGGCGTTCCAGAACCCGAGCGCAAACATGCCGCGCCAGCCGGCAATTGCATCATCACCGAACAACCCATAACCTTTGAGCAGAACTTCGGTGTCGCTTTCTGAATGGAACCTCACTCCGGTTTGCTCCAGAGGTTTTCGCGCCTCGCGGAAATTGAATACTTCGCCGTTATATGTGATCCAATTTCCCGTCAACTCGTCGCGCATGGGCTGATGGCCGGCAGGCGAAAGATCGAGGATCGCCAGGCGGCGATGCGAAAAAAACACGGTCGGCCCGCCATCACTGTCGGAGATCAAGTCGATTCCCTCGTCGTCCGGACCGCGATGTGCGAGCGAACGAGTTGCGCGTGTGATTGCTTCGCTCGCTTCAGCGCGAGGTCTGGTTGTAACGATGCCAAAAATGCCGCACATCTGATCGCGTGGTACTTGATTGGGATTGAAGCTCGCTTCGGCACACTTCACCCGACAGAGTTTAGACCATCGAGGAAACCTCGTGTCGAGGCAGCATTCAGATTGTTCAGTCTCGCTTCAAACTACTTCCTGACACATCTCCACGATCTTAAAAAACAATGATGAAAAAAGTAAGGAAGAGAGGGAAGCGAGGAGAGGGGGGAATAAAAAAAGCAACATTTCAGCCGCGTCTTAACAGTTGACTCAAGTTCGAGAGTTGAGAGCGGTTTTGAATGCCGGGGCCGGACTATTGCTCCAGCCACGCATCTCGGTCGCGGTCGCATTGGCAAGCACTGCCGTCGGGTTTTCTTTGACCAGAGATTGCGCCGCACCACGCCCGATGATCCGACTAGCGCACAGTAAAGCCGAACTTAAGCTTGCTTCCCGTCGATTTTGCCGGCCCGCGCGCGAGGCCAGGAAATGGATTTGGCCTTGCTCCAGCAATTCGCGCGTGAACAATTCAATTTCTTTGGTGTATCCGCCAAGAATACTCAGAGCATCCGCCTGAATTAAGCAGCCCATTTTGGTCAGATTATTAATGACCGCATGACTGCGCCGGACGAAGCGGCTGCATTCGGGATGCGAGATGATCGGGCGATAGCCATCAGCGCAGATCCGGTCGATCAACCGCTCATAATCTGTCGGAACCGACAGTGAGGGAAGACTGATCAGCAGGTAGTTGCCCTCATTGATCGTCGGATGGCCGTTAAAATCACGCAATCTGTCCGGCAGATCGTCGCTCAGCGTCCATTCATAACCACAACTAAGTTTGAGGTTGATCTGGGGGCTTCCCGCCAGTTGGCGGCGCAACTCCATGAGGCTGTGCTCGAAACCTTGGACGCGGCTGGGATCATCCTCCGCCGATCTCGTCATTCGCAATGTGATGACGATCTCTTCAACTCCATCACGAGATGATTGTTCACAAATTGTCAGCGCTTCATTCAGATCGACCGATGAAACTTCATCGCCGAGCAATTGATTGTTCAGATCGATCATCCGCTCTCTAGCTCCAGGCGGAGATGCTGGAACTCGTCCTGAGCCGCCCGCACCTCCGCTCGTTTCCTCACGCTCTCGCCTTGGCGCTCTCTTCGTTATCATTGTTGCCGTAATAGTAACGGCTGTAATAGGTCGAATAGTAGTAATAATCGTGCGGTTGCAGTTTGATTTGATTGACCACCACACCGAGAATCTTCGCGCCGACCGATTGGAGATGGGCTTTGGTGCGCTGCGCCATTTCACGCGGAGTGGCGCCGCCCTTGACCACAATAATCACGCCATCAACCAATGATGAAAGGATCAGACTGTCAGCGAATGATGAAACAGGAGGTGAGTCGATCACGACATACTCGAAGTTGGCGGCGAGCGTATCGATCACCTGTTTCATCTTTGCCGAACCGAGTAGTTCGGCTGGATTCGGCGGCAAGGGGCCAACCGGCAGCACGTATAAGTTCGGCATCGCAATTTGAATTAAAGATGCCAGGTCGCCTTCGCCGGCGAGATGATTGCTCAACCCTGCATTATTTTTCAGACCGAAAACCTTATGCACTCGTGGGCGACGCAAATCGGCGTCGATGATCAACACAGAGGAACCGGTTTGCGCCAGCGAGATCGCCGTGTTGACGCTGGTTGTGGTTTTACCTTCGGCCGGTTGGCTGCTGGTAAAGAGTAGCGTGCGCGGCGCGTGGCCGGCGGATGAAAGCAGCAACGCGGTACGCAACTGACGATAACTTTCCGCGATTGACGAATTGGTCTCGACCTGTGTCAGGATGACTGAGCCGTTGTTTGAAACCGGCACCAGTTCCTTGCCGCTGCCATTACCTCCGCCGAGCATCCGGCGGCCTTTACCGCTGCTCTCGAGAATCGGAATGACGCCGAGCGCCGGCAACCGCAGGTAGCGATCGATATCTTCAACGGTCTCGATCTTATTGTTGATGTAATCGAGGAAGAGGACGAGACCGATCCCGCCAATGAGGGCCAACAGCCCGCTCAACAAGATGTTCTGCGCGCGTTTCGGCGCGATCGGCGAGCGCGGCTGCGCCGAATAATCCCTGATGCGAATGTTGCTCTTGAGTAATGGACCTGAGACCAGAATGCCTTGCTGTGTCTCCAGCAGTTTTTCGAACATCTGGCGCCTGATGTCGACTTCTTGTTGAAGAATCTTGGCATTGATGGCGCCTTCATTCTGCTGCATCGTCTCTTTACGCTGTTCGTCAAAAGATTTGCGCAACGAATCCTCGCGCTGCACGGCCGTTTTGTAATTGTTTTCGATGGTCGTCAGAATGCGTTGATGCGAGGCTCGCAATTCACCTTCGAGCTGTGACAACTGGTTCGTAATCTTTTTGACATCCGGCCATTCCGGAGTGAATTCGACCAACAGCTGTTCGCGGTGCTGGCGCAGATCCGTGATCTTCTTGTTCAATTCCTGGATCAGAGGATCGCGTTGGACCTCCTGTAGCGCTGAAACATCGGGGACGCTTCTGCTCAATTCGTAAGTCAGTTGGGTATTTTTGCGATCGTTTTCGGCCTGCAACAAGAGCTGATTGAGAGTGCCCAGACGGGCAATGACGGTATTCTCTTTCTCGCCGAAATCGATCACTTGATTGGCTTTGCGATAATTGAGCAACTCTTCTTCCGACTCTTTCAGTTCCAATTTGGCATTGGCGATGCTCTTTTCGAGATAGCTGCCGGCGTCTTTGTTCTCTCGGAATCGCTGGTTCAGATTGTTGGACCTGAAGGCGTCGGCCCAGGTGTCGGCAATTTTCTTGGCAATCTCCGGGGACGCATGGCGATAGTGAATTTCGACCAGACGCGTTTCACGAACCGGCCTCACCTCGACATTGCTCAGCAGGGTATTGATGAAAGGTTCGAGACTCTGCATGTCCGCCTGCTCATCACTCTCGCCGTTAGAGACTTGAAGCGCTTCGGATTGTGCCGTGTGCGAGCGAGACATCCCCGGCATGAATTCGGCGTTGTGTTCGAGGTCGAGCGTCTTGGCTACGAGCAGGGCGACCCGCGGGCTCTGCATGACTTTCATCTGCGTATTGATGTACTGGCTGTCATCGCTGCCGCCCATGTTGATCTGCATATCCTTGATGTTGACGACGCTGTCTTCGCGATTGATCTCGATGCTGCTAATGCCCTCGTAGATCGAAGGCAAGCGAAGATTGTAGATCGTTGCCAGTGTGACGGTCACGATCACGACACTCAATGGCACCCACAGCCGGCGGCGGATGATGCGCCAGTAATCGCGCAAATGGGTCGATCCGTCATTTTCAACCGCCAGGTTGCGTCCATATCCATAATCACGCTTCAGATCGAGCGCCGCCGCCGCTTCTTCGGCAGTCATCAACTTTGTTTTACTTTCTTCCTGCATTTTTTCGACCTTTAAGTTCGATCTATCTCGATTGTTGAGTCAGTGGTGCTAGCGGATGATCAAATAGGGCAGATAGCCGACCATTCCGACGCCTACAGCCAACAGGCTGCGCGCTGTATTCTTCGAGACCGAGGCCGGCACTTCGACCACATCGTTGGGCATGAGCGCGACGTCTTCCGCCTTCTTCTTCTGAATATCGTTGACGTCATAGACGAACTCTTTGCGATTCTTGGTGCCCGGCTCGATGCGCACGACTTTGACGCGCCCCCTGGCCGCATCCGGCATAAAACCGCCGGCATTTCCGATGGCCTGCAATAAAGTGACATTGCTCCGGATCGAAACCGGCCCAGGTTTAACGACATTTCCGATAACAAAGATCTGGTCGGTTTCGGGAATGCTGATGATATCTCCCGGTTTGACGTAAGGATTGGATTCAGGATTACCGACGACCACCTCTTTCAAACGAAAAGAGAGAAGGACAGCCTGACCTTGATCGACTGCCGCCTGGGCCGTCGCTTGATCCGGAACAGTCTCGGTGGCCGGGGTTGGACGAGCCGGATTCACGACCGGCGCAGCAGCGACGGGAACAATTCCCGCGGCCGCCGTTTCGGCGGGTGTGCTGCCGCCGTTGAAGGTGTCGCTGGCCTCACAGAAATCCGGGGCGGTGCCGCGAATGATGTGAACCACGCCGCCGGCGTTCAAATTCGGTCCACCAGAAAAGGTGAGCAGCTCGAGCAAGCGCACGCGGCGCTGCAGCTGAAACCGGCCAGGTTGAGTGACCATCCCAATGACCGCGACCGGTTGGCTTTTGTACTCTTTGACGAAGACATCAACCTGTGGATCGCGCAGATACTTCTTGTATTTTTCCGTGATCAACTGCGCCATTTGCGCTTCGGTGAGACAGGCGACCTGCAGATCATCGAGAAAGGGAAGGCGAATCTTGCCCTGGTTGGTGACGCGCGCCTCGCGTCCAAGCTCGGGACGGCCAAAAACACGAATGTCGAGTACATCACCCGGCCCGACTCGATAACTGTCGTCTTCACCTGGATTCGCGGATTTGACGATCGGCGTTGCGTTGGGTGCAGGAATCACCAGCGGATTCTGTTGGGGGGGCCGGGTTGGCGGAGTCGTTGTCTGGGCCTGAACCACCGCCGACAACAACAACATCGCGACTAAAGATGGAAAATTTGTAAAAGACCGGAAAGATAGGCAAAATTTCAACCTCATAAACCTCCTTCAATCACGCCTCAACAGAGATTGCTCAACCGCCAGGTCATCACACAACCCCTAGTCTCCAAATCCGGCGTGAAACCGTTCGGAAACGGCCTTCTCATCGATCTGATCGTTTCAGTCCTTGCCTCCGGGCTCTCCCTCCAGACCTCTCGTGGATGGGAAATTGATAATATCTGATCGGACCCTGACAAGACTTTCAGACCAAATAATATTTCAAATATTGGATTAACCTTAAACGCGTCTACCAGGGAGAGTCGCCTCCGGGTCCCAGACGAAGACTGGAAGCTTCTGAAAACATATAAGTAGAATGCATCGGCAAACCGCATAGACTCGGAGTAATTTCTTAATATCTTCTTTATTTTTTGTGAGCCTTACTCAACAGTCTTATTTGAACGGTAGATAAGTATCGCCGATGCTCTTGAGGGCTGTCAATCAAGTCATAACGGCTGAATGGATTGAAGAAAAGTCCCGCCGTTCGGTGATCTCGGGATCACTCGGCGCTACTCCCCAGGCTATTCTTTGATTGCGATAAACCAAAGCACGGCCGCGTGCCGCAGCAATCGCATGTTTGGAGACTCAGACCCTTTAATTTTCACCAATCCTAAATATAGCTTGCGGTGCAGACGCCCGAGTAATTCGTTGCCGGGCAGGCTGAAATAGATCGAGCCGGAGTGTAGTTCCCACATCGAAACTCCCGGGAAGATGTGAAGCACTTTGAACCCGGCGTGCGTGAGCAGACGGTACAGTCCGAGATGAGTATGGTGATATTGGCTGTCAAAATGCTCGGCCTCAAGAAAAGAGCAATTGCCGATGAAGAGGCCGCCCGGTTTAAGCATGCGGTAGACCTCGCCGACGGTGAGAGGAGGGCAATAGACGTGTTCGAGGACGGCAGTGCTCACGACGACTTCAGCGGAGTTTGATCGGAGTGGCATTCGATGGGAATCCGCGACCAGATCGACGTCGGCCATCTCACGGTGGGCGCGTTGACCGCTGTTGAAAGAGATATCGGAAGCGATGTACTCGTATCCCAATCTTTCGTAAGTCGAGCGGTTTCCGGCGCCGGCTCCGACATCGATCAGAATCCCCTTCGAATGTTTAGCCAGGCAATCAAAAATCCGATCGTCCTCTTGAAACCAGTGAGGTACCTCGATTCCTCGTGGCGGCGAGTTCAAGACTTCCGGCGCGGGCCGCTCTTGAATCGGAATGACGTATGAGATAGTGCGAGTGACGGCTGGAGCATGAGTAACAAAATCCGGCACGCCGTTGACGACCGGAACCGGCCATCCCGCCCCTCTCAACTGGCCTTCTGATAAGGTCAGCGGCCCGCTGTCAGGATCGTCAGGTGGGCAAAGCAACTCGATTAATTTAGGATGTTTGAGTGACAATAATGACCTCTTGCTCGACTCAATATTGTTTTTTTGAGACTGATGAGGCAATAACTCGACTGCCATAACTGCCAAAAACAAAAGTGCAAAGACGCGAAATAAGCGAAAATCGTGAAAATGTCCATAATAATCCATGATAATCATGGATTATTGGGGATAATTGGGGATAATTGGGCGGTTTTGCGGGATTCATTCATCTCGCGGCGCCTTGTCTCTTGACTTAGCCGAGAATGTCACCGTAAATGAGCCAGGTATGATCACGATCTCTTTTCGCCCCGTCATCATGCGAATCATCCTTCTCCTCGTTCTGGCTGCCGGGTTTGGCGCGCTCGGATGGGTTGCCGTTCGCGCGGCGATCGGGGAAAGCATTATGATCTTTATTGAGCGCAGTCAGCGGTTATCAACGGAGGCGAAGATCGAAGCCGCGGATCTGAGTGTGAAGTTTGCTAAGGACGATCCATTGGTTCACTGGCAGCGCGGAGGCGTGTATTTCAATGCCGCCAATGAAGAGTCGGAAGAGAAGCGGTTGGATGTGGCTCTCGATGAATTGCGCCGAGCCGCGCTCATGAATCCTGAAGATTATCGCATGTGGCTCTCGTTCGGCCGGGTGCTCGATCGCGCCGGCTCTATTGGAGACGCGCGCGCTGCGCTCGAAAAGGCGCTGCAGCTGGCTCCCAATCATTTCGAGACGCATTGGACAATGGGCAATCATCTGCTGCGGGCAGGCGATCGCGATGCTTCATTCGCGCAAATGAGGCTGGCGCTCTCCAACCGCCCATCGGCCCTGCCGCTCATCTTCGATTATGCCTGGTCGGTCTTTGGGGGCGATGGGAAAGCGATTGCAAAAGCCCTGGATCCGCCTCTGCGAGTGAAAGCGCAGATGATTGCGCTGATCATTTCGCGTGGAAAAGTGGAAGATGGCCTTTCGCTCTGGCGTGAGATGGATTCGCCGACCGTCAAGGATGTGCAGAAGGTGGTCGAGAGTTTGATCACTGTCGGAAAGTTCGCTGCGGCTTACGACATCTGGAGTTCGGCGAATATTCCGGATCGTCCATCCCCGGATGCCAATTCGCTCCTGGCCAATGGAGGTTTCGAACAGAAGCTGGCGTTCAATTCAACCACGCCCTTTTTTGCGTGGCGGATTACCCCGGCCGGAATCATGCGTGTTACTCTCGACCAGAAAGAGCCGTCTGAAGGCAATCATAGCCTGCGCTACAGCTTCGATTTAGAGGGCAATCTCCCGCTCACCCTTGCCACGCAGACCGTTCCCGTGAAACGGAACAAAAAATATTGCCTGAGCTTTTTTGTGAAGACCGAAGAACTGGAGAGTTTGAGCACCCCGCTCGTTGAGGTCTTCGATGCGGCAGATCTCAATCGTGCGCATGCCATGACGGCTCCTGTTCGCACGCGCAATAATAAGTGGACCGAATACGAGATCGCGATTGATACCGCGGCGGCGACCGAAGCGCTCACCGTCAGATTGCAGCGCCCGCCGTGCTCCGAACCTCCATGTCCGATCAGTGGCCGCGTCTGGTTCGACGGGTTCAAACTCAATGAATGTGCCGGTGCGAGAAAGCTCGAGAAACGTGAGACCCATGCCGATCCGATGCTCTCGAAGTCGCCGGCGCCGAATTCGAATTTTTGAATCTCCGGCAATGATGTCGATCATCCGGATGCTGGAGCCAACGCATTGAGTGTGCGAGAAGAAGGCAGTACTAAGTACAATCCGAAAAATCCGGTCATTGACTTTCGCGAAATTTCACGTGGTTTTTCAAGCAGAGGTGTTTATGACCCCCATCGTCCCGCTGCCCGATCAACAGGTGAAGAAGAACGGCGATCAACCTGTACCGGAGATGCCTTTAGAGTCATTACTGGTGATCCCGATTCCGAAGTGTCCTTCACGGAGGCGCTCTCTCTGGCAGAATTTTCTTCATGATCTGAGTTATTTGCTGCCGGCTTTCGGAACCTTGCTCGGGCTTTTACTCGCTTTTGGGCAAGCGCCTTTTGCCGGCGCGGCGATCTTCACCATCTGTCCGACCATCCTGGCATGGCGGATCCGTCTCACTTATCGGAATCGCCGGGAGCGGCGGCAAATTGAGGCGCTCGAAAAATGGTGTGAAGCGCATTACGCTGGTCAGCAGCCTCGACAAACACAGAGACTAGACATTGCGGAGGTAGACGGCGATTCTCGAGAAAGCTATATACATTAGCCTGATCTTGTTGCTTGTGTTGACACCGATGCCGTACGGAGCCGTCGAATCGTGGTCAACTGCGCTCTGGGAAGTATGGATCTTCGCCACGATGATCTTGTGGGGCGGGCTGGTCGTGAAAGAGGGGCGGCTCAAGCTCGCCGCGAATACCTTGGTCTGGCCGATGCTGGCGCTCTTGATTGTCGCAATTATTCAAGTTGTGCCGATCGGTGAAGGCGGGCGCAACACGATCAGTTTTAACGCCTATCTTACTTCGCAATCTGCCATCAAGCTTCTCGCCTTTCTTTGCTTCTTCCTGCTCTTCGCGACCTTCATCAATACCGACGAGCGAAGAAATTTCGTCGTCAAGGTCATCATTGCGATCTGTGTCTTCATCGCGCTGGTCGGCATCGGGCAGAGTTATATCGGCAAAGCGCTCTGGCAACGAGGAACTTTCGGACCATTCGTCAATCGCAACCATTTTGCCGGATTCCTCGAAATGGGGGTGGGACTGGCGGGAGGACTGATCATCGGCCGCAGCGTGCGGCGCGAAGTGCTGGCGATCTATGCCAGCTGCGTGCTGGCGATGTGCGCGGGGATTGTGCTCTCGGCGTCGCGGGGCGGTGTGATGGCGCTCGCGGCGGAGATCGTCTTTCTGGCGATCGTTATTATTCCGACCTTTTTTTCCAGCCGCAGAAAGAGCGGCTCGGGGCGCTTGAACGTGCTTGTTCGTTCGGTTGGGGCGCTGGTCCTGGGGGCCGCCGCTATCTTCGGCTCGATGTTTCTGGTCGGTTCGGAAGGCCTGGTCCAGAACATTTCACAAACTCAGGGCGAGATTGAGAACGAGTTGCCCGCGAGCGAACGTTATAGCCGCCGCGACATCTGGGGGGCGACGAGCCAGCTGATCAAAGACCATCCGCTGCTTGGGGTCGGCCTCGGCGCATTTCAATTCGCATACACTCGCTATGATCAAAGCTCCGGCGCACAGCGCGTCGAGCAATCGCACAACGATTATTTGCAGATCGTGGCTGATGCGGGGCTCATCGGCGGGATGATCGCCCTGGTCTTTCTGATTCTGCTCTTCAAACGCGGATTTTCAGCTGCGCAGGCGCGAGACCGGCGCAGACGATCAATCATTCTCGGTGCTCTGGCCGGATGTTTCGCCATTGCGATTCATAGTTTCGTCGAGTTTAACCTGCAAATTACTTCGAATGCCCAGTTATTTCTTGCACTGGCGGCATTGGCGACGCCGGATCGTAAAACGCCGGATCATATAACAGTTGATAGTTGATGGTTGTCGATCACGATCACCTCTCAACTATCGATTGTCAGTTATCAACTATCGGCTGTTTCTCTATGGATAAATTTTGCATTGTTGGTGGGAAACAATTGAATGGAAGCGTCACAATCAGCGGAGCGAAAAATTCCGCATTGCCGTGTCTGGCCGCGGCCTTACTGACGCCTGAGACCGTCACGCTGCGCAACGTCCCATACGTGCGGGATCTGATCACGATGCGGCGTCTGCTCGAAGATTTAGGCGCGACTGTGTTGGTGCCGGAACTTCGCACGCATCAGATCGATGCGGGGACGGTTGAAAACTTCGAAGCCCCTTATGAATTGGTCAAGACCATGCGGGCTTCGGTTCTGGTGCTTGGTCCGTTGCTGGCGCGGTTCGGCGAGGCTCGCGTGAGTTTGCCTGGAGGATGCGCGATCGGTCAGCGGCCGATCGATCTGCATTTGATCGCTTTCGAAAAGATGGGCGCTAAGATCGAGTTGCACAGCGGGATCGTTGAGGCGAGAGCTGCCAGATTGCACGGGGCGGATATCAGGTTCGAAACCGTGACTGTCACCGGCACCGAAAACCTCATGATGGCCGCGGCGCTCGCTGAGGGCACAACTCGGATCTTTAATGCCGCATGCGAACCTGAAATTATCGATCTGGCGAATTTGCTGGCGAAGATGGGCGTCAAGATCGATGGCGCAGGCACGCCGACCATCACGATCACCGGTGCTGACCGCCTTCACGGAGCGGAGCATACGATTATCCCGGATCGCATCGAGACCGGAACCTTTCTCGTCGCGGCTGCGATGACGCGCAGTCAACTTGAGATTACCAATTGCGAGCCCAGTCATCTGACGGCGGTCATTGAGAAGCTGCGCCATGTCGGCGTCCAGATTGAACAGACGAACAAGAGTACGTTGAAGGTGGCTTTTGATGGAGAATTGAAGGCGGCCGACATTGCGACAGCCGTCTATCCGGATTTCCCGACAGATATGCAGGCGCAATATCTAGCGCTGATGACGCAGGCGAATGGCGACTCGGTTGTGGCGGAGACGATCTTCGAGAACCGTTTTATGCATGTCAGCGAATTGCAACGCCTCGGCGCACGCATTCGCGTCCAGGGACATTCCGCTTATGTCCACGGCCCAACGCCGCTCACCGGCGCCAAATTAATTGCCTCCGATTTGCGAGCCTCGGCATCGCTCGTCCTGGCCGGATTGGCCGCCGAAGGAGAGACCTGGATCGACCGCGTTTATCATATCGATCGTGGGTATGAGAAGATCGAAGAGAAGCTGCGCGCCGTTGGAGCGAATATCGAAAGAGTTAAGTGATTACGAAATCTGATAGCGCTGGTTTTATTGAGTGATCAGGCGCCGAGTAATCCTCTGATCCCAGATCCCTGATGGATTCAGGATCAGTTTTGGGTCTTCTGGCCGGCGCCGATCACCGCGCAATCAAAGATTCTTTCTACTTAATTCTTCCGCCAGATATTCACTGGCGCGCCACGATAATGCCGCTATCGAGAGCGTGCTATTCTTTTCGGAGACGGAGACGAAGCTCGCGCCGTCAACGACGAATAGATTTTTAACATCGTGTGCCTGATTGAATTTATTGAGCACCGATTTTTTCGGATCATCACCCATACGCGCCGTGCCGACTTCATGTGTAGCATCACCGGGCGGCGGCGGCTGGCGGCGCACATAAGGGACGATCTCGGCCCCGGCAGCGCGCAACAGCTCTTCGCCGAAATCGTACATTGCATCGGCCATCTTTAAATCATTATCACCCCACTTGGCATGAAACCGCAGTTGCGGGATGCCATACCGATCCTTCAATCCGCCGGGGTCGATCTCGCAATAATTGTTGAAGTCCGGCAGACATTCGCCAAAACCGGTCAGCGACACCATCGCCGGATTCCGGTCCCGAATGCTCTTTTTGAAATCGGAACCAAAGCCGGGAGTGGCGCGCGCGTAACCGGGAAAGTCGCGGGAACCGCTATTGGGTTGATATTGCCAACCACGTAATGCCGCGCACTTGTGTCCTCTGCCGGAGGGCAGGTTGGTGAAACGCGGGATGTAAATGTGCCCTCCGCCCGCGCCGTCATCGTTCATGACCGCTGTTCCTTTCAACCTCGGCAGAATTCCCGTGACGAACCCCGACTTGATGCTATCCATCAAATAGTGGCCAAGCGCTCCGGATGAGTTCGCCAGGCCGGTCGGATAGTCGCGCGTCTTTGAATTGAGCAAAATGCGCGTCGATTCCATGGCGCCCGCGCCCACCACGACCACTTTGGCATGAGCTTCATACGTCAGTTTATTGCGCGTATCGATAAATTCGACGCCGCGGGCTTTGTTGGTCTTGGGATCCATCAGGACGCGATGAACGGCGGCGTGGGTTCGAAGGGTAAAATTCTTTTTGCCGAGCAGACCCGGAATGATCGCGTCGAGAGTATTGAATCGTGATGAGGTCGAACATCCGCGATCACAGGCGCCGCAATAGTGGCAAGCCGCGCGTCCGTTGTAATTTCGCAGGATCATGGCCCTCCGGATCGGAATGATCGGGATCCCGGCCTTCTTTCCGCCCTCGATCAAATCCATCTCACCGCAACGCGGCGGCGGTGGCGGCGTCAAATAAATCCCGTCGGGTAGCACGTCCATATTCTCCCTGGTCCCAAAGACGCCCATCAAGGTTTCAGCTTTGCCGTAATAAGGTTCCAGGTCTTGATAAGAGATGGGCCAGTCTTCGCCGGCAGAGTCCTGCATCGATTTGGGTTTGAAATCCCATTCGGACATGCGCAGGCTCACGCGCGCCCAGGTGTTGGTTCGTCCGCCGACCGCATGCACGCGTGTCCAATGAAAATCGGTGCCGGGAGCCAGGGCATAGCGGTCGATCTGGGGATTAACGTAGATATGTTCGGTATAAGGATTGACCTTCCAGAGGCCCTCGTACTGACCTGGTTTGCCGAAACCGCGATACGGCATCTCGTACGGCCAGCTGTGCTCGGTAGAGAAATGTTTAACCGGATCCCACTTTGGCCCGATTTCGAGCAGCAAGACGTTAAGACCTTTGTTGACAAGTACGTGAGCAGCGATGCCACCTGCTGCACCCGAACCGACAATGATTGCGTCGTAAACGATTCTTTTCTGTGTCATCGTTGACTTAATCAAATCCAATTTATTTTTGCGATTGATAAAGGGACCAGCAGCATAACACAATGCATCCCGCTTGTCTCACTTGCCTCCCTAAAAGATCAGGCGGAAGCCAGCGCGGCTTTAGATGCGCGTTGTTGTGCGAGTTCCTGCGCGGCGTGGACGGTCAGCTCGGCGCGATATGCCGCCGCCAAGGTCGCAATCCACGGTACAACCTGCCAGCTAAATTCAAGAAAGAGTTGAAACAGTGGTAGTGAGGAGAGAGGCATCTCAGATGCCAGCGTTCGTTGCCAGGCTTGAAACAGAACCAGCACTCCACGCACGAGGGTATAGAGCGTCAGAAAGCGAAGTGCAATGGCCAATTTGCCCCCTCCCATCTGCATCGCCATTCGCTGCAGTACCAGACTCGACGCCGCGCTCAGCGCGAGCAGCACCAAGCCGATCTGTTGCAGATAGCGTCCGGCGAAGAAAGGCGAGTGCGCCTGGCTCAATCCTTCGCGAAAGATCAGCAACGCGCACATCAGCACCAGAATACCGGCGATGATGGCATAATCGAGCGGCTTGATCGTGAAGCCCAGACCGACTTGATGATAGGCCCACCACATGGCGATCAGCCCGAGCAAGAGAAAGACATTGGCCGGCACAATCGCCAGATGCTGCAATAATCCGAAGAGCGGGCTCCCGGTGTAACGCTCGACCGCAAGATTGATCAGCGAACTTTCGACCAGCATTCGCAAGATGGAGACCCCGGCATTGACCGCCAGCGCCAACCACGCCACCCGCAGCCAGCGTGCATTGCGGTATTCATTGGCGATCTCGAGATTGAGCACAATGGCGAGCGCATACGCCACACACGATGCGATCGTCCTGGTTGCGCCCTCCATAATCCAATGACGCGAAGTGAGGCCCAGCTGAGCCGGCATCCGAACCATCAACCAGGTTCCCAGATGCAAGGCGAGGCAGAGCGTAATGATTTTGGGTGTGAGCCTTGCTGAAATCATAACCATCGCGTCACAGTTCAACACGGATTGGCCGCGGCCGCATTGACTAGAATTGTCCGCTCTCCCAAACCAGATGAGCGCCGGTTTCGCCACACATCACCGTGGCGATCGATGTCAAACTTGTTAAGAACGGAGTCCAATTGTCCGCATTGACTCGTTCGAGCGAATGGGCGGGCGAGACCCGCGCGGCAGCGCGCAGGGCTTCGAGCGCCGTCAGCGCCCCGCACATCGGCGCCATCACTGCCGCCAGCTCGCTCAGACGTTGCTGAATCGAGTTCTGTGATGGCGCCGCCGCATCTTGTTCCATCTCCTGGATGCGCGCAAAGACGCCGCGCATCCCGTCATATAGTTTTTCGTCCTGGAGCGCGAGCGAGATTCTCATCTCTTCGCCCGCACGGCGCAGCGCATGATTCATGAGCGCCATCTGCTCGTGGAACGTCCAACAGGTCAGACATCCAATCATGTGCGCTTCGACCCGATCGCGCGATTCATCATCGAGCTGACCTTCCAGATAATCGTTCCACTCCTTCTCTGAAATTCCATGATTCATAAAATTCTCTCGATCACGGTTCGGCTACTGACCGGCGGATTCCCAGTAATTCGGGCACCCGCCGGCCGGTCTGAGCCTCATCTGACTAGTTGATTCTTCTCGTCCTATTATCCGGGGAGGATGCAGTGATAATTGCTGAAAGTTTTTTCTTGGCATTGAAGAGCCGCCATTTGACCGTTCCGATCGGGATGTCGAGAGCAGCGGCCAGCTCTTCATAATTGAGCTCTTCGACGAAGCGGAGAATGACGATTTCACGCTCGGATGGTTCAAGGTATCTCAACCATTCGGCGAAATCTGAATTGCGCGCAATCTCCATCTCGGTCGTTAATCGCTCCGTCAGCTCGTCGCTGAGCGGCTCAAACCACGCGATTTCGTTCCGAGAACGTTGTCGCCGCCAGTGACGGAGCAATTCGTTCTTGGCGACTTTAAAGAGCCATCCCTGAAAGAGTTCCTTTTCGCGCACATCGCCCGCCTTCTGATAGACGATGAAGAGGACGTTTTGCGCGAGCTCTTCGGCGGTCGACGTCTCCAGTCCGCGCAAAAGAAAGTATCGGCGCACACGAGCATAGAACAACTCGAAGAGTGTGCAAAAAGACTCTTCACTCCGCGTTTGCAGAAACAGCTCGATCGCTTGTTTCTCTTCCACTCGTTTACTCCCGCGCTCGAAAATGACGGACTACGATTACTAAAAAAACTCTCTCAGCTCTTAAGATACAGTGAGAAGGGAATTTTGTTTGAAACTGCGAAAAAAATTTGCAGCTATGAGCTAAATGCACGATTTTGACTCATCAGTTGTTGTGCGATCGTGGCCAGTTCCTCTTTTTGCTGATCAGAGATCGATGACAGATATGGTGGAACCGGTCCGGTCTCCGCCAGGCCGGTCAGTTGTGTCGCATAATGCAACACCTTTGCCGGGCTCCAGGCATCCCGCAAATCTTCAAGCGGCATGAATTCGGCGCGCAACTTTTCGGCCTCAGTGAACTCTCCGCGTGCGCAAGCCTCGAAGATCTCTGCGCTCATTCGCGGCGCGATGCATCCCGATCCGGTGGTAAAGCCCGGAAGTTTCCAATCGCGCAGATGAATCACGGCGGGCCGTTCCCCGATGCCACTGATCACCCGGTTGCGATCGACGCGTTTGAGCAGCGAGGCGAGGTACGCGTCCTGCGCCGGATCTTGCCTGACGACCGCATACTTGATCCATGTGCAAAGGCCGTCACCAACCAACCGCGCGACGGCGTCGAGCCCGGCTTCTTGATCGGCCCCGAAATTGGACTCTTCTTTAAGATAGACCACGAGCGGGATGCCGGCAGCTTCAGAGATCTCGCGCAACCCTCGCTCCAGGCCCGCGGCATCGCGAGGATCACTGCACGGCAAGACCATTGCACACGGAAATTTGTATTTGCGTAAGAGCGCGGCCTGGTCCATGGCGCGGCCATAGGAAGGGCCAATGCTCGGAATTGCCCACAGACCGTCTCCGAAACCGGAGAGCCAATCGAGCAGTTCTTCGAATTCTGACAGTGTGATATGGTAGAGAAACGCATTCCCGCCATAAAGAAAACGGGTCATGCCGCCATTGGCGAGGTGCCGCACAATATTTTCGTTCTGCGCGAAATCGATTGTCCGGCGCTGGTCGTTTTTACGCGCGAGCGGCGGCACAGGGAAGACGCCGCGCAGGTCTTCAAGTGTCACAGGCGTTGTTTTCATAGAGTTCCCTCGGAAAATTACGGGAGCGCAGCCGTCATGCAGGACCGGCGGCAATCCAATCTTGCCCAGATCCTGATGTGACAGCCGCGCCCCCTTAACATGTCTATTATGTCAGGTATCGTTGTGGCGGCGATTATTACCGAATCGATTCCTAAAAGATAGTGAACCTGTCCGGTCTTTATCGAGCGGCGCTCAGTGAAACGCGCAGGTTCTGATGGGTGAATCCGACGCCGGTGCGATTTTCGCTGTCGGTACCCTTGACCATTAAACGTAAGAGCGGGCGATTGACCAAAGGAAAATCTCTGGGAATGAGCCATTGGTATTGGCTGACTTTGCCGGAAAGGTCGGCGAGCACCGTCGGATAGCTGGCGCCTCCATCGGTCGATAATCTGATTTGATAGTTGACAATTTGCGCTGAGTGATCAGTCGCCCACGAGATCATGACCGGATGATTGGTGGAGAGACGGGAACCGGTAGTCGGAGCGAGCAGTGTGACGGTCGGCGCCCCATCATTCATCACCGTCACATCGAGACGGGCGTATTTGTCGAGCTGCGCATTTATCGCACGAAAAGTGATCTGATAGACGTTGCCCGCCTGGGTGGCTGCCGGCGTAAAGAGGAACTGACCGCTCATGGCGTCGAAACTGGAACCACTCGGAGAATTGTAAATATAAAGTTGTACCGGCCGGCCGGTATCGTCACTCGTCGCGAGTGTGAGGTTGAGCGTTTGACCGACCAATACTTGTTTGGGCGTCAGTTCACTGAAAGAGAACGGCTTTCCCGATGGCGACGGTTTCGGTTGCGCGGTTGATTGAGCGGGTTGAACCAGGACGCGCACTTCGGTCAGATTGAAGAAGCTTTGCCCCTCGCCGTCCTCATCGATCTTTGTTTTCTGAACGCGCACGTAGCGATAGCTCCCGGGATCGCTCACCGCGGCGTACCAGTTCTCTTTGAAAGGAACCGTGGTCTCGCCCTGAGCGCCAAGCAGCGTCGATGTCCTAAAGTTCAGATCGTTCGATCCTCGAACTTCGAAATTGCGCCGCGTCGTGGGTTGATCCCGATCGACACGGAACATGATCTCGATCGCACTGATGCGTTGGCCTCGACCGAGATCGACCTCCCACCATTCGAGCTGCCCGGTGTTGGATGCCGAATGCCAGGCCGACGCCCTGTTCGCAACCGCCATTTGATCATCATTGGCGGCGCTGGCCTGGCCGATGACATCGGGCCACGCCTTGACGCTCGATGCCATTGCCGGGCGGTTCAGGGCGACATTGACCAAGCCCGGCGTCGGCGTTGATGGTGTCGATGGTGTCGATGCAGGACCGGCCGGAGTCGGAATTGGCTTCGATCTGGCCGGCGGTCCGGCCGTGGTGATCGGACCATTCGGTTGACTGCCATGCGGAATTGCTCCGGACAGAACCAGATTCGGCAGATAGTCAGAAACGGTCAGCCCCATCTGTCCGTACACTTTGGTTACCGAAGTGGCAAAGAGTAACGAGCGGAAGTTGATGACGGCGCGGCTCGATTGCGGAACAGGCTTGCCCTCCTGGAGATCGCGATAAAAAGCATAATCGCGGAACAATTCGTTAGCGCGCGACCAGAGGTCGGCCCTGTTGGTGATGCGGGCCGCAGTCGTCAGAATGGGCAAGCACAAACCTGCAAGTGCCACCGAACGGTCTTCGGCAACCTTGTCCGGATACCAGAAATACGAAACTCCAATGGGCAAATAGGTGCCGTCGGCGAGGACGCGTCCCGGCATGAGCGGTGGATTATTGCTGCCTTTACTGATCAACCAATCAGCGACACGCACCAGGAAATCGGCCGTCCGCTGGTCGCGCGTATCCCGCCAGTATTCGATTACGCCCAGTAATGCATAGCTCCACGCCCAGGGTTGTACCCCCTGGACCACATCCGGCGCGCGATTGAGGTAATAACCCTTGCGCCCGAAAGTCTCCTCGGTTTGCAAGAAGAGATTGACGTCGGTCCGGGCCTTGTTCAGGTACTTGACGTCGCCTGTATAACGATATGCGACCATCAATCCCAGTGTCGGCCAACCCACCCAGCGCGGCTCGTTCCAACCCAACGCATTGTCAAAGGTGAAATTCATGCGGAGAAAGGCTTCGCTGCCCTCGAGCGCCGATTCGCGGACGGCTTCGTCGCCGGTCAATGCCCAGTAAAGCCACATTCCCTCGATCCACGAATGGCTTGGCACCGGTTCGCGGAAACTGCCATGATCTCCCTTCTCGTAAAACGCCATCCCTTTGAAGTTCCAGGTATGTTCGCGGTCAATGTAATCATTGGCGCGATACTGGCCCCAGTCCGCGCGATAGCGCGCCATCTCGCTGCCGAATCGGAACGCGCGCGAATCCGCCGTCCGAAGATACTCGCGTAAGAGGATGAATGGCAGGTCATAATGGACGTTGGCATAACCGTCGCCCCAGGCCAGATCGCCGAAATTGCGCCAGCCGAACTGCTCGCCGTTTTCTCCACGCAGACGATATTCGGAGATCGACGTCGCCGGGACCGCGCCTGCCGCTTCGCTCGCCTCGACGGCATATGCCGTCGCAAACATTCGCTCGACGCGCGTCGCCGCTTCGCTGAGTTGAGGATCTTTGCCCAACTCTCGCGCCCAATCGTGTTTCTCGATCAAGACCGGCCGCACCGCGCCGGTGCTTGCAACGTAGATCGGATCGAGCACCGCGCCGGCAGCATTGGTCAGCGCACAAGCCGCGACCGTGCCGCGTCCGAGATAAAAATCGGTCGTCTTGGCGCGCGCGCCATCAAAGACATAGTCGCTGTCCAGATCGGGCAGCACATCGAAACGGATCCCGGCGTTGCTTCCCCGCAGAGCCTTGGGAAAATTTTCGACGAACTCAGGAACGGTGATTTCAAGATCGTCCGCGGAGAGCGACGCGCCGCTCTGTTTTTGAGCGAGGCGCGTGTGCGCTTCCTCGGGACTCAAGACCTGGATGACGCCGGAACCGGGAGCAGTCGTCGGAAGGAGGACTGAGAGGCTGCGCAAGATGGCATGTTGTGGATAGGGGCCTTCATACGTGCGATATGCGCCGAAACCGTAGGTGCCGTTGTTCATGACTCGCAAACGGGCGCGAACGAACGGCTGATCGGCGTAGATGTAATATCGCATGGTGAAGGCGAGCGTCGGAGGCGCTTTGCCGAGATCGGTTTTGAAACTGCCGTCTTGCCGCACGACGACGCGCAGCGCATTCGATTCTTCAACCGCCGTCCGCTCGACCACAGCAGTCGCGGTTTGATCGGTCGCATTGGGAACGAAGATCTTCTCCCCTCCGACGTGCGGAATTTTGAGCAGCGCCGCGAAACGGACGATCTGGCCACTGATGCTTTTAATGGTGGAGGCTTCCTGCTCGATGCTCATGTCTCTAATCGTGCTCCCGGTCGGATGGGAGAATTTGAGCGTGGTTGCCGTATGCAGATCGCCGGGTTGGACCGAGTTGACCTCGATATCTTCCTGACGTGGTGTCCCTTCCTCGATGCGGTAACGACGATTCGCCGCAAAGCTCTGGTCATTGGTCACCAACCGATTCGTACCGGCCGAGGCATCCCATTTCAAAGTATCGACATGCTCAAAGCCCACCGCGTCGCCGACTTTGAACTGCGAGGCGTCGTTGACGATGATCGTGTCCTGGGCCAAACCTGCCACCGAGCCAAGTTGAGTGATGAATGCGCGCCGTGGCAGCTCGGATTGAATGGTCATCGGCGTGCGCAGCATCTCCTCGCTGCTGATCTTCAGGCTTTTAATCAGCCCTTCGCCCTGTTTCGGAAATTCGAGCTCAAGCTGATTGTTGGAGAGGCGGAGGGCGCTCGCCGAATCGGCGATTACCACCGGTTTGAAACTGCCGCGAGCGGCGCGGGTTAAATAATGAACCCCATTCGAGGCGGCTTTAAAATCGACGAGCAACCATTTGATCGGTCTGGTTGCATCGGTCGGCAGTCCACGCCAACGCGCGAGTACACGGATCTGCGCAGGAAGAGGGCTCCCTTTGTAATCGGTGATTCCCAGTTGCGCCGCGTCGAGAAGATTGGTCGATTCGGCGAGAGGGATGCCGACGGTGATCGGCAGAGCAGAGTTGTTGACGTTGATCGCGACACGCACCGCGCTGGTCTGCGCTTGCGGATGAGATGAATGAAATGGTAAGGGAAACTTTAACGCGGACCATCCAAGCACGGAGGCGCAAAGGATGCTCTGCAAGAGGGCGGAATGAGACACTTTACGAACCATGGCTTTGTCAAACCTGATGGTGCGATTGCACCAGTCTTGATTGTAGGGGAGGATTTGGGATCTAACGGGCCAGCAGGGTGTGGCGCTTTCAGAAATCGCGGCGAACAATCAGTCTCAAAGTAAGATTTGAGACGGGGTGTAGAGCCTGGACGATCAATGACTTCGTTGATCGGCACCGCGTTTAGCCCCGAAGTCCGGGCGCTGCGAAACTTGAAGATTGTTCATGCATCAACTTGAACAATCCGTTCGAAAGATAGCACGATTTTAACCCGACATGAAGCAAAATTTGATGAATGCCGTCCGGTCCGGCTCTCGAATGAGCCCGCTGCTTCCGGATTCATGATACAAACTTAAGATGCGGAGCATGGAAGAGAAAGGGACGACGATCGGATTTTCGCGCGCGCGGATTTTGCGCGTCGCGGGGATTGCCGTGCCGTGGCTCGCTCTTTATCACGATGTTTTACGCCGGTTAATTGATGACTGGCGCGCTGACGAGAACTATTCGCACGGATTTCTGATCCCTTTCGTCAGCGCTTATGCGGTCTGGACCGGGCGCGATCTTCTGAGGAGAACTCCGTGCGAGCCGCGTCTCTTCTTGGGTTCGTGCCTCATGGCAATCGCTGTCTTGATGTTGCTGGCGGGTATTTTAGGAGCGGAGTTATCTCTGACTCGCCTCTCGCTGGTCCTCTCGCTGGCGGCTCTCGCGCTCTATTTTGGCGGAATGGCCTGGCTGCGGAGGTTGATCTTTCCAATCGGCCTTTTCCTCCTGGCAATTCCGATCCCGAATATTATCTTTAATCAGATCACCTTGCCCTTACAGTTGATCGCCTCCGATTATGCCACTCGCGTCATTAAATTATTTGGCATCCCGGCATTACGAGAGGGCAACGTGATCGAGCTGGCGCAACTGAAATTGCAGGTCGTCGAAGCATGCAGTGGCATTCGGTCGCTTGTCTCGCTGACGACCCTCGCGGTCGTTTATACATACTTTACTGAAGTGAAATGGTGGAGACGCCTGGTGATTGTCGCCGCCGTCGTCCCGATTGCGATCATCGCCAATGCGGCGCGCGTCACGGGTGCCGGCATCACGGCGCATCATTGGGGAGCGTCAGCCGCCGAAGGGTTTTTACACCAATTCTCGGGTTGGCTGGTCTTCATCGTCGCGATCTTGTTGTTGTTATTCATCGCACGATTGCTGAACCTGATTGAAAGAGCTTTTGAGCAGCGACGGCACGGCGCGGCCGCCATCAACCGGTTGGATCCAAAGTGAGATGAAGAAGAGCGTGAGTTATTCGAGCATGATCTTTTTCCTGGTGGCGGCGGCTGCTTTGACCCACTATCTGACGAGTGCCGGCGAACGCGAGCAAGTTCCCGCGAGAAATTCGCTGGCCGATTTCCCGGCGCAACTCGGCGCCTGGCGGCAGATCGATGCGCAGTCTTTGGGCGCGGGGCAAGTCAGAGAGCTGAAGGCCGACGATTACCTCTCGCGCACGTACGCCAACCAGCGAGGAGATTCCGTCTATCTTTTCGTCGCCTATTACGCGAGCCAGCGACATCGCCAAACTTTTCATTCGCCGCAAAACTGCATTCCCGGCTCAGGCTGGTCGATGAGCAATCATCGTTTGCACTCGTTCGGCGAGAAACAAACTGGTGAAGAGCGCCAAATCAACGAATATCTGATTGAAAAAGACGGCGCGCAGATGCTGGCTTTTTACTGGTATCAAGGACGAGGGCGGATTGTGGCAAGCGATTACTGGGGGCGAATTTATACGATCAAAGACGCCATGATCCTGGGTCGCACCGACGGCGCTTTGGTGCGAATTATCGTTCCCATCGGGAGAGGGGATGACGCGGAGACGCAGGCGCGAACGACCGGATTAGAGTTCTCGCGAGATTTAATCGCCGTCCTGTCAAACTATGTTCCGGGTTGAAAATCAGCCTTACTCCCGCCGATCTTCCGGTTCCTAATTTCAATGGTTTGGCCAATCGTGCTATCTTCATCACCTCACCAGTCATAAAAAATCATCGAGGGAGAAAAAATACATGTTGCTGGAAGGCAAGAACGGTCTGATCGTCGGGGTTGCGAATAAGCACAGCATTGCGTGGGCGATCGCACAGTCCGCCGCGCGCGAGGGCGCGCGTCTGGCATTCAACTATCAGAACGAACGGCTCAGAGAGAACGTTGAAGAATTGGTGCAGACTATTCCGGGCGCGAAAAATTTTTCGTGCGATGTGAGTAAAGATGACGAAATCGCCGCGCTCATGAAAAATGTCGAGACCGAAATGGGGCGGCTCGATTTCCTCATCCATTCAGTTGCATACGCGCCGCGCGAAGACCTCATGGGCGAATTCGTCGAGACTTCGCGTCAAGGGTTTATGACCGCCATGGATGTCAGCGCTTATTCGCTCATCGCCTTATCGCGAGCCGCCTTACCGCTTATGACCGAGGGCGGATCGATCATGGCGCTGACTTATCTCGGCGCAGAACGGGTTGTGCCGCGTTACAACGTGATGGGAGTTGCAAAGGCAGCGCTCGAAGCGACCGTGCGTTATCTCGCTAATGATTTGGGTCCGCGCGGCATTAGGGTCAATGCGATCTCGGCCGGACCGATCAAAACGCTGGCGGCGCGTGGCGTCTCGGGGATCAGTAAGATGATCGATGCCCACCGCGAGGTCGCACCGCTCCGGCGTGCGACAGAGCAGGCTGAAGTCGGTGATACGGCTCTCTTCCTCGTCAGTTCGTTAGGACGGGGAATTACCGGCGAAGTGATCTATGTTGACGGTGGATATCACATCCTCGGCACGCTCGCGCCGATCTCTTGAGCCGCCGAAGCGAGTAGATAGGATGGGTGGTGAGCTAAACCGGGCGGAAATTTCGGGATTTCCGCCCGCGGTGATCTTCGTCCTTAGTATTTCGCCAAGATCAAATTTAAATAATCGCGCAATCGGCCTTCAGTGAGCTGTTCGCCGGGTTTTTTATTGGTGATGACATACCAGGCCGGCTCTCCACGGCCGACTCGTTTCAAGCTCAATTCCGCAACGGTTTGAACTTCCAGCATTGTATTCTGGCTGACGCCGACGCGAGCGCATGCCAAGCCACCACCGGAGACAAAACCGTGCTCCGGCAGGCGAGGCCATCCAACCTCAATGGTCAGTGTGCGCGTGCCGTAACGCGCGCCGAACCTTTCACCGATCATCGTTGCGCCATCAAATCTGAATTCCCAATCTTGACGGCCGAGTTGCAATGGGGATCGATCGGAAAGTCCAATCAACTCTTGGGCGATTTCGGAAGAGAGTTGATTGAGAGTATCGAGAAGCCATTGTTTGCCGCGTTCACGCAGTTGATCGTTGGCCGCTTTGAGGGCGAAATACTCAGCCGGATAATCTTTGTCCCCAGGGTTTTCCATGATTCAACCAGTCGATTTCTGCACGGCCTAGACCTCGTGGCGATTAGTTAATGCCTTGTGCATCGTCACTTCGTCGGCATATTCGAGATCGCTCCCGACCGGCAGCCCCATTGCAATCCTGGTGACCCGGACGCCGAGCGGTTTGAGCAACCGGGCTAGATAATTGGCCGTTGCTTCCCCCTCTGTATTGGGATTGGTGGCCAGAATGATCTCTCTGACATCACTCATCCCGCTCTCATTCGGGCGCAAACGATCAAGCAGGTTCTTGATCTGAAGTTCCTCGGGGCCGACGCCGCGAATCGGCGAGAGCGCTCCGTGCAGCACGTGATATAGCCCGTGATACTCGCGCGTTTTTTCAATTGCGACGAGGTTGTAAGGCTCTTCGACGACGCAGATCATCGTCCGATCACGCGACGAACTGGAACAGAAACGACAGGGATTGGTGTCGGTGAGGTTGTTGCAGATCGAGCAGAAGACAATTTTCGCCTTAACATCGCGGATCGCTTCAATCAACCGTTCGGCGTCTTCCGGCGATCCCTTGAGCAGATGAAATGCCAAACGCTGCGCCGATTTATGACCGATGCCGGGCAGCCGCTTGAATTCATCAATCAGTTTCGTTACCGGCTCTGCATAATCTAGCATATTGATCGCAAAAATTTTTAATGACGGAAGATTTTGATTGCGGATCCGCCGTCAAAATCTTCTGTCATTCAACTACATCAATCCGGGAATTTTTAGCCCGCCGAACGCACTTCCGAGTTTGTTCTGCATGACCTCGTCAACTTTCCGGCCGCATTCATTGACGGCGGCGACGATCAAGTCTTGTAACATCTCGACATCGCTCGCAGCTTCCGGATCGATCTTAATTGCGAGTACTTCCTTATTGCCGTTCATCTCGGCTTTGACAATCCCGCCCCCGGCTGTCGCATCGACGCGCAACGCCTCCATCTCCTTCGCCATATCTTCTTGCATCTTTTGCGCTTGCTTCATCATCTGCTGCAAGTTCATACCACCTGGAAGTTTCATCGTAATTCTCCTTCAGTTTGAGTAAAACAATACCGCTTTCAGCATCGGATAGATCGTCTCAATCATAACACGGAAATAGGGAAGAGAAAGAAGCAGCCAAGCAGGTGAAGGATGAAAGAAGAGAAGGATGAAGATGGGAAGAGGAAGAAAAAGTTCTGGACTTCATCCTTCATCCCTCTCTTCCTCCGCCCTTTCTTTTTTCATCCCTTACACTTCTTGCACCGATACGATCTCGCCGCGGGTCTGCTCGATGATCAACCGCACGGCCGGATTTTGCATCGCGCGTTCACGGAGTTGCTGGCGCTTAACCTCCGCCTCGTCGATCCACTCTTCGACCTGACCGCTGATCTTGACTTCAATCCTTAATGGTTGCCCGAAGATCCTTTCTCCGATCTCGCGAAACAGCGTCCCACTGTCGCGTAAGCGGCGAGCAAACGTATCTTCACTGCCGAAAGTAACAATCAAAGTTCCGTCCCGATACTCGTGATTTTGTGCGTCTTCGAGAGCCGTTTGAATCAGACCACGATTAATCCTTTGCAATTCTTTGAGAATGGCTTCGACCTCTCGCCCCTTCTCGACCGTCGTTGTTGCCGCCGTCTTTGGCGCCATCGTTGAAGATTGAGATTGGGATTTGACCGGAGGCTCCGGGCGGCTTCGCGTCGAAGGGCGGGTCGAATCGGGGTCCAGGAGGTCGATTGGTTCGGTCTCGCTGAAATCGTGCGAATCGGGAGGAGAGGATGGCACGGAACGATGGCGTGGTTCCACTCTGGGAGCTTGCGCAACAGTGCCTCCGCTTCCTCCTCGCGGCTCACCGCCCACTTGCGATTCGAGCGTCTCCAGCCTTTTAATCAACTCCTCCAGCGTTCGCAGGCGTGCGGCGTGAGTGAGCTTGACCAATCCGATCTCCAACTGAAAACGCGGGTGAGGAGAATCTTTGATCTCTTTTTCGGTTTCGGCGAGAAGATGAAAAGACCTCACCACGTCCTCTTCGGAAAAGAGCCGTGAGAGTTCCTTCAACCGATCAACCTCGATGTCGGCGACGCCGAGTACATCGCTGCTGACAATGCCCGATTTGACGACCAGCAGGTGGCGCAGGTAAGCCATTAACTCCCGCGTGAAATTTCGCAAATCATACCCTCGCGCAGAGATCTCTTCGACCAACCTCAACATCGTCGAGGTATCCTGCTTCGCTATTGTTTCGGCAAAGCGGCCCAATGTTTCGAGGCTGACCAATCCCAGTGCGGTGCTGACGTCTTCCTCGGTAATTTCGGCGCCGCTAAAGGCAATCACCTGATCGAAGGCGGACTGGGCGTCCCGCAAACTACCGGCCCCGGCGCGAGCTATCTCCAGTAATGCCGCGTCGCCGATCTTGATGCTCTCGGTATTGGCGATTTCTCGTAATCGCCGGAAGATTTTTTCGGTTGGGATCTGCCTGAACTCAAACTGCTGACAGCGTGAAAGAATGGTATCAGGTACTTTATGTAATTCCGTGGTCGCCATGATGAAGATCACGTGCGCCGGAGGCTCTTCGAGAGTTTTGAGTAAAGCATTAAATGCATTGGACGAGAGCATATGTACTTCGTCGATGACAAATACTTTGTATCTGTCGCGCGCCGGCGCCATCGCAATGTTATTAATGATCACATCGCGAACATTATCGACGCCGGTGTTGGACGCGGCATCGATCTCGAGCACGTCGAGCGCATTACCTGCCGCGATCTCCAGGCACGAGGGACATTGTAAACAGGGTTTGCTGGTGATGCCTCGATGACAATTGAGTCCCTTCGCCAGGATGCGCGCGGTAGTCGTCTTGCCGGTTCCGCGAACGCCGGAAAAGAGGTATGCATGATGCAGCCGCTGACTATCGAGCGCTTGACCGAGCGTGCGAGTGATGTGCTCTTGCCCCGTCAGGTCAGAGAATGTTTGTGGGCGATATTTGCGGGCGATAACTTGGTAACTCACGATGCTACTCCCCATCCGATTTGTTGGTGAAAAAGATCTCTCGATCTGATTTTGCGAAACGCTATTATAGTCTGAAATGTGGAATCTATAACGATCGGCCGGCGCAAAATGTCTTGAGCGCAAAATCGCCATGAGATAACAATCACAGACAAATAACATTTATCACAAGATTTAATTTGAGAGGTACGAATTATTTGTTTTAAGTTAAGTGTTTTAACTTGGCTTTTTACCTAAAGGTTAGTTTACAATACAAGAAGTTAATTGTTTACCGCTGCTGTTACTGAGAATCATATCCAGTCAGCAGTCATAACCCATAAACAAGGAGAGAACATATGCCTAGACCAAAAGGCAGTGGTAGCAGGACGGAACTTGTCAAACTTGCTATTGCTGGAATCGACGCACAGATTGAAGATTTGATTGCGAAACGCTCGGAACTTGCCAAGCTGGCTCCCGGCGCAATAGGCTCTTCGCCATCGGTGACCGGCGCGACCCGTAAGCGCGCCACAGTGACTGCGAGCACTTCATCACCGGCAAAAAAGAAACGGGTAGTCTCGGCCGCAACGCGCAGGAAATTGAAAGAAGCAGCTAAGGCAAGATGGGCGAGAATACGTGCTGAGAAGGGGTAATAGGTATTTAGCTCAGAAACTGGACAGGCTCCGGAAACTTCCGCGGCACATCTGAACAACACTACCGTTGCTACCTTCCGGTCCTGGCGGGGTTCATGCGTTCAAGATTGCACGGAGTCCGGAGCCTGATAAGAGGGGTGAAGGGCGAAAGAGAGCGGATGAATCAATTTTAAGTTCATCCTTTATCTTTCAACTTTCATCCCTTTTTTTCAGCGGAGAGAGCGGGACTCGAACCCGCACAGGCCTTTCGACCCGCCGCGCTTCCAACGCGGTGCCATACCATTAGGCGACCTCTCCGGAAGGACGAAACCGGAAGGATGAAGAATGAGGGATCAAACTCCCTGATTCTTCTTCACTCTTCATCTTCACTCTTCATCCATCATCCATTCATCCATTTTTCTGGCGGAGAGGGTGGGATTCGAACCCACGGTACCCTTCCGAGTACAACGGTTTTCGAGACCGCCCGATTCAACCACTCTCGCACCTCTCCGCATAACTGACATCTCGAGCTATTGAGGGTTAGCTTCAGCCTTGATCTTGCGACGCTGCTTAAAAAAAGCCTGCATCAGCTCACGACTGGCCTCGGCCAACACTCCTGAAGTAACGTCAACTTGATGGTTCAAAGAGCTATTGGCGCAGATTCGGAAGATCGAGTCAACGGCGCCTGCCCGCAAATCCGCGGCGCCGTATACCAATCTTTTGATCCGCGCGTTGATCGTTGCTCCAGCGCACATGGCGCACGGTTCGATCGTGACATATAAGGTCGCGTCGGTTAAACGATAGTTGCCGATGCGATGCGCCGCTTCACGCAGCGCCAGGATCTCGGCGTGCGCCGTCGGATCATTCAACCCAATCGGTTGATTAGATCCTCTTCCGATAATCTGATTGTCAATCACCACAACGGCGCCGATCGGAACCTCATTTGCGTCGCGCGCCTGCAAGGCGGCGGCCAACGCAAAGCCCATAAAAAATTCATCAAGTGAATTTGGGTTGAGGGAGGCCTCGTCGGAAGCCACAGCTTCTTTCTCCACCATCTCTGGTCCCATCTCCGGCCACGGCTAGCTTTCATCGTCTCACTACGCCGTAAGGCAAAAGCAGATGGTACTTACCCAGGTAGTTCATGTCAAGCATGACTTTAAAAATGAGTAAATGCCGTCAATCCGCGATTGTCGGATGCAATGAAGAGCGCCAAGTTGTGACAGGCTTGAATCGAAAGGTGAAGGGCTGTGATCAAGGGCTTGCCGAAAATGACCGGTGACATTATTCTCACAGCTCAAATCTCCTAATTCCAGAGGGCTTGAGAGCGATGACAAGAAGATGCGATAAAGTATGGGGCTTTTCGTGCAGTTTGTTATTTGAGGTTCTCTCGCTCGCGTTGCTGGTGGTTATCCTCGCCGATCAGGCTGGGGCTCAAACTTCGCCGGCCGCTGCAGCTGCTCGCGCGTACCGTCAAAATCATGAGCGCGAAATCATCTCGGAATTTATCGACCTCCTGGCCATTCCCAACGTTGCCTCTGACCGGCCTAACATCAGGCGTAATGCGAGTTTAATTGCGCAGATGCTCGGGAAACGCGGCGTCAAGACGGAGCTTCTCGAGATTCCCGAGGCGCCGCCCGTCGTCTACGGCGAGGTGATCACGCCGGGAGCGACGCGGACGCTGATCTTTTATGTCCATTATGACGGGCAGCCGGTCGAGCCTGAGAAATGGATCGGGAGCGAACCTTTCAAACCCGTCCTCCGCACGGCCTCGCTCGAAGCCGGCGGGCGTGACCTGCCGGCTCCGGAAAAGGGGCAAAAGATCGATCCGGAATGGAGGCTTTACGCGCGTTCGGCTTCGGATGACAAAGCCCCGATCATCGCCCTTTTAACGGCACTCGATGCTTTGCGTGAAGGCCGCATCGGGTTGACTTCAAATATCAAAATTTTCCTTGAGGGTGAAGAGGAGGCTGGTTCGTCTCATCTTGAAAAGATCATCGAAAAATATCGTGATCTCCTCCGCGCCGACGCGTGGTTGATTTGTGACGGCCCGGTGGATCAAACGCGCCGCCAACAGATCTATTTCGGCGCCCGCGGCGTGACGGGAATTGAAGTGACTGTTTATGGTCCGCAGCGCGAATTGCACAGCGGACATTACGGTAACTGGGCGCCCAATCCCGCGATGATGCTGGCGCAGCTGCTGGCCTCAATGAAGGACGAAGATGGGCGGGTTCTGGTCAAAGATTTTTATCACGGGATCGAACCGTTGAGCGAGACCGAAAAACGTGCTTTTGTCGAAGCGCCGGACAATGATGAGCTGTTGCGTCACGAACTTGGGCTGGGCCGGAGTGAAGGCGGCGGAAAGAAGCTGATCGAGCTGATCAATCTGCCTTCGCTCAATGTTCGCGGATTTTCCAGCGCATCTGTCGGAGCGACGGCGCGTAATGTGATTCCGGCAACTGCGACCGCTTCAATCGATCTTCGCCTGGTCAAAGGCGTCGATTATCGTCAGGCCGTTGACCGGGTCATCGGACATCTTCGCACACAGGGGTATCACGTGATCGAATCAGATCCCGATCGCGAAACACGATTGAAGTATCCGAAGATCGCCAAAGTCGTCAGACAGGGAGGATACAATGCGGCGCGGACCTCAATGGATTTGGAGATTTCGCAGGCCGTCATTCGCGCCGTCGAGAGCGCGAGAGGCAAAGTCATTAGGATGCCCACACTGGGCGGCAGCGTGCCGCTCTATCTTTTCACCGATATTTTAAAGACCCCGGCGATCGGCATTCCGATCGCCAATCACGACAACAATCAACATAGCGCAAACGAGAATATCCGCCTGCAAAATTTGTGGGATGGGATTGAGACGATGGCCGCGCTGTTGACGTTGAAATGAGAGTGAAGACCAAATATTGAACGGCTGACCCCTGATCTCAGGCCTCTGAAATTTATTAGCAGTGTCAGGGCTCAGAGATCAGGGGTAGAAAAATTCGCGTTATCCTCGTTAGACGGCAATCATGACTGATTCCTTCATCGTGGCTTCGATCTCTTTTGTCTCTTTCGGAACGGCCGAGGTCAGCACTTCGTAACCATTCTCAGTCACCAGCACGTCATCTTCGATCCGGACGCCGATGTTGAAATATTCTTCGCCTACGCCTTCAGTCCCGGCGGGGATGTAGATCCCGGGTTCAACCGTAAAGACCATGCCGGGTTCGAGCCTGCGCCACTCGTCTTGAACTTTATAACGGCCCACATCGTGCACATCCATCCCGAGCCAATGGCCGGTGCGATGCATAAAGAATTTCCGATAGGTCCCATTTTCAATGATCTCCCGACGATCGCCCGAGAGCAGACCGAGATTGATCAGTTGGTCGGTCACTACTTCGACGGCCTTCTCGTGCAATTTCATAAAACTCTCTCCCGGCTTGACCATCTTGATGACCTCTTGGTTGGCGTTCAACACCGCCTCGTAGATCGCTTGCTGCGAGCGAGTGAATTTACCGTTGGCCGGGAACGTCCGGGTAATATCTCCCGAGAAGAGCTGGTATTCGGCGCCGGCGTCGATCAGTACCAGATCGCCGTCTTTGATCTGATCATTGTTGGTGTTGTAGTGCAGGATCGTCGTATTGAAACCGGAGCCGACGATCGAGGGATAGCCGACGCCGGTCGCGCCGTTTTTGCGAAAGACGAATTCGACGATCGCTTCAAGCTCGTACTCGTACATTCCCGGCTGGCAGTGCTTCATCGCGGCCAGGTGCCCCTCGGCGCTGATCTGCGCGGCTTTCCGCAGACTGCTCAGATCTTCCTCGGTCTTTCGCAAACGCATCTCGTGAACAATGGTGCCGGGGTCGATGATGGTGGTCGGCGGGTAGACGCCTCCGCGAACTCTTTCGCGGATATATTTGATCATCGAGATCATCCGATGGTCGAAAAATTCATGATGGCCGAATCGATAATAGAGCTTCTCGACATTCTGCAAATATTTCGGCAGCACTTCATCAAGTTGACCGATTTCATACGCCGCATCTGCGCAATAGTCGCGGATCGCGCCTTCGACGCCGGCGCGGATGCCGGTCCAGATCTCTTCCTCGCGAACGCGGGGACGGACAAAGAGCACATACTTGTGCTGGGGATGGCTCGGAGCTAACACTGCCACACAATCCGGTTCGTTGAGGCCGGTCAAATAGTAAAAGTCCGTGTCCTGGCGGAACTCGAAATCGGTGTCGCCGTTGCGGCGAATGTCGTGAGCGCCGGCAAAGACTGCGACGCTGTTCGGGTCCATCTTCTGCATGAATTCGGCGAATCGTGAAGTTTTCATTCCATTGCTCCTTGAAATAGATGTGCCTGAAGAGTTCTAGTATAACCATTCCCCGGTGCAGTTTGGCAAACAACGTTCTCTCGCCTACAATGCCTTCTAAATTTTTATCCGCTCGTGATAGATTTGTGACGCATCAATCTCAATATTTGATCGACCAACCATGACTACCCTAGAAACGACCCAAACCGTGAACGACCTTCTCGACCGGGTCGCGAGAAGAGAAGATTTGTCCCAGGATGAATGGGGCTGTGTAATTAATCATGCCGGGACTGAAGATTTACGCCGTCTCGCCGATGATCTGCGGCACCGATTGCATCCCGACAATGTCGTCACCTACGTGGTCGACCGCAATATCAACTATTCAAACGTCTGCTTTTCAGTCTGCAATTTCTGTGCGTTCTACCGAAAGCCGGGGCATCCCGAAGGTTATGTCCTGAGCTACGATGAGATCTTTAAGAAAGTCGAGGAGATGATCGAACTTGGGGGAAGCGGCATTTTGATGCAGGGTGGATTACATCCAGATCTGCCGATGGATTATTACACCAATCTGCTGCGCGAGTTAAAGCAGCGGTACGGGATTCACCTGCACTGTTTTTCCCCGACCGAGATTTACGGCATGTCAAAGACGTTCGGCATGACCTATGAAGAGGTGATCCACGAACTGAAAGATGCCGGACTGGATAGCATTCCCGGTGGCGGCGGCGAGATTTTAGTCGATGAGATTCGTAAAAAACGCCGCACCGAGTGCAACGGCCAAGAATGGCTGGATGTCATGGAGGCCGCGCACCAGCTGGGCCTCAAGACCACCGCCACGATGATGATCGGTTATGGCGAGACCGGCGGACATCGAATGCGGCACTTAGAGTTGCTCCGCCAATTGCAGGAACGGTCGCTCAAAAGATCAGGGGGCTCTTTCGTCTCCTTCATCCCATGGACTTTCCAGCCCGATCACACGCCGCTCGGCAAAGTCATTGCGGATCGCCTGCCGGCCGAGGAGTATTTACGATGGCTGGCGTTCTCTCGGCTCTATCTCAATAACATCCCGAATGTGCAGGTTTCGTGGTTGACCGTCGGGTTGAAAGACGGGCGGCGTGGCCTGCATTTCGGCGCCAATGATATTGGATCGACCATGATTGAAGAGAATGTGATCTCTAAAGCCGGGGCAAACCACAAGGCGACCGAAGAGATGCTGGTCAACGTCATCATTGATGAAGGTTTCAAGCCGGTAAAACGAAAGGCGGACTATACCAGATTGATCTGAACCTTAGATAAATTAAATTTATAACAGGATAAAATTTACTGATTGGACAAACCAACCGATAGAACGTATCTTTCGGCACGGATTAAACTATCTCCGTTATCAATAAGCGGCATCATGATCTGAAGCTCCAGTTCGAACCAATCATCTGGATCAGAGCTGAGAGGCTAAGGACAGAGCCTGAGGAAACAAGAATTTGATGGTAAATCTGAGACTGATCAATCATTGCCCTCCCGGATACGAAGTGCTATTCGCTACGAATGGGGAAGCGCGCCGATGGAGCAGAGAGTCCAGATTGGTGATGATGGAGAGAACGACAGAGCCCTTCTCAGACATTACTTCATTCATTGCTGCAGCATGCGTGTCATCATTGTTATTGTCGATCGCGGTAGCCGGCGCGGTATCATCGCTCAACCCGCTCCCGCCTTTGACTGTAGCTATCATTACAGCTCTCGCAACTAAACGAAGGAAGATCGCTGGCGGCAGTTGAATCAAAGTTCAAGCCGAGAAGAAACTAAGCCCCAGCGAGAAAAGGCAAGCTCGCTGGGGCTTTTAATTTGCACAGAAGGATGGGAGTGATCGGAGCCAATCAGCCATCACTCGCGGATCGTAACTGACTATCAACTATTAGGGCATATGACACTACTCGAATTGCTTGGAATCGAAGAAGAGCGAGACGCCTGCGCGATTATTGCGACAGTCAAACGTGACGGCCGTCCTTCGCATGGCAACGTCAAACGGACGCTTGAAGCATTGACCAAGATGGGGCATCGGACGGGCGAGATCGCCGGGGAGGGCGACGGGGCGGGGATTCAAACTGACATTCCCCGTGAAATTTGGAGGCGGCACCTCGAATCGCGCGGCCTCATCGGCGCCACCGTCGATCACCCCTATTTCACCGTCGTGCACCTTCTTTTGCCGAAGTCGGAAGAACCGAACCATGATGACATCAAACGCCGGGCGATGGAGATCTTCGAGACGCGAGGAATGGAGATCGTGTTGGAGCAGGATGCGCAGACACGGCATGAAGCCCTCGGCCCGCTCGGCCGTGCCAACGAACCGCTCTTCTGGCAGATCGCGGCGATCCCGCGCGGCGCACGCCGCATGGAGAACCACGACACGTTTCGCATTCAGGTTCAACTTGAACGTGAGTTGCCTGTTCACATTACGTCATTGAGCAAGACGAGTGTCATTTACAAAGTCCGCGGCGATGCGGAGGCGTTACGCCGTTATTTCCCGGAACTCTCCAAGCCGGATTTCAAATCGGCGATCACGCTCGGTCACGGGCGCTATTCGACCAACACCAATTCCGCGGCCGAGAAGGCCCAGATGTTTTCGACGCTCGGGCACAACGGCGAGATCAATTCGATCGACCGGTTGACGCGCGAAGCCGCCGCGCTCGGGTTGCAACTTCCGACGCAGGCGAGCGATTCACAGATTCTGGACCGTGTCGTCGAGAGCCTCATGTTCATCTATGGGCTGTCGCTGATGGAGACGATCGAAATCCTCTTTCCGCCGGTCTGGAGCGAGAGTGAAAAGTTCGAGACGCCGATGAAGGGGTTTCATCGTTATTTTCGCCGGGCATTCGGGGCGCTGGCCCAGGGGCCGGCGGCGATTATCGCCCGTGAAGGTGATGAGATCGTCTTCAGTTGCGACGCGCTCGGGTTGCGTCCGCTCTGGTTCGGCGTGACGGAGAAAGAGTATTTCGCCTCGTCGGAAAAAGGCGTCATGCCGCTTGAATCGATGGTGACGGATCCGAGGCCGCTCGCGCCCGGCGAAAAGATGGGCTTGTTGCTCAAGCGCAATCAGAGCGTTGAAGTCTACGAGCATCAAGAGATGCAACAGCGGATCTGTGAGATGGCCTCATACCGCTATGACTTTCGCCGGCTCAACGAGGTGACCCTCAACGCCGGGATCTTCGCCATGAAATTCGAGAAGGCTGAAGAGAAGAATGACATTCCTCCGGTCGAGAGCGAATCGCCCGAAGATGCCCTGGCGATCGACGATTCACAGGCCGAGCGCGCGATCAAGATTGAACGGACTCTGGCCGCGACCGACGCTCTGGCTGCGATGGGGTGGACAAAGGAAGAAGTGGACAATTTAATGACGACGGTGACGGGCAAGGATCCGTTGAGCGGACTCGGATATGACGGCCCGCTGGCGGCGTTCTCGCGAGTCCGCCGGAATCTGAGCGATTACTTTCATGAAAGGGTCGCCGTTGTCACTAACCCGGCGATCGACCGCGTCCGCGAGGGGGATCATTTCTCGGTGCGGATTTTTCTGGGACGTCGTCCGAGGCTCGTCCCGGGCGGATCGCTGACCCAGCAGATCGAATTACGCTCTCCGGTTTTGCTCGGCGGCGGCGCCAACGAGGATCGCAACTTCTTTGCCGCGCACGCAGCAATCGCAGAAGAGTTCGGGACCTGCCTGGTTGACGATCTCGCGCGCGAATTCAGCGAGAGCGTAGAGACGAGCGGCAATCCGTTTTCGGCCGAGGCGGCGATCCGCCGCACACTGCGCGGATCGCACTTGACGGCATTGGATGAACTGCCCGCAGTTTTAGTCGCGCGGACCATCAATATTATCTATGACGAAAACGAGACGCTTGAGCAAGCACTGGAGCGAATCAAACAGGAGGCGCGTGAAGCGGTGGCCTCGGGCGTGACGTTGCTCATTCTCGACGATTCACGAGCCTATGCCGAACACGAACTCTTCATTGATGCCCATCTCGCCTTATGTACGGTCGATCAGGCTTTGAGTAACTCTCTCGAACTTTCGGTCTCGGGTTGTGCGATCACCTCCGAGGTCGTCAGCGGGTTGGGCAATGAACCGCACAACGGATTGGGCGGTGAACCGGACGAAGAGGGTGAGAGCTTACGCCGCAAATGCAGCATCGTGTTGAAATCCGGTCAGATTCGCAACCTGCACGACCTGTGCTTTGCCCTGGGTTGCGGCGCCGATGCCGTCAATCCCTATGCGATCTATGAGGTCGCGCTGCGCGATGCGGTTGATGAAGAGTCGGCGAAGAAGGCCTTACGCAATTGTTTTGTCATGCACCATACCGGCATCGAAAAAGTGATGTCGACCATGGGCGTTCACGAGTTGGATGGTTACGGAAGACTGTTCGCCTCGATCGGCCTTTCGCCGGAGGTCGCGAACATCTTCGGCATCAAGAACTATTGCGGTTCGACACACGCCGGATTGACGCTGGCCAAGCTCGATCATGAGCTGCGCGATCGTCTCGCCGCCCGCCGGGAACAGGTCAAGAAATCGTCGGCGCCGGTTAAACTCAACGGGACATCGGGGCTCTTGCGAGAATATCGCCGCCAGCCCTATGTCTGGAGCGCGGCGGGCAAGGTCGCTCGCAAAGAAGAACGTTACGAGAACTTCATCCGTAAATTGAGCGAGATCGAAGAGAATACTCCCGTTTCGCTCCGCCATCTGCTGGATTTGCAGGAACGCGCTATTGTGACGCGCAATCTGGCCGACACCAAGATTGGCAATCACAATGCGCCGATCTTTATCGCCGCGATGTCGTTCGGATCACAGGGCGAGACGACCTTCCGCGCCTACGCCGAGGCGGCCAAGAAGTTGAGGATTGTGGCGATGAACGGAGAAGGCGGCGAAATTCCCGATATGATGGGCAAGTACAAAGAGTTCCGGGGCCAGCAAGTAGCCTCGGGACGTTTCGGCGTCAATGTTCATCTGCTCAATTGCGCGGATTTCATCGAGATCAAGATCGGTCAGGGGGCAAAGCCCGGCGAAGGCGGCCACCTGCCCGGATTCAAAGTGACGGACCTCATTGCAAAGACGCGCCACACGCCAAAAGGCATCGATCTGCTTTCGCCGTCGAACAATCACGATATCTACTCGATTGAAGACCTCGCTCAAGTGATCGCCGAGTTGAAGACTGCGAACCCGCACGCCAAGGTCTCGGTTAAAATTCCGGCGGTCCCTTTCATCGGTCCGATCGCCACCGGCATTGCCAAGGCCCATGCCGACATCATCGCCATCAGCGGCTATGACGGCGGCACCGGCGCGGCGCGCAAACATGCGCTCCGTCACGTCGGCATGCCGGTTGAGATCGGCGTCAAGGAAGCGCACCGCGCATTACTCAAATCGGGGCTCCGCAATCGCGTTGAAATCTGGGCTGACGGCGGAATCAAATCCGGCGCGGATGTCATCAAGTTGATGCTTTTGGGCGCCAATCGCGTCGGGTTCGGTACGATGGCGATGGCGGCGGTGGGTTGCACCAGTTGCCGGGAATGTAATACGGGCACGTGCCACGTCGGAATTACGGCGCACTTTCCCTCGTCCGAAAAGGCCCAGGAGGCCGGGGTCAAGAAATATACCCCGCGTGAGTATGATAAATCGGTCGATGCGCTCGTCAACTTCTTCACTCAGGTCATCAATGACATCGGAATCTGGACCATGCGGCTCGGATTTCACCGGACACAAGACCTGGTCGGCCGTTCCGACGTCATGAAGCAGACGCGCGGTACGGACCTCATCGACCTCGAATATCTGTTGGCGGGCGTGGAGGTCACCGAAACGTTCGAGCCGGAAGAGCTGCGCGAGGATCACATCGGCCGCTCGCATCGGCCGCGCACTTCGTTGACGAAACTTGTTTCGGACGAGATCTGGAATCTGATCGAGAAAGGCAAATCGATCGCCATTTACGAGGACGATAAGGTCTCATCGGTCGATCGCTCGCTGGGCACTCATCTCTCCGGCAAACTTTCGCGCGAGCAGTACCGGAACAAGATGCCGGCGCATTTCAAACGCGCGTTGCTGCACTTTACTGAAGGCGCGATTTCGGGCAACGGCCTCGGCGCCTATAACATCGCGGGCGTGGACATTGTGGTCGAAGGCGGAGTGCAAGACAGCGCGGCGAAGAGCAGTTGCGGAGGCACGATTGCCATTCTCAAGGGCATGAACCATGACGGCATTCGCGTTGACGGTTCGGTCGGCAAGTGCTTCGGCTATGGCGCACAGGGCGGATCGTTGATTGTCCAGGGTGACGCCGATTCCCGGGCCGGCATTCGCCTCTCAGGCGCTGATCTCATCATCGCCGGCAAATTGCGCGAACCATTGCGTGATGATCTGGGTTGTATCGCCTCACGCGCAAATATCAAAGGCTTCGCGTTCGAATATATGACCAGCGGGCGCGGTCTGGTGCTCGGCGATCCGGGCCCCTGGCTCTGTTCGGGAATGACGGGCGGCGTGGTCTATTTGAAACTCGATGAGACCATGGGATTGGACGAGGACGCGCTCAAGCGCCGTCTGGCGAAAGGCGCAGAGGTCATGATCGAACCGGTGAGCGCTGAAGAGGACGAACAGAACCTCACCGAACTTCTTACCAGCTATATCAACCTGCTCACTTCACAAGAACAGAAGGAAGACGCCGATTGGGTGCGCGGACTGCTGCGAGATTGGCAGAGCTGGTTTGTGAAAGCGGTCCCAAGGAAGAAATAATTGAAGAAAAATAGTAATCGAGTCTCTAGGTTCAATTCTTCGTTAATCGAACCTAGAGACTTGAAACTTTCTCTTCCATCTCGACCTTGGCATCGACCAGGAAACAATAAGCCAGAATCCCGCCGACGAGGATGACGCCCGCCAGGCTCATCGCCAGCGTGAATGAGTGAGTGTGCAAGACCAGATAGCCCGTCAGCGCCGGGGCGATGATGCCGCCCACATTGCCGCCGAAATTTTGAATCCCGGCGACCGTTCCGACGATCTTCTTTTCACTGACCGCTTGCGTGAGCGACCACGTATTCGGCCCGCAGATATTCAATCCACAGAGTGCCAGCGTGAGCAACCAGACCGCGGTCATCTTATCGTCGACAATTCCTGCGGGAACAATCAGACAGGCTATCGCCAGCCCGACGGCGATGAAAGTTTTGCGTACGCGAACTTCGTGATAGCCGCGGCGTACAAACCAATCGCTGAGAGTGCCCGAGGCCAGGGTGATGATGAGTCCGATCAGATAGGGGACCGAGCTGAAGACGGCCATTTCGTTGGAACTGAACTTTCGCTCAATCACCAGATAACCCGGCAGCCAGGTCAGAAAGACGAACCAGACATAGTCGTAAGCGAAGAAGCCCAAAAAGACGCCGAGAGCAGTCCGCTGTTTCAAGAGGGCGAGACTTTCGGAGAACGATGCCCGGGCCTTGTCTTGAGGTTTCGCGCTGCTTCCGCCAATCTTTTCCCACTTGCGTAAAAACCAGATCCAAGGCAACAACCAGAGCAGCGGGATGATTCCGTTAGCAAAGAAGAAGAGCTTCCATCCGATCGTCTCCAATAGGCGTCCACCCACGCCATTGATGAGGGCTTGTCCGAACCGGTTGCCGGCAAGATAAAAAGCCGTTACCGATCCCCGCTCGTGTTCCTTAAACCAGTTGACGGTGGCCCGCGAACTGGCCGGAAAGACCACCGATTGGCCGACGCCTAAAACCATCCGCGCCAGGATCAATGTGATCAACCCTCCCGCCAACCCGGTGAAGGCTGCAGCCAGCGACCCCAACAGAAAACCGATGGCATAAGTCCGCCTGACGCCGAAGCGATCAACCACCCACCCGGCTGGTGTCTGCATAAAGGCATAAGGCCAGAAGAAGGCGGACAAGAGCAACCCCATAATCGCCGGTGAAAGCCCCAGCTCCTTAATCATAAAGGGTGCCGCGACCGACAATGAACCCCGGTGCACATAACAGAAGAGCAGACCGATGTTGAGCAAGACCGCCAACCACCAACGCTGCGGCGAGTCTTTCAATTCCAGAGGGCGCGCACTCGACGCCACCTCTTCATCGACGGAGGATTGCAGAGAAGTTATCTGTTTCATCTTTTTATTTAGAAGTGCGACCGATCCAAGTTAAAAACGGCTCGTGTCGGATTAAAGACACAAGATCAATCGTTACTGCTTGAGTGGTTTACTAAGTCGGAAGTGAGAAGACGAAACGAACGAAAAACGTAAATTATTGCCCGGCCCGTTATTTCATTGGTTTCAACACTCTTATGACATTATTCCTCTGTAATATCCAGAGAGATGGGACGATCTGGCGAAGAACCATTTTGAGCGCCCTCTTGCGGCTCACGCTCATAATCGACATAATTGTGACCAACTGGGGTTGAAGTAACAATTTTGTCGATTGACCCCGTCCGCTCATCGATTCGCCGGATAAGAACTGGCATCAACGACTTCTCTCGGTCAATAATTGTCCGGAAATTATGACGATCCGATGGTCATACCAATTAGATTTCGATTTTTGAGAGGCAAAAGCCCGCGCATGAAATATTCAAGGCGATTCTTTCCGAAGTGGAGAAAAGGGGATGAGGGGAGGATCGTGAGAGGTCAGGTTCGATTCTGAAGTATTAATACAAAATTGTTGGTTGATTTGGACTGATGTACAATTTTGTCAGCAACGAATCCGAGTTGGGGAGTGGGCCTGAAAGGCGGTTAATCGCGAAAAACCTAGAGAAATCCGATCTTAGGGTTCCATCATTGGCCCTGTATAACTTTTGGCATTCGGGTTGCTTTACCTAAAGCGAGTCCAGAAAAGATGCAAATCAATTTGGAAACAATTGAGCAGCATGCCGGCGAGAAACTACGGCGCATAGACAGCCAGACGAGTTCGGCGGACCGATTGATTGCGCTCAGGAAATTTTTGAAGATCGAGACGCAGCGTTTACACCTCCGCCACAGGTTTGGAATTGGGGGCTCACAGATTGTTGCCGCGCGCAGTCTGATCGTCGATCTCTTGATCCGGCGGATTGCTCGAGCGGCAGTTGAAGAAAAGTTCGGCGACACGGTTCAGGCGAATCAGTTTGCAATCATCGCACTGGGAGGCTATGGACGGCAGGAGCTCGCGCCTCATTCGGACATTGACATTATGTTCCTGCATCAGGGGCGCAAAGATACCGAGTGCGCCGCGCAGTTGAGTGAGGCGATTCTGTACTTGCTGTGGGACGTCGGCTTTACGGTCGGCCACAGCGTCCGCTCACTGACCGAATGTGTGTCGATTGCGAAAGAGGACATCGTTTCGCGGAATTCGATGATCGACGCCCGGCTGTTGTGGGGCAATGTCGAGTTGTTTGAGTCGCTCAATGAACGACTTGATGAAGAGGTCTTTGAAAAGAAGAAGCGAGAGCTGCTCGATGAGCTGATGATCGAGCGGACGGCGCGCTACAACAAATTCGGAGATGTGGCCTGCGTTCAGGAGCCGAATGTCAAAGAGACGGCCGGCGGGTTACGCGATCTGCACTCGTTATTTTGGACAGGGCGAGTCGCGCACGGGCAATCGACGCTCGGCGGACTGATGGCAGCCGGAGTCATTCCCGAACGCGATGCCAAGGCGATCAACGCCGCTTACGACTTTCTGTTGCGGGTGAGGAACGAACTCCATTTTCTGACCGGACGGCGCACGGATCTCTTATCGCTCGATTTGCAGCAGCAGGTCTCACGCAATCAAGGATATGCCGATACGCCGGAACAGCAGGCATCGGAGATTTTTATGCGCGACTACTATCTCCATGCCCGGCGATTACACCGGTTATGCGAAGCGCATTTACAGCGCGCGGTAAGCAAGCAGGAGAAGAAGGGATGGTTCAGCCGAGCGCGTGCGGCTCCGGCCGTCGGTGGTTTTGTCATTCGCGACGGATTGTTGGATCTCGACGCACGAAGCGCTGGATCAGGGGATGCGATGAGCGTTCCACTTGATGGGACCAGGATGTTACTGGCGTTCGGCTACGCTCAGGCTACCGGCGCAGGCCTCAGCGCCAAATTGCAGGAAGCGATTCAATCGAGTCTGCCGTCGATCAATCGCGCATTTCGGTCTTCGCTGCCCGCCGCGCAGGCATTTGTCAAGATGTTGCGCGCGAAAGGGCGGGTCGCCGCCGGATTGCGATTGATGCACGAACTGGATTTTTTAGGAAAATTTCTTCCGGAGTTCGGGCGCGTCACCTGCCTGGTGCAGCACGATCTCTATCACCGATATACGGTTGATGAGCATACATTGCGCGCAATTGAAACGCTCGATGAGCTGGTCAATTCGCGCAGCAAGACGCTGGAACGTTATCGCAACCTCTTTAACGAAATCAGCGATCCCGAGCTTTTATATCTGGCTCTTTTGCTTCATGACATCGGCAAGGGGCTCGGAGGCGGTCATACGGAGAAGGGGATCAAGATCGCCGAGCGCGTCTGCGCGCGATTACAACTCGCGCCGGAAGCAGTCGAACAGGTGATCTTCCTCATTCGCGAACATTTGAAGATGTCGCATATCTCTCAACGCCGCGATCTGGCCGACGAGAAGGTGATTCAGGATTTCACCGCGCAGATTCGGACACTTGACAATCTGAATATGCTGACGCTGCTGACATACGGAGATATCAACGGTGTTGGGCAGGGCGTCTGGAATGAATGGAAAGATACGCTGTTGTGGGAGCTTTATACAAAGGCCCGGACTGTTTTGCGGCCGGAAGAGGAAGGGGAGCGAGGCCTTGAGCCGCTTCGCCAGCGCATCGCGCGGATGCTTGCGAACGAGGTCGATTACAGCGACGTGCGCAATCATTTCAAGCTCCTTCCGGATGATTACTCGCGGTTTACACCGCCGCAAACGATCATTGAACATATCAGGCTAGCGCATTCGCTCAATACTCGGGTGGTGAAGACGAGCTGGCGCGTTAACACTCAGGCGCGTTGTACCGATCTGCATCTTTGCGCTCGCAACCGGCGTGGACTGTTTGCGGCCGTCGCCGGAACGCTGACGGCTCAGGGCGTCAATATTTTGAGCGTTCACCTCAACACACGGGCTGATGGGGTAGCGGTTGATTCATTCAAAGTGCGTGACACTGCCGGCGAGCCGATTTCGGACCCCACACGGTGGGAGCAGATTGATAATGCGATTAAACGAGGGTTGAGCGGTGAACTGGACCTCGCCGCGGCAGTCGCCAAACGGCTCCGCGCGCAGAACGGTTCGCGGTTGCAACGGCGCAAGTTACTCGTGCCGGCAACGACCAGGATCAACTGGGACAATCAATCCTCGGATAAGAGCACGATTGTCGAAATTCGAACGGGTGACCGGCTGGGACTGGTCTACAAGCTCACCAGCACTTTGACCGCTCTTAATCTTGATATTGTCTTCGCGAAAGTAGCGACTGAAAAGCATCTGGCACTCGATATCTTCTACATCACGAATGAAGCTGGTGAGAAGCTGGCAGACGCTGAGCTGCCGGCCATCGAAAGCGCCATTCGAGACGCACTCGATGAGAAGAGAGATGAAGGATAAAGGTGAGAAGTTGGAAGAAAGCTTGACTGGTAATATTCGCTCGGTGATTCAGTCTTGATTCTTTATCTCTCATCCTTAAACCAATGACCGTCGTAAGTAACGGTCTCTAATCTATCAACCTAGGTCCAAGCTATGAAGACAAAAATCGCTTTGCGGAGCGCATGGGGCGCTCTTGTGGGTTCTTTGACAATGTCGTTGACGAGTCTTGCTCAAACTCCAACGATTGAAGAGCGTCTGGCGAAAGCGGAAGCTGCCGCGAGTAGCGCGCAAATGTCCGGCGACAATGCCTGGATGCTCGCATCTTCGGCGCTCGTGTTGTTGATGACCGGTCCGGGCCTCGCGCTCTTTTACGGCGGTCTCGTGCGTAAGAAGAACGTCTTGGCGACGATGATGCAGAGTTTCATTCTGATGGCCGTCATCACTTTGATCTGGGCGTTATACGGTTACAGCATCGCCTTCGCGGAAGGGACGCCGTTTTTCGGTAAGTTCGACTTCCTCTTCCTCAAAGGAGTGACCGGCGATCCGAATACGACCTATGCCGCGACGATTCCACAACAGACCTTCATGGTCTTTCAGTTGATGTTCGCGATCATCACGCCGGCATTGATCACGGGGGCCTTCGCGGAGCGCATGAAGTTCAGCGCGATGCTGGCTTATACGGTCCTCTGGGCGACCTTCGTCTACTTCCCGTTGGCGCACATGGTCTGGGGGTCGAAAGGATTCCTGGCCTTGCCGGCCCTCGGAGGCACGATTCCGGCGCTCGATTTTGCCGGTGGAACGGTGGTCCATATCTCGTCGGGTTTTTCGGCGCTGGTCTGCGCCTTCTACCTGGGCAAGCGGATTGGTTATCCAAAGACTCCAATCGCTCCACACAGCATTGTCTTGAGCGTGATCGGCGCGTGCTTGCTGTGGGTGGGTTGGTTTGGGTTCAACGCCGGGAGCGCGGTTGCGGCGGGCAAGCTGGCTTCGAGCGCATTCGTGGCCACTCACTTCGGCGCGGCGGCGGCGGTCTTGGGATGGCTCCTGGTTGAGTGGTTGCGTCAGGGTAAACCGACCGTGCTGGGCGGTATTTCAGGCGCGGTGGCGGGACTGGTCGGAATCACTCCAGCCTCGGGATTTGTGACACCAATGGGGGCTCTGGCGATTGGTTTCATCACCGGGATTGTCTGCTTCTTTGCGGTGACGGAGCTCAAGAAGCGGCTCGGCTATGATGATTCACTGGATGCCTTTGGCGTTCACGGCGTCGGCGGATTTACCGGAGCAATTCTGACCGGAGTCTTCGCGACGAAAATAGTGAACGATGTTTTTAGTGGTAATGCGGTGGGATTATTGGAGGGCAATCCCGGTCAAGTGCGCAACCAGTTGATTGCATCGGTCGTGGCAATTGCGATGGGGATGGTTGGCACATTGATTATTTTGAAGGTGGTTGATCTGGTGATTGGAGTGCGCGTGACGGCTGATGATGAAATACAGGGGCTCGATTTGACGCAACACGGCGAAGAAGGCTACAACTTCGACCTCGACCTCGCTACGGTCGAGAGGACAGGTTCCAGTTATGTGGGGCCGAGTTTTGCCGCGACTCCCAACCCGGTCAGTAAGTAGAACCGATTGCAGATCTTGAGTTCTGACCGGGACTTGACCTGAAGGGCCTGGCCTTAACTCAATATCTACAACCTGAATTAACAGACCGCAATCCGCCATCACTAAGGAGGCAAGGCAATGAAAAAGATTGAAGCGATTATTCGCCCGCATTTGCTTGAGAGTGTGAAAGACGCGTTACAGACGCTCGGTGTTCAGGGAATGACGATCAGTGAAGTGAAAGGTTTCGGGCGTCAGAAGGGGCATACCGAAGTCTATCGCGGCAGTGAATATAAAGTTGAGTTTGTGCCAAAGGTGAAGATCGAGGTGATTGTCGACGACGAAGTCGTCGAAGGCGCCATCGATGCCATCACCAAGACCGCCCGCACGGGCAAATTCGGCGACGGCAAAATCTTCATCTTCCCGGTTGAAGAGGCGATTCGGATCCGAACGGGTGAACAAGGAATAAATGCTGTTTAAGAAAGAGTCCTGAGTCCTCGTTGGAAGGACCATGGTGTTGGGGGCTCAGGACCAGCTACTGACTGATTGATTTCATTTGTCCATCAAAAGC
>Ga0081539_10001128_pt1 | contig 48441 bp, 44 predicted proteins | sample TabmetS4T2R2_FD_71023 | JGI IMG/M metagenome (GOLD analysis project Ga0081539, IMG submission 71023) | Tabebuia heterophylla rhizosphere microbial communities from the University of Puerto Rico - S4T2R2 | ecosystem: Host-associated > Plants > Roots > Rhizosphere ... | reverse complement strand
GGCTGCCCGCCAACTCGGATCGGCGAATGCCTCCTCGGCCTGCAAACGGAGACTATCGCGCGGCACGATCCAGCAGATGCGCTCGATGATGCCAGCCTCGATCAGCCGGGCGGCGGCGATGACGGGGAGGAGTGACTTGCCGCCGCCGGGAGTGACGGCAGCGAGGATGTCGCGTGCCTCGGTCGCGCCCGTGGCGATCGCTCCGACCACGGCGGCGAGTTGCCGCTGATGGGAGCGCAGAGGCGGAGTTGACAGAAAGGGCCTCCGGACAAAAGGGAACAGGCGCTAGAATCTTGATTCCGCGCGATTCTCATGTCCAGACCTTTGCTAGCGCGCCAATCCAGTTCGACCTAGCGACGCATGCCCTCAGCCCCGCACCGGCTGACAGGCTGCGACGACCTCGGCTTCCAAGGGCCCTTGGACGGAACCGTCCACATTGCATGATCCCGCAAGTGCGGCTTGCGGCCGCTCAGCTGTCGCTGACACACAGGCGTCAATGGATCGCGGCGTCCTCGCTGCCGCTCATGCGCCAGCATGTCGCCGCGTTGCGGCCTGTGCCTCGCCGCGGAGCAGAGCACCGAACGCCTCCGCAACGCGATCGAGCGGATCGCCGCGCGGGCGCAGCAGGCGCGAGGTGAAGATCACCTCCGGCGCGAAGCGCTTCGCGACGATGGGCAGCATCGCATCGTCCTCGGCAACCAGCGGGTCCGGGATTGGTGAGACTCGTTCGTCGGAGGAGTGGTGGATCGGACGCAGCGCCTGCCAGGGCGACCAGTCGGTCACCAGAACTCCAGGAACAGCTGCGGTCGGTGTCGAGGCGTGCCATGGCGCGCGTAATTCGCCGCGGCAGCATAGCGCAGCCGGCCGGCGGGTGAATGGGGAGTACGTCACCTGGAGCGCGGGTGAAGACGAACCGGCGTGACGCCGGTGACTCTGCCAGCGGCCTTGACCTAGAGTTTGGAGGCATGCGGTCGCAGCTGCGCGACGAACTGTCTCAGGCCTTGTCTCTCCAGCACATCGAGGAATTCATGTTGCGTGGGCGCGGATGTCCGGAGGTTGCGGCGCGCGTTCGCGGCAGAGGCGACAACAACGTCCGGCGCGGCTGCGTGCAGACCCATCATGAACACGTCCGGATCCTGTGCCGTCAAGTGGTGCTTCGTGAGGATAGACGGCGGGAAATCCGCGAGGTTCCAGGTCACGACAATAGACGCGCCGCCGGCGATCGCGGCAGCGACCACATGCCGGTCACGTGGATCAGGAAGCGCGATTTGGGGCGTGAGCGCATGATGGCCGCGCACATCGGCATCTGGAAGCACCGACCTCATCAAGTCTCGCGTGCGCCGAAGCCGCTCCTCGGTCAGCCCTGACGTATTTGCTGCGAGTGAGCGAATCCATTCCTCGTGAATCTCATCGGTCCAGCGCGCCTGAACGAGGCGATCAACTGCACATTGGATCAGGAGATTCCGGAGATGAAAGGGATATAGGACGCAAGCGTCATAGACCGCCACCGGCGGTTTATACGCCATGGCGCGTCATCAGGTCCTCGGCATCATCTGCAAGGGCAGTCAAGCTCGATTGCTGAGCCTCTAACCGGCCCTTGAGTGCGAGCACGTCTCGTACCTTGGCGCGTCGATGCTTGCCGACATAGCGGAAGGGCAGGTCGCCCACGTCCATGCGGTGAACGACCAGCGGGCGCGAGATGCCCAAGATCTCGGCGGCCTCATTTGGACTGACCTCCTGATCCTCGGTCAGGACGGCCACGCGCTCTCCTCGTAAGAGGTGCATGAGAATCGCGTCGACCGCAGCCGCAGCCGCGGGAGGCAACGTGACAGTACGTTCACCGCCAGCCCGTCGCACCAGCAGTTCGACGCGCTCGGCATCAGCGAGCTTCGGCAGTGCTTCGGCAGCTTTCCGTTCGCTGTCCGACAGGCCAGCGAAGTGAATGATTTGGGTTCCCACAATGCGAGCGCTCCTCGCGAGGCAATATAGCGCGAGACCTGGCATCTGCAATATCTGAAATACGTCCGGATTGGTCCTATGGCCGACCTGTCACAATCGCTCGCCCGGTCGGGGCGGCATGTATCCCTCCCCTTCTCAATGAGCTCAGCCAGCGCCTTGATCCGAGCCTTGACGCATCCCGCGGCCTCTACAGCGCGCTCGTCCTCACACGGGAGACATGAGCCGGCAGTCAGGGATGCTGGCCAAGACCCGGCCGATACTCGAAGCGCCTGCCTGCCTCATGCCCAGCCTGATAGGCGTCAGAGAGCACATACCGCTTCGCGGCGCGGCTCCGCGTGCGGAAGGTCAAGCCGAGCCTCGCCATCTCCGCCTCCACCATCGAGGCTTTGATCGGCACCAGGTCTCGGCCCGAACCGCTGCGCAGGTTTGCCTCCCGTGCCTGCCGCAGCTCGTGCAGCTTGGCGCAGATCCCGCCTCGCAAGCCGATCTGGAAGGAGTTCGTCGCGCTCCGCCGCTCCCGGGAATGCGTGTCGGCATAGATCTCGCCCGCTTGGAACAGGGCGGTTTCCGTCTCGAAGGCACGCTCGATCAGCGCGTACAGATAGTGGGCGGCCTCGATGTCTCCGGGCAGGCCGAAGAAGACGTGGCGGATCGCGCCCGACGCGGCCTTCTCGGCCCAGGTGCGGCAGTCGAAGAATTCGGCGATCGCAGGCACGCACTCGTCGATCGGGCCGGTTCGGCGGCGGCCCGTGTCTATGCCGATCCCTTCGCAAGGCTGACGACGCAGTTCCAGCTCGCTCAGCGACAGGCCATGACGGTCCAGAAGCTGGGCGACCTTGTCCGCCGCGGCGAGCGCCTCCTGCTCGGTGCATCCCTGCTCGACGGTCTTGGCGCGAAGTGCCTGGATGCGCTGGACCAGACGATCGAGATCGGCGTCGCGCCCCCCTGTGCCGGCAGGCGCCGCCCCGATCCTGCGGAGCAGCGCATCGAACAGGGCGCGGATCACCGGCGGCAGGTCGCCTGCGGCAACATGCCGGTCGATCGCCGCTGCCGTGGCATCGAACGCGGGAGCGGACATGCCTGCCGCTGCCCGAAGTTGCAGCGTCTCTATCTGGAGAAGCGCAATCCGGGCATACGCATCCGCTAGGCGATCGCGGTCCCAATCGCGCGCCATGGCTGAGGCCGCCAGTGCGTTGACGATGGCGTCCGGCCCCGCGTGGCTGCGGACCGCCCGCACTTCGTCCGGCGGCGGCTCCTCGCCGATGCCCAGCTCCGCCCAGCCATGGGCGAGCGCATCGAGCGCGCTGTCCTCCGGTCCGATCGGGAAGTCGTCCTTGTCGGCTCCCCCCTCGGGGGGACGGTTCAGCCCGGGAATCTCCGGCCCGCCGTGCCGAACCACGTGGCGATAGACGGCCTCGGCACAGCGCAGACCGTTGCTCAGGCCCCGACCCGCCGGGCGGATGAAACCCTGCGCCACCGTCAGCGCCGCTTGGTCCAGCGGTGTCACCGGTCCGGCAAAGAGGTGGCGGTCATCGCCAAGCGGTGCAACGCGTGCCACCAGGTGCAGTCCGGCACAATCCGGCGGGATGTCGTCGTGAAGAACACGAAGGGTTTCGCCCGACGCCAGATCATGCAGTCGAGCGCCCTCGGGCTCCGTTTCCTCGACGCGCAGCAGCCGAAACTGCGCCCGGCGCAGCGCCTCGGCGGCCGCGGCCTCGAGCGCCTGGGGTTTCGGGCGGGTCTTGAGAAGCCTGTCGATCGCGGTAGCACCGCTCGGCGAAGGAGTGAACAGCGCGAGATCGGTCGCGAGGCCAACCGCGTCGGCCATGACGAATATGGCGCGCTCGTCGTGTTCCGGAACACCGCGGCGCGCCAGCCACTGGCGTGCGGTCTGCTCGATCCGGCCGGGTGGGATGAAATGGAGCGCCTCCAGCGAAAGCTCGGCGATACTCTCGCGCAAGAGGCGCACGCGTCCGTTCTCGCTGGCGAGTGTCGTGGTGGCCCCCATGCCCCGAGTCCCCTGCGATGGCGCACTGATGTAGCATCGTGTTGCGCTGATCGCACTGTGGGCGTCGCTCCCAGCGATCAGCACGAAGCGGGATGGCGTTCCCGATGGACGCGGACGCAGAACCCGGCTTCAAGTCAAAAGCAATGGACTGAACGCAACATTGCAGATGTCCCGACCCGTCCTGACGCACATCGCGATTCAGACGCGACGGCAGGGATCAACATCAAGTCCGCAGCCTGGCCTGGTGCTGCCACTCGGCCGTAACTCCATCCTATTTCAGCAGCCGCCGGGCTTGCCGGGGCAGCAGCATGCGGTCGTGCGCCAACCGAGGATTTCCACCTCGCCATCCTCAGCCACGCGGTAGACGACGATGTGCCGCGGCTCGCCGACCCGCCCGGCAGCGGGCTCAACCAGGCGGCGCCCGAGCCGCAAGGGATATGCCCTCACGCCGGGGACGCGGGCCACGCTGCGGGACCCCCGAAGCTCAGGGTTGGACCCCAAGGCGGCCCAGACGGCAAGCATCAGAAGGTTGTATCGCGCGGCGGCCTCGATGCCCCACGCGTCCGCGCCCTCAAGGAGGATCTGGTCTGCCTGGTCCTCTGCCCGCCTGGTAAGGCGGTAGCCCACTTAGCGGCCTCGGGCAGCCAGTCGGGCGTGCAGCCGGTCCATCATCCGCCGGTGGAGCGCTTCGGAGTCCTCATCCGTCGAAACCGTGCTGTATCGGCCCGCCTCAACGTCGGCGATGCCCGCCTCCGCGAGTGAAACGAGTTCGTCCTCCGCCTCGAGGTCCTCGGCATGCCGTCGGATCGCGTCCTCGATGAACTGTTGTTCGCTCGCGACCCGGCCTTCGGCAACCTGCCGTTCGATGAGGCTCCTGAGGTGCTCCGGTAGCTGCTGGACGACGCCCACTCGTCTCCCTCCTGGTGCCAGGATACCCCTTTTGGAGGGGACCGCACCGGCAGATTCGGTTGGCCTAACGTAGTTTCGGCCACCGGCGCCGAACAGGACCCGAGCCCGAGAAATCGCTGCTCACCGCCCACTACACCTACTTCCCACGTCGTCGCCCGGTGCCGGCCCCCTCCCCTTGTCAAACGACATCGGAATCGCCCCCCTTGGCGACATGAATTCACCCCCCTCCCTCATGCCCGTTTCACTGTTGCGTCGGCCTCGCCGGTGCTTTTGAGCAGCCCGGAGCGGCGCTTCTCCCGCAGCCGGTAGCTGTCGCCACGGATGGTCAGCACGTGGCTGTGGTGCAGCAGCCGGTCCAGGATCGCCGTCGCCACCACGGCGTCGCCGAACACCGTGCCCCATTCGCCGACCGCCCGGTTCGAGGTCACCAGCATGCTGCCCCGCTCGTAGCGCCGGCTCACCAGCTGAAAGAACAGATGCGCCGCGTCCGGCTCGAACGGCAGGTAGCCGAGTTCGTCGACGATCAGCAGCTTCGGCTTGCTGAAATGGCCCAGCCGTTCGTCCAGCCGTCCCTCGCCCTGCGCACGGGCCAGCTGCGCCACCAGCGCCGGCGCCGCGACGAACAGCACCGTGTAGCCGGCATTGATCGCCTCGCGGCCGATCGCCACCGCAAGGTGCGTCTTGCCGACCCCTGGCGGCCCCAACAGCATCACCGTCTCGCCGTTGCCCACGAACCGACCGCTCGCCAGGTCGCGCATTTGGCCGCGGTCGATCGAGGGCTGCGCCGAGAAGTCGAACCCCGCCAGATCGCGGACGAACGGAAACCGCGCCAGGCCGATCGCCATCTCGATCCGCCGGCTGTCCTTGCGCGCGATCTCGCGCTCGCAGAGCAGCGTCAGGCTGTCGCGGATCGACAGCTCGCCCCGCGCAGCCTCATCGAGCAGGCTGTCGAGCTGGTCGCGCACGGCGGTCAGCTTCAGCCGCGTCAGCATCCGCGTCAGGTGATCGGGATCGGCCTGCATCACCAGGCGCCTCCGATCGCCGCCTCATACTCCGCCAGTGGCCGCAGCAGCGCCGGGACGGTGGCGGCTGGCAGATCCGCCGACGATGCCGGCACCTTCTCCGGGTAGCCCACGACACCCGCGAAATGTGCCGGATCGACGGCGCGTTCGCGACGGCCGGCGCGCTCCTCATGGGTCGCGACGAGCTTGCCGCCATGCGCGACCCTGACCACGCCCGCGGCGATCGTTACCCGCACCCGCTCACCGATCAGCTGCCACGGCACCGAATAGCTGTTGGTCTCCACCTCCACCGCGCAGTCCGACTGCACCCGCCGGATCAGCTCGCGCGTGGCGTGGAACGGCGGTCGGCCGTCGACCGGGCGCAGCGCCGCAGCCTCCGCGCGACGGAACCGCTCGATCGGCGCCTCGCCCGTCGTGCCATGCACCCGAATGTCGGCAACATCGCGGGTCCAGGCCGCCAGATGTGCCTCGAACGCCGGCCAGCTCGAGAAGGTGCGGCCGGCGATTGCGTTGCGCTTGACGTAGCCGACGCCGCGCTCGTCCTTGCCTTTGGTGCGAGCGCGATACGGCGCGCAGGCGTGCGGCCGGAAGCTCCAATGTTTGGCGAAAGCGTGCAGCCGGGCGTTGAACACCACCTCGCGCGTTGTCGCATCGTGCCGCCCGACCAGGGCCCGCGCGTTGTCGAACAGCACCTCCTCGGTCGTGCCGCCGAACGCCGCGAACGCGCTTTCCATGCCGGAAAACCAGCTCTCCTGCGCCTCGCTGCGGAACGCCCGCACATGCAGCCGCCGCGAGAACCCCAGCGTCGCCACGAACAGATGGGCGCGCACCGGCGCACCGTCGATCACCACCCGACGTTCGCCGAAGTCGATCTGCAGCTGCCGACCCGGTGGCGTCTCAAACCGCATCGTCGCCCGTGCCTCGGCCAGCAGCCGCTGCCGAAACGGCGCGCAGGCCCGCTCCACCGTGCGCAGGCTCACCACCACGTCACGCTCCAGCGCCAACTCCTGGCGCACCACGTCGGCGTTGCCGCCGTGCCGCACCAGCCGCTCCTCGAGCCAGCCTTCCATTCCGGCCAACGCCGTCGGTCGACCTCTCCGGGAGTAGCCCGTCCAACTCCCCTCGCGCAGGTAGCGGCGAACCGTCTTGGGGCAACTGCAGAACTCGCGGGCGATCCGCTTGGCGCCCCAGCCTCGACGCTTGAGCTCCAGCATCGCCGCAACCTCGTCCGGCGTTCGCATCAGATCCCCCCGCGCAGCCTCGTCCCGCGCGGAACTCTCCACCTCCTCAATCACATCCATGCCCATCCCAAGCTCCCTGATCAGGGGGGTGAATTCATGTCGCCAGGGAGGGAGTTTCCATGTCGCGTGACAAACAGCAGCCGCGTCAAGCCGCGCGAACGCAGCGCGGATGGCGCTCGCCTGATCCTGGGCGATCGCGTCTGTCGCACGGCCGGAGAGCCGCAGCAGAACTCTTTCAGCCGTGGTCCACCAAGTTGGCAATCCCCATCGCGAGCCTAAAGCGCCGCCAGCCTCTCCCACAGCAGGTCGAAGAAGCCATCGGCGTTGAGTTTCTCGAGCACGGTCGCATTCGGTGTCCGTCCGGTGACGCCGAAGAAATCGCCGACCGTCTGGCCATAGCTGTGGCTCCCCTGCAGTTCCACGGCGACGTTTGCCGCGCGTCCAGCGAACAGCTCTGGCCGCAGCAGCCAGGCAGTCACGCAAGGATCGTGCAGCGGCCCGCCCGGCTCGAGGAAAGTGGGCCAACAAAGGCATTGATCTTGGCCGATGTCCATTATCCTAGTTTGCGGAAAACGACATTAGGTCGAGGCGTCGGCCGGACCGCGCGGGGTGGAAACGGCCTCCATAGAACAGACCACGCTCGCGCGGCAGCGGTTCCCGAAACGCGGCTGGTTTCGGTCTCCATGGACCCGCTCTCCTCCGCTTGGCGTGCTCGACGGCAGCGACCGGCAGCGCGACCCAAGTCAGCGCGAAGCCGGCAGGAGTAACGGTTGCCATGGCCCCACCGCATGGCCGCCAGCCCGAAACGCGAACGGCGGTGCTCGTCAACCCTACTCGGGCTTGATACCGGACGCGGCGACGATGGCGGCGTTGCGAGCCGCCTCGCGTTCTATCACCTGCGCGAACTGCGAGGGGTTCTCGCGCAGCGGCTCGCAGCCGAGCTCGCGGATCCGCCCGGCCACCTCAGGCTCATTGGCCGCTCCGGTCGCCGCCTGATGAACACGCGCGACGATCTCGGAGGGAAGATTTGCCGGCCCCCAAATGCCGGTCCAGCCTTCGAATACCAACTCCGGGAAGCCGGCGTCGACCAGCGTCGGCACTTCCGACATCAGTGACAGACGCCGCTCGGAGGTCATGGCGAAGGCCTTGAGCTGCCCGTCGCGGATCAGCGGCATCACAGCACCCAGGGGAGCGAACATCAGCTGAATCGAGCCGGCCAGCAGGTCGTTCACCGCGGGGGCGGTACCACGATACGGAACGATCAGTAGTTCAGCCCCGATCTTCTGTCCAAGAGCCGCCGCACCGAGATGGCCGACCGAGCCGAGTGTGGAGCCTGCGAAGCCGAAGCTGCTGGGGCTGCGACGGATGGCTGCCATCAGGCCGGCCACGTCCGGCTCCCGCACGTGCCGCGGACTGCCCACCAGCGCGTAGGGGATGCTGACGGTGCGCGCGACAGGCGTGAAGTCGCCAATGACTTCGAAAGGAACGCCGCGCTGGACGAAGCGCAGGACCAGAAGCACCTCGTTCGAGTAGAGCAGTGTCTGGCCGTTTGGCATGCTGCGCGCCACCACCTCGGCGCCGATCGCGCCATTTGCGCCGGAGCGGTTCTCGATTACCCAGGTCTGGCCCAAACGCTCCGAGGCGCGCGGCGAGATCAGACGTGCGGTGACGTCGGTGGTTCCGCCTGGTGTGTAAGGCACGACGATGCGGGTGGTGGCGGTCTGGCCGAGTGCTGGCCGACGCAGGGCGGCGGCGGAGCCCGCTATGGCGGCCAGCAAGGCCCCACGGCGATTTATGGGATCAGTCAATCTTGTTGCTCCCTGACGGTTCTCGTTGCGCGCTGACCTGCAGGGCACATCTCTCCAAGACGCGTGCACCATCATGCGCGTCGGCGGACATCGCCCGATCATCTCCTGGTCGAGCACGGCCGAAATGCCGCCCCTTACTTAGGCGACTAATCTTATCCGCTCCAGCACGATGTCCGTCAAGCTTAAGCCGCTGGTCTGAGCCGCCCTACGGACTGCAGATGGGCGAGCAGGATGGCTATGGCGAAGGGCAGGCCATAGAAGCAGCGCACCAGACCGGCCGCGTCGACCGAGAAGGCGCCGCGCGACCGCTGTTGCATGGCGGTGCGCCAAGCCTGGATCGCCACCAGCGTGGCAGGCGACCACAGCGGGGAGAGAATCATGGCGTCGCCGGGGCAGACGCCGCCCTATTCAGATCCTGTGCGCTTCCAGCGTGCTCGGGTGAAACAGCTCCTCCGGCCGAAGCAGGCGGGCGGAAAGGCCCTCGGCATGGTGCCGACGCAGGAACGCCTCGAGCACATGGCGATTCGGCGCCAGGCCGTAGGCCCAAAAATCCTCGCCCATCAGCCGCCGGGCGTTGCGCAGCTGCTCCTCGACGAAGGGCAGCGTCACCTTGGTGGCGGAGGTGTCGCCGAGCTTCGCGAGGGCAACCGCCTTGGCGCGCTCGAACGCCTTCATGACCGCTGAGGGCAGCCAGGGATGCCGCTCTGCCAGCTCACGCCGCACACCCAGCAGGTGCATGATGGGGAAGATGCGGCAACGCCGGTACCACTCCATGGCAGCCGCTGTGGGGTCGCGCCACAGCCAGCCGATCTGCGGATGCCCCTGCTCGAAGGGAGAGGGAGCACGCGGGCCGATCACCGCATCGAGCTCCCCCGCTGCAAGCATGCCCGAGATCGTCGCACCCTCCGGCACATCCTCCAGCCGCACCTCGGGCGGAAGCCTCAGTGCGATCTTTTCGACGCGGCCGGGCTGCTCGTAGCCGCCCCGCATCCAGGTGACGTCGGCGGGTCGGACGCCGTGTTCCTCCTCCAGGATCGCACGGGCCCAGACATTGGCGGTGAGCTGGTACTCGGGCACGCCGATCCGCTTGCCCTTCAGGTCCTCTGGCACCCCGACACGATCGGCGCGAACGTATACCGAGGTGTGGCGGAAGGCGCGCGAGGGGAACACGGGCACGCCGACATAGGGGCAGTCGCCGGCAGCGGTCTTCACCGTGAAGCTGCTCAGCGACAGCTCGCAGATGTCGAATTCCTGGTGCCGAAAAGCGCGGAAGAAGATTTCCTCCGGCTCCAGCAGCATGAACTGCGGATCCGCGCCGTCGATCAGCACCGTCCCGTCCACCAGGGGTCGTGTACGGTCGTAGTCGCCAACCGCCGCGGAGAGTTGCAACTTGGCCATGTCGATCGTCTCGTAACCGGGGGATTCGATGTGGGACGGAACGGCGACCGCTCCGTCCCCGAGGCACGGACCCGCTCAGGCGCGGGCGCCGGCGCGTCGCGGCATGATGTGGCCGTCCTCATGCCCCTCCTCGTGCGGGTAGAGCGCCAGCTCTTCGGGCGAGGCGCCGAGGGTGCGCCAGTCCACCGTCTTCGGGACCACGCCCTCGAAGGAGGCGATCTTCGCCAGCGGCACGCGCGGCTCGGAAAGGCCGAGCGGCGCCTTGCCGGAGGCGAAAGCGCGCGCGGCGTCGATCATCAGCCGCCGCCACTGCACGATGGCAACATCCGAGGCGCCCAGGCGTTCCGTCGTACGGTCGGCGATCGGGCCCATGCTGAGCCACATCGCCGTGTCCTGCGAGGGGATCCCCCTGATGCCGGTGAAGTTGCCGAGTTTCATCAGGTTGCGATCCTGAAGGAACTCATTGTCCAGGGTGCGCTTCATGCGCCACTTGGCGTCGATGTCCACACGCGGAGTCAGCGCCAGGAATTGGCGCCAGGCCTCCGTGGAGGGCACATCAGGGCCCGCGCCCCAGGCCAGAAAATGGAAACCGCTGGTGTGGTCGTCGATCGGAATCGTCACCTGCGCCACGTTGTAGGAGGCGTTGGGCGGGATCAGGCAGAACAGCGGCGCCGCGAAGGTCGTGATGCGCACGTAGTCGTGGGTCTGCGCGTTGGCGATCGGCCGGCGCAGCGCGGCATAGCGGAAGCCGTAGCTGGTGAGCTGAACCTGCAAGCGCGGCGCCTTGTCGGTGGAGGGACGCGTCCAACGCTTCGCGTCCGCGCCGGCACGCCCGACACGCGCAGGCACCATGTCGGAGGAGTGCAGCGAGGAGGAGTGCGCGGAATCGATCTGCCCCTCGACGATCTGCGCCCAGTTGCAGGGCAGCACCGACTTGCCGATCGCCACCCTGGTGTCCGGAGTCGGCGCAAAGGGCGGCGGCTCGAAAGCCGGCATCTCCTCGCGCGGGCCGAGATAGGCCCAGACGAAGCCGCCCGCTTCCTCCACCGGGTAGGCCTTGTGCTTGAACTTCGCGGCCAGGCAGGCCTCCGGGGGCTCGGAGGGCATCTCGATGACATTCCCTTCCACGTCGATCTTCCAGCCGTGGTAGAGGCAGCGCAGCCCGCCTTCCTCGTTGCGCCCGAAGGCGAGCGAGGCCTTGCGGTGCGGACACGCTTCGCCGACCAGGCCGAGGCGACCGTCGCTGTCGCGGAAGGCGACCAGGTTCTCCCCGAGGATCCGCACGCGCAGAGGCTTGCCGTCGGGCTCGTCGACCTCCTCGGAGAGACAGACCGGCAGCCAGTAGCGGCGCATCATCTGCCCCATCGGCGCGTCGCCCTCCACGCGGCAGAGCAGCTCGTTCTCTTCCTGGGTCAGCATGTCATTCTCCTCCATGTGGCGGAGCGGGGTCAGTCTCCCGGTCGGAAATGATCCGCAGGCGACCCGCCGATAATGCTTAGTGCCTTAATATTATGTGCGGGCGCCCCCGCGCTGTCGAGGCGGAAAGGCGCAGGCGCGAGCAGAGCCATTTCCGCACTCCTGAGAGCGCTCGCGCGCGAGTTGGATCAAGCTCCAGGCAAGCCGGCTGCCTTGGCCGAGAGTGGCCCGCACCGAGGGTGCGATAGCTCCGGCTGCGGACGGCATGGCTGCTGGTCGCCGATGGCGATGCGCCCCGAAGCGCAGCGGCTTCGGGGGTGACATGGATCAGAGGGATTGCAGCACATATGTTAGTCGTCTAAGTAATGGCCGCCGGGATGCGGCCGCTTGTGCCGCGGACCGCTAGTGTCCTGCCCGCGAAGTTCGCTGCCCTTCGCAGCGAACGGAGCGGATCAGCAGGCCACTGAAAACAAAGGCTAGTGTCCCGATTCCGGAGTACACCGCATGGGCAGGAACTTCGGAATCGGGACACTAGAGTGCCGGAGGAGGTCCGAGTGTCCGCAGCTGCTCCCGAGGACGTCGCCATGACGCCGCTGCGCGTCCAGCAGGCGGAGAGGCTCGCTGAGGACATCCAACTCTTCGCGCTCGTCGATCCGGACGGCGCTGAGCTGCCGGAATTCACCCCCGGCGCCCATCTCCTGGTCCAGGTGCCGAACGGCCTCGTTCGCCGCTACTCGCTTTGCGGCGATCCGGCCGAGCGCGACCGCTATCTCATCGCGGTGAAGCGCGAGGCGAAGGGCCGCGGCGGATCCGTCAGCTTGGTGGACGAGACCAACGCCGGCGACCTCCTGCCCGTCTCGGCACCACGCAACGACTTCGAACTCACCGGCAATCCCGCGAGCTACCTGTTCATCGCCGGGGGGATCGGCATCACGCCGATCCTGTCGATGATCCGGCATCTCCAGGGCACCGGGCGCAAGCCGTTCCGGCTCTACTATCTGACCCGGTCGCCGGAGGCGACCGCGTTCCGCGAGGAGCTGAGCGGTCCGGATTTCCGTGGCAAGGTGGTGATGCACCACGACCGGGGCGACGCCTCGAGGTCGTACGACCTGTGGCCGGTGCTGGAGCAGCCCAAGGGCCGCCACGTGTATTGCTGTGGACCGCGCGCGCTCATGGAAGCGGTCCGCGACATGACGGGACACTGGTCCTCGGCGTCCGTGCGCTTCGAGGATTTCGGCGCCGGCAAGGCGGCCCGCGCGGCCGAAGACCATCCCTTCACGGTGCGGCTCGCGCAGAGCGGCGAGACGCTCGAGGTGCCGGCCGGCACCTCGATCCTGGAGGCGCTGCGCGTGCGTGGAATTCGCGTCCCCTATTCCTGTGAGAGCGGCACCTGCGGCACCTGCCGCGTCGGGCTGCTGGGGGGCGAGGCAGACCACCGCGATCTCGTCCTGACCGACCATGAGCGTGTGCGGACCGTCATGGTGTGCGTCTCGCGCGCACACTCGCCAGAGCTGGTGCTCGACCTGTAGGGGGAAGGAACCGCGGTGACCGACAATCGGCGCAAGCTGCGGCTCGGTGTGGCGGGCCTGGGCCGCGCCTTCATGCTGATGCTGCCGACGCTGGCCGGCGACCGGCGGCTCGAGCTGGTGGCCGCTGCCGACCCGCGGCCCGAGGCGCGATCCCGGTTCGAGGCGGATTTCGCCGGAGCCAGGACCTATGACTCCGTCGCGTCGCTCTGCGCCGACCCGCAGGTCGAGGCGGTCTATGTCGCCACGCCGCACCAGTTTCACCTCCGCCACGTCGCCGATGCCGCCGGCAACGGCAAGCACGTGCTGGTCGAAAAACCGATGGCGCTGACGCTCGAGGAGTGCCGCGGCATGATTGCCGCGGCGCGTCAGGCCGGCGTGCATCTCATCGTCGGCCACAGCCACAGCTTCGATGCGCCGTATTTGCGCGCGCGCGAGATCATCGCCTCCGGTGCCCATGGTCGCGCGCGGATGATCACCGCCGTCAATTTCACCGACTTCCTGTATCGCCCGCGCCGCGCCGAGGAACTCGACACGACGCAGGGAGGCGGGGTGGTGTTCAGCCAAGCCGCGCATCAGGTCGATGTCGTGCGTCTGCTTGGCGGCGGCCATGTACGCAGCGTCCGCGCCGCCACTGGCGGCGCCTGGGACCCCGCACGCCCGACCGAGGGCGCTTATGCCGCCTTCCTGACCTTCGAGGACGAGACCTTCGCAACCCTGACCTATAGCGGCCACGCGCATTTCGACACCGATGAGTTTCTCGGCTGGGTCGGCGAACTCGGACAGAAGCGCGACCCCGACCGCTACGGAACGGCGCGGGAGGCGCTCCGGCGCGTCAATACGCCGGGGGAGGAGGCCGCCCTCAAGACTGCCCGCACCTATGGCGTCCCCGGCGCTCCGTCCGGGCTGCCATCCACCGCGTCGCCCAGCTTCCACAACCATTTTGGCCTCGTGATCGTTTCCTGCGACCGGGCCGACCTGCGTCCCACCGCGACTGGCGTGATGATCTACGCTGACGCGGGGTGCTGGCTCGAGCCGGTACCAACAGCCGCGGTGCCGCGCGCCGAGGTGGTGGACGAACTGTACGACGTCGTGGTGCTGGGCCGCTCGCCTGTCCATTCCGGAGAATGGGGCCTCGCAACCACCGAGGTCTGTCTGGCCATTCTCCGCTCTGCCCGAGAGGGACGCGAGATCGCGGTGAACCACCAGGCCGGCGTGCCTCGGCCTCGCTCTACGCCGCTCGCTGACGCACCCCTGACAGGGTTCCGCCCCGAGTAGGAGAAGCGCCCGCCATGCTCCAGGATCCGCCATTGCTGCTGCTGTTGGAGATTCGCCGCAACGTCCCTCGTCCTGACCCGGCCCTGGTGGCGCGTCTTGCCGGTGTGCAAACAGAACACCTTGCCGATGCGTTGGGCGGCCGCGGCGCGCTCGACATGGCGATCAAGCCTGTGGATCCGGCCTGTACCGCCTTCGCCGGTGCCGCCGTGACCTGCCAATGCGCGCCCGGCGACAATCTCGCGATACTCGCCTCGCTTGCCCTGTTGCAGCAGGGCGATGTCATCGTGGCGGCTACTGGCGCGCAGAGCGATCTTGCCGTGGTCGGTCGGCGGGTGGCGGGCATGGCACGCAATCGCGGCGCCGCTGCGGTGGTCACCGATGGCCTTGCGCGCGATGCGTCAGGCATCCGTGAGGCCGGCATTCCGGTCTTCTGCCGCGGCGTCACGCCGAACTCTGCGGCCGCCACTGGCCCCGGCAAGGTGGGCGAACCGGTGGTGATCGGCGGGCTCGTCGTGCATCCTGGCGATATCCTGATCGGCGACGGCGACGGCGTGGTCGTCGTCCCTCTCGCGAAAGCCGAGGAGGTCCTGAGGGGCCTCGAGGCGGTGCGCGCCCGCGAGGCCGATTTGGCGCAGAAGCTCGCCGCCGGCCTCGGCGTGCCGCGACGGGTGACCGAACTGCTCGCCTCGCCGCAGGTACGCTGGTTGGACTGACGATCACCAGGCGAAAGGCATGGTTGCCGAGGAACGCGCCGGCCTGGGATTGTAGTCTGCCGCGTTGACCGCAGTCAGGTCGGGGTACGCGCGCGGTTCGCCCCGATCGCCAGGATCGCGATCGTATCCTGCTCGGCCGCGGCCGCCGTCTCGTAGCGGGGCTCAGTCGTCACATAGGGCACGGGCGCGTCGTGCGGGTGGTAGATTTCAACGTAGTAGCGACCAGACTTGGGGTCCTGCACGGCTTCCAGGCGGATGAGCGGCATCGCGGCCTCCTCCACTGACCTTCAGATCTGGCTATCCGACGTGCAGGGTCCAGCACTGCGGCCCGCCATGAACGCGGCCATGGGCAAGAACTTCGGAATCGGGACACTTGCGGCTGATTAGAGGTCTAAGTGCGTTACGTCCAGCTTCCATCGCGAGGTCAGGCCTGACCGACAATCGCTCAGAACGAGCCCTGCCCTGCCGAACGGATCTGGCATCGGGCTTCGGACGCCGCGCCCAATGCCTCTCGAGCGCGGCCCCGACGGGTGAGCGCGCATGGCGTCGGACGCCGCCGCGGGCTGGCCCGGCGGCTCGTGGCTGTCTATCCACGATTCCCGGCACTCCACGAGGCCTTGGCCTTTCCGCTGCGCCGCCAACAGCCTTAATCTGAGTGCGTGAAGCGATCGACAGCCCGTCAGACTTCCCTTACCGCCCCGCTTCCCTTCGAGGAGAGCCTCGGCTTCCTCGTGCGCGACCTGAACCGTGCCATTCAGCGGGCGCTCCAGGAGCGCATCGAGCCGCAAGGCGTGACGTTGGGTGCGTGGTACTTCCTGCGGGTGTTGTGGGAGGAGGACGGTCTAACTCAGCGAGAGCTTGCAAGCCGCGTCGGCATGAGGGAGCCGACGGCCGTGATCGCCCTGCGCGGGATGGAGGCAGAGGGTTGGATCAAGCGCGTGCGTGACAAGGAGGACAAGCGCAAGGTGCACCTCTTCCTCACACCGAAAGGCCACGCCCTGCGTGATCGTCTACTGCCCTCTGCTTATGAGACCAACGAGCAGGCGGCGAAGGGCCTGACACGCGACGAGCGACGCACGTTGATGTCGCTATTGCGCCGGGCGCGGGCCAATTTCGACCCATCGGGGCCTGTGGGCGCCTGACCATTGCAACATCCTGGTAACGTCCGGCCTGGCCTCCATTGCCTCGTGACCATGCTGGCGATCCGGCGAACCGAGGCGATCACGCACAGGAGCCCGCGCCAGTGTGCCGGGTCGGGCCCGTTCACGACGCGGCGTTGCAGCGGCCGGCACAGGCTCCGCGATCATGCTGCGAGCTCCGTCATCAGCTCGGCCGGGTCGGTGAGTGTCTCGAGCATCATGAGCTTCTCGATCGCGCGCTCGATTTTGGCGGGCGGCAGGGTATTGGCGGCGTTCGCGCGGAACTTCTCCGCCAGGTCCTCGTCCGTTGCGCGGTACTCGGCATTATCGACGACGAGCCAGTGTGCGTATTCGACCATCTGCGTGAACTCCTGCCCGCGCGCAACGACCTTGACCAGGCACGGGCGGCGTTCGATGTAGGGCCGGCGCTCGACCACCAGCTCCTGGTAACGCGTCTCTTCGGCTCGGGGATAGGGCTCTATCGAAACCTTCTCCATCAGGGCACGGACGCTGGGATCGTCTGTGTAGCGTCGGCTTTGCCAAGCGGACGATACCGTCACGCGATGCGCGGCGAGCGCGATATTGTAGGCAAGGTTGTTCTGGGTATCCACGTTGTGCCTGATATCCGTGTAGCGGAAGCGCGGCAGCGTTCCCTGCTCCTCGTTCAGGATCAGCACGCTATGGATCTCGTCGGGGCGGAGATCGTGGTCGTGCACGATCCGCGTAAAGGCGCCGATCGGGGCCTGGAACAGCCCAGCGCACGGCCAGCGTTTGTACATGACCCGACGGATGTTCCAGCTTTCCCCGAGCCCGTCAGTGATCTTGTCGGGATCGCATCCCTGCGAGCCCGTCATCGCGGCAAAGCCGTGATCCCCGTCCAGGACGCTCCGATCTCCCTCGTAGCCCATGCCGGCGAGGACTGCCGCGGTCACGCCACCCTGTGCCGTCCAGCCTGCTGGCCCGTACTTGGCCAGGCCGCCGCCTTCGGGCGTGTTCAAGAATTTGTTGTGTGACGGTACCGGGGCGAGGTACCCCGCGAGCCCAAGCGCGTCGGTTGTCCGGTTTTCGTCAAGACCAAGGATCTTTGCGGCCCCTGCTGCTGCGCCGAAGGCGTTGAAGCCCAACCCCCAACTCCGCGCGACCAAGCCACCCTTCTTGATGCGCATCGGGTCGAGCGAGAGCCCGACGCGCGACGCCACCTCGTGTGCAAGCGCCACGGCGGTGATCAAGGTCGTCCCGGGCGCCTTCAGTGACTCGGCAAGTGCGAGCGGTGCCGGCGTGACGAACGGTGCAATGTGGGCCGGGGGCAGCAATGGGCAGTGGTCGGTCGTGTGCATCAACTCGCCATTGGCGAAGGCGCCAAGCGCAGTCGTCGTCCGTTCCGAGGTGCCGAGGACGGTGACCTCAGGGCGGCCGCCCGCCCGGCAGACGAAGTCGATCGCCAGCCTGCCCTTGTCGAGATCGTTCGAGCCGAGCGCGCAGCCAACGACGTCGAGCAGGATGCGCTTCGTCTCATGCACGACGTCTTGCGGCAGCCGGCCGAAGCTGGTTTCCGCCACGAAACGCGCCAATGCATGGGTTATGGGTCCTGCCACCATGTCCTCCTTCGCCGAGCCGACGGCTGGCGTCACCTGTCTCGTCATGCGCAAGCACCGCGTGGACCCGCATCGAGGCGGGCGTGACGACCCCCCGGCAGGCTCGCGCCCGATGCTGCCGGCCCGCTCGAGGGAGGATCGTGTCGCCTGCGGCAAGCAGCCGACGGGCCGGGCGCGGCTGCGACCGCGTCCGGCTCATTTCGTGGCGCGGAAGCAAGATCGTTCGCGGCGCCCTCTACTCCACCGAGATCCGATTGCGCTCGGCGATCTCCTTCCAGGTCAGGTTCTCCTGCAGCACGCGCTGGCGGAACGCGTCGCCAACCAACGGCGCCTCTTCGGGGATCTCGCCGGTCATCTGCCTGAACCGTGCGATGGAATCGGGATCCTGGTAGACGGCGCGCAGCTCTGCGCCGAGTCGCTCGACGATCTGCGCCGGAAGGTTCGGTGGGCCAATCACGCCGAACCAAGCATCGTAGCTTGCATTCGGGAATCCGAGTTCCTCCAGAGTCGGGAGGTTCGGGAACGCAACGCTGCGCCGCGACCCTGCGGGCGCGAGTACCCGCAGGGTGTTCGGGAAGGGAAGCGACGCGCCGGTGTAGAAGTCGATGGTTCCTGCCAGGAGGTCGGTGTAGATGGGTGCGGCGCCCGCATAGGGCACGTGCGTTCCGGCGCCGCCCACGGCACCCACGAAGCGGGCGGTGCCGAGATGGTTAAGGGATCCGACCCCGGTGGTCCCGAATCTGGGCCGTCCGGGATCCGACCGCAGCTGCGCGATCAGGTCCTGGGCCGAGGTGATGGGCGACTGCGGCGCCACCACGATCATCGTTCCGGTGTTCCAGAAGCGCGTGATGTAGGTGAAATCCTCGAGCCGGTACGGCAGATTGCTCCGCAAGGCGGGCAGAACCGCAATATCGGCCGCGGTCACCATGAGCGTGTAGCCGTCCGCAGGCGCCCTCGCCACGTAGCTGAGCGCGATGGCGCCGGCAGCGCCCGGTCGGTTCTCGACGACGACTGCCTGCCCGATGCGACGCTGCAGGTGCTCGGCGGTGATGCGGGCCAGCAGGTCGGTCAGACCGCCTGGATTGAACGCGACGACAATCCTGATCGGCTGTCGCCTTGGAAACTCCTGAGCCGTTGTAGGAAGCGACGTGAAGAGCGCGACGGCGGCCAAGAGATACCTCAGCATGTCTCCTCCCCTTGCAGAGGCCTGCCTTGTGTTCGGCGGGTCGCCGTCGGCGCTGTCCCCGGCGGCTTCAGGCACAAGGCAGTGGGCATCGTCGGGACGTGCGGGTCTTCAAACTGCAGCCCTAGCAAGGCGCTCAAAGGCCTCAACTTCAATGACCCGCGTCAGCGGGGGATAACTGGAAGTTATTGGTACCGTCGCGGTCGGGTGAGCTTCGCGAGGCGCGACGCCACGATGCCTGCCGCGACGGCTGGACGGGCTCGCGCAGCTGAGTGCGGGCCCGGGAGCCAATGCAGCCCTCCTCCGCCAGAGCAAGCGCAGCGCCACGATCGAACCGAGTGAACGAAAGCCGACCGCGACCACCGCGGTAGAAGCAATACGGCTTGCAGGCGCTGCAACTGCCCGCAGGCAGCCCGGGGCGGGTCACATCAGTGAGACGCCCTGTGCGGCCGCACCCTGCCCGACGCGCACGATCCTGCCTTTCGGGCGCCATGCGAGCGGCACAAGCTCCGCCATCCATCGCCTGCGGACGCAGCCGTCCAAGCAGCGGCCGGAGTTCCGGCGTCAGCCTTCGAGCCGTACATTGGCGACGCGCGCCACCTCGCGCCACTTGGCGATCTCGCCGCGGATGAACTGCGCGAACTGCTCGGGCGTGCCGGGATCGGCGATGGTACCCGATTCCGCCATGCGGGCGACGACCGTCGGGTCGCGCAGGATGGCGACCACATCGGCGTTGATTCTCCGCGTGATCTCGGGCGGCGTGCCGGCGGGCGCGACCAGGCCCGACCAACCCACTGCCGCGTAATCCGGCACCACCGTTTCGGCGACCGTCGGCACATCGGGGAGCTGCGCCAGGCGACCGGGCGTGGTGACCGCGAGTGCGCGGACACGGCCGGCCTGGATGTGCGGCAGTGCGCTCGTCGTGCTGTCGAACATCAGCTTGATGTTGCCGGCGATGAGGTCGGTCATGGCCGGCCCGCTGCCACGATAGGGGATGTGGACCATGGTCAGGCCGGCGCGGTGCGCGAAGAGCTCCGCCGCCATGTGCTGCGCCGTCGCCGGCCCGGCGGAGGCGAATTCCTGCCCCGGATTGGCGCGGACATGTGCGACCAGCTCCTGCACCGTGGCGGTGGGAAAGCCGGGATGGACCGCGACCACCAGCGGCACGAGGACCAGGTTGGTGATCGCCATGAAATCGCGTTCCGCGTCATAGCGGATGCCCGGCAGCACCGAGGGGTTCACGCCCAGCGTCCCCGAGGTGCCGATGCCGAGGGTATGGCCATCGGCGGGCGAGCGGGCGATGGCCTCCATGCCGATGGCGCCGGCGCCGCCGGCCCGGTTCTCCACCACGACCCGCTGCGGCCAGCGCTTGGACAGCTCGTCCGCGACGATGCGCGCGAACAGATCGGCCGCCTGCCCTGGTGGAAACGGGACGATGACCCGCACCGGGCGATTGGGGAAATCGCCTTGCGCGCGCAGCGAGGCGGCCGGAGCGGCCGCCAACCCGGCCAAGGCGGCAATTGTGGCACGACGGCCAAGGACGTGCTTCATGGCGTCCATTCCGATTGTCGCTCCCGCTCGGATGTTCGCGCGTCCTGCCCGTGCCCTCTCTCGAGCGCCGACGCAGAACCGGCCATGACACCGCTGCCCTGCGCGCCGGCCCCGATCCGCGGCGCAGACGCGCGCCATGCGCTCGGCGCGCTGGCGACCCTCGGTGTCATCGCGCGCCAATCCGATCCATGACGGCCCGCGCAACCTCGGCCGTGCCATGCTTGCCGCCGATATCCGGCGTGCGCAGGCCGTTGCGAAAGGCGGCATCGACCGCGCTTTCGAGCTCGGCCGCGGCCTCCGACCAGGCCTGCCCGGCGCCACGCTCGCCGAGCCACTCCAGCATGAGCGCAGCCGAGAGCAGCATCGCGGTCGGATTCGCCACGCCCTTTCCGGCGATGTCCGGCGCGGTGCCGTGCGAAGGCTGGAACACCGCATGATCGTCGCCGATGTCCGCCGAGGGCGCGAAGCCCATCCCGCCCACGAGCCCGGCACCGAGATCGGACAGGATGTCGCCGAACATGTTCTCGGTCGGCAGCACGTCGAAATCCCAGGGGCGTCGGATCAGGTCCAGCGCCATCGCGTCGATGTAGTGGTGCGCGGCAGCCACGTCGGGGTGCCGCGTCGCCACCTCGTCGAAGACGCGGCGCATGAACGCGAAGCCGGTGAACACATTGGCCTTGTCCACCAGGGTCACCGCGCCGGGCCGGCCGCGTCGGGCGGCGCGCCGGCGCGCCAGGCCGAAGGCGAACTCGGACAGGCGTTCGGTGGTGGCCCGCGTGATCACCATGGTGTCGCGCGCCTCGCGGTCCTCGATCACCTCGCCGCGTCCACGTGCAGCGAAGAGCCCCTCGGTGCTCTCGCGCAGGATCACGAGGTCGATCTGCGCCGCACGCGGATCCGCGAGGGCCAGCGGCACGCCAGGCAGGGCGCGGATCGGGCGTAGGCCGGCATAGAGGCCAAGCCGGAACCGCAGATCGAGCTGGGGTGCGATCTCGGTGCCGTCGGGATAGCGGGTGCCCGGCCAGCCCATGGCGCCGAGCAGGATCGCGTCTGCCTTCTCTGCACGGGCGAAGGTGGCCTCGTCCATCGCCGTGCCGGTGTCACGGTAGGCGAAGGCGCCGGCGCGCAAGGTCTCGAAGGAGGGGCCGAGGCCATGGCGGCGCGCCAATGGCTCCAGGACCGCGATGCACGCATCGGTCACTTCGGTGCCGATGCCGTCGCCCGGCATCAGGGCAATGTGTAGTGCGTTGTGACTTACAGCCATGCGACTCCGCTCCGCTCGATGTCGGCAATCAGTTCCTCGCCGCTGCGGCGGCGGTGCAGGCGATGCATCTCGCGCGTGCTCTCGCCGCTCACAGGAAGCCCACCGACAGCCACGGCACCGCCGCCACCAGCGCCAGCCCGACCATCAGCGCCAGCGTGTAGCCGACAATGGGACGCAGGCCGCGGGACGGATCGACGCGCGCGATGGCGCAGGCCGTGTAGTAGCCGATACCGAAGGGGGGCAGGAAAAGTCCGATGCCCATGGCAAGCACCACCACCATCGCGTAGTGCACCTCGTGCACGCCCAAGGAGCGGGCGATCGGGAAGAACAGCGGCGCGAACAGCACCACCGCGGGGATACCTTCCAGCACGCTTCCCAACACGACGAACAGCACAAGCGATACCGCCATGAAGGTCGCGCCACCGCCGGGCAGCGCCGCCATCGCGCGCGCCAGGGCGCTGGAGAAGCCGGATTGCGTCAGGCTCCACGACACCGCCGTCGCGGCCCCGATAATCAGGAGGATGGCCCCGGACAGCGACGCCGTGTAGATCAGCATGGAGGGCAGCCTGCGCCAGTCGAACTTGCGGTAGAGCAGCAGCCCGGCGATCGCGGCGTAGGCGATGCCGATGGTCGAGACCTCGGTCGCGGTGGCCACGCCCTCGACCACGGCACTCCGGATCACCACCGGCAGGGCGATGGCGGGCAGCGCGATGACCAGCAGCCGCAGCGCCTCGCCCCAGCTGGCGCGCTCGACCTGGCCCAGATCCTGCCCCCGGGAGCGCCAGAACACGACCAGACACAGCATCGCGCCCAGCACGACGGCCGGGAGCAGCCCGCCGGTGAACAGCGCGGCTATGGATACGCCGGTGACCGAGCCGATGGTCAGCAGCACGATCGACGGCGGCACCGTCTCCGTCTGCGCGCCCGTGGCGGAGAGCAGCGCCACCAGGTCGCCGTCCTTGGCGCCGCGCCGGATCATCTCCGGGAACAGCACGGGCGCCACCGCCGCCATGTCGGCGGATTTCGACCCGGACACGCCCGAGACGAGGTACATCGCGCCGATCAGCACGTAGTGCAGGCCGCCCCGCAGGTGCCCGACCAGGCTGGCCAGGAAGTCCACCATCGCCTTGGCCATGCCGGTCATCTCGATGACCTGCCCCAGGAACACGAACAAAGGAATCGCCAACAGGATGATGTGGCTCATCCCCTCGTCCATCCGCCCGATGACGACGGACACCGGAACCTGCGTGGTGAGCAGCAGGTAGCCGACGGTGGACAGTGCGAAGGCAAAGGCGATCGGCACGCCCAGGAAGATGCACGTCGCGATCCCGCCCACGAAGAAGATGAGCAGGTTGAGGTTGCCGAGCGGCCTGATCATCGGCTGCAGGGCGTAAGCCACCGCAAGCAGCGCAAGCGTCACCGCGACCGCGGCCGCCGTACGCCGCGCGTCCGGCATGCGCGCCAGGCGAAGCGCGCCGCACACCGCCATCAGTCCCAGGCCGCAGGGCAGGGCCGCGGCGCGCCAAGCGCCGGAGATGGCGAGCGCCGGCGTGGTGATGAAGGCCTCGTCATGGGCGTAGTCGATCGCCGGAAGCATGGCCAGCAGCAGGAAGGCGAGCGCCGCGCACAGGGCGAACGCCTCCAGGAAGGCGCGCAGCCGCGGCCCGGCACGCGCCACGAGCGCCGTCATGCGCATGTGGTCGCCGCTGCGGAACGCCAGGACCGCGCCGAGCATGGCCAGCCAAAGGAACAGCAGGGATGCCAGCTCGTCCGACCACACCAGCGGAGAATGAAAGGCGTAGCGCGCCGTGACGCCGGCAAAGAGGACGGCGATCTCGAGAGCGAGCAGGGCTCCCGCCGCAACCCCGACGAGGACGCCGAGGATGCGGTCCGTCGCCATGGCGGCGCGCTCAGGCGCGCCGGGCCATGGACGGCGAGGCGTATCGGCGTGCATCTTCGCCACGCTGCTCACGCCAGGGGGCCCACGCTCGATTCGAGGATCGCCCAGGCCTCCGGGCCGAAGCTCCGCTTGCATTCGGCGTAGAAGCCGGCCCTGCCCAGCGCGGTACGGAAGGCGTCGCGATCCGGCTCGTTGAAGGCGATCCCCGCGGCCCGCAGCGCCTGCGCCGAGCCTTCCATCCGCTCCTGCAGGTCCTGGCGCTGGCTGACCGCGGCGGCATCGAGGTGCTTGGCGACGACCCCCTGCAACGCGCTCGGCAGCGACCGCCAGACCCGCCCATTCACCAGGGTGAAGTAGCCGTCCCAGATGTGGTTGGTCGTGGAGCAGTATCGCTGCACCTCGTACAGCCGGGCGGCCTGGATCTGGAAGAGGTCATTCTCCTGCCCATCGACGACCTTGGTCTGCAATGCCGTGTACAGCTCGTCGAAATTGATCGGTGCCGGCGCAGCCCCCAGGGCACGGAAGCAGGACACGAAAAGGGGCGCCACGGGCACGCGCAGCTTCATGTCCCTGAGATCCGCCGGCGCCGCGACCGGGCGCGTGCTGGTGGTGATCTGGCGGAAACCGAGATTCCAGTGCTTGTCGAGCGCGTGCAGGCCGGACCTGCCGATCGCCGCGCGTATGTGGTCGCCCAGCCTGCCGTCCATCGCGGTCCACACGCGGTCGAGGTCCTGGAAGGCGAAGGCGACGTTGTAGATCGTCGAGAGCGGCACCAGCGTCGACAGCACGGATCCGGAGAATGTCGCGATCTCGATGGCGCCGCCGCGCAGCTGGGACAGCACGGAGGTGGAGCTGCCGAGCTGATAGCCGGGGAAGACCTGGATCTGCACGCGCCCGCCGGTCTCTTCCAGGATCGCCGCGGCGGCCTGCATGGCGCGAGCGTTCAAGGGCTGGTCCGGAATGATGGTGGTCGCCATCTTGAACGTGAACTCCGCCGCCTGGGCGTGCCGCGCCAGGATGGCCGGCGCGGCCAGCACGGCGGAGCGGCCGAGGACACGCAGCAGCCTGCGGCGTTCGAACCCGGTGGTCGGCATGATCGTTTCCCCCTGATCGTTGGTTGCATCATTGATCGTGACGGGCCAGACGCCGCCCCGTGCGTCACCCCGCGCCCGATTGCGGCCTGCGAATGTGCGCGAAGCGCGGGTTCGCCTTGAACACGTCGGCGCGCGCGCCGCCGGCGCGGAGCCCCTCGGCGATTCGGCGCTCGATGCGTTGCAGCTCCTCTGCGTCCGCGATCACCTGCTCGGCGAGCTCGGCCGGCAAGACGATCGTGCCGTCGCCGTCCGCCAGGATCAGATCGCCGGGCCGCGCGGCCACCGTGCTTCCTGCAAGGCCGGGCAGCTGCACCGGGGCATCGCGCCGGATCAGGCGCCAGCGCCGAGCGCCGTTGACGGGCGTCACGGCAGCGCAGATCACAGGGAAGCCCAGGCCGCGTATCTCGTCGGCGTCGCGGATCGCGCCGTCGGTGACGACGCCGCGGCAGCCGCCGCGCTGGAGGCTGTAGGCGACGAAGCCGCCGATGCAGGCGCCAGCCATGAAACCGCCCGCGCCGATCACCAGGACCGTGCCGGCGCCTGCCACCTGCTCCAGCGCGTCGCCGGGAAGAGCGGGGGCGGCGTGACCGGTGGACAGGAACGCCTCTCCCGAGACGCAGGCCGCACGCCCGGCCATCCGCGCACCCGGGATCAGGGCGAGAAGCGACGGGCTGAGCGCGTGGACCGGCATGCCGGCCTCGTCCAGGACATCGCTGACCAGGCCGGTCTCCAGCGCCGCCAAGCGGTCGGCCAGGGGATCCGCGGCCGCCGTCACGCCCGCTGCTCCACCCGCAGCCCCAGCCCTTCGGCGCAGGCGAGCAACCCATCCACCACCGAGGCGCCAAGCTGGACGCCCTCCGCGCGTTGCTTGGCTTCCCTGCGGAATTCGATTTCGCCCGGCATCAGGATCTCGGTCGTTCCCGGCACCGGCTCGGATGCCTTCATCTCGCGGATGTAGCTGTCCATGCGGGCCTTGAAGGAGGCCGGGTCGAGGAAGGCGGCGATGTTCAGGGCGATCACGAAGTGGCCGTTGTGCTGGCTTTCGTGCAGATCGTCGTACAGGTTGGTCAGCGCGCGGCCGAAGGCGCCGCCGGTCAGGATGCCGGTCAGGATCTCGCACATCAGGATGAGACCCCAGCCCTTGTGGCCGCCGATCGGCAGGATCCAGCCGCCTTTCGTGACCCATTCGGGGTCGGTGGTCGGCCGCCCCTCCGCATCGACCAGCCAGCCCTCCGGCAGCGGCATCTTCTTCTCGGCGTAGTACAGGATCTTGCCGCGCGAGCTCATGCCCAGCGCCGCGTCGAGCACGATCGGCAGCTCCTGCCCCGCGGGTACGCCGAAGGTCAGCGGCAGCGGTCCGGTCATCGGCGTCTTGCCGCCCCACACCGGCATGATCGGCGAGCCGTTGGTGGTGGCGATGCCGATCATGTCCGCTCGCACCGCCTGCATCGCGTAGGGCGCGCCTTCGCCGTTGTGGTTGCTGTTGCGCACGCCCACCGCGGCGACGCCGGTATCGCGTGCCTTGGCGATCGCCAGCTCCATGGCGCGCGAGGTCAGCACGGCACCCAGCCCGTTGCCGCCATCGATCAGCGCGGTGCCGGGCGTGTCGCGGACGAAGTCGAAGCGAGACACCGGCGCGAAGCCGCCTTGCTGCAGCCGTTTGATGTAGACGGGCAGGCGCAGGATGCCGTGCGAGTTCATGCCGCGCGCGTCGGCGCCGACCAGCCCGCCCGCGACGATCGCGGCATCCGCGGCCGGCACGCCCACCCGTTGCAGCATCGCCGCGGCCAGGGCTTCCAGCTCGCTGCACGACAGCACGTAGCCATCGGCGTGCTTCGAGATGGAAAGCGGCAGCGTCTGCGTTTTCTCCGTTATCAACCTGCTTTCCTCCCGCGGATGCCGCAGCTCCGGCCAGGTCTGCTCAGCACGTCATGACCAATCCCAGTGCACCATCGGCGCGCCCGCGATCGGGCTGGCGATGGTGGGGAGCCGATCGCCGAGCAGCACGCCCAGATAGACGGTGCATAGGTCCGGCCCGCCGAAGGCCAGGCTCGAGATGTTGCGCAGGGAACGGCTGTGGGCGCGGTCGATATGCGCCTTCTCCATCCGTCCCGCGCGATAGGCTTGCTCGACCGCCGCGCCGTAGCCGGCATCGAGATCGTCCAGCATCACCTGGCGCCTGCCGTCATGGGTGAAGCGGACCAGACGGTTGGCGACGATGCAGGCCGTCCACACCGCGCCATCGGCGTCCAGGGCAATGCCATCCGGGAACTCGCCCGGTCCGAACTCCGCGAAGACCGTGCGCTCGCTCAGCGTGCCGTCCGGCGCGAGCGCATAGCGCGTCAGCCTCTTGGCATAGGTCTCGACGACGTACAGGCTGCGCCGCCGCTCGTCGATGCGGATCTCGTTCGCGAAGCCCAGCCCATCCGCGACCACCCGCGCATGACCGTTGTCCAGCAACACGATCAGGCCATCGGCGACGTCGGGCCGGAATGCCTGCGTGCGCGGGAAGCGGCGTGTCGACACCGTGATCCACAGCCGCCCCTGATTGTCGAGCAGGACGAAGTTCGTGGCCGTCAGGGCGATGCCGTCCAATTCCTGCAGCACGGGCGATAGCTGCCCATCGCGCCTCAGGCGGTACACGCCGCCCGCATCCATCGAGAGGTGCGCGACGATGAAGCTGCCGTCACGGTCGAGCGCGAACCCGTTGGGATGCAGCGGCCCGGGCAGGTCGAGCGATGCGCCGGCATAGATGCGCGCCTGGCCCGACGGCAGCAGGTGGCAGATGCCGCCGCGCGCATCCGAAGCGAACAGGTCGCCGCCACGCGTCGTCAGGACGCATTCCGGGCGACACAGCCGGCTTCCCGTGAAGCGGACGGCTTCGAGCGGAATTGGGGCATGAGTACTGCCGTATGACATACGCTAACATGGGAGCATGAACGGAGGGGCTTCGCAAGAGGGTTGGCAGTGCGGACCTAGTGTCCCGATTCCGAAGAGGCTGGGGGGCGGAGTGAACTCCGCCCCCCAGACCCCCCACCTCCTTTTTTTGACTCATGGGAAACGTGGCGAGCGCCGTTCTGAGCCCGACAACGCTGCGGCGCTTGAGAGTGCGGGAGGAGCCAGCGCCAATAAGCCAAAAAAAGGAGGTGGGGGTGTGGGGGGTCGCGGCACTGCCGCGACGTGATCTCCGCCCCCACTCTTCGTTCGCTGCCAAGGGCAGCGAACTTCGCGGGCAGGACTAGGTGCTCTCGCGCTGAACCAGCTCGAAGCCGAGATCGACGCAGCGCGACGGGAGTTCCTGCCCGGCCAAACGGGCGAGGATCATCTGCCCGGCATGGCGGCCAATCTGATAGCGGGGAACGCGTATCGTGGTGATCGCCGGAGCCGTCTCGGACGCGATCTCCTGGTCGTTGAACCCGGCAACCGCAAGCGCGTCCGGCACGGCGATGCCGCGGCGGCGGCATTCGGCCACCATGCCGGCTGCCCACAGGTCCGACCCGCAGAACACGGCGTCCGGCGGACGCTTGTTGGCCAAAAAGACGTCCAGCGCCAGACGCCCCTCGCGCAAGGCGAAGGGCGCATAAAGGACCAGGCTGGGATCGAAGCGGAGACCTGCCTCTGCCAGCGCGGCCTTGTAGCCGGCCAGGCGCCCGGCCGCCCTGTCGTTCTGTGCCGGAGCCGCGCTCATGAAGCCAATGCGTCGGCGGCCGCGCCGGATGAGGTGAGATGTCATGCAGCGCGCGGCCGCAAAGTTCGAGTAGCCGACGGCAGAGTCGATCATGTCCTCCGGAAGGGTGCCGATCTCGACCACCGGAACGCAGGCCTGCCGCAGGATGCGCCGCGTCGTCTCGGTATGATTGGCGCCTTGGATGACCACGCCGGCCGGACGGTGCCCCAGCAGCATGCGGACGATGGCTTCCTCGCGGTCCGGCGAGCCGCCACTGTTGCCGAGCAGCACGCAATACCCCGCGCCCTCGAGCACGTCGCTCAATCCCTGGACCGCTTCGGCGAACACGCCATGCGTGATGTAGGGGACGATGACGGATACGATGCGGGTTGCCGTCGCGGCCAGCCCGCCCGCGATGAGGTTGGGGACGTAGCCCAGGCGGGCGATGGCCTCCGCGACCGCGACGCGAGTGTCGTCCGATACCAGCTGCGGGTGCCGCAGGGCGCGCGACACGGTGATCAGGGACACGCCGGCCGCCGCCGCAACGTCGCTCATGCTGGCCTGCTTGGCGCCGGCGCGCCGCCGGCGAAGCGGCGCGACCGCCGTCCGATCGGGCTGAGGATTGTCCGGCTGCGTACTGCCTGGCGAGGGTTTCATCGCGTCATGCGTTCTGGCGTCCGGTGACTATCGCGGCCGAGGCGGGAACTCCAGCCCCGGGCTGCGGCACGTCACGAACTTGGTGCTTCGTTCGGAGCGACGTCAATCGCAGTCTGCCGCCGCCGGCCGACCTCGTGTTTTCGATCCGCGCTCCGTGGCCGCGCCGCAGCACGGATATCGCGAAAGAGCCACCGGCGAAACCGCTCTAGTGGCCTGCTGATCCGCCCCCACACTGCCAAGGGCAGCGAACCTCGCGGGCAGGACACTAGCTCCGCCCTTACCCTTGCCGGGCGATCACGACGCGAAGCTCGCGCATTCCCAGCAATGGCGCTCGACATGGCTGGCGGAGATGACGCCGTAGCCGGCCAATGGCACCGAGGGCGGGATAGTGCTCGGCGCCCCGAGATCGGCCTGCTTGCCGAACTCGGTGTCCCAGCTGTTGCGGAACACGAAATACCCGCCCAGCGGCTCCGCGGCGGAGGCCTGGAAGCCCACCACGCACACGGCATGGCCGGCATTCGACACCGCGGCCTCGATCGCCAGGTCGGGATCGGGGATCTGGCCGGTGAACCACACGCTGTCGCGGTCCCAGTCCACCGGCCCGGTGGTCAGGTCGCGGTCGCGGAAGGCGGGCAGCGCGATGGCGACCGCGCGGCCATGCGCGAGCTCGGCATGGATGCGCCGCGCGAGGTCGGGCATGCGCGGCACTGAGGGCGGGCGGTCGAGATAGAACACCGCCTGCCATTTGTTGCCCTCGGCCTCGCCGAACACCGCGGGCGGGGGCGTCCGCAGCGCGGCGTGGATCTCGCTGTCCCAGCTCGCATTGCGGCAGATGCCTTTCTTCGCGAGCGCGATCGCCGCCTCCGACAGCTTGGATTTGGCGGTCCCGGGCGGCACGCCGGCGCCGTCGCCCCCGGCCTCGCCGCGCAGCGCGCGGAGCTGCTCGTCGAGGAAGCGGGTGGAGAGCCACTCGAAATTCCCGGTGTGCCGCGCACGGGCCAGCTCGAGACAGGCGGCGACCGCCTGCGCCACGCAATCCGGCGCGCCCGCCTGCTTGCGGACGATCCATCGCCGCGCGGGCAGCCCGTCCAGCAGGTCGATCGAGCCGAGGGCGCCGGCGCTGGGCGGGTTGGGCGGCAGCCGGTCGGGCCACCGCACGCCCTCGCGCAGCAGCGCGCCGAAGGCGACCCGCCGGTCGGTGGCGCCGGCATCGGCGCTCGCCTCGGCATAATGCGGCGACAGACGCGGCACGAGCAGCTGCATCAGCAGCTGCCGCCGCACGCCCTGCGCCTCGAGGCTCGGCGCGGCGCGCAGATAGCCATGCAGCGCCTCCGGCAGCCGCAGATCGGCACGGCGGAGCAGCGCCTGCTCCGCCGGGCGCAGGAAGCTGCCGAGCGGCTGGTCGGCGAGCGGCGTCTCCAGGCTCACGGCTGGCCCCCCGTGGGCGCGTCCCGCAGCTGCCGCAGCACGGCCGCCGCCACCTCCTCGGCGAAGGGCTGCCATTCGTCGAGCTTCGCCGGCCGCGGCGCGACCTTGATCCCGGCCCATTCCGCCCGGGCGCCCGCCAGCACCGGCGCCGTCGCGTCGAGGCCGAGCACGAGCGGCGCCAGCTCCGCGGCGAGCGCGATCCCCGCCCGGGTGTCGGAGCGGTAGTGCAGCCCCGCGACCTCGCGGTTCTCCGCGATGCGGAAGGCGAGCGGCCGCATGGTGTCCTCCATCGCCTTGCGCGTCGCCTCGTCCGGCATCGCCGCGGCGACCAGCTCGACGACGAGGAAGGATTGCAGCGAATGCCCGCTCGGATAGGAGGGATGCGGTGGGGTGGGGATCGGCGGCAGCAGGCGCGGGAAGACCTGCGATGGCCGCGCGCGCTTGAACTGGTGCTTCCAGTACATGCCGGCGAGGGTGCCGACGGCGATCGCCGCATGGATCAGCGTCTGGGTGTGCGGCCGGCGCCCGCCGGCGCTGAGCAGGTCGGTCCAGAAGGCGACGAAGCTGTCCGCCTGGGCGACGATCTCCGGCATGCGGGCGGCGCGCTGCGCGCGCAGGTCCATGAGGTCGCGGATCTCGTCGCGCAGGTTGGTCTCGCTGTCGTCGAGCGCGGGCGGCGCCAGCTTGCGCCACGCCCCGGCGCCGAATTCGGCGAGGATGAGCTGGGCGCGCAGCACCGGCGACCACCAGCCATCGGGGAAGCCGCCCGCGGTCAGCCCGCCCTCGCGGTTGACCAGGCAGGGCTGCTGGCCATCGAGCGGGTCGAGCGGGCTGCCGAGCGGCGCGGTGGCGCCGCCCAGCCACAAGCTCGGCGTGCCGCCGCGGTCGCCGCCGTTGTCGCCGCCATTGTCGCCGCCGTTCCCGAACAGCATCATGAGATCGAACTCCCTGTTTTCGTGCTCGCTCTCGTCATGCGGGGATGCCGGCGAGGCGCAGATACTCGGCATGGCGCGCGCGTATGGCCTCGTCGCGGAAATTGCGGCCTGGCTTGAAGCTCATGTTGATCCTGAGATCGGGCTGCAGCGTCATCAGCCGCGCGACCAGCGGCTCGTACTCCGCGCGCCGGCCGAGCCCGGCGAGGGCGGCGACGGTGAAACGCAGATTCGAGGTGTAGTTCGGGTTGCGCGAGGCGGAGCGCAGGCCCCAATGCGCCGTGGCCTCGAGATCGCCCGCCGCATAATGGCCGATGCTCAGGAAGTGCTCGTAGCGGAACAGGAAGGGGTCCTGCGGCGAGAGGGCGAGCGCGCGCTGGGCGCGGCCGATGGCGTCGGCGGCGCGGCCGACATAGGCGAGGGTCGGGCTGGTCCAGCTCAGCGTCTCCGCATCGTTGGGCGCCGAGGCCACCGCGCGGTCGAGCAGGGTCAGCGCCTCCTCGTAGCGCAGCGCGGTGATCGTCAGGTTGTGGCCGTAGAGGGCGAGCGCGCGCGCATGGCCGGGGTCGAGCCTGAGCGCGGTGCGCGCCGCCGCCTCCAGCGCCTCGGTGTCCGCCGCGCGGTCCGGCGACCAGCCCTGGAAGATGCGCAGGCTGTACCAGTCGATCAGCGTCGCATGGATGGGCGCGTAGTCGGGATCGAGCGCGCGGGCGCGGACCAGCAGCGTGCCCGCCTCCTCGAAGGCCTCGGCGGTGAGCTGGAACATGCGGTCGCGCGCCTGCAGCAGCAGGTGGTAGGCGCCGAGATCCTCGGGCTCCTGGCGGCGGCTGGCGCGCAGCTCCGCCTCGGTGAGGCGCGGGATGAGCGCGTTGGCGATGCCGGCGGCGATATCGGCCTGCGCCTCGAACAGGGCATCCTGCGCCACCTCGACCGTCTTGCCCCAGAGCAGGGCGCCCTGGGTCGCCTCGGCGAGCTCGATCGCGATGCGCAGCCGCTGCCCGATCACCCGCAGCGTTCCCGTGACGACGTAGTCGGCGCCGAGCGTCTCGCCGACCTGCGCGAGATCCAGCGTGTCGGCGCCGGTGAAGCGGCGGGTGGAGTTGGTGGAGATCACCGCCGGCTCGCGCAGCCCGGCGAGCACATAGACGATGTCCTCGACGATGCCCTCGGCGAGCCAGGCCGGCGGCGGCTCGGGCCCGATCGAGCGCAGCGGCAGCACCGCGATCACCGGCGTGTCGTCCGGCGCGAGCCGGCCGATGCGGCCGCGGCGGATGCCGGCGAGCGCCTGCGGCCGTGCGATGGCGGGGGCGGGCGGGCTCGCGGCGGGCGGCGGCGGGGCCGCGGCGGCACCCGGCAGCGGGCCGATCTCGCCCTTCTTGATCGCCGCGACGAGCTGCTGGGTGGCGGCGGAGGGCTCCATGTCGAGCTCGGCGCCCATCACCTCGTAGAGCGCGGCGTAGCACCGCAGCGCGGCGCCGATCTCGCCGTCCTCGGCGGCGATGCGCATCACCGTGCGGCAGGCATCCTCGTGCAGCGGGTCGAGCCGCAGCGCGGCCTCGGCGAGCAGGCGCCGGTTGCGCCGCGGCACCGCCGGATCGGCATAGGCGCGCGCCAGCGCGCGCAGCAGCCGCTCATGGGTGGTGCGCCGCGCGGTCGCCAGCCATTCGCCGAACAGCGGGCTGATATCCTCGTAGGAGGCGAGGATCTGCTCGGCGCGGACCGCGCGCGACACCAGCACCTCCGGCACCTCGCCGGCGGCGATCGCGGCCAGCGCCTGCTCGAGATCGAGCCGCGCCTGGCCGGGGGCGAGCGCGATCCGGTCGCGATCGATGAGGAGGGCGCGGCAGCCGCGCGGCTCCAGCGCCTCGCGCAGCTCGAACAGGACCTGGCGCAGCGAGCTGCGCGCCTGCCGCTCGCTGGCGTCGCTCCAGAACAGGCCGGCCAGGCGCTCGCGCGAGGCGGGCGCCGGCGCCTCCATGGCGAGATAGGCGAGGACGCAGCGCGCCTTGCGCCCGGTCAGCACGAGCGGCGTGCCACCGAGCGCCAGGGTGAGCTCCCCCATCAGGCCGATCTCGAGAATGCCGCCCTCGGGGTGCAGGCCCGCCGCGCTATCGGGTGCGGCGCCGTGCCTGTGGCTCGCCAGGGTCATCGCTGATCCAATCCCCGTGCTCCGCGCCCGCAACATCGGCAGGCAAAGGGCCCGGTTGTCGCCGATCCATGCAGCGACGCAAGATTCCGCCAAGGCCTTCGCAAAAGCAACATTGGTGAACCCCGGTGGCGGCCGCCCGAGGGGCGGCATTGACGTTCGCCAAACGCCCGGCTGACGCCTGGCCCCCAGGCTGTGCGGGGTCGAACACTGGAGCCTGTATTCCCTTGCCGACGGCCGATCTGCCTGTCGCGCCACCCGCCCTATCCGGCGTGGCGACCGATTTCCTGGAGTCCTCCGGCACCGACTTGCTGCGCCGCTGGGACCTGCATCAGAGCTTCTGGGACATGCGCCTCGCCGCGGGGCTGGATTTCGGCGGCCGCGTGGTCAGCGGGCGCATCGGCGCCGAGATCCGCGCGCTCACCCGCGCGCATGAGGAGGTCGCGGGGGTCAATTTCGCCTCGCAGGACCATCTCTCGCTGATCGGCCATCCGCTGGTGCGCGATGCCGCTGCCGATGCGCTCGCGCGCTTCGGGCCGCATGCCGGCAGCCCGGCGACGCTGCAGGGCGGCAGCCGGCCCGCGCTGCTGCTCGAGGAGCGGCTCGCGGACCTGCTCGGCTGCCGCGAGGCGACGCTGTTCCCGACCGGCTGGGCCGCCGGCTACGGCGCCATCCGCGTCCTGGTGCGGCCGGAGGACCATGTGCTGCTCGACAGCCTGGCGCATCCCGCGCTCCAGGAGGCGGCGGCCGCGGCGACGCGCCGGCTGCACCGCATTCCCCATGGCGCGCATGAGGCGCTGCTGCAGCGGCTCGGCCGCATCCGGGCGGAGGATGCGCGCGCCGGCATCCTGGTGGTGGCGGAGAGCATCTCCCCGGTGGATGCCGCGGTGCCCGACCTGCGCGCCATCCGCGACGGCGCCCGGGCGCATGGCGCGACCCTGCTGGTCAGCCTCGGGCATGATTTCGGGGCGCAGGGGCATGGCGGGCTCGGCTTCCTCGGCCAGGCCGGGCTGGTCGGCGAGATCGACGTGGTGGTCGGCTCGCTCGCCCATGTCTTCGCGACCGATGGCGGCTTCGTCGCCAGCGGCGCCCAGGGGCTGAAGCAGGCGCTGCGCCATTTCGCCTCGCCGCTCTCGGCCTCCTGCGCGATCTCGCCGCTGCAGGCGGCGGTCGCGCTGGCGGCGCTCGGCATCCTGCGCTCGAAGGAGGGGGCCGAGCGGCGCCGCCGGCTGGCCGCCAATGTCCGCCGCCTGCGCGAGGGGCTCGCGGCGCGCGCCTTCGAGGTGCTGGGAACGCCGAGCGCCGTGGTGCCCGTCCTGCTCGGCCCGCTCGCGCGGGCGCGGCTGATGACGCGCGGCCTGCTCGGCGACGGCATGCTGGTCAACCTCGTCGAGCATCCCGCGGTGGCGCGCGGCGCCTCGCGCTGGCTGCTGCAAACGATGGCGGACCACACGCCCGAGCAGATCGACCGCCTGGTCGCCGCCGCCGCCGACGCGCGCGAGCGGCTCGGCGAGGCGCCGGGCTAGGAAGAAAGAGTGGGGGCGGAGAGAACTCCGCCCCCACACCCCCACCTCCTTTTTTTGACTCTTGGCGCTCGCGGCTCCCGCACTCTCAGACGCCGCAGCGTTGTCGGGCCGAGAACGGAGCTCGCCACGCTTCCCCGTATCCAAAAAAAGGAGGTGGGGGGTCTGGGGGGCGGAGTTCACTCCGCCCCCCAGCGGCGCGTCAGCCCACGAGCACCGGGCGCAGCTCGGCGTCGATCTCCCGCCGCAGCGTCTCGGGCGCTTTCAGCAGGATGGCGCGCGGCGTGCGCTCGACCAGGCCGCGGCGCACGAGCTTGGCGAATTCCGCCGACACCACCTCGCGGCTCGCGCCGATGCGCGAGGCCAGCAGGTGCTGCGGCGGTGGCGGGCTGATCAGCCGCTCGCCGCTCGCCTCGCCCGGCCGCTCGCGGGAGAGGCGCAGGAGCTCGGCGCAGAGCCGCAGATGAACCGGCAGGGTGGCGCGCTCGAGCAGCCGCTCGTTCTGGCCGCGCAGCCGCGCCACCAGGGTCCGCAGCAGGCGGCGGCAGACCGGCGGGCAGGCGCACACCACCTCCATGAAGAGCGCCGCCGGCACCCGGCACACCCGGGTCAGCACCACGGCGGTGACATTGGCCGAGCGCGGCGCGCCGTCGATCGCCGCCATCTCGCCGAACAGGCTGCCGGCGCCGAGCTCGCTCAGCACGATGTCGCGCCCGCCGGCGCTGCGCAGCAGCACGCGCACCGCGCCGGTGGCGACGAAGAAGACGTCGGTCGAGCGTTCCTCGAAATCGAGGATCGCCTCGCCCGGCGCATAGACCCGCCAGCTCCCCGCCTCGGAGAGCCGTGCCGCCGCCGCCGCCGCGCCCTCGAAGAAGGGGAAGGCGGCGAGCTCCGGCCGGCGCTCCCGCGCCTCGGCCGGCTCCGGCGATGGCGGCGGACCGTCCCGCTCAGGGCGCATGGAAGGCGGCCGGCGGCGGCGCCGACCCTCCTGCCTGTCGGGATGGTTGTGCAATCCCACGCGTCACCGGCCCCCGGCTCCCGCATCGCTGAGCGCCGACCCGTTCCGGACGGAACCCTTCTTCCCCTGAGGAGCGGCCCCGCCGCCGCGTCAAGAATGCAATCATTGGCCGGCTATCACGACTCCGCTATGCTGCCGAGACCTGCCGACAACAGCGAGACCGCCTGTGCGGACCCAGCCCGTGCCGAGGAACCACGTGCGGCGTCAGCGGGTCGCCGTGCTCGCCGCCGATGTGGCGGGCTACATGCAGCTCATGGAAGCGCGCGAGGAGGAGACCCATGCGCGCATGCGCCACCTCGTCTCCGCGGTGATCGAGCCCTGCGTCCTCGAGCATGGCGGGCGCATCGTCAAGCATCTCGGCGACGGCTTCCTGGCGTGCTTCGACGCGGCGCCGCAGGCGGTCCACTGCGCCGTCGCCATCCAGCACAGCACGCTGCGCAGCGGCCCCGAGGGCGCCGGCCCGCTGCGGCTGCGCATGGGGATCAACCTCGCCGAGATCATCGTCGAGCCGGACGACATCTTCGGCGACGGGGTGAATGTCGCCGCCCGGCTGCAGACCACGGCCGAGCCGGGGGGCATCGTCGTCGCCGAGGCGGTGGCGGAGGCGCTGCGGGGGCAACCGGGCATCGCGCTCGCCGATCTCGGCGCGCTGCAGCTCCGGCACCTGCAGCGCCCGGTGCGCGCCTTCGGCATCCGCACCAGCGGCGTGGTGAGCACCCTGCCGCCGCCGGGCCTGCCGCCGCCGCCGCGCGACCTGCCCTCGATCGCCGTGCTGCCGTTCCGCCAGCCCGATGGGCGGCCGGAGGAGGCGTATTTCGCCGAAGGGCTCAGCGAGGGCGTGGTGCACGTGCTCTCCGGCCTCGGCGATCTGTTCGTCATTGCCCATGGCTCGACCCTGACCTTCGCGGCGGAGCGCACTGGGCTGCGCGATCCCTGCGCGATCGGCCGCGGCCTCGGCGTGCGCTACGTGCTGGACGGCACGCTGCGCCGCGCCGGCGACCGGCTGCGCCTCGCCACCGAGCTGATCGAGGTGACCGAGGGGAGCGTGCTGCGCGCCGACCGGCTTGACGGCGCGGTGAGCGAGCTTTTCGAGATGCAGGACCGGCTGGCCGCCCAGGTCGTCGCCGCCATCGCGCCGATGGTGCGCGAGCGCGAGCTGCAACGCGCCATGCGCAAGCCGCCCGAGCGGCTAACCGCCTACGACCTCGTGCTGCGCGCCCTGGCGATGATCCCGCGGCTGGACCGCGCCGAGTACGACCAGGCGCGCGGCCTGCTGCAACAGGCGATCGCCGCCGATCCGGGCTATGCGCCGGCGCGCTCCTATGCCGCGCTGTGGCATCTCATCCGCATCGCCCAGGGCTGGAGCCCCTCGCCCGCCGACGACACCGCGGAGGCGGCGCGCAACGCCGCCGCGGCGATCGAGCGCGACCACCACAACGCGACCGCGCTCGCGATCCATGGCCACATGCTCTCCTTCGCCCGGCGCGATTTCGAGGCGGGCGCGCTGTTCCTCGAGCAGGCGGTCGCGGCGGGGCCCAACAACCCCATGGCCTGGACCTTCAGCAGCGCGACCAGCGGCTATCTCGGCCAGGGCCGCCGCGCGGTGGCGCATGGCGAGCAGGCGATCCGCCTCTCGCCGCTCGATCCCTTCGTCTATCTGAGCGAGCACATCCTGTCCCAGGCGCATTACATCGCCGGCGACCATGCGGAGGCGGTGCGCTGGGGCCGCCGCGCGGCGGCCCGCAACGGGCTGCACGCGGCCAATCTCAGGACGCTGACCGCGAGCCTCCAGGCGCAGGGCCGCGCGGCCGAGGCGCGGGAGACCGCGCAAAGGCTGCTCGCGGTGCAGCCCGGCTTCCGGCTCGCCCCCTTCGCGGCGCGCACGCCGCTGACCGGGGCGATCCTCGAGGGCTTCCTCGCCCGGCTGCGCGAAGCGGGGCTGCCCGATTGAGCACGCACGGCGCCGTGAGGCTGTAAGCTCGCTCACAGCCTTCGCGGCCGGGGTTCCGCCAGGATGCGGCGCGGAACCTGGGTGCGGGAAGGGCGGCGTCATGGTCGGAAATGTCGGCAACGTCGGCAACGTTGGGAATGTCGGCAATGTCGGGAACGTGGGCAATGTCGGCAATGTCGGGAACGTCGGCAATGCCGGCGGCGGGGTGGGCAACTTCATCATGCCCGACCGCATCGACCTGCCCTTCGTCACGGCGCGGCGATGGATCAAGCCCGACGGCGCCTGGGAATGCGGCGCGCCGGTCTCCGGCATCCGCCTCTCGCCGCCGGACTGGCAGGACCGCCAATGGGGCGCCGATTGGTGGGCCTGGCTGGTGCTGGAGGAATTCGAGCACGGCCATTGGCGCGAGGCGATCAAGCTCGACCCGCCCAACCTCGCGAAGCAGGCGGAAGAGATCGAGACGCTGATCGCCATGGCGCAGGACGAGCGCGCCGACGCGCTCGGCGAGATCGTGGCGCAGAATGTGCACTACACGGACATCATGGCGCCCTTCGTGGTGCTGATGCGCCTCTCCGCCGGCTCCTACCCCGCGACGGTGCGGCTGATGCATGTCGCGGGGCTGCTCGGCATCAGCCTCTCGCTGCACTTCAAGGCGAAGTTCCTGCGGCCGCGCCCCTCGCAGCTCTGCCCGGCGCTGATGCCGCCGATTCCGGTGCCGGGCCACCCTTCCTATCCGAGCGGTCACGCCACCCAGGCCATGCTGATGGCGCTGCTGCTGGAACAGGCGCTGCCGCCGACGCTGCGCGGCACCTGGGGGCCCCTCCTCGCCACCATGGCCTGGCGCATCGGCATCAACCGCGAGATCGCGGGGGTGCATTACCGCAGCGACACCGCGGCGGGAGTGACGCTCGCCGAACGGGCCTCTGCCCATCTGCTGTCGCTGCCTGCCGATTCGCGCTTCGCCGCGACCCTGGGAAAGGCCAAGCAGGAATGGCAATGAGCGGCAGCCGCGGCGAGGCCTGGTGGCGCGAGAGGGTGCGGCTGCCGAAGCTGCCGGCGGATTTCGACCCCGCCGCCGCCTCGCCCTTCGAGCTGGCCGACCACCTGATGCCGGCGGCGCCCGATCCGGTGGAGGAGGCGCTCCTGCATGCGCATTGGCAGGAGATGATGGCGCCGCCGCTGCGCTTCATGACCGCGGATCTCGCCCGCGACCTCGGGCTTTCCGAATATTCCGGCGGCCTTGGCCTGCCGCTCGGCGGCAGCCGGATCGGCACCAGCCGCAACTGGTCCGGCGCCGTCATCCTGCCGCATGACGGGGTGCGCTTCAGCAAGCTCAGCGGACGCTGGGTGGTGCCGCGGCTCACGCCGCGCCCGCAGCCCGCGGAGAGCGCGCTGGCGCCGGAATGCGCGGTGTGGATCGGCTTCGGCGGCTACCGGCGCTGGAGCCGGGCGATGCCGCAGCTCGGCACCACCCACCGCCAGGCCCTCGGCGCCGAGCCCGAGAGCCATCGCGCCTGGATCCAGTGGTGGATCCGTGGCGACGACGCCTCCGGCCCGCTGCTGCTCAACCATCCCAAGGTGCAGCCGGGCGACATCGTGCTCGCCTTCCTCACCCTGGTGACGCCGCATTTCGCGACCTTCTTCCTCAAGAACAAGAACACCGGCGTGGCGGTCGCCTTCGCGCTCGACATGTCGGGGGTGGAGGGTGCCGCGGCCGAGGGCGTGTCCGCCCAGTGGATCGTCGAGCGGCCGCGCGATCCGGGCAGCAAGCAGATGCACCCGATGGCGGATTTCGGCCATGTCCGCTTCCGCCATTGCGCCGCCAGCGCGGGCGGGGTGCAGCATGCGACGAGCCCGGGATGGAGGCTGCGCATGGTCGAGCGGGTCGGCGCCGACGACCGCGCCCATGTCGTCGCCGCGCCGGCGCCCGAGGAGGCCGCCGGCGTGCTGACGCTGGACTACCGCGCGCCCTGAGAAAGGGCGCCGGACGGCGCCGCGTCACGCCGGCGCGGCGGCCATGAGCGCGGCGCAGCGGCGCGCCGGAGCGGCGTGGGACGGGATGGCCGAGGGTTCCTCGTTGTCGGCGCCGATGCCGCCGGTCCCGAGGCGATGGATCAGCGCCACGAGCTCGGCCTGCCGCCGTTGCCCGGTCTTGCCCAGCAGCCCGCGCATCTGCGCGCGGACGGTATTGGCGGAAACGCCGCGCGCTTCCGCGTAGGCATTCACGGAGCGGCCGCCGGCCAGCGCGAGGGCGAGCTCGGATTCGGCAGGCGTCAGGTTGAAGGCCTGGCGCAGCAGCGTGGGCGAGGGCATCGATCGCCGCCCGGGATCCGACAGGATCACCATCGCGCCGCGCGGGGTGCCGGCAAGCGGGCGGCAGGCCAGCGCATAGGGTAGGGCGCCCGAGGGCCGCGTCACCGCGACATCGATGCTGGCACCGGCGCAGGCGCCGTTCAGGGCGCGCGCCAGCATGCGGCGCGCCATCGGGTCGCTGGGCACCAGGCCGTGGCATCGGTCGAAGCCCAGCCCGTCCTCCTTGGCGGCAATGCGGCGCAGGGCCTCGTTGGCGAACAGGAGCTGGCCGACGTCGTCATGGATGCAAAGCGCCGCGTCCAGCGCATCGAGCGCGGAGGCGAGATGGCTCGCGAGCGGTGGGCAGGTCGGCGCATGCGGCATCCCGGGGGCCGGCCGCATGGTACGAACCAATACGCCTTGGCTCATCCTGGCCCTCCTCGCTGTCGGCAGCGCGATAACCGGCGAGACGGAACACCCACCGGTCTGCCGGGTGACTTTGCCGCGGAGGCGATGCCCAGGCTGTGATCTGGCTAACACTTCGTATCGTGCCGCCCGGTTCTCGAGAAAGATCGGGGGCGGAGAGAACTCCGCCCCCGAACCCCCACCTCCTTTTTTTGGCGACTTGGCGCTCGCGGCTCCCGCACTCTCAGGCGCCGCAGCGTTGTCGGGTTGAGAACGGAGCTATCCACGCTTCCCCGTAGCCAAAAAAAGGAGGTGGGGGGTCTGGGGGGGTCGCGGCACTGCCGCGACGTGAACTCCGCCCCCCAGTCTTGTCCGATCGCCCCTCACAGCCAGGCGCGAAGTCCGAGCGCGGTGCGCAGCGCCGCCGCATCCGCCTCGGTCTTCACCGGGTGATAGGCGTAGTCCGGCGCCACCGGGCCGCAGCGGCGGTCGCCGAAGGATCGCGCGTCCAGCATCGGCCGGCCGCGTTCCGCGTTCAGCATCGCGACGCGCAGCCCGGCATCCAGCGCAACCGTCGGCACCAGGGCCTCGCAGTGCCCGTGCCATCCCGCGCGATAACGGCTCTCCATCGCCGCCAGCAGCGCCGGCGAGTAGCGCGCCAGCGGCAGGAACGCGGCGAGCTGCCGCTCCTCCGGCACGCCCGGGCAATGCAGCGTCGCCCAGTGCGGCCAGGCCGCGCTGTCCGGCCGCCGCCACTGATGCGCCGCCAGCAGGTCGGCCTCCGCCGCCTCGAGCGCGAGCAGCGGAGCGGGGCCGGCGGGAAAGAACACGTCGTACTCGATGAGCCAGTAGCGGGCATGCCCCGGCCGCGCGCGCCCGAGCGCCAGCAGCATGAGATCCACGTTGCCCGGCACGATGCGCCGCGATGCCGATTTCGCGCCATAGGCCGGCAGGAAGATGTCCTCCGCGCCCAGCAGCAGCGTGCCCTCCGGCAGCGCGACGCCGGGTTCCGTCGGCGCCGTCAGGATCAGCAGCACCTCCATGGCGTGGCGCAGGAAGGCGCGTGCCTCGCGGTAGCGCGCCAGCGTCGCCGGGCAGGCGCGGTGGCCCAGCACGGCGGCGCAGCCCGGCATCCTCATCGCGCGGCGCTGTCGAGCCGGAAATGCACCGCGGTGCGCAGGGTGCCGGCGATCGGCACGCCGTCGCGCGTCGCCGGGCGGAAGCGCCAGCGCCGCACCGCCGCCAGCGCCGCCTCGTCCAGCGCCGCGTAGCCGGAGCTCTGGGCGACGTTGACATTGGTGACCCGCCCATCCTCGGCCACCGCGATCACCAGCCCGACCACGCCCTGCTCGCCGTTGCGCCGGCTGGAGAGCGGGTAGTCGGGCTGCGGGTTGTTGACGCCCGGCATCAGCCCGGGCGGCAGCACCGCCGCGCCTTCCGCCCGCGCGCCGACGGTCGCCTGCGCCCCGGGCCCGGGTCCCGCCTGCGCCGCGCCGGGCGGCGCCGCGCGCTGGCGCTCCGGCGGCGGCCGCGGCGGCGCCTCCGCGACGCGCTGGGGCGGCGGCGGCGGCGGGGGTGGCGGCGGCAGCGGGAGAGGCTCCTCCGCCCGCTCCTCCGCGGCTTCCGCCTGCGCCTGCATGGGCGGGGGCTCGGCCAGGCGGGGCGGCGGCAGCGAGTCGGGCGGGGCCGGGGCGGGGAGGTCGAGCGGCTGCGGCGCCGCGGCCTCGGGCAGGCGCGGCGCCTCGGCCATGCGCGGCGCGGGCGTGGGCGGCGGTTCGGCCTGGGCCGGCGGCGGCGGCGCCTCGGCCAGGCGCGGCGCCGGCGCGGGCGGCGGGGCGGGCTGCGGCGGCGGCGGGACGGGAGCCGCGGCCACCGGTGGCGGCGCCCGGGGCGGCGGCACGGGCGGCGGGGATTCGGGCGTGGGGGGCGCCGGCAGCTCGGCGGGCGGGGCGGGCGCGTCGGGCGCCTCCGGCCCCGGCGCCTCGCTCTCGGTCTCGGCGAACACCACCGCCACGCCCTGCTGCTCCGCCGGCTGCGGCGGCCGCGTGCGGTCCGGCCACAGCCAGATCGCGCCGAAGAAGGCGGCATGCAGCAGCAGCGATGCGGCGGCCCAGGCGAGCGGACGGCGCGGCGGCGGGGGCTGCCGCCGCCAGGCCAGCGGATCCAGGAACTCGGCCGCCGGGCCCGTCACAGCACCGGCACGCCCCGCTGCTTCGCCTTGGCCTCCGGCTCGACATGGATGGTGATCACCGCGCTGTCGAGCTCCTGCTTCAGCGCGGCCTCGATGCGGTCGCAGATGTCGTGCGCCTCCCTCACGCGCATCTCGCCCGGCACCACGAGATGGAATTCGAGGAAAGTGTAGCGCCCGGCATGGCGGGTGCGGAGGTCATGCGCCTCGATCGCGCCTGCGGCGTGCTCGGCGACCAGCAGGCGGATGCGCTCGAGCAGCTGCGGCGCCACCGCCTCGTCCATCAGCCCGCCGACGCTCTCGCGCATCAGCCGCCCGCCGGACCACAGGATGTTCAGCGCAGTGAGCGCCGCGAGCAGCGGATCGAGCCACAGCGCGCCGGTGAGCGCGACCAGGGAGATGCCGACCAGCACCCCGGCCGAGGTCACCACGTCGGCCATCAGATGGCGCGCATCGGCGAGCAGCGCCGGCGAGCGGGGATTGCGGCCGCGGCGGAACAGCAGCGCCGCCCAGGCGGCGTTGATGGCGGTGGCGAGGGCGGAGATGGCGATCCCCTCGGCCGGCATCGCCGGCGCGCGCGGGTTGGCCAAGGCGCCCCAGGCCTCGTGCAGGATGGCGACGGCGGCGACGATGATCAGCGCGCCTTCCAGCACGGCGGAGAAGTACTCCGCCTTGGCATGGCCATAGGGGTGGTTGGCGTCCGGCGGAATCGCGGAGTAGCGGATGGCGAGCAGCGCCGCGCCGGCGGCGGCGACGTTCACCACGCTTTCGAGCGCGTCGGCCATCAAGGCGACGCTGCCGGTGAGCCACCAGGCGCCCGCCTTCAGCGCAAGGACGAGCAGGGCAATGGCGACGCTGCCCGCGGCGATCCGCGCGAGCGGTGCCGCACGCGCGGCCGCCAGCGGCCGCGCCAGCTCAGGCGCCTGCATTCCGTGCCCCAGGGCGCATCCGCCGCCTCCTCGGCGCTCGCTCTAGCCTGCGGGCGGGGGAGGCGGAAGGCTGTGAAAGATTGGGGGGCGGAGTGAACTCCGCCCCCCAAGCCCCCCACCTCCTTTTTTTGGATACTTGGCGCTGGCCCAGCGCGCAGGTCGGGATGCCGTGCCGTTGTCGAAGTTGAGAACGGCGTGCGGTGGCCGCGACTCCCGCACTCCCAGGCGCCGCGGCATTCGCGGGCGGAGGCCGGCGCTCGCCGCGGTCCCCCGTAGTCAAAAAAAGGAGGTGGGGGGTCTGGGGGGCGGAGTTCTCTCCGCCCCCCAGCCTTCAATGCGCGATGCGTTCCAGCGGCACGTTGCGAGTTCGCGGGCCCACATGCTTCCCGCGATGAGCGAGAACACACTAGGCGATCGCGATCAAGCCGACCGCGACGGCGCGGATGCGCGTCGGGCAGTCTCACGCCGCGTTCAGCGGCGGCGGAAGCGCTCCACCGCGGCGACGAGGGCCGTGCGCACGCCGACCTCGAGCGCCGAATGGCCGGCATCCGGCACCACCGTCAGCCGCGCACCCGGCCAGGCGGCGGCGAGATCGAAGGCGGTCTCGCAGGGGCAGACCATGTCGTAGCGGCCCTGCACGACCTCGGCCGGGATATGCGCGATGCGGCCCATGCGGCCGAGCAGGCCCTCGGGCGGCAGGAACAGGTCATGGGCGAAGTAATGCGCCTCGATCCGCGCCAGGCCGAGCGCGGTGCGGTCCTGCGCGAAGGAGGCCACGGTGTCGGGGGACGGCAGCAGCGTGCTGCAGGAGCCCTCGTACTGGCTCCAGGCCCGCGCCGCCGGCAGATGGACATCGGGCTCCGGATGGCACAGGCGGCGGAGATAGGCGCCGAGCAGGTCCTCCCGCTCCGCCGCCGGCACATGCTCGGCGAAGGAGGACCAGGCATCGGGGAAGACGCGGCGGAGGCCGGTGAGGAACCACTCCACCTCGTGCCGGCGGCCGAGGAAGACCCCGCGCAACACGCAGCCGGTCACCCGGTCCGGATGCGCCTGGGCATAGGCGAGGGCGAGGGTCGAACCCCAGGAGCCGCCGAACAGCAGCCAACGCTCGACCCCGAGGAAACGGCGCAGCGTCTCGATATCCGAGACCAGGTGCTGGGTGGTGTTGTCGCGCAGCTCGCCGAGCGGGCGGGAGCGGCCGGCGCCGCGCTGGTCGAAGATCACCACCCGCCAATGGCCGGGATCGAAGAAGCGGCGATGCACCGCGCCGGCGCCGGCGCCCGGGCCGCCATGGAGGAAAAGCACCGGCTGGCCGCGCGGGTTCCCGACCTGCTCCCAATACATCACATGCCCTGCCGAGAGCGGCAGCAGGCCGGTTTCGTAGGGGGCTATGTCGGGAAACAGGTCGCCGCGCGGCATGATCCCCTTCTCTTGGCGAAGCGAACGGATCGCCGCAATGGGTTTCCGTGCCAACTCTGTGCGAAGACCCCTTCGCCTGGGGCTCTTGCGCACCTACGTTGCGTTTCCATGGCCGAGTCGCGTTCCGCCAGTTCCAAGCCGGCCGCTGCGGGAACGACACGCTGCGGCGTATGCGGGCAGGAGAGCCGGCAACCGCCCTTCCGCCCGGCGCCGCCCGAGCAGGCGCCGGACCTCGACCTGCGCCCCGGCGAGCCGGTGCGCGGGACGATGGCGCGCTGGCTGCAGCAATGCCCGCATTGCGGCTACGCCGCGCCCGACATCGCCAAGGCCCATCCCGCGGCCGCGGCCGCGGTGACTGCGGCGCCGTTCCGGGCGCTGATCGTGGATACGAGCTATCCGGCCCTGACGCGGCGGTTCCTCGCCTGGGGCCACGTGCTGGAGGAGACCGGCGCGCTGCACGCGGCGGCCGAGGCGACGCTGCAGGCGGCCTGGGTGGCCGACGACCTGGGGCGGGACGAGCTCGCCCGGCAATGGCGCATGGAAGCGGTGGCGCTATGGCGCGCTGGCCCGCCGCTCGACCACGAGCAGACCGTGCGGGTGGTGGACGCGCTGCGCCGCGCGGAGGTGTGGGAGGACGCGGCCAACACCGCCGAGGACCTCGCGGCGTCCGACCCGCCGGACGCGGTGGCGCAGGTCATCGCACTGGAACGGCGGCTGATCGCGGCGCGCGACGCCGGGCGGCATAGTGTCGCCTCGGCCCTGCCGCCGCCGTCGCGCCGGCCGCATGTGACGCACCAGTCGCGTCCGGGGATCCGTCCCGGGCTGGGGCTGCTCGGCCGGATCGCGCGGCTGTTCCGGCGGCGATGAAAAAGCTGGGGAAGGGAGATGAACTCCCTTCCCCAGACCCCATCCCTCCTTTTTTTGGATACTTGGCGCCAGTGGCTTCCGCACTCTGCGGCGCCCTGCCGCTGTCTTGTGGAGAACGGCGCTCGCCACGCTTCCCCGTATCCAAAAAAAGGAGGTGGGGGTCCGGGGGCGGAGTTCACTCCGCCCCCGGTGTCCAAGGCTCGAGTCCTGATGCTACATTATAACATGCCCACCTTCCCCCGCCGCGCCGTTTTCGCCCTTCCCGCCCTGCTCGGCGCGCGCGCCGCCGCCCAGGCGCCGCTGCCGGTGCTGGCGAGCTTCTCCATCCTCGCCGACATCGCCCGCAGCATCGGCGGCGAGCGCATCGCGGTCACCGCGATGGTCGGCCCCGGCGTCGAGGCGCACGGCTTCGAGCCGCGCCCGGGCGACGCCGCCGCCCTCGCCGGCGCCCGCCTGGTGCTGCGCAACGGGCTCGGTTTCGAGCCTTGGCTCGACCGGCTGATCCGCGCCACCGGCTATCGCGGCCCGGTCGCCACGGCGAGCGACGGCATCAAGGCCCGCTTCGTCGACGGCCGCGGCGCGCGCGTGCCGGACCCGCATGCCTGGCAGGACCTGCGCCTCGGCCAGACCTATGCCCGCCGCATCGCCGAGGGGCTGGCCGGCGCCGACCCGACGGGCGCCGCCACCTATCAGGCGAACGCCGCACGCTACACCACCCGCCTGGCCGAGCTCGACGCCTGGGTCCGCGCGGAGATCGCGACCGTGCCGCCGGCGCGGCGCAAGGTCGTCACCACCCATGAGGCGTTCGACTATTTCGGCGCCGCCTATGGCGTGACCTTCCTCGCCGCGCAGGGCGTGACGGGAGACTCCGACCCCTCCGCCGCCGGCCTCGCGCGGCTGATCCGGCAGATCCGGGCGGAGCGGGTGAGCGCGCTGTTCCTCGAGACCCGCTCGAGCCCCGCCACGCTGCGGCGCATCGCGGAAGAGACCGGCACCACCATCGGCGGCGCGCTCTACGCCGACACCCTCTCCCCGCCCGACGGCCCCGCCCCCACCTACGAGGCGATGTTCCGCCACAATGTCGGCATGCTGGTCCCCGCCATGCGCGGGCCCGCCTGACCCGCTTGCCCGCGATCCCGACCCACTGGACCCACCCGCCCGACCTCCGCGCCGCCCGCGCCGCACAGGAGGAGATGGCGGCAGCGGTGATCCGCGAGGACGCCTTCGGGCCCGTCACGCGCCTCGGCGCCGCCGACACCAGCGCCCAGCGCTTCGACCCGCAGCGCCGCATCTACGCCGCGCTGGTCACGCTCGACGGGCCGCGCATCGCCGCCGCGACGCATGCCGATACCGCCCGCTTCCCCTACGTCCCAGGCTATCTCGGCTTCCGCGAGATCCCCGCCCTGCTGGAAGCCTGGACGCAGCTGACGCCGAAACCCGACCTCATCCTGGTGGACGGGCACGGTCTCGCCCACCCGCGCGGCATGGGCATCGCCACCCAGCTCGGCCTGGTGCTCGACATGCCGACCATCGGCGTCGCGAAAAGCCTGCTGGTCGGCACCCTCGCCGCCCCCCTCGGCCCCGCGCCCGGCGACCAGGCACCCCTCCTCCACAAGGACCAGCTCATCGGCATGGCGCTGCGCACCCGCCGCAACGCCAACCCGCTATACATCTCCATCGGCCACCGCATCTCGCTGCCCACCGCCATCGCCTGGGTGCGGCAAACCACCGGCCCCTACCGCCTCCCTGCCCCCATCCGCGCCGCCCACGACGCCGCCAACACCCTCCGCCGCGCGTCACTGGCGGCGCATGAGGCTTGCGCCTAGGAGTTGGGGTGGGTTGCCAGAGGTGGCGCTTCGAGGCCGTGGTGCGGAACCGAGAGGGGCGCTGCCCCTCTCGGGCTCTCCCCGCTGGGGGGGCGACCTCGCCCCCCAGACCCCGAGGGCAGGTTCGGGTCAGAGGGAGGGGCATGGCGCGCCCGTTGAAGCGGTACGCCGCTTGTGCCCCTCCCTCTG
>Ga0081539_10001127_pt1 | contig 48442 bp, 43 predicted proteins | sample TabmetS4T2R2_FD_71023 | JGI IMG/M metagenome (GOLD analysis project Ga0081539, IMG submission 71023) | Tabebuia heterophylla rhizosphere microbial communities from the University of Puerto Rico - S4T2R2 | ecosystem: Host-associated > Plants > Roots > Rhizosphere ... | reverse complement strand
TCCTCCAGCGCGATGCCGCCTGCAGCAGACCATTCCTTGACGCGAGCGAGATTGTCGTAATCTCCGTAGCGCGCCGTCCACATCGAGAGTACCAGCGAGCGATATGGCTCCTCCGGGTTTTCGAATCGGCGGACCAACTCTTCGAGTTTTGCGCGCGCGTAGCTGGCCGCATCGTCCGGCAACTGCGGTGTTTCGTTCTTGATCTTGAGTTCCAGGGTCTTGTGCTCGCCGGGCGGATTGTTGCCGCTGAGCCTGACATAGGCGAGCTCGGCGACGCTGCCGCCGGCGCCGAATTCGACAAAGCCGCCCTCGCGCAGGATGGCGGCTTCGAGGGTGAGCTGCGGCGACAGACCCATCCGCACCTGCTTTCCGGTGGGCGGTTGGCCGGTCTTGTAGTCGAGGACGGCGTAGCTGCCGTCGCGGCGGCGCTCGATGCGGTCGGCGCGCGCGGTCAGCGTGAAAATCCGCTCATTGTCGAGCGGGATCTTGATATCACCCTTGATCTCGGTGGCGATGGCCGCGATGTCGCCACGGCGCGCAACCTCCCATTCGGCAAACCAGTGCGCGATACGCGCAAAACGCGGCCACCACAGCGCGCGTGCCTCGGGCCGCTCCATCAGCGGTGCAAAATGCTTCTCTCCAATCGTACGCAGCGTGCCGACGACATCGGCCGGCAGCACGGTCGCGTATTGTCTGGTGAATTCGCCAAGCGATTCATGGATGGCCGAGCCGCGGTCGGCGGCCGACAGCGGCATGTCGACGGGATCGAGCCGTTGAAGCTTGAGGATGTGGCGAGCATAGATGGTGTAGGGATCGCGCAACCAGTCCTCGATCGCGGTGACCGACAATGTCGTCGGCCGGGTCGCGCGTGGTGGTTTTGGCGCGGGTTGCGCGATCGGCCTGACTTCCGCGGGCTGGTCGATCGCGTTTGCGTAACGCACATATGTGTCGCCGGCCGCCTTTGCCGCCTCCCAACGATCCTCGCCAGCTACGGCCTCAAGTCGATGCAGGAAGCGCGAGGCAACCGCGGGCGCGCCGCCAACCTTCGAGGAATGAGTGAGGATGACCTCGTCATGGCCCAGCAATTGCGCGAAGTCGTGGGCGGAGAGGCCGATGCGCCGTTCCGGCAGATCGAGGCCCAATTCGTGACGCATCGGCCGACTCAGCCAGGGATCGATGCGCGGTGCGGGTGGCCACACGCCTTCGACAAGTCCGCCCAAGATGATGCGGTCGGATTCCGTCAAACGTGCTTCGAGCTGGCCGAAGATATGGAGCTTTGCGTCGGCGAGTTCCGCCCGCCGCACCGTACGATCGGCAAAGGCGGTCTGGAAAAGTTCGGCATAGTCAGCGAGCGGAGTCATCAGACCGACGCGCTTCCGTGGGCCGATCAAATCGTCGAAGGCCGCGGCTAATGCGAGGCCCGATGGACCTTCGAACGCGTTTGCAACGCCGTGATGGTCGGACGAGAGATTGATCAACACCTCGCGGTGCCGATCTGCGAGCTCGGCGAAATCATGTGGGGATGAGGAGGCGAGATCTTCCAGCGGCGCCAGCGCGGTCTGCAAGGCCTTGATCACAAGCTGCGCCTGATCGAGGTCGGGATCGCGCAGGCGCGTCCGCAGCTCTGCGCTATGCAGCATAGACGTCTCTTTGTTTTTCAGCTTGCGCAACTCTTCGCGAAAGCTGGCGAAGTCGCGGGCGAGGCCGTTGCTGCCGGCTTGCGGCCGGGTGCCGCGCAACAGTGCCTGCTCCAGTACCTCGATGCCGTGCCTCAGCGCGTTCTGTGCATAGCCAAGCCGCAGCAGCGGATGCTTGAGCAGCGCCAGCAAGGTCGGCGGTTCGAGTCCGCTCGTTACCGCTTCCGCGGCCAGCCGCGAAAAAATCCCCGCCGGCGTTTCCATCAGGATATCGCCGCCGGAATCGTTGATTTCGAGATTCCAGCGGCCGAGTGCCGCCATCACCCGCCGCGCCAGCGCACGGTCGGGCGTCACGAGCGCCACCGATTTGTTCAGGTGCCGTGCCTCGCGCATCGCAACTGCAATCGCAAGCGCCTCCATCTCGGGATTGGCGGCTTCGATCACGGCAAGCTTGTCCATGCCGGCCGCGATCTGCGCTGAGATATCGAGCAGCTTCAGCCGATCGTACCATTCCGCTGTCGCGTTCGACGGCCGCATCGCCTCGGAGACCAGGATCTCGCGTCCGCCTCGCGCAGGCCGTGCGAGAATATCGACATGCTGACGGTTGATGCCGAAGCGCGCGAGCAGCGCATGCATCGCACACTGCGGATGGTTCGAGGCGGGCGGCGTGGCGAAGCCGCCTTGTGCATCCTTGGTGCCGCCGATCGATTTCCAGGCCGCATCGTCCAGGTCGGTGTCGAGCCCGGGCAGCACCACAGCGCCATGTGGGAGTTTTGCGACCACGTGGAGGAATTTTGCGGTCGAGGGCATCGAGCCGGTGGAGCCAGCGGCGATCACCGGTCCGTCATGACGCCTGGCAAGACGCGCTGCCTCGGCATCGATCAGGAGGTCGCGGCGCGCGGCGGGTTCGATCCGGTTGGTCTCGGCGAGATAAGCGGGCCAGTGCTCACGGGCGATCTTCAGGAAGTTCAGCGTTTGCTTCCAGTAGTCGTCGAACTGTTCGGGCACGAGCTTGTCGAGTGCGCGCCAATCCACGCCGCGCGTCACGATGTCGTCAATCAGTCGGGCGAGATCGGCGGCCAAAGCGAGCGTCGAGGCCGGCCCGCTAACGACCAGCGGGGAGACTTCGGGAGATTTCGCCCAGCTGGCGACCAGCCGCGCCAGCGCCAGCCGGCGCTCCAGCTCGCCGAGTTTCGGCGGAATGTCGAGAGGGGCGACGCTGCCGATGTCAGGGTCTTCGGCAAACGCCAGCTCGTCCTCGTCGATGTCGCCGAGTGCGACAATGCGCGGCAGGATGGCCGCATCGACGCGGAGTACATCGAGAAAGATCTCGCGGGCCAGCCGCCCGGCGCGGCGGGTCGGCAGGTACAGCGTCGCCTCTGCCAGCCGCTCCGGCCGCGTGCGCGCTTCGAATCCCTTGATCAGACCGCCATCGACCAGGGCGGCAATGACGGTGCGCAGGAACGGCACGGAAAGGGGAACGCTGAGAACGCGCATGGGCATCCTGATTCGGGATCAGGGCGCCAATATAGAGAGTGATTATGGGTTGGTCATGGGGCGAACAACGTCCACTGCTTGTCATCACCCGCGACCCGTCTACGCCAAGGCTTCGACGTGGTTCTGGTCTCAGGCTCGCCGAAGCATTAGCGAAGGCGGCAAGCGGGTGATCCAGTACTCCAGAGACGTTAGCGTGAAACCGAGGGGCCGCGGCGTACTGGATGCCCCGCCTGCGCGGGGCATGACATTCTCTGGTGGATCAGGCCACACTCTCCAGAAACGCCTCTTCCGCGGCCTGCACCGCGTCGGGGGTTCCGACATGCATCCAGACGCCGTCGAGCCGCAGCCCAAACAGGCGCTCCTGCTCATTGGCGCGGTCGAACATCTTTGTCAGCGAGAAGTCGCCCTTGGGCGCATCTGAAAACAGCGACGGCGACATGATCGCGGCACCGGCATAGACGAACGGTACCACCTGCAGCTCGCGCCGCTTGCGCAGCGCGCCGTCCGGCAGCATCGAATAATCGCCGCGGCCGGAATAGCCGATGCTGCTGGTGGTCGGCGCCATCAACAGCAGGATGTCCATGCGCTCGGGATCGAACGCCTCCGCGAGCCGCGCCAGATTCGGTCGCACGCCGTCGATCCACATGGTGTCGGCGTTGACGTGGAAGAATGGCGCATTGCCCAGGATCGGCACCGCCTTGACCACCGCGCCGCCGGTGCCGAGCACCCGGTCGCGCTCGTCGGAGATGATCACGCGCGGCTTTTTGCGCAACCTGGTGTGCTCGATGATCTGGTCGGGCAGATAATGCACATTGACGACCGCTTCAGCGACGCCGGCGGCGGCGAGCTTGTCGAGCACGTGGTCGATCAGTGGTTGGCCAGCCACGCGCACCAGCGGCTTCGGCATCTTGTCGGTGAGCGGGCGCATGCGCACGCCGAGACCGGCGGCGAGAACCATGGCTTTTGTGGGGTGAACGGACATCAGTCGAAAAGTTTCTCGAATTCGTTGGCCGGACCATATCACGGCGATTCGGCGAAAGGTGTGGTCGTCAGGCCATAGTGGCCGGATATGACGGCCTTGCGACGGGCGCTCAAGCGTCGGCCGGGGCCCGCCGCGCGACCTTCTTCTTGTCGCCAGCCTTGAGGAAGTTGACGCCGATCTGGTTGCCGTTGACCCAGGCCAGTTCGCAACGGCGATAGGCAAGGCCGGTCGACGACAGCAGCAGAAAGAATTCCTTCAGGTGCAGGCCTTCGACGGAACCCTCGACCGTCAGCTTGGCGCCGGTCTCGGAGACGTCCTCCATGACGCATTCGCGCCGCCAGGTACCGTCGATGGCCATCATGTGCGCCGGGAAGCCGCGTTCGAACACGACACGCTCGCCTCTGCGCCGCTCGACCGTCGAAGTCATGGCTCGTTTCCCGTTGCCTGAGTGGGCGGGTCACACGCCGGCGTGCGGCCCCATCCGCCAGATTAAGGCCTCCTTGGCTAACAAGCCGTAAATCACGAGCCCGGCGGCGGCACGTTGGCCGCATACCAGTCGCGGAAAGCGGCCAGTGCCGGATGCGCCAGCGAGCGATTGAGGTAGGTCCAGATCCGCGGCTGGTGGCGCAGATATTGCGGCTTGCCGTCGCGCCGGTTGAGCCGCGCAAAAGTGCCGAGCAGGCGCGTGTTGCGCTGCGCCGACATGACGGCATAGAGCTCGGCGAAAGCAGCAGGATCGAAATTCTCGTCGGCGGCGCGGCGCGCCGTGATGTAGCGTGAGAACAGCGCGAGCTCGAGCTGCTCGGGCACGTCGATGCGGGCGTCCTGCAGCAGCGATACCAGGTCGTAGGCTCCCGGCCCCAGCACCGCGTCCTGGAAGTCGATGATGCCGATGCGCTGGATGCCTTCACGGCCGTCGAGCCAGATGATGTTCGGCGAATGGAAATCGCGGATCACCCAGGTCTTTGTGGTTTCAGCCAGCTTCTTGTCGAGCAGCGAGCGCCACATGCCGACGAATTCGGTCCGCCGATCGGCGGCGAGCTCCACGCCGCGATCGGGCAGATACCATTCCACCATCAGGCTGGCCTCGACCAGCATCGCATCGGTGTCGAACGGCGGTATGGTGTAGGTGACCTGCGGCGCGAGCGGCAGCGTGTCGGGCAGCGGCTGGCGATGCAGCGCGGCGAGCACGTCGGTGGCGGCCTCGTAGCGCTCGGCGATCGGCGCCGGCGGATCGCCATCGACCACGACATCGGTGCCGAAATCCTCCGTCACCAGAAAGCCCGCATCGAGATCGGCGTGATGAATCGCCGGCGCCGAGAGCTCCTGCGCGCGCAGGGCGTTGTCGATGGCGACGAACGGCTTGACGTCCTCGGCCAGATGCACCGCCGCGCTGTACGACTTGCCGTCGTACACCGCGGGCCCATCCGGCCGCTTCGGCGAATTCATCAGGATATAGACGCCGTCGTCGCGGATCAGCCGGGCGTAGGAGCGGATCGAGGCATCGCCCGCCATGCACACGCGCTTGGCATCGCCGAAGCCGGCGCCGTCGAGGAACTGGCGCAACGATTTCAGCCGCTCGACATGGGCGGCGCATTTGCCGTAGCCGGTGATCTCGGCGGCGCGGGCGGTCGAGCCCAGCGCCGGGCGATGGCTCAGCGCGATGTCGATGCGATCCGCCGGCAGCGCCGCCGGCGCACGCTCCGGCCACTCGATCAGCGCGACGGCGCCATCGGGCAGCGGCGACAGGCCGATTTCCTCCAGCTCGGAAGAGTCGTTGATGCGATAGAGATCGGCGTGGATCAGCGGAAACAGCGGCAGGTCGTAGGTCTGCGCCAGCGTGAAGGTCGGGCTCGGCACCTCCAGCTCATCATCGCCGGAGAAGTAGCGGATCATGGCGCGGGCGGCCGCGGTCTTGCCGGCGCCGAGGTCGCCTGACAGCGTGATGACGTCACCCGGGCCGGTCAACAGCGCAAGATCGGCCATCAGGTGCGCGGTGGCGGTCTCGTTGACGAGGGGGAGGGAGAATACGGCTGAAGTCATTCCGCGGCGTGGCGATGGGCGGCTCGGTCAAGCGGGAACTCGCAGATGACCGTCGTGCCCTTGGCGACGGTCGGGTCGAAGCGTACCTCACCGCCATGCAGTTCGACAAATGATCGTACCAGCGACAGGCCCAGTCCCGCGCCGCGGTGCCGCGAGCCGTTGGCGTAGGTTTCGAACCAGTTGAACACCTTGTCCTTGGCCTCTGGCGGAATACCGGGCCCGGAATCCGCCACCTTGAACACCACATGCGTGCCGGTGCGCCGCGCGCTGATGGTGACGACCGAGTCGTGCGGCGCCACGCCGACGGCATTCGCCAGCAGGTTATAGAGGACCTGGACCACCCGCGACCAGTCGGCGGTAAAGCTGCCGATGTCGCTGCCGGCATCGACCTTGAGCCTGATGCGGTCAGTGGCGAGGCGATCCTGGATGCCCTGTGCGGCGGCCTCGATCGCCTTCCGGATATCGACCGGGCCAAGCTCGAGCTTCATGGCGCCGGCATCGATGGTGGCGAGATCGAGGATGTTGTTGGTGAGCGCCAGCAGCGCGTCGGTCGACTTGGTGATGTAGTCGACATACTCGGCCTGTTTCGGCGTCATCGGGCCGGTCGAGGGATCGCTGAGCAGATGCGCGAAGCCGATGATGGTGGTGAGCGGCGAGCGCAGCTCGTAGGAGACGTGGTGGACGAAATCCACCTTCATCTGGTCGGCGGCCTCCAGCGCCTCGTTGCGCTCGCGCAGCGCGCGCTCGACATTCTCGGTGTCGGTGATGTCCTGGAAGGTCAGCATGGTCGCGCCGTCGGGCAGCGGGATGGTCATGCATTCCAGCACGCTGCCGTCGCGGCGCTCGATCTTCTGGGCGACCTGGGCGCGGTTGCCGATCGCGGTGACGGCGCCGCGGATCGCGCTCCAGGTCAGCGCGTCGTCGAACAGCGGCCTGCACAGCGCCTCGACCATCTCGATATGCGGTTGCTCGGGCAGCGCCTCCGGCGACAGCTTCCACATCTTGGTGAACGCCGGGTTGAACAATTGCGCGCGGCCGTTGCTGCCGAACACGGCGACGGCTTCGGTGAGATTGTCGAGCGTCTCGCGCTGCACCCGGATCAGGCCGTCGAAACGGCGCGCCATGTCCAGGCTTTCGGTGACGTTGTCGAACAGATAGGTGACGCCGCCCTCGAGATTGGGCGTGGTGACGACGGCGATGGCGCGCCCGTCAGGCAGGAACCAGGTGTAGGTCTCCGACTCCACCGCGCGATAGGCCTCGTGCAGTTTTGCTTTCCAGGCGCGAAAGTCCGGCTGTTCCGGCAGCTTGCGGTTGGCGCGCAGCCGATCGAGCACGCTGGAATCATCGGGGTGGGCGTCAAGGAAGGCCTGATCGAACCCCCAGAGCTTGCGGTAGGACTCGTTGTAGAAGGCGAGCCGGCGATTGGCGTCGAACACCGCAACGCCGGAGGACAGCTGGTCGAGGGTACGGCGGTGCGCTTCCGCCATCCGCTGCAACGCGGCCTTGAGCTGCGCCACCTCGCTGGCATCGACGGCGATCGCCGCGCTGCCGCTCGGAAACTTCATCGCCTGCACGTCGTAGGTGCGGCGCTCGCCGCTGAGCACGACGGGCAGGCGCGCCGAGTAGGCGGCATTGTCGTTGAGTGCGCGGCTCATATCGCTGGATTGGTCGCTCTCCAGGAATTCGAGGTTGCGATGGATCGCATCGGCCACGCTTCTCGCCTCGGTCGCCTTGGCGTAGGCCGCGTTGGCATATTGCAAGACGCCTTGCGAATCCTTGGCCCAGATCGGCCAAGGGGCGGCGTCGGCGAAATCGCGGAGCAGCTCGGTTTCTTCCAGCAGCGTCTTGTAGCGCCGGTTGGATTCGGCAAGCTCGCGGCGCACGCCGGAAAGTTCGCGAATCCGCACAATGGCTTGCCCGCCGATGGCGCGGCCCATCGCTTCCACCGCACGCCCCGCTGAGGTCGCGAGGTTGAGCATGAAACCTTCGCCCTTTTCGCGCAGCGCGTCGACGGCGCGGTCCATCTGCAGCGCCGGTTCCGGTGGCAGCCAGGAGCCGAAAGCCAGCACGCGCGGCGCCGAGTGCTGCAGGCCCTCCGGCAGCAGCATCGAAATGTCGCCGCTGATTCGCGGCCGGTCGTCGCCGGCGGGCCAGGAGATCAGCACCTGCGGTTCGGCGAACAGCAGCGCGCTCAGCCGGTCGGTCTGCGAGGTCAATTCGTTGATCTCGGCGCGCAGCTTGCTCTCGTTCCGCGCGGCGCGGGTGCGGTTGCGCATCAACAGGATCGCCGAGACCACGGAGAAGCCGAGCAGCGCCATGGCGGTCGCGAGGACCGCGAATTCCTGGTGGTTGAGGTCGAGCCAGTCGGCAAGGGCATCGGTAATGCCGAGGTCGGCGGCGAGCGCGGAACCGGCGGGCAAAGTTGCCGAAAAGGCGAGTCCCATCAGGCCGTTGCGCGCCAGTGAGGTGCACGACAGCAGGGTTCGACGCATCGCCGCGACTACGCCCGACATGATTTGCCCCAAGGGACGCTAAGCTTGAACGCAAGACTTCAGGCGCGGCGCTCTCCCCGCCGTGCACGAATCAAATGAGAATAGTCCCAACGTGACTCCAGGGGTAAGAGTCCAGACCGTGAACGTGAAACACGTGGTGGAAAATTGCGCGGCGTTTTTGGAAAAGTTTCGGCAACGGTGTGGCGGCGCGCCTGTTAGGCGCGGGCGGCGAGCTGCAGCTTGATCACCGCGATCACGTCGTTGATCTGCGAGAGATCGCCGGTGGCGCGCTTGACCAGTAGCGCGCCTTGCAAGGCGCCAAACGTCATCCGCGCGACCTTCGCTGGCGCCACCTGCAATTCGAAATCGCCGCGCGCCACGCCGCGCTCGAGGATCCTGGTCAGCCAGGCCTGGTGGGTCCTGAAGAAGTGTTCGACCTTTTCGCGGATCTCCGCCGGCAGGGCTAGCATTTCACCGGCCAGCGCGGCGCTGAGGCAAACCTTGTCCGGTGTGCCGGCAAACTGCAGGTAAGGCTGGACGTAGAAATCCAGCATCGCCATCGACGATTGCGCCTGGTCGGCCGCGATTTCGTTCAGTGCCGAATCGAACCGCGCGATGTAGCGGTCGATCACGGCGACGCCGAGATCGGTCTTGGATGGAAAGTGGTAGTGAATGCTGGCCTTGCGGATGCCGAGCGCCTCCGCGATGTCCTGGTAGGAGAAGGCGCTGTAGCCGCGGGTCTGGATCAGCGTCTCGGCGAGATCGAGGATCTGTTCTGATGTCTCCGATCTCTGCCTGGTCGCCGTCGTCATTGCCATCCCATCATGAGGCCGGGCGCAGGTGGCCTCGCTTCACCCAATAGGTCGCGCCGTCGGGCGATCCAAGGCTGCGGCGGAACCCGGCTGGATTCCTGATCCAGGCGCCCGCGCCGTAGTTGCCATATTCGTCCCTGAGCGACCCGGACAACAGGAAAATCTCCTCGCCGCCGGGACAATCCACCTCGGCAAGATGGGCGCCGGGGGCAAGCCGTTCCAGTGCCACGCGTTCGCCGGTATCGGCGGCGTCGTGCAGCCGCTGCCGGGTGAGGCCGGGGGCATCGTCTTCCCATTTGCCGGTGAACGTCTCGATGACGACGCGCGCGCTCTCCGTCGGCTTCATCTGCCGCAATTTCACGAGGATGGTGCAGCCAGGTTCCGTGCGTGGCGTGTGGCGGCTGCCGGGCGGGTTTCGGACATAGGTGCCCTCGGGGTAGTCGCCATGCTCGTCGGAGAACACGCCGTCGAGCACCAAAAATTCCTCGCCAAGCCCGTGCTGATGGGCGGGGAAGGCGGAGGCGCCGGCGTAGCGCACCAGCGAGGTGGCGCGCGCGACCTCGCCGCCGATACGGTCGAGCAGGCGGCGCTCCACGCCGGCCTGCGGCGAGGGGATCCAGGGCAGCGTATCGGTCGCGATCACGACGCGCTGGGCGAAGTCGGCGTTGACGAGGTCGTTGTTGGACACGGGAATCCCCTTAAAAGCGTTCGGAGAACGGGCGCAGATCCATCTCGTGCGTCCAAGCAGACGGATGTTGCGCCGTGATATCAAGACAAGCCTTCGCGATTGCGTGGCGGGAAAGGCCGATGACGTCATGGCCCGTCCGCGAAGGCCGCGGCGATTTCTGCACCAAGACCTTCGGCGATGCCGGTGATGAGCAACAACCGGCGGGCCATGACGGTCAGATCCAGCGCAGGATGCTCAGCAGAAAGACCATCTGCGCGCCCCAGCCGACCGTGAAGGCAAGCGTGCGCACGACGGGCACGCCGAAGAGGTAGACGAGGAAGTGGACCAGCCGCGCGAGGAAATAGATCACGATGGCCGCCCTGGTGGCGGGGCTCGAGATGTTGAGGATATGCGCGACCAGCACGGCCGGCACGATGATCGCGAGATTTTCGATGCCGTTCTCGTGCGCCTTGATCGCGCGCTGGGCCCAGAGCGAATGCGGGCCGCCATTCTCCGGCCGGGTATCCGCTAGCGCCGGCCAGATGCCGCGGACGGCGAGGCGGTCGAGGATGTACGGCACCCAGAACAGCGCGGTCATGGATACGGTCAATGTCAGCCAATAGAGTTCCGTCGTCACGGGCCTGCCCCTTGTTGGAGGAATCGAACGTTGCGCTTATCTACCTACTAGTAGATAGAGTCAACGGCCGCAATTCACTGCGCCATGAGACAGGGCAGAAATATCAATTAAATTAGTGGCTTAGCGTCCGGTCGAGCCGAATCCGCCGGGGCCGCGGCCGGTGGCCGGCAGCGCGTCGACTGGGACAAGCTGCGCCTGCGCGACCGGCGCGATCACCATCTGCGCGATGCGCTCGCCACGGCGGATCGCAAATGGCGCTTCGCCGTGGTTGATCAGGATGACGGAAATCTCGCCGCGATAATCCGCATCGATCGTGCCCGGCGAATTGAGCACGGTGACGCCGTGCCTGGCCGCAAGTCCCGAGCGCGGCCGCACCTGGGCCTCGAAACCGGCGGGCAACGCAATGGCGAGCCCGGTCGGCACCATCGCGTGCTTGCCGGGCGCAAGCACCAGCGGCGTCTCTTCCGGCACGGCCGCGAGCAGGTCGAGGCCGGCGGCATCGACGCTCTGATAGGCCGGCAGCGCCAGGCCTTCGCCGTGGGGCAGCTGGCGGATCTCGACCTTGACCGTGCCGCTCACGCTTTCGCTCCGACCTCGGTTGCGATCCGCGCCACCAACTCGCTTGCGACCTGCTCCTTGGTCATGACCGGCCAGGAGTCGACGTCGATGCTCGCGCCGTCTCGCCTCAAGAGATGCACGGTGTTGCGGTCACCGCCCATCACGCCCGACGCGGGCGAGACATCGTTCGCCAGAATCCAGTCGCAGCCCTTGCGCTTGATCTTGGCCTTGGCGTTGTCGATCAGATGCTCGGTCTCGGCGGCAAAGCCGATGACCAGCGGCGGACGCCTGTCCTTCAGCTTCGACACCGTGGCGAGGATGTCGGGGTTTTCCACCAGCTGCAGCGGCGGCATGCCGGTGGATGTCTTCTTCAGCTTCTGCGCCCCTTCATTGGCGACGCGCCAGTCGGCGACGGCGGCGGCGAAGATCGCGATATCGGCGGGGAGGGCGGCCTCCACCCGGTGCAGCATGTCGCGCGCCGACTCGACGTGAATCACCGTGACGCCGGTGGGGTCGCGCAGATCGACGGGGCCGGTGACCAGCACGACGTCCGCGCCGGCGGCTTGCGCGGCGGCGGCGATGGCAAAACCCTGTTTGCCGGAAGAGCGGTTCGCGATGTAGCGCACGGGATCGATCGCCTCATGCGTCGGGCCTGCGGTGATCAGCACGCGCTTGCCGACCAGCGGCCGCGGCTTTGGCGGGCGCAGCATGTGCTCGGCGGCAGCGGCAATTTCCGTCGGCTCCGACATCCGCCCGACGCCGGCCTCGCCGGCCTCGGCCATCTCGCCGGCGTTCGGGCCGACCGTATGCACGCCCTCCCGGCGCAGCTGTGTGACGTTACGGCGGGTGGCGACGTTGTTCCACATCAGCGGGTTCATCGCGGGCGCCAGCAGGATCGGCTTGTTGGTGGCGAGCAAAATCGCGCTGGCGAGGTCGTCGGCGTGGCCATGCGCCATCTTGGCCATCAGGTCGGCCGTGGCGGGCGCGACCACGATGAGGTCGCAGTCGCGCGCGAGACGAATGTGCCCGGCATCGAACTCGCTCTCGGGATCGAACAGGTCGGTGTAGACGCGCTCATGCGACAGGGCACTGGCGGCAAGCGCCGTGACGAATTGCTGCGCGGCCTTGGTCAGCACGCAGCGGACCTCGATCTGGCGCTCCTTCAGCCGGCGGATCAGGTCGAGCGACTTGTAGGCGGCAATGCCGCCGCCGATGATCAGGGTGACGCGCGGCAGGCGGGTGGCTGTCTGAGCGTGTGCGATGGCACGTTCGGCGCGAACGGGCAGGGAAGCTGCCGGCGCCTGGTCCTGCGCGGCCTCGCGCAGGATCACCCGCACCTCGTCCTCGACCGAGCGGCCGTTGCGGGCGGCGCGCAGCCGCAATTCGTCGCGGATGGCGTCGTCGAGCTTTCTTATGGTGAGATTGGCGATGGGCGGCCTCTTCGGCGGACCAGAGTATGCTAGCAATGCTAGCATCGCTTTCACCGCTTGGCAATCAGAGTTGCCGGACGGCCCAGAGGATTCCGATAAAGGTGACGGCGATGATCCAGAGCGCCACCGTGCGCCAGCGGTCTTTCCTGGCCTCGGCACGGCTGAAGGCCGCGATGGTCTCCGGCGACAGCGTGACGCCGTCGCGCACCATCTTCTCCATGTGCTCCAGCACGGTCACCGCGCGGGCCGCCATCAGCGGCAAGCCAGCGGCCACCCGGCCGAGCTCGCCGGCACCGGACATGGCGCTCTGGATGCGGCCGACCGGGCCGAGATTGCGCTCGATCCATTCGCGCACCACCGGATCGGCGACCTTCCAGATGTCGAGCTTTGGATCAAAGCCGCGCGCCACGCCTTCGACCACCACCATGGTCTTCTGCAGCAGGATCAGCTCCGGCCGCGTCTGCATGTCGAACAGCCCGGTGACTTCGAGCAGCAGCGTCAGCAGCTTGGCCATGGAAATTTCTTCGGCGGTGCGGTTGTGGATCGGCTCTCCGATGGCACGGATGGCCTGCGCGAAATTCTCCACCGAGTGATGGCCCGGCACATAGCCGGCCTCGAAATGCACCTCGGCGACGCGGCGATAGTCGCGGGTGATGAAGCCGAGCAGGATTTCCGCGAGGAAGCGCCGCTCCTTCGCGCCCAACCGGCCCATGATGCCGAAATCGACCGCCACGAGCCGGCCGTGATCGTCGAGGAACAGATTGCCCGGATGCATGTCGGCGTGGAAGAATCCGTCGCGCAGCGCATGGCGCAGAAAACTCTGGATCACCTTGCGGCCGAGATCGGGCAGGTCGACATGCGCTTGCTCGAGTCTGGCGTGATCGTTCAGCGCGATGCCGTCGATCCACTCCATGGTCAGCACATTGTGGGTGGTGCGGTCCCAGTCCACGGTCGGTACGCGGAAGTCCGGATCGTCGCGGGTGTTCTCCGCCATCTCCGACATCGCGGCGGCTTCCAGCCGCAGATCCATTTCCATCGCGACCGAGCGCGACATGGTGTTGATCACTTCGATCAGGCGCAGCCGCCGCGCCTCGGCGGAATGCGCCTCCGCCTTGTAGGCGACAAAGAAGAAATCGGAAAGATCGCGGCGGAAACGCGAGGCCACGTTGGGCCGCAGCACTTTTATCGCGACCGGGTGACGCACGCCGCCGCGAAGCACCTCGCCGCGATGCACCTGCGCGATCGAGGCTGCGGCGACCGACGGTCCGAAGCTGGCAAAGGCCTGCGAAATAGGCTTTTCCAGCGATTGCGCGATGGCGGCTTCGGCTTCGACTTGCGCGAACGGCGGCAGCCGGTCCTGCAGATTTTCGAGGTCGCGCGCCATGGCGACGCCGACCACGTCCGGCCGCGTCGCCAGAAACTGTCCAAGCTTCAGATAGGCCGGGCCGAGCCGCGTCAGCGCGCGCGCCAGCCGCGGGCCTTCCTTGGCGCCCTGCCGCTCCACCAGCCGCGCCAGTTTCAGAGCCAATTGGCCGGGCGGCGGCACCAGGCTCGGATCGACGACGCCGAACACGCCTTCGCGCGCGAACACGATACCGGCGCGGGCAAGCCTTGCGATGTGGGTGGTTGCAGAGATCACAAACGCCAGCCCGAATGCAGCGCCACGATGCCGCCCGAGAGGCTCTGCCAGTTCACGCGCGCAAAGCCGGCGGCGCGGATCATGTCGGCAAAGGCATTGGGCTTGGGAAATTTGCGGATGGATTCGACGAGATACTGGTAGGACTCGGCATCTCCGGTCACCGCGCGGCCGAGCGACGGGATGACGCGGAACGAGAACAAGTCGTAAAGCCTGTCGAGGCCGGGCACGTCGACGGTGGAGAATTCCAGGCACAGGAAGCGGCTGCCGGGCCGCAGCACGCGATAGGCTTCCCTCAGCGCGAGATCGATTTGCGGCACGTTACGGATGCCGAAGGCGATGGTGTAGGCATCGAAGGTGCGATCGGCAAGCGCCAGCGCCTCGGCATTGCCCTCGACAAAGCTGACGCGGTCGTCGAGATGCTGGGCTGCCGCACGGTTGCGGCCGACCTCGAGCATATCCACATTAATGTCGCAGACGGTGGCGCGAAAGCCTTTGCCCGATGCCTTCGCCGCGCGGAAGGCGACATCGCCGGTGCCGCCGGCGACATCGAGCAGGTGAAAGGGTGCGTCGTTCTTCGGCGGATTGAGCGTGGTGACCATGATGTCCTTCCAGGCCCGGTGCAGGCCCGCCGACATCAAGTCGTTCATCAGGTCATAGCGGGAAGCTACGCTGTGAAACACCTCGTTCACCAGTGTTTGCTTCTCGCCCAGGGGGACGTCCCTGAAGCCGAAATGCGTGGTTTGGTCCCGGCGATCCATTACTCGATACTCCGCGCCGCCGGACCATAGCGCGGCCGGCAGGGGCGCGCTACAAGCGGTGACGTCGCGCGGCTTGCGCTACGCCAGCGTTGGTTAATTTGCAAGGCTGTCATGACTGCACAATTTCTGCGAACCATTCCCGTCCTGCGGATGTTCGACGCTGCGAAAGCCCGGGAGTTCTATCTTGATTTCCTTGGTTGCAAGCTCGATTTCGAACACCGCTTCGAGGCCGATCTGCCGCTGTTCATGCAGGTCTCGCTCGGCGATGTGCTGTTTCGGCTGAGCGAACACTACGGCGATAGTTCACCGGGCGCCAAGGTCACGATCGAGATGACCGGGCTTGCGGAATATCACGCGGAGTTGTTGGCCAAGAAGTACCGCTATGCGCGGCCCGGGCTGGAGCAGCAGCCATGGGGCGCCACGACCATGACCATCGCCGACCCCTTCTACAACCACATCGAATTCTCCGAACGAACCGGCTGACGCACCATGCCCGAGCTACCCGAAGTCGAGACCGTCCGCCGCGGCCTGCAACCGGTCATGGAAGGCGCAAAAATCGTTAAGGCCGAAGCCCGCCGCAAGGATTTGCGCTTTCCCTTTCAAAAGGATTTTACCGCCCGCCTGACCGGCCAGATCGTCACCGGGCTCGGCCGCCGCGCCAAATATCTGATGGCGGACCTCACCTCAGGCGACGTGCTGCTGATGCATCTGGGGATGTCCGGTTCGTTCCGCGTGCTCAAGGGCGAGGAGAATGCCGCGCCCGGCAAATTCCACCATCCCCGCAGCGAGGACCGTGCCCACGACCATGTCGTGTTTCACATGTCCTCCGGCGCCTCGGTCGTGTTCAACGACCCGCGCCGTTTCGGCTACATGAAGATTATCGCCCGCAACGAGCTTGATGACGAGCCGCTGCTGGCCGGGCTCGGTCCCGAGCCGCTCGGCAATGAATTCGACGCCGACATGCTGGCGCGGTCTTGCCATAACAAGAAGACGAGTCTGAAGGCCGCGCTGCTCGACCAGCGTGTGGTGGCGGGACTTGGCAACATCTATGTCTGCGAGGCGCTCTACCGTGCGCATCTGTCACCGCGGCGGCTGGCCGCGACGGTTGCGACCAAAAAGGGCGAGACCACCGATCACGCGCGGCGGCTGGTGGAAGGGATTCACACGGTGCTGAACCAGGCGATCAAGGCCGGCGGCTCGTCGCTGCGCGATCATCGCCAGACTAACGGCGAACTCGGCTATTTCCAGCATTCCTTCCAGGTCTACGACCGCGAAGGCGAGAAGTGCCAGACGCCGCGCTGCGGCGGCACCATCCGCCGCTTCAACCAGAACGGCCGCTCGACCTTCTGGTGTCCGAAGTGCCAGAAGTGAGATTCAACTCAGAGACCGGAGTCCCAGGCCAGGCCATGCTCGCGCGAGGAGTGGATCGGTTCGGCGATCGTATCGAACGCCCTTGCAGCGTTGATCACAAACTGCGGACGTGACGGCTGACTGGTCAGCTTGGCCTGCGTCCATCGCCAGAGGCTGCGGATTTCATCGGCCGATTTGCCTGACGGCGCGTACTCGCTGACGGAAAGGCCGGCGGCAAGCGCGTCCTGGTGATCGTTGCGCATCGCGATGAACGGCTGCGCCACCACCTCGGCGAGATCCGATCTTACGCCGCCAAGCGCACTGGCGGCATCGCTGATGCGCTGGCCTCGCGGTGGCGTCTGATTGAGGATGAAGGCAAACGGCTTGCGGCAGGCGCGGATCACGCTCAGTGTCGCGGCGGTCGCTTCGATATCGGCGACCGTCGGCCGCGATGGAATCAAACAGAGATCGCACGCGCGGATCGCGGCCGTGGTCGCCTCGCTCATGCCGCTTGCGGTGTCGATAATGGTGAGCCCAACGCCGCCGCGATCGAACGAATGCAGGCGACGCTCGATCAGGCCGGCGCCACGGATGATCTCCACGACGGGCTCGGCGATACCGCGGCGGACCTGCCACTTCGACAGCGTCGCCTGATTGTCGGTATCGATCATGCGCACATTGTGTCCGGCCTGCAGCGCCGCGAGCGCAAGACCGATCGCCAAGGTGGTCTTGCCGCTGCCGCCTTTCTGGGTAGCCAGTACGATGGTGTGCACGAGCAGGTCCCGATGCGATTGCGCGGGCATTGCAAGGACGCCGGACGTGCGCGTCTGCGGCACTCCGGTCAAGTGCAAGCAACGATGCGGATCATGTCCCCGAATCACGCATCGAGATTCAGTATGACATTATTGTGACGGATCGAATATAGCTGAGCGGCGCAAGCGCTCTCCGTATTGCAACGGAGCACGGCATCGAGAAAAGTTCCGCAGCGAACGGAGACGAAGAGAGTGAAGCAGAATTGGCGCGATCGTGCGGCAGCGGTCTTCGAATGCGAAAAGCAGCTCGCATTTTCCAGCCGCGGCATGGTGGTGAGCAATCATCCGCTGGCGTCAGCTGCGGGGGCGGAGATGCTTGCGGCGGGCGGCAACGCCGTCGATGCCGCGATCGCGACGCTGTTTGCGCTCACCGTGGTCGAGCCGATGATGGTCGGCATCATCGGCGGCGGCATGGCGCATATTCGCCTTTCCGATGGCAGCCACCGCTTCATCGATGGGCAGAGCACCGTGCCGTCAGCGGTGAAGTCCGACACCTACACGTCGAAGCCGGGTTCGGCGCATGATGTGTTCGACACGGTTGATGATGAGAACCTCAACGGGCCGAAAGCCGTTGCCGTGCCGGGTTCGCTGAAGGCCTGGTGCGAGACGCTGGCGCGGTTCGGCACCATGAGTCTTGCCGACGTGATGCAGCCCGCGATCAAGCATGCCGCACGCGGCTTTGTGGTGACGCCTTACTTGCACGAATGCATCAGCGACAGCGCCGCTGTGATGCTGAAGGACAAGCCGATCTCCGCGATCTATCTGCCCAAAGGCGAACCGCTGAAACCCGGCGAGCGCGTGGTGCAATCGGAATATGCGGAGACGCTGGCCTATATCGCGCAGCACGGCCCGGACGCGCTGTACAACGGCCCGCTCGGCAATGTCCTCGTCGACTACATGAAGGCCAATGGCGGCTTCATCGCCCATGAGGATTTGAAGACCTACAGGACCGTCGAGCGGCAGCCGATCCGCGCCGATTATCGCGGCTGGCAGATCATGGGTCCGCCGCCGCCTGCGGCCTCCGGCGTTCACATCACGCAGATGCTGAACATCCTCGAAGGTTTTGACATCACCTCGCTCGGCTTCGGCACCGCGCAGACCATCCATTATCTGGCCGAAGTCATGAAGATCGCCTTTGCCGACCGCGAGGCGGCCAGCGGCGATCCCGCCTATATCAATGTGCCGGTGGAGCGGCTGACCTCAAAGGCCTATGCCGCTGAGCGCCGAGGTGCCATCGACGACGGCAAGGCGCAGGCCTGGGGCGCCGGCGTCACGCAACTGGAAAGCGCGCACACCACGCACATGACGGCGGCTGACAGCTTCGGCAATGTGGCCGCGACCACGCAGACCATCAACAATCTGTTCGGCGCCAAGATCCTGATTCCCGGCCTCGGCGCCATTCCGAACAATTACATGAACCTCTACGATCCGCGCCCGGGTCATGCGCTGTCGCTGGCAGCAGGCAAGCGCGTCACCACCTCGATGTCGCCTGTCATGGCGCTGCGTGACGGCAAATTGCGCTTTGCGCTCGGCCTGCCCGGGGGAAAACGCATTTTTCCGAGTGCGATGCAGGCGCTGGTCAATCTGATCGACCATGGCATGACGCTGCAGGAAGCGGTCGAGGCGCCGCGGGTGTGGACCGAGGGCAATGCGCTGGAGGTCGAGCCGGCGGTGCCGGAGAGCGTGCGCGCCAAACTCATCGCGATGGGTCACCGGGTCCTGGCGATGTCCACGGTCGGCGGCGGCATGAACGCCATCGAATTCGCTGAAGACGGCATCTTGCGCGGCTCCGCCTGCTGGCGCGCCGACGGCACGCCGATCGGCATGTCCGGTGGCCTCGCGCGCGCCGGCGTGCGGTTTGGACTGCGGTGACGGTGTGTAGATTCCTCTCCCCGCCGGGGCAATAAACTACTCGTAAACTTTGATGACACCCTCCGATGTCTTCACGAATCTGAAGGGTCTACTGCTCCGGTCCGGAACGAGAGTATCGCTCCAGTCGAGCCCAAATCTGGACAGCAGCTCATAGTAGCGGTCTTCCGGAGGGCACGGTCCCAGCAAGACCGCACGAACGAACTCCGACGGCGGAGCGTAGTTGTGGCTTGCGACGTAGTGATAGATCAAGTTTGGTGCTGCGTAGAGTTGTCCTTCATCAGAGACGACGCGAATCTCGGCTGACCCTAGCAACAACTCTTCTCCATTTCGCTGGGCAACGTTAGCTTCACGGGAGCAACACAAATCACATTGGTGAAGGCCTCTTGTCTGGCCAACGGATACTCTGCAAAAGCGCCACAGCCGGTCGACGAACTGCGGATCAGGCGAATTCGTCGGGAAGTCAACACCTGCGGTAAGCCATCCGATGTTGCGCGCCACAGGAACAGAGCTATCGGCAGCTCCGTAACTGTAAGGAGTTAGATCTTTAAAGTGTGTCATTGCTTCTTCATTGAAAGGCGCAGGGCAAGCGCCGCTGTTATAGTGGCACAGGCGGAGGGGCGTAGAGCTACTTCCGCACGCAGATCACGCGGACCACGGAGGCCTTCGCATCGGTCGATGTGCCGGATGCGGCCACATTGTTGGCCTTCAGGAAATCGCGCACGGCTTCGGCTGGCACGAATGCTGCCTGCGACGGCGCACCGTTCGCCGGCCCCGCGACAAGCACCGGCTTGAGCTGCGCAAGGCCCGCGAACTTGCCGTCAGTGTCCATCGCAGCGGCGCCAGAAAAACCAACCGCCGGCGCGGGTGCGAGATCGGCGCCATTGACGGATGCCCTGACGCTGCTCGCGGCATTGCCGCCGCCCTGGCTTTGCGGATCGGCGATTCCGGTGAGCTCGACCGCGGTCTTGCCGGTGCCGCCCGCAAGATTCAGCGGCTTCAGGCCGCGCGCGCCATAGATGCGCAGCAGCGCAAGATCGCGCTCCTTGTCCTCGGCGACGCGGTCGGCGTTGCCGAAGCCGGGTATCGCGATGGCGACGCAGGCATCGACCAGCTGGCGATCGGTGACGATGCTGCCGTCCTCGGCGACCACGATGCCGGTGCCGTATTCCACTGTCTTGCGCGGCGGCGGTCCCGGCAGCGGTCCGGCCGGGAACGGCGTGAACGCGCTCGACATCGCGATCACGACCGGCTCGACGGTGTTTTCGACCGCCTGATCGTACAGGATCGTCATGATGCGGACTTCGTCGCCCTTGAAGGTGCCGCGCAGATAGAACTTCTTCAGGCCCTGCAGGCCCGACAGCACGAAAAAGTCCGGCTTCACGACATTGTAGTCGACGGTGCGTCCGTTCGCCTTCTTCTCCTGCTCGGCGAGCTTTGCCGTGGTCGGACTAGCGTCCTTGCGCCGGGTCAGTACGACCTGGACCGTACCGGTCGGCGAGCTCCATTTGGTGCCGTTGGCGTCGCTGGTCTGCTGCGGCACCAGCTTGGTCGGGATGCCGAGCCGCACGCCGGTGCCGGCATCGGCGACGATCTTCCAGCCGACACTTTCCCGCCGCCTCTGCGCGGTCTCCGCGAGGGCGCTGCGCTCCTGCGGGTTGAGCACGCCGGTCTGCCGGCCGCCGCGGCTCTTCTGGAATTCCTTGATGGCATTGACCATGCGCTCAGAGACGTCGCCGGTGATGGCGCCGTTATATTCGCCGACCCACGCGAGGTCCGACTGCAGCGCCAGCCGCTCGGCCTGCGCCATGGCATTTGCAGTATCGGCCGGGGTTTGTACGCCCGGGGGACGGATCGCCGTGGTCGTGACGGGCTTCGGCTTGCTGCCGGCGGTCGTGGGCGCCTGAAGCTGGGCAAAGGCCGTATCACTGGCCGGGCATGCTATGGATGCGACCAACAAGGTTGCCGAAAGCGCGGTTCTCATGACAAATCCCGGGATTGCAGCTCTTGCGGATTATGCACATCTGCTTGGTAGGCAACAACAGGACGCCGGTTCAGGGAAATAGCCCGTCGATGCTGAGCGACAAGGAACTCGAACGCTACGCCCGCCACATCGTGCTGCGCGAGGTCGGCGGTCCCGGCCAGGCGGCGCTGAAGGAGGCCGCCGTGCTGGTGATCGGCGCAGGCGGGCTCGGCGCGCCGGCGCTGATGTATCTGGCGGCGGCCGGCGTCGGCACCTTAGGCGTGGTCGATGACGACAAGGTGTCGCTGTCCAACCTGCAGCGCCAGATCATCCACGCCACGCCGGAAGTCGGCCGGCTCAAGGTCGACAGCGCGGCCGAGCAGATCCGTAAGCTTAATCCGCATGTGCTGTTCGAATCCCACGCCGTGCGCCTCAATGCCGCCAATGCGATGAGCATCATCGGCGGCTATGACCTCGTGCTCGACGGCTCCGACAATTTCGAGACGCGCTATCTGGCATCCGACGCCTGCTATCTCGCGGCAAAGCCGCTGATCACCGCAGCGCTCGGCATGTTCGACGGATCGCTGACCACGATCCGCGCCCATGAACGCAACGCGGACGGCGAGCTCAACCCGACCTATCGCTGCCTGTTTCCGGAGCCGCCGCCGGCGGGCACGGTGCCGACCTGCGCCGAAGCCGGCGTGATGGGCGCACTCGCGGGCGTGCTGGGCTCGATGATGGCGATGGAGGCGATCCGCGAGATCGTCGGCTTTGGCGAAGGCCTGGTCGGCCGGCTGCTGATGGTCGATGCGCTGTCGATGCGGTTCGAAACGCTGCGCTACAAGCGCGATCCCCAAAACCCGCTCAATGGTGATGCGCCTGTCATCGCCGATTTGAGCGGGCATCGGTAAAGCGTCGGCCCGGAACGTCTGCAAGTGACCCCTGGCGGCAATGATCGCGCGGTGTCAGCCAACCCCATTAATGATCTCGACGCAGGCTTTTTCGACGAAAGTGGGGGGGGCTGCGGTGCCTCCCTTTCGCAAAAATGTCCGCGATTTTGCTATCCTGCCTCATCGGTAGATGCCTCACGACTGTGCCGGACCCGCAGTCTTTGATGTGACGATGTTTGGCATCTCGCAAGTCGTCCCGGCGAGCCGATCTGGCCGCCGTCCAACGCGCCCGGAGCGCTGTTCCAGCGCACACGACGTTACCCGGCTTTACCCCATGCTCGATCCAAGCGTGGGCAATCCGGTTCGAGCGCTCCTCCAGGTCGCACACGTGTATGTCCGCATGGAACACGCGGCGCTCTGATCGATTGTTTCTTCCGATGTCAGTGCGGAGGAGCCACGGTCATGACATGGAAACTTGCTCTTCTGGTACTTGCGTCAGCGGCCATGCTTGCGAGCACGCCCGCATCTGCGCGGTACTATGGACACAGCCACCATCACTTCAGACACAGCCACCACCACTTCTTCCACGGTGGGCAACGCTATTATTCGCATCCTTCCGCGCCGGGAGGCGGCATGCTCAGCCCCTCGGCAGCATGGAATCATTGATGCAGCCTTGCAGAAGCGCGCCACAGCCTTTGCCATCGAGCAGCCGCCGGATGCGGACGTCAACGAGATCGCCGTGCGGCTGACAACGCGGGCATGACGGCAATTTCCGCAATCGGTCCGGAGCGGACCTGGAAAAAATGGCTGACCAGAACGTCTGGTTCTGCCCCTCAGCGGAAATTAGTATTGTGCAGTCAGGATGCCCGACATGCACCCCGAATGGCTTCGTCAGCTGCCCTATTTGGTCCACACCAACAGAGAACTCGGCCTGATGCTGAGGGGTGCAAAGCCCCTTGCGTATTTCATGGACTTCGTCGGTCGTGAGCCGGACGTCTGTATTCGGTATTGGCGTATGTTCGACAGGCATGTTGATCTAGGTCGCTTGATAAGGCGCGAAGTGATTGAACCGAGCCCTGACCTGCCACAGCTCGAATATCGGAGGCTATTCTACACCTTGCCAGGCCACGAGTGGCGGGTTGATGCCATGCGTGCGCTCCTGAACGAACCTGGAGCCTGGTCTGACGACCGCGAACGGCGCTTTGGCGAATTGCTTGGCTACGAGGATTGGCAGATCCACTATTGGCTGGCGCACCGTCGCTCGCGTGCGGATGCTTAGTCCGCTTCTGGCCCTTAGCGGACATGTCTTCGTCCGCGCCCGATGTCCGGTTTCAGGGTTCAACCGGACATTACCTTTATTGCCTCTGAAGGGCTGCGCGCTTAGCGCAACCGATCGCTCAGGACGCTTTCCTCTCGCTGTCCATGTGAACGAGCTGGCTTTCCGGATAGCGGGAGCCTGCCGCGACATCCGGCGGAAACGCCTTCGCTAGCTCGGCCAGATGCGCGGGCGTCAGCTTCACCTTCAGCGCGCCGAGCGCCTCGGTCAGGCGATCGCGCCGCCGCGCGCCGACCAGCGGCACGATGTCCTTGCCCTGCGCCGCCACCCAGGCGATCGCGATCTGCGCGGGGGTAGCGCCGACATCGTCGGCGATCTTCCGCAGCGAATTCACCAGCGCCAGATTGGCGTCGAGATTCTCGCCCTGGAAGCGCGGGCTCATGGCGCGGAAATCCTGCGGGCCGGAGCGGTCCTTCGACCAGTGGCCGCTGATCAGCCCGCGCGACAGCACGCCATAGGCGGTGACGCCGATGCCGAGCTCGCGGCAGGTTTTCAAAATATCGCGCTCGATGCCGCGCGAGATCAGCGAATACTCGATCTGCAGGTCGGCAATCGGATGCACCGCATGCGCGCGGCGGATGGTGTCGGAGCCAACCTCGGAAAGGCCGATATGCCTGATGTAGCCGGCCTTCACCATATCGGCCATGGCGCCGATGGTCTCCTCGATCGGCACATTGGGATCGAGCCGCGCCGGGCGATAGATGTCGATGTGATCGACACCGAGCCGCTGCAGTGAATAGCTCATGAAATTCCAGACCGCGGCGGGGCGGCTGTCATAGCCGAGCCATTTCCTGTCCGGCGTGCGCAGGGCGCCGAACTTGACGCTGATCTGAAGGGCGTCGCGATTGCGTCCCTTGAGGGCCTCGCCGATCAGCATCTCGTTGTGGCCCATGCCGTAGAAGTCGCCGGTGTCGAGCAAGGTGATGCCGGCATCGAGCGCGGCGTGGATGGTGGCAACGCTCTCGCCGCGATCGGCGGGGCCGTAGAAGTCGGACATGCCCATGGCGCCGAGGCCGATGGCCGAGACCGCGGGGCCGGTGGAACCAAGTGTGCGCCTTTCCATGACAACTCTCCTCGAAATGGCGGCGGGGAGGCCGCGAATGACGAGGCGGATATGCGCCTTTTCAATTGCGAGAATAAGATGGACAATTATAAATAGCTTGTTCACGATATCGAACAATGAGCGACATCGACCTGCGCGACCTCGACGCCTTCGTGGCGGTCGCCCGCACCCGCAATTTCCGGCGCGCGGCGCTGGAGAGCCACGTCTCCGTTTCCAGCCTCAGTCAGCGCCTGCGCGATATGGAGGAGCGGCTTGGCGTACGCCTGATGAACCGCACCACGCGTAGCGTGGCGCTGACCGAGGCTGGCGAATTGCTGCTGGCGCGCGTCGCGCCGGCGCTGCTCGAAGTCGGCGATGCGCTCGATCGCGTGCGCGGCCTGCGCGAGGTGCCGTCGGGGCGCCTGCGCATCAACGCGCCGCCGCCCGCGGTCGATCTCGTGCTGGCGCCGATGCTGGGACCGTTCCTGAAAGCCTTTCCGCAAGTTCAGCTGGAGATCGTCGGCCAGAGCGGATTCATCGACATTGTCGAGGCGGGCTACGACGCCGGCGTCCGCTATGGCGAGCATCTCGAGCAGGACATGATTGCGGTCCCGCTTGGACCGCGGCAACGCTACGCGCTGGTGGCCGCGCCGGATTACCTGGCGCGGCACGGCAAGCCAAAACATCCCGGGGACCTGCTCGGCCACGCCTGCATCCGCGTTCGCTTTTCCAGCGGCGCGATGCTGGACTGGGAATTCGAGAAGGCGGGGCGAGCGGTAAAACTGTCGCCGCCGGCAAAGCTGGTGGTGAACCATCCAGGGCCGGCCATGCGGGCAGCCCGCGACGGCATGGGGTTCTGGTTGACCTTCGAGGAGTATGTGCGCGAGGCGGTTGCGTCAGGCGCGCTGGTCAGCGTGCTCGACGACTGGTGCCCGCCATTTCCCGGACCGTTTCTGTATTACCCGAGCCGACGGCAACCTCCGCCCGCGCTCGCCGCGTTCGTGACGTTCGTCGCGGAATGGCGCAAGAAGGAGCGGCGTAGGCCGCAAGCGCCAGCACGCGACCGCTAGCGCGGCTCATTTTGTACTTTGCATGGGGTTGTTTTCGCAGTTTTGGCGCCGGCCCGCTGCCGCGCTCACAGCATGCTGGGCAGCACGCGATCCGGCGGCTTGTGGTTGTCGAGGAAGGTTCTGATGTTGATGATCACCTTCTCGCCCATGTCGACGCGGCCCTCGATGGTGGCCGAGCCCATGTGCGGCAGCAGCGTCACCTTGCCGGCCTTGGCGAGCCGCACCAGTTTTGGATTCACAGCCGGCTCATGCTCGTACACGTCGAGCCCGGCGCCGCCGATCTCTCCGCTCTCGATCAGCTTGATCATGGTGTCTTCGTCGATCACCCCGCCGCGCGCGGTGTTGACGATATAGGCGTCCTTGCGGATCAGTTTCAGCCGCCGCGCCGACAGCAGGTGATAGGTCGCCGGCGTGTGCGGGCAGTTCACCGAGATGATGTCCATCCGCGCCAGCATCTGGTCGAGGCTTTCCCAATAGGTCGCGCCGAGTTCTTCTGCGATCTGCGGCGCCACCGGGCGGCGGTTGTGATAATGGATCTGCAGGCCGAAGGCCCGCGCGCGGCGCGCGACCGCCTGGCCAATGCGGCCCATGCCGAGAATGCCGAGACGCTTGCCGCCGATACGGTGGCCGAGCATCCAGGTCGGCGACCAGCCCGCCCAGTTCTTGCCGTCGGTGAGGATGGAGGCGCCCTCGATCATCCGCCGCGGCACCGCCAGAATCAGCGCCATGGTCATGTCGGCAGTGTCTTCGGTCAGCACCTTCGGCGTGTTGGTCACGGTGATGCCGCGGGCATGTGCCGCCGCCACGTCGATATTGTCGACGCCGTTGCCGAAATTGGCGATCATTCGCAGCTTGCAGTCGGGCTGCTTCAGAATCTCTTCGCTGATCTCGTCGGTCACGGTCGGCACCAGCACGTCGGCGGTGCGCACGGCTTCCGCGATCTGCTGCGGTGTCATCGGCGTGTCGTCGAGATTGAGCTGCGCGTCGAACAGTTCGCGCATCCGGGTCTCGATGGAGTCCGGCAGCTTGCGCGTGACGACGACGAGAGGCTTTTTCTTAACCGACATTTCCTGCTCTCATGAGGCTGAGCTTAACAAAAGCCTGCCGTTCAGACCTCATTAACCCGGGTGCTCGACACTGCAATCTTGCAGTGCGGTCCCCGGCATTTCCTTGGGTTCCCCGATATTTATCCCCGGTTTTCCCGGGAAAATTCGGCGCTCTTGTTCCGTCCTCTCTAGCAGAAGGCCGGGCCAAGACAAGAACCAAGGAACCGACAAGCGGGATGGCGATCTTCGCAGCTGCACAGGGGATTTGGGGTTTTGGCGTCAAGACAAACGGGATCGGCTCACGGCGGTTGAGCTGAGCGCGTTCTCGGCAGGAGACGAGTTGATGGGGTGTGGACGTTTCGGTGCGGTGGTGATCCTGGCGGCGGCGATGCTGGGATCCATGGGCAATATCGGGCACGCGGCCAAGGATTCGCCGACGACCGCGAGCGGCTTGCCGATTCCGCGCTATGTCAGCCTCAAGTCAGATCATGTGAATGTCCGGGCCGGCCCGACCAAGGACAATGACGTCGCCTGGGTCTATACCCGCGCCGGGCTGCCGGTGGAGATCACGGCCGAATTCGAGAACTGGCGCCGCGTCCGCGATTCCGAAGGTTCGGAAGGCTGGGTCTATCACTCCATGCTGTCCGGCCGGCGCACCGCCGTCGTGACCATGAAAAGCAAGGACGAGCTCGCGCCGATCTACGATCGCGCGGATCCCGCAAGCGCGGTCGCAGCCAAGCTGCAGGCCGGCGTCGTCGCGCAGGTGAAGAAATGCACCAACGGCTGGTGCCGCGTCACCGGCAACGGCTTTGACGGCTGGATCGAGCAGCAGCGCCTGTGGGGCGTGTATGCTGACGAGAAGGTGGAGTGAATCTCCGCTGTCGTTCCCGCGACCCGTCTCCGCCAAGGCTTCGCCGGGGCTTGCACTGAGGGACGCCAAAGCTCTAGCGAAGGCGGCAAGCGGGGACCCATAGCCACAGGCGGTCGCGTTGAAGCGCGCTGCGGCTCCAGCGTGGTGCAATACTAAGATTGGTGGTTATGGGTCCCGGCTCGCGCTTCGCTTGGCCGGGACGACGGCTAGCGCTTCTTGCGCAGGCGCACGACCATGTCGACGCGGGCGATCTCGTAGCCCTCGGGCACGTCGGGCATCTTCGAGAGCACGAGATGCGGATCGGGGATATCGACCAGCTCGTGATTGTTCTCGAGATAGAAGTGATGATGCGCCGTCACATTGGTGTCGAAATAGGTTTTCGTGCCGTCGACGCTGACCTGACGCAAGAGACCCGCATCGGTGAGCTGGTTGAGCGTGTTGTAGACGGTGGCGAGCGATACCGGAACCTTGGCCAGCGTCGCTTCCTCGTACAACATTTCTGCGGTGAGATGTCGCGCGCCCTTGCCGAACAGCAGCCAGCCCAAAGCCATGCGCTGGCGGGTGGGACGTAGACCAGCAGCCTGCAGCATTTCGTTGACGTCGTGCCAGGGGCAACCCGTCAGCGCCGGCTGATGCCCGGCCGGCCGTGCCGCCGTGTTGTCCGCGTCGTCGTTGCGGGTCGTTGCGTCGTTGATATCCAAGGTCGGGCCCGTACTCGTATTCCAGTCCTACTTTGCTGGAATATAGAGAGAAATGCCTCAGATGCAAGTTTTTCGCAACTAGAACTTGACCAAGGTTAAGGGGAACGTGGGTCACCCGGCGACGATTTAATCCCCATCGGCGCTTTGCGGGCCGCGGATGGCTATGTTACAGAGCGCGCCGATCCGAGCCATGCGATTTCGGCAATGGCCAATGCCGGTTCCCGCAAGCGTCAGGGCCGGTTCGGGTATGCCGGGGGACGATGCGTGTCGTCCGCGGGGTTGCCGTATCGGCCAAAACGCGCAATCGGGAAGAATTCGAGAGGTTTTGAGACGATGCTCAATCGGCGCAATGGCTATGAGTATGAGGATTTGCTGGCCTGTGGCCGGGGCGAGCTGTTCGGGCCCGGCAACGCCCAGTTGCCGTTGCCGCCGATGCTGATGTTCGACCGCATTGCCGAAATCTCCGAAACCGGCGGCGAGTACGGCAAGGGGCTGGTGCGCGCCGAGCTCAATGTGAACCCGGACCTCTGGTTCTTCGCCTGCCATTTCAAGGGCGATCCGGTCATGCCGGGCTGTCTCGGCCTCGATGCGCTCTGGCAGATGGTAGGCTTCTATCTCGGATGGGTCGGCGGCGAGGGCCGTGGCCGGGCGCTCGGGCTCGGCGACCTCAAGTTTTCCGGCCAGGTGATGCCGAATGTTCGCAAGATTGTGTACAACGTCGACATCAAGCGCGTGATGCGTCTAAAGCTCTGGCTCGGCATCGCCGACGGCTGGCTTTCGGCCGATGACGAGATTATCTATCGCGCCAAGGATTTGAGAGTGGGGCTCTTGAAACAGGGTGCCGCATTGCCGAAAGCGTAAGCTTGCGCATTCCGGCCCATCAGGCGGCGTCCGGTTGGACGCGGCTCTTATCACACACACACGGGAACGACAGGCGAGGCGAACATGAGGCGGGTTGTCATCACGGGGATGGGCATTGTCTCGTCCATCGGAAACAACACCCAGGAAGTGCTGTCGAGCCTTCATGAGGCCAAGTCCGGCATTTCCCACGCCGCGAAATACAAGGAGCTCGGCTTCCGCTCGCAGGTGCAGGGTGCGCCGACGCTCGATCCCTCCGGGTTGATCGACCGCCGCGCGATGCGCTTTCTGGCCGAAGGTGCGGCGTGGAATCACGTCGCGATGGAGCAGGCGATCCAGGATGCCGGCCTCGAACCGTCGGACATCTCCAATGTCCGCACCGGTATCATCATGGGTTCGGGCGGGCCGTCGACGCGGACGCTGGTGGAGGCCGCCGACATCGCGCGCAGCAAGGGCCCGAAACGCGTTGGTCCGTTCGCCGTGCCCAAGGGCATGTCGTCGACGGCATCGGCGACGCTTGCGACCTGGTTCAAGATCAAGGGTGTGAACTATTCGATCTCGTCCGCCTGCGCCACGTCGAACCACTGCATCGGCAATGCCTATGAGACGATCCAGCTCGGCAAGCAGGACGTCATCTTCGCCGGCGGTTGCGAGGAGCTCGACTGGACGCTGTCGGTGCTGTTCGACGCCATGGGCGCGATGTCCTCGAAATACAACGACACGCCCGCCACCGCCTCGCGCCCCTATGACATCAGCCGTGACGGTTTTGTGATCGCCGGCGGCGCCGGCGTCGTCGTTCTCGAAGAGCTGGAGCACGCCAAGGCGCGCGGCGCGCGCATCTATGCCGAGATGGTCGGCTACGGCGCGACATCCGATGGTTACGACATGGTCGCGCCGTCGGGCGAGGGCGCCGAGCGCTGCATGCGCATGGCGCTGGAGACGGTGAAGACGCCGATCGACTACATCAACCCCCACGCCACCTCGACGCCGGCCGGCGATCCGCCGGAGATCGAGGCGATCCGTAAAGTATTCGGCGTTGGCGACAAGTGCCCGCCGATCTCGGCCACCAAGGCGCTGACCGGCCACTCGCTCGGCGCTACCGGCGTACAGGAGGCGATCTATTCGCTCCTGATGATGAATAACGGTTTTGTCTGCGAGAGCGCGCATATCACCGAACTCGATCCCGTGTTCGCCGACATGCCGATCGTGCGCAAGCGCATCGACAACGCCAAGCTCGGCACCGTGCTGTCGAATTCGTTCGGCTTCGGCGGCACCAACGCCACGCTGGTGTTCAAACGGATGGATGCGTGACGGGCTCCGCGGGGCATCCAGTACGCCGTGGCCCTTGAGATTCTCACGAATGGCTGTGAATACTGGATCACCCGCTCGCGCGGGTGGTGACGTCAGAGGGTGGAGCAAGCGATGCAGGGCCTGATGCAGGGAAAACGCGGTCTGATCATGGGCATCGCCAATGATCATTCCATCGCCTGGGGCATCGCCCAGGCCGTCAAGGCCCAGGGCGCGGAGCTCGCGTTCACCTATCAGGGCGATGCGCTGGGCAAGCGCGTCAAGCCGCTTGCGGAGGAACTCAAGGTCGACACCGTGCTGCCCTGCGATGTCGAGGATATCGCCAGCGTCGACGCGGTATTCGAGGCGCTGCGCAAGAAGTGGGGCGGCCTCGACTTCCTGGTCCACGCGATTGGTTTTTCGGACAAGAACGAGCTGAAGGGCCGCTACGCCGACACGTCGCGCGAAAATTTTTCCCGCACCATGGTGATCTCCTGCTTCTCCTTCACGGAGCTGGCAAAGCGCGCGGCCGACCTGATGCCGGAGACCGGCGGCACGATGATCACGCTGACCTTCGGCGGTTCAGAGCGGGCGATGCCGAATTACAATGTCATGGGCGTCGCCAAAGCCGCATTGGAGGCGTCAGTGCGCTACCTCGCCGTTGATTTCGGCCCGCGCAACATCCGCATCAACGCGCTCTCCGCAGGTCCGATCCGCACGCTTGCCGGCTCCGGCATTGGTGACGCGCGCGCCATGTTCGCCTTCCAGCAGAAGAACTCGCCGCTCGGCCGCGGCGTGACGCTGGAGGAGCTTGGCGGATCCGCGCTGTACCTATTGTCCGATCTTTCCGGCGGCGTCACCGGCGAGGTGCATTATGTCGATTGCGGCTACAACATCATTTCCATGCCGCGGCCGGAAGCGCTGAAGGCGGAGAAGGAGTAGCTCTCACCGTCATCACCCGCGAATGCGGGTGATGACGGTATTCCAGAGATGTCAGCAATAAATTGAAAGGCCGCGGCGTACTGGATGCCCCGCATTCGCGGGGCATGACAATCAGTGCTCGCCTGCCGCGATCTTCTCCGCGCGCTGGAACGCCGGCCGCGCCATGCAGCGCGCGATATAGGCATCGAACGACGGCCGCGACGGGATCATCTTGAACAGCCGCACGCCGAAATTCAGGCCCGAGCCGATCACGATGTCGGCGGCGGAGAAATTTTCCCCGAGCAGCCATGGTCCCTTTTGCAGGGCGGCATCGAGCACGTCGACCACACGCTGCGCATCGCCCCAGCCGGCGGCGACCGGGTTCATCTCGATCTTGGTGGCGAGCTGCACGATGGCGGGCTCGATGCAGCTCGGGCCGTAGAACAGCCAGTAGAGATATTTTGCGCGCGCGGGATCGCCGACCGGCGGCGCGAGCTTCGCCTCCGGATAGCGTTCGGCGACATAAGCGCAGATCGCGGCGGCCTCCGCCATGGTCGCCTCGCCATCCTGTATTGCCGGCACCTTGCCCATCGGATTGATCGCGAGATATTCCGGCGCCCGCTGCGCGCCCGTGGAAATGTCGGTCAGCACGCGCTCGTAAGGCTGCCCGGTCTCTTCCATCAGCCAAAGCGCGGTGAACGAGCGCGAGCGCGGCGACCAGTAGAGCTTCATGATCTATCCCTCATCCGAATGCTGGCTGTTACTGCTCCTTGAGGCGGTCAGGAATTACGCGATCCAACTGGGCCGAAACAAGGGCACGCGTTCTCTCCTTGAGAATCGCGCTGGTGCCGGCGGACTCGGGAGGATCTGGAAAATGCGAGTGGTCGAGCTTTGTGAGCGGATCTTCCGTCAGTTGGAAAGCTCGCGAAAGGCTTTCGCCGACGGCGGCGAGGGACGGTCTGATCGCCTCATAGGTGCTGCCGTCGAATATCCCGATCCCCACATTGGCAAACAGGTGCGAGTGCCTGAAGGCGGATCCAATGCCCTGGCTGTACACGCCGACACCATCGATCTGCATCTTGGTGCCCGCCACTGTTCCCTTGAACTTTGTTATCACCAGATAACGATCGCAGTTCGTATTCGCTGTGATGCTGCGGACGATCTGCACCAGGTCCTCGTTAGGCTCGCGCAGGAAAATCGATTTCGGGTGGTAATACAGGTCGAAGATTCCCTTCGGATAGTTTATCCGCCGCACGGACGGATCGTTACCGGTCGCCGCGCGAACCCGCGCCACCGCGAGGTCGTCAAGTCCCCAACCCTCGACGGGAACTTCGTTGTCTTCGGTCTCGAATACCGTGATGCCGAATTTATGGACCGAGAACCGGTCGCCAAGTGCGGAGATCACGCCCAGCCTGCAGGGACCAGTCTCGACCGCTGCCGGGGCCGGTTTTTTTTCGCTCGACTTGGCTTTGGCAGCGGGTTTCTTCGCAACGGTCTTGGCAGGTGGCGCGGCTGGCGCCGAGGTCGCAGGAGGCGTTTGGGCCTCTCCGGAAGTTCCAAACAGCGACACGAGCACGGCGCAAGCAACGGCAAAACGAAGCAGCATGGTCCCCGAACAAGTTTAGTTATGCCCAGGACGTAACTAGAGGATGTTGGGATGAGAGACAAGCGTGCCGGTCTGTCGGCGCTTTCTCCACCGGTAGTACTTCATCATGAAGCCGGTGACTGGCGAAACCTCTTCCTTCTCGTACACAAATCCTTCACGCTCGTACCAGCGCCAGGCCTTTTCGTTCTCGCGCACGCAGCGCAGCCAGATTTCGTCAGGCAATTGCTGCCGCGTGAAGGTGAGCAGGTGCCGGCCGACACCGCGGCCCTGATATTCCGGCGCGACAAACAGCTGGTCGAGATATTTTTGCGGCAGGTGCAACGCCAGCATGGCGGCGCAGGTTCCGCCGTCGTCGGCAACGAACAGGCTCCAGCCGTCCTCGATCTCCTTGCGGACCCGCGCGCGCAGATTGGCGAGCAGGAAATTGCTGGCCTCGGCGAGTCCCGTGGAGACCCAGCTCTCCATCCAGACGCGCGCGACCTCGTCATATTCATCTGGCAGCGCCGGGCGGATGATCGGCTCCGACATCGCTGCTCAGGCCCGCTGACTGCGCGGTGATGGCGCCGGCTGCTTCCTGCGCGATTTGCCGGCGGAAAGACACACGACCTCGGAAATCTGCGTGAGCTGTCTCGCCAGCGGGCTGGTCTTGCGCCAGACCATGCCGATGGTGCGCGAGGGCTGCGGGTTCTTGAAGCGCGCCACCGAAACCGCAGCCGAGCGCGTTTCCACCGACACCGCCATTTCCGGGATCAGGGTGACGCCGACGCCGGCGCTCACCATCTGCACCAGCGTGGACAGCGAGCTCGCGTCCAGCAGTTCGCGCGGCGAAGAGTGCATCTTGCAAAACGACAGCGCTTGGTCGCGGAAGCAATGGCCTTCTTCCAGCAGCAACAGCCGCATCTCGCGCAGCATTTCGCGGCTCGGCACCGGCGTTCCCTCGTCCTTGCGCGGCCGCACCAGTAAGAAATCCTCGCTGAACAGGGCGACTTCGGTCAGCGACGGCTCCGACACCGGAAGCGCCAGGATCGCGGTATCGAGCCGGCCCTCGGAAATCTCGCGGATCAGTTTTGGCGTCAATGCCTCGCGCACCTGGATGTCGAGCTCCGGATGCAAGCGCGTGAGGTCGCCGATGATGCGGGGCAGCAGATAGGGCGCGATGGTCGGAATCATGCCGACGCGCAGCCGGCCCGAAAAACGGTCGCGCGAGGCGCGCGCGAAGTCGCCGAGTTCGTCGACCGAACGCAGGATGTCGCGGACCCGCTCGATCAGCTCTTCCCCGAGCCGCGTGAGCGTGACCTGTCGCGCGCTGCGCTCGAGCAGCGCGCCACCGAGCGCTTCCTCCATTTCCTTGATCTGCATCGACAGCGCCGGCTGCGAGATCGAGCACGCGTCGGCGGCGCGGCCGAAGTGGCCGTGTCGGGCCAGCGCATCGAAATAGCGGAGTTGGCGCAATGTCAGATTGATCATCAGAATATCTTATTGCCTCCATCATTAAAATCAACTTCACCTGATGGGTGGCGCTGCTTAGATTGCTTCCAATCCGATCAAGGATGCCACCCCAGGAGACAATCATGGATGACAGAACAAAATGCCCGTTCACGGGCTCTCGTGGACCAGGGAATCGCGACTGGTGGCCGGATGCACTGGATGTTTCGGTGCTGCACCGAAACTCGCGTCTGTCCGATCCGATGGGCGAGGCGTTCGACTACGCCAAGGAGTTCAAGACGCTCGACCTCAACGCGGTGGTCAAGGACCTTCATGCGTTGATGACCGACTCGCAGGAATGGTGGCCGGCCGATTTCGGCCATTATGGCGGCCTGATGATCCGGATGGCGTGGCACAGTGCCGGCACCTACCGCATCACCGACGGCCGTGGCGGCGCAGGCGCAGGCCAGCAGCGCTTCGCGCCACTGAATTCCTGGCCCGACAACGCCAACCTCGACAAGGCGCGCCGACTGCTGTGGCCGATCAAGCAGAAATACGGTCGCAAGCTGTCGTGGGCGGACTTGATGATCCTCGCCGGCAACGTCGCGCTGGAATCGATGGGCTTCAAGACCTTTGGGTTTGCCGGCGGCCGCGCCGATGTCTGGGAGCCGGAAGAGCTCTACTGGGGTCCCGAAGGCACCTGGCTGGGCGACGAACGCTACAGCGGCGAGCGCCAGCTCGCCGAGCCGCTCGGCGCCGTGCAGATGGGGCTCATCTACGTCAATCCGGAAGGTCCGAACGGCAATCCGGATCCGATCGCGGCTGCCAAGGATATCCGCGAAACCTTCTTCCGCATGGCAATGAACGATGAGGAAACCGTCGCGCTGATCGCCGGCGGCCATTCCTTCGGCAAGACCCACGGCGCGGGCGATCCGTCGTTGGTCGGAGCGGATCCGGAAAGCGGCGCGCTGGAGGATCAGGGCCTGGGGTGGAAGAGCAAGCATGGCACCGGCGTCGGCGCCGACGCGATTACCGGCGGTCCCGAAGTCACCTGGACGCAGACGCCGACCAAATGGAGCAACCTGTTCTTCAAGAACCTGTTCGAGAACGAATGGGAGCTGACCAAGAGCCCGGCCGGCGCCAAGCAGTGGAAGGCGAAGGGCGCGGAGGCCAGCATCCCGGATGCCTATGACAAGTCGAAGAAGCATGTGCCGACCATGCTGACGACCGACCTGTCGCTGCGCTTCGACCCGGCCTATGAGAAGATCTCGCGGCGCTTTTACGAGCATCCGGACCAGTTCGCCGACGCGTTTGCGCGGGCATGGTTCAAGCTCACGCACCGCGACATGGGACCGATCGCGCGTTATCTCGGCCCGCTGGTGCCGAAGGAAACGCTGATCTGGCAGGACCCGATCCCGGCGGCGGATCATCCGGTTATCGGTGAAGCCGACATCGCCGCGCTGAAGGCGAAGATTCTCGCCTCCGGCCTGTCGGTGTCGCAGCTGGTCTCGACCGCATGGGCGTCGGCATCGACGTTCCGCGGCTCCGACAAGCGCGGCGGCGCCAACGGCGCGCGCATTCGCCTCAGCCCGCAGAAGGATTGGGAAGTCAACCAGCCGGCCGAACTGAAGACCGTGTTGGAGAAGCTCGAAGCGATTCAGAAGGAGTTCGGCAAGAAGGTTTCGCTTGCCGACCTGATTGTTCTCGGCGGCTGCGCCGCGGTCGAGAAGGCTGCCAAGGATGCCGGCATCGACGTGAAGGTGCCGTTCACGCCCGGGCGGATGGACGCGTCACAGGATCAGACCGACGTCGAGTCCTTTGCTCCGCTCGAGCCGCGTGCCGACGGCTTCCGCAATTTCGTCAGTGGCAACAAGCGCCAGTTCATGACGCAGGAAGAGGCGCTGGTGGACCGCGCGCAGTTGCTGCGGCTGACGGGACCGGAGATGACGGCACTCGTGGGCGGCCTGCGCGTGCTCGGCGCCAACACCGGCAAGTCAAAGCATGGCGTCTTCACCGGCAAGCCGGAGACCCTCAGCAACGACTTTTTCGTCAACCTGCTCGACATGGGCACGGTCTGGCAGCCGGCCGCCGACGGCACCTATGAGGGCCGCGACCGCAAGACCAACGCGGTCAAGTGGACCGGCACCCGCGTCGACCTGATCTTCGGCTCGCACTCGCAGCTCCGCGCCTTCGCGGAGGTCTATGCGTGCGCCGATTCGAAGGAGAAGTTTGCGAAGGATTTCGTGGCGGCATGGGCCAAGGTAATGAATGCCGACCGCTTCGATATCGCCGGGCTGCACTGACGGCCGGCAAGGCCAGCGCCGGGTGCGGTTTGTTCCGCACCCGGCTTTTCTTTGCCTGAATCTAGACGCCGAGCGTGCCGGCCTTGGCGGCGGCGTAGCGCTCGCCGACCGCCTTCCAGTTCAGGGTATTCCACCAGGCTTTCAGATAATCGGCGCGGCGGTTCTGGTAGTTCAGGTAGTAGGCGTGCTCCCACACGTCGTTGCCGAGCAGCGCGCGCTTGCCGTCCATTATCGGATTGTCCTGGTTGGGGCGCGTCTCCATCGCGAGCTTGCCTTCCTTGTCGACGGTGACGAACACCCAGCCGGAGCCGAACACCCGCAAGCCCGCGGCGTTGAAGTCGGTCTGGAATTTTTCCATGCCGCCGAGGTCGCGGTCGATGGCGGCGAGCACGTCGCCTTCCGCCTTGCCGCCGTTCGGGCCCATGATCTGCCAGAACATGGTGTGGTTGGCGTGACCGCCGAGATTGTTGCGCACGCCGGTGCGGATCGCCTCCGGCACGCTATTGAGGTTGCCAAGCACCTCCGGAATCGGCTTGTCGGCGATCTGCGGATTGTCCTTGGCGAAATTGTTCAAATTGGTGACATAGGCTTGATGATGCCGGTCGTGATGGAGCTCCATCGTCTTGGCATCGATATGCGGCTCCAGTGCGTTGGTGGGGTAGGCGAGCGGATCGAGCTTGAACGGTCCGGAGGGCGCCATCGCACCCTGGGCGAAGACAATGCGCGGGGCGGCGCTGGCGACGACAAGGCCGGTGGCGGCGAGCATGAGATGGCGCCGGGATAGGGGTGACATGGGCTTCTCCTGTCTGGGGGCGGGGACGGGGTCTGCTGAACACAACGCGCGACAGCGCGATCAGTTACGAGCAGGGCATGATGCCGGGTTTCGATAACAGTCACTGTGACGCTGCGGCGGAATTACGCATGCCGTCCACCTCATTTCAGGGCGGGGGATTCGTCCTCAATTCCGGTGAATTGCATTGACAGCTTGCCCGCAACCGATGATTTCGGTCAAGGAGGAGCCCCACGATGACCATCACCATCACCGCCTTTGAACGGTCACCCGATGGCGGCAAGGGACTGGCGCGCGACACGCGCGTTCGCTGGGCGCTTGAGGAGGTGGGGCAACCCTACCAGGTACGCCTTGTCTCGTTCCGTGCGATGAAGGAACCGGCGCATCTGGCGCTTCATCCTTTCGGGCAGATTCCGACGTATGAGGAAGGCAATCTCGCTTTGTTCGAGACAGGCGCGATCGTCCTGCATGTCGCCCAGCGCCATACGGGCCTGCTGCCCGACGACGCCAATGCCCGGGCGCGGGCCATCACATGGATGTTTGCCGCGGTCAACACGGTGGAGCCGCCGATCCTTGAACTCGCAACCGCGAGGCTGTTCGAGAGCGACAAGCCCTGGAGCAAGGCGCGTCTGCCTCTGGTCGAGGATCGCGTCCGCGACCGGCTGAAGCAACTTTCCGATCGCCTGGGTGATGCCGACTGGCTCGATGGTGGGTTCAGCGCGGGCGACCTGATGATGGCATCTGTGCTGCTCAGGGTGAGATCGTCAGGCATTCTGGACGAATATCCGAACCTCGCAGCCTATCTCGCCCGCGGTGAGGCGCGGCCCGCCTACAAGCGGGCGTTCGCCGCTCAATTGGCGGTGAACACCGCCAAGCCACCGACCGGCTGATTGCGACGGACAAACAAAAAGGGCGGCCCTTCGGCCGCCCTTTCGTGATTGTGCTGGTGCAGCGACTTACTCGCCGGCCGCTTCGCGCGGCGCCGGAGCCTCAGTCCTGGCATCCTTCGACTTGGCCTCGAGGTCCTCGCCGGTGGTCTGGTCGACCGCCTTCATCGACAGCCGGGTCTTGCCGCGGTCGTCGAAGCCGAGCAGCTTGACCTTGACCTTGTCGCCTTCCTTGACGACGTCGGAGGTCTTCTGCACGCGGCTGGCGGCGAGCTGGCTGATATGGACCAGGCCGTCGCGGGCGCCGAAGAAGTTCACGAAGGCGCCGAACTCCATCACCTTGACCACGGTGCCCTCGTAGATCTGGCCGACTTCCGGATCGGACGCGATCGACTTGATCCACTTGATGGCGGCCTTCATCGCCTCGCCGTCGGCGGAGGCCACCTTCACGGTGCCATCGTCCTCGATGTTGATCTTGGCGCCGGTCTTTTCCACGATCTCGCGGATCACCTTGCCGCCGGTGCCGATCACTTCGCGGATCTTGTCGGTGGCGATCTTGAAGGTCTCGATGCGCGGCGCGTATTCGCCGAGCTCGGCGCGGGCGACAGTGAGCGCCTTGGCCATTTCGCCAAGGATGTGCACGCGGCCTTCCCTGGCCTGGCCAAGCGCAACCCGCATGATCTCCTCGGTGATGCCCTCGATCTTGATGTCCATCTGCAGCGAGGTGATGCCGCCCTCGGTGCCGGCCACCTTGAAGTCCATGTCGCCGAGATGGTCCTCGTCGCCGAGGATGTCGGACAGCACGGCAAAGCGCTGGCCTTCCAGGATCAGGCCCATGGCGATGCCCGCGGTCGGCCGCTTCAGCGGCACGCCGGCATCCATCAGCGCCAGCGACGAGCCGCAGACGGTCGCCATCGACGAGGAGCCGTTGGACTCCGTGATCTCCGACACCACGCGGATGGTGTAGGGGAATTCATGGTGCGGCGGCAGCATCGGATGGATCGCACGCCAGGCGAGCTTGCCATGGCCGATGTCGCGACGCTTCGGGCTGCCGACGCGGCCGGTCTCGCCGACCGAGAAGGGCGGGAAGTTGTAGTGCAGCAGGAACGTCTCCTTATAGGTTCCCGACAGCGCGTCGATATACTGCTCGTCCTCGCCGGTGCCGAGGGTCGCCACCACCAGCGCCTGGGTCTCGCCGCGGGTGAACAGCGCCGAGCCGTGGGCGCGCGGCAGCACGCCGACTTCGGCGACGATGTTGCGCACCGTCTTGACGTCGCGGCCGTCGATGCGGCGGCCGGTGTCGAGGATGTTCCAGCGGACGATTTTCGCCTCGAGCTCCTTGAACACGTCGGCGACGCGGAGCTTGTCGTATTTCGGCTCGGCGCCTTCCGGGAAGAAGTGCGCCATCGCCTTTTCCTTGGCGGCGCCGACCGCGGCGTAGCGATCCTGCTTGATCGCGATGCCGTAAGCCGCGCGCAGATCCTGCTCGACGAGCGGGAGCATTTCCTTTTCGATCGCGGAATTGTCGATGATCGTGACCTCGCGCGGCTCCTTGGCGGCCTTTTCCGCTAGATCGATGATCGCGTTGATCACGGGCTGGAAGTGGCGGTGGCCGAACATCACGGCGCCGAGCATGACTTCCTCGCTCAGCTCCCGTGCTTCCGATTCCACCATCAGCACGGCGTCCGCCGTGCCGGCGACGACGAGGTCGAGCTGGGTGTCGGTCATCTCGTCGAGCGTCGGGTTGAGGATGAATTCGTCATTGGCAAAGCCGACGCGGGCCGCACCAATCGGGCCCTTGAAGGGAACGCCGGACAGCGTTAGCGCGGCGGACACCGCCACCATCGCCACGATGTCGGGGTCGTTCTCCATATCGTGCGAGAGAACGTTGACGATCACCTGGGTCTCGTTGCGCCAGCCGTCGACGAACAGCGGGCGGATCGGGCGGTCGATCAGGCGGGAGACCAGCGTCTCCTTCTCGGTCGGACGGCCCTCGCGCTTGAAATAGCCGCCGGGGATGCGGCCCGCGGCATAGGTCTTTTCCTGGTAGTCGACGGTGAGCGGCAGGAAGTCGACGCCTTCGCGCGGCGCCTTCGCCGCCACGACGGTGGCGAGCACGACGGTCTCGCCATAGGTGGCGACCACGGCGCCATCGGCCTGTCGCGCCACCTTTCCGGTCTCCAGCTTGAGGGGGCGTCCACCCCAGTCGATTTCCACGGAATGCTTATTGAACATATCGGTCTTCTTTCATGGGTTCACGGGAGAAGGGCGCCGCAAAACAAAAAGACCATGCGCAAGATGGCAAGACGCTGATCGAAAATGCCGATCAGCATCCGGCGATCCTGCCATGGTCTTGATGTCTCGGATGGCGTCCATCCTCTCGTCAGTCTCGGGCATCTTGCCCTGTCCAGCGGCCGGATTGCTGCTGGACGTTACTTCGCATGATCCGTCACTCATTTCGGGATCATGGTCTTGTGCACGATCGCTTTCGGGAATCGAAAGCCGGCTCTTCCGGATGATCATGCGAAAACGCGCGCCAGCGGCGCGCGTCGCGGCGTGCTCAGCGACGGATATTGTGCTTTTCGAGCAGCGCCTTGTAACGCGCCTCGTCCTTCTTCTTCAGATAGTTGAGAAGGGAGCGGCGCGTCGACACGAGCTTCAAAAGGCCACGGCGGGAGTGGTTGTCCTTGACGTGGGTCTTGAAATGTTCGGTGAGGCTGTTGATGCGTTCCGACAGGATCGCGACCTGGACCTCGGGAGAGCCGGTATCGCCGGCCTTGGTGGCATTGGTCTTGATGACTTCCGCTTTGCGTTGCGCGGTAATCGACATCGTCAATTTCTTTCATCGTTGCGGCCGGAGCTGGCGACCAGCCCGGACAGGTTGAACACACGCTTGGGGATGAGTTCGCCATTGCCAAGTTCGGCAAGCGCCAAAAGCCGGCCTGCCACCGTGACATAGACTGTGCCGCTACTATTGGGCGCATCCCGTCCGCGCAACAAAACGGCCTGGCCCCGATGGAGCCTTGCCGCATCCGCCCGTGTGACGGCCAGTGCCGGGATGTCGTCCAGCGCGGTCTCAACGGGCAAGAGCGCGTCGGCGAGGCTGCCCTCGCCGGACGCGGCTCTATTACACAAAGCCTCCAATTCTGCCAGCGGAATCATGTCCGCTTCGGTAAACGGCCCGACCAGGGTCCGGCGCAGCGCGCAGATATGGCCGAAACAGCCGAGAATCCGGCCGATATCGCGGGCCAGGGCCCGGACATAGGTGCCCTTGCCGCACTCGGCGTCGAACACCGAGCGGTTGCTATCTAATTGTTCTACAAGGGATAAATAGTGAATCTCGACCGGGCGGGGCGCCAGTTCGACCTTTTCCCCGTCGCGCGCCAAGTCATAGGCCCGCTCGCCCTGCACCTTAATGGCCGAATATCGCGGGGGGACCTGCTCGATCAGCCCGGTGAACTGAGGCAACAGGGCCGAAATGGCCTCCGCCGTCGGCCGCAGCTCGCTGGCCTTGACCACCTGGCCCTCGGTGTCGTCGGTATCGCGCTCCTCGCCCCAGCACACCGTGAAGCGGTAGCGCTTGCGGCCGTCCATCACGAAGGGGACGGTCTTGGTGGCTTCGCCAAGCGCGATCGGCAGGCCGCCGGAGGCGAGCGGATCGAGCGTGCCGGCATGTCCCGCGCGCTTGGCGTTGAACAGGCGCTTCACCACGGCAACGGCTTGCGTCGAGGTCATGCCGATCGGCTTGTCGAGCACGACCCAGCCATGGACGTCGCGGCGGTCGCGCTTGACCTGCTGCTGCTTGTTGCGGGGATCGTTGTTGGTGCGGCGCGGCTCGCTGCGCGCATCGGCAAAAACACTTTCGGTCGTCTCGCGCGCGTGCGCGTCCTGCGCGTCGCGCGCGCTGTTTGCCGTGGTTGCGGTCATTGTTCGTCGTCCTGTCCGGGTGCGAGATCGCGCTGCACCGCAGGTGTTCGCAGTAATTTCTCGATGCGTTCCGCTTCGTCGAATCGCTCATCGACGCGGAATCGAATCTCGGGTGCAAATTTCAGGTTAACGCGATGCGCGATCTCGCCGCGCAGATATTTCTTGTTGCGGTCGAGTGCGGTGATCACGACTTCCGTGTCGCGTCCGCCGAGCGGCATCACATAGATGGTGGCAAGCCGCAGGTCCGGCGACATCCGCACCTCCGGCACAGTGATGATGTGGCCTTCGAGGTCGGGATCATGCACGCTGCCTTGGCTGAGAATGTCGGCCACCGCATGCCGCACCAGCTCGCCGACGCGCAATTGCCGCTGCGAGCCGCCGGGGACGGAACCCTTTTTTTGATGATGTCTGGTCATCGTGCTGCTCCAGTACCGGTCCGCATCAGCGCATATCGAATGGCGTCGCTAAACGCGCTGTCGGAGGCAAAGGCGCGGCGCGGCAGCGACATGGCTTCCGACTTGCTAATGCAAAGCAGCAAGTAGCCGGGTGGTGTGACTACGCGCCGGATCCCTGACCACGACAGAACGCCGGTATCCGCTGGGGTTTGATAGTGAACGCCATCAGCTTCAAGCCTTACCGACAAGTTGGCGTTCGCGAGCGCAATCTTCCCAAAAGAAAGGCGGGCGGCCAGCAGATCAAGTGCCAATATCGCGATGAAGAGAGCGATGCCTCCGGCGAGCACGGCGACAATGGTCACCAGCTGCCAGTGGGCAAATCCGCGCGCCTTCAGTTCCGCCATGATCGGTACTGCCCAGCAGACAGGAACTATCACGGCCGGGATGGCAGCGCGTATCCAATAGGTGGCGGAACCGAATACGCGACTCCATGCAAGCGCCCGCCTCACTGCGAAGAAATCCGCGAACGAGAGAGTATATGCAATGCCGGAGGCAGGGCTCTCGGCAGGATTGCGCGACATGATCGTCTCTTGAAATCAAGGCAGCCGCGCCAATTTGCGCGGATGGCCGTCAGTTTTGTCCAATCGGATAGAGCGTGGATGGCCGTAAGTATCCGGCCATGCCGCCTTGGTTCACATTAAAAATCCAGTCGCCATGTAAGATTCGGACTTACAACGAGCGCTGGATCGTCTCCACACGATAGCACTCGATGACGTCTCCGGCGCGCATGTCGCCGTAGTTCTCGAACGCCATGCCGCATTCCTGGCCGGCCTGCACTTCCTTCACTTCGTCCTTGAAGCGCTTCAGCGTCGACAGCTTGCCTTCGTGCACGACAACGTTGTCGCGAATGAGGCGAACGTTGGCGCCGCGCTCCACGGTGCCGTCGGTGACACGGCAGCCCGCGACCTTGCCGACCTTGGAAATGTTGAAGATTTCCAGGATCTGCGCGTTGCCGAGCATGGTTTCGCGCAGCGTCGGCGCGAGCAGGCCACTCATCGCCTTTTTGATGTCGTCGACCAGGTCGTAGATGATGTTGTAGTAGCGGATCTCGATGCCGTTGCGCTTGGCCGCTGCCGCGGCCTCCTTGTTGGCGCGCACGGAGAAGCCGATGATCGCGGCGTTGAAGCCTTCGGCGAGCGTGACGTCGGATTCGGAGATGCCGCCGACGCCGGCATGCAGGATGCGGGCGGCGACTTCCTCGGTGCCGAGCTTTTCCAGCGAGCCCAGAATCGCTTCCAGCGAGCCCTGCACGTCGGCCTTGACGATCAGCGGGAATTCCTTGCGGCCCGCGGTCTTGAGTTGCGACATCATCTGCTCGAGCGAGCCGCGCATGCCCGAGATCGAGGCGGCGGCGTTCTCGCGCTTCTGATGCGCGCGGTAGCTGGTGACCTGGCGGGCGCGGGCTTCGTTCTCGACCACGGCGAGACGATCGCCGGCTTCCGGCGGGCCGTTGAAGCCGAGCACTTCGACGGGCACGGACGGGCCGGCCTCTTCGAGATTCTCACCCTGGTCGGAGATCAGCGCGCGGACGCGGCCCATTTCGGCGCCGGCCACGATGATATCGCCGATGCGCAGCGTACCGCGCTGGACCAGCACGGTCGCGACCGGGCCGCGGCCGCGGTCGAGCTTGGCTTCGATCACGGTGCCTTCGGCCGGGCGCTGCGAATTGGTCTTCAGTTCGAGGATGTCGGCCTGCAGCGCGATCATTTCCAGCAGGCGATCGAGATTGGTCTTGTTCTTGGCCGAAACCTCGACGTCGACGACTTCACCGCCGAGCGATTCGACCTGCACTTCGTATTGCAGGAGTTCGGTGCGTACGCGCTCCGGCTTGGCGTCGGGCTTGTCGATCTTGTTGATCGCCACGATCATCGGAACTTTCGCGGCCTTGGCGTGGTTGATGGCCTCCACCGTCTGCGGCATGACGCCGTCATCGGCCGCCACGACCAGCACGACGATGTCGGTCACCTTGGCGCCGCGGGCGCGCATCGCGGTGAATGCGGCGTGGCCGGGCGTGTCGATGAAGGTGATCTTCTTGCCGCTCTCGGGCGAGGTCACCTGATAGGCGCCGATATGCTGGGTGATGCCGCCGGCTTCGCCGGACACCACATTGGCGTGGCGCAGCGCGTCGAGCAGCGAGGTCTTGCCGTGGTCGACGTGACCCATCACGGTCACGACAGGCGAACGCGGCTCGGTGTCGGTGGAATCGTCGACGACGTCGAACAAGCCCTCTTCCACGTCGGAGGCGGCGACGCGCTTGACGGTGTGGCCCAGTTCTTCGGCGATCAGCTGCGCGGTGTCGGCGTCGATCACGTCGGTGATCTTGTGCATGGCGCCCTGCTTCATCAGCAGGCGGATGACGTCGACCGCGCGCTCCGACATGCGGTTGGCGAGTTCCTGGATGGTAATCGCTTCTGGAATAATCACTTCGCGGATCAGTTTCTCTTTCGCCTCGTTCGAGGCATGGCCCTTCAGGCGCTGGGTGCGGCGGCGGAACGAAGCGATCGAGCGTTCGCGCACGTCGTCGGCGTTGAGCGCGGTGGTGACGGTGAGGCGGCCGCGCTGCTTCTGCGGGCCGGGCCTGTGCGTGGTCTTGGGTGCAGCCACCGGGCGCATCGCGCCGCCGGGGCCGCGGCGGACCTGGCGCGGACCCTCGTCTTCTTCTTCGGTGACCGCGATGCTCGGCGCCTTGACGGACGCGGGCGTGCGGGCCGTTGTCGTGGCGGGCTTGGCCGTCGCCGGGCCGGGTTTTGCCGCGGCGGCCTCGGCCTCGCCAAAGCGGCGCTTGGCCTCCTGCTCGGCCTTGCGCTTGGCCTCTTCCTCGTGGCGATGGCGTTCTTCCTCGGCCTTGCGGCGGGCTTCGGCGGCCTCGCGCTCGGCCTGCTCGATGCCTTCGCGGCTGGCGCGGCGCTTGGCCTCCTCTTCGGCGATCCGGCGCTCTTCCTCTTCGCGCACCTTGGCATCGGCCAGCGCGCTGGCGCGGGCCGAGCGTTCATCCTCGGTCAGGGTGCGCAGCACGACGCCGGAACCGGAGCGCGGCGCAGCAGGCGCGGCGGGGCGTCCCGGCGCGGGCTTTGCGGGCGCGGCCTTGGCGATGGGTTCCGGCGCGGGCGCCTCGGCGGGCGCGGCGGCCTCGCCGGGCAGCCGGCGCTTGCCGCGCTTTTCGACCACCACCTGCTTGCTGCGGCCGTGACTGAAACTCTGGCGCACGGTGCCGGTCTCGACCCGCGGCTTCAGCGACAGGGTCTTGCTCGGCATGCTCAGGGTCTTGTCGCCAGGCGTTTTGGTATCAACCATTCAGCAGTCCTAATCTCGTTACGTTGTGCGCATCGCGCACATTGATTGCAGCGTCTCGACGGCGGGATGACGTCGAATCGTCATTCCGCCCTATCGTTGTTTGAGCATGATCCTCTCGGAAAACCGGTCCCCACTTTTCCGGATCATGCTTCAGAATTCTTTGCCGCCCCGGCCGTCTTGTCGTCATCCGCCATCCGGTATCGGACCAGGATCTGGCTACGCGACAGGAAGGTCTTGCCCGCCGGGCCCGCGAGCAGCGCAGCATGTATCACATTTGCCCGCCCTAGTGCCAAATCCAATTCTGCCGAAGTCAGCGCGGTGACGACGGGGAAAGCCGGGGATTCACCATGATTCCCGGCCCTTTGCCGGACGATCGCGTCCAATTTGCGGATTCCGTCGGCCGCCCCGTCAGAGGCATGGATCAGAGCCTTGGCATGCCCCCCGTTAAGGGCCTCCTCGACCTTGGCAAAGCCCGCCACCACTTGGCCGGCCTTGGCCGCCATGGCCAGCGCCTCGGTGGCGCTTCTGACCAGCAGTTTTTCGGTATCGGAGGCCAGGGTCGGCGCGGCGCGGATGTCGCGCTTGAACCCACGGCTGAAATGGTTACGCCGCACCGCTTCCGCAACTCTCGCCCGGGAGGCCTCGATCCAGAGACCGCGGCCCGGCAGCTTGCGCTTGAGGTCGGGAACCACCTCGCCTTGCGGCGACAGGACGAAGCGGATCAGCTCGTCGACCGGCCGCACCTGGCGGCTGACCGCGCACATCCGCATCGTCGCGGACTTGGTCCGCGGCCCGTTGTCGAGTTCGGGGCTGGCGATGGCGAGCATGCGCGGGGCATCTCCCTAAGCCACTTCATTTGGCGCGAGTTCTTGACGCAAAACCGGTCTCCACTTTTGCGGAACGCGCGGCTTAAGCGGCCGGCTGGTCTTCGGAAGCTTCCTCAGCCTCCGCAGACTGCTTGGCGAGCTCTTCCTCGGTGATCCAGCCCGCCTTGACGCGCGCCTGCATGATGAGGGCTTCCGCGTCCTCGCGGGAAACCTCGATGCCGTCGAGGAAGCCGGCATGCTTGACCGGCTCGGCTCCCTCCTTGCGCTCGGTCCAGCCGACGAGATCGTCGGTGGCGCAGCCGGCAAGGTCCTCGACCGTCTTGACGTCGTTCTCGCCGAGCTTGACCAGCATCTTGGAATTGATGCCGGGCACATCCTTCATGTCGTCGGCGACGCCGAGCTCCTTGCGGCGGCTCTCGAGCTCGGCTTCCTGCTGCTCGAGATATTCCTTGGCGCGGTTCTGCAGCTCGTTGGCGGTTTCCTCGTCAAAGCCTTCGATGCCGGCGAGCTCGCGCACGTCGACCAGCGCCAGTTCCTCGACCGAGGTGAAGCCCTCGGAGGCCAGGAGCTGACCGACGACCTCGTCGACATTGAGCGCTTCCATGAAGACGCGGGTCGAGTTCTCAAAGTCGGCCTGACGGCGCTCGGACTCTTCCTGCTCGGTCAGGATGTCGATGTCCCAGCCGGTGAGTTGCGAGGCGAGGCGGACGTTCTGGCCGCGGCGGCCGATCGCCAGCGACAGCTGGTTGTTGGTGTCGGGCACCACGACCTCGATGCGCTCGCGGTCCTCGTCGATGACGACCTTGGCGACTTCCGCCGGCGCCAGCGCGTTGACCACGAAGGTGGCGATATCGGGCGACCACGGAATGATGTCGATCTTCTCGCCCTGCAGCTCGTTCACCACGGCCTGCACGCGCGAGCCGCGCATGCCGACGCAGGCGCCGACCGGATCGACGGAAGAATCGCGCGACACCACGCCGATCTTGGCGCGCGAGCCGGGATCGCGGGCCACCGCCTTGATCTCGACAATGCCGTCATAGATTTCCGGCACTTCCTGCGCGAACAGTTTCGCCATGAACTGCGGATGGGTACGGGACAGGAAGATCTGCGGCCCGCGGGTTTCGCGGCGGACGTCGAAGATGTAGGCGCGGACGCGGTCGCCGTTGCGGAATACCTCGCGCGGCAGCATCTCGTCGCGGCGGATGATGGCTTCGCCACGGCCGAGATCGACGATCACGCTGCCATATTCGACGCGCTTGACCACGCCGTTGACGATGTCGCCGATGCGGTCCTTGAATTCCTGGTACTGCCGGTCACGCTCGGCCTCGCGCACCTTCTGCACGATCACCTGCTTGGCCGATTGCGCGGCGATGCGGCCATATTCCAGCGGCGGCAGGGTGTCGGCGATGGTGTCGCCGATCTGGGCGCCTGGATTGGCGCGGCGGGCATCGGTCAGCGAAATCTGGTTGGCGTGGTTCTCGACGTTTTCAACGACCAGCATGTGGCGCGACAGCCGCAGCTCGCCCTTCTTGGCGTCGATCTCGGCATGCACGTCGGTCTCGCTGCCGTAGCGGGCGCGCGCCGCTTTGGCGATGGCGTCCTCCATCGCGGCGATCACGATGCCGCGGTCGATCGACTTTTCGCGCGCAACGGCGTCTGCGATCTGCAGCAGTTCGAGTTTGTTGGCGCTGACTGCCATGGTCCTAGTCTCCTTCGTCAGGGTCGATCTCGCCCCTGCGCGCGCGCTCGGCGGCGAGGCG
>Ga0081539_10001126_pt1 | contig 48444 bp, 38 predicted proteins | sample TabmetS4T2R2_FD_71023 | JGI IMG/M metagenome (GOLD analysis project Ga0081539, IMG submission 71023) | Tabebuia heterophylla rhizosphere microbial communities from the University of Puerto Rico - S4T2R2 | ecosystem: Host-associated > Plants > Roots > Rhizosphere ... | reverse complement strand
CCGCCAGTCAGACGAGCGAGTGATCACCGCGTTCACGATTCAAGCTGAAAACAAGGACCTCGTCTTCCAGGACAGCGGCGGTCTGCAGCAAGCGCGCATGAACATCTTCGCGCGGATCACTTCAGTGGCGGGTCGCCGTGTGGGAATCTTCGAAGATCCGGTAATCACGACGGCAACGGCTCAAGAGCTCGTCGAAGCAAAAGATCGGAAGTCTGCGTACCAGAAAGCCGTGCCGCTCGCTCCGGGAACATACAAAGTCGATGTGATCGTTCGTGACGTCGCTTCAGGAGCGACTGGTCTGAAACAACTCGGCTTCACGGTTCCCAAGTACGATCAGGAAAAACTCTCCACCTCGACGATGATTCTCGCGGCGAAGCTCGAGAGCCTGGTCGATCAACCCGCCGTCGGCCAGTTTGTAATCGGCACGACGAAGGTCATCCCCAACGTCGCGGGCGTTTACAAGCGCGGTCAACCCGTCGGCGTCTATTTACAGGTTTACAACGCCGGTATCGATCAAACCACACTCCGTCCGTCAGTCGACGTCGAGTACGCCTTGATGAAGGACGGCAAAGAGCTCGCGAAACAGGCTGAAGACTGGAAAGGCATGAGCGATTCAGGTCAGCGACTGACCCTCGCTAAACTGATTGATACACGTAACCTCGGTGCCGGCGAGTATGAACTCACGATTCGCATTCGCGATCGAGTTAGCGGACAATCGCTGTCACCGTCGCAAAAATTCACGGTGATTCAGTAAGCACACGTCGTCTCCCCTTTGTTTCTTTATCCACAGATTACACAGATGCCATAAAAATCTGTGTAATCTGTGGATGAAGATGCGCCGCATTCCAAGGAGACGCCCGTCATGCTGCGACGATTCTGCATTGCTCTACTGCTCGTTTCATTCTCAACCGTTTCCATCCCGGCCCAGCAAACGCAACGCAATCCTGAAGAACAACCGCGCAAGGTCAAACAGGAACCCAAGAAGGCATACGTCAACTGGATCAACGACGTCGATCTGATCATCACTAAATCAGAGCGCGACGCCTGGAAAAAACTCGAAACAGACGACGAGCGCGAAAAGTTTATCGAAGACTTCTGGCGCAGCCGCGACCCTGATCCAGACACGGAAGAGAACGAGTTCAAGCAGCAATACTTCGAGCGCCTGGCCTACGCCAACGAGCACTTCTCTTCGGGCAAGGCTGGACGCCTGACAGATCGCGGCCGGATCTACATCAAATTCGGCAAGCCTGACGAGATCGAGTCCCATCCTGCTGGTGGTTTGTATGAGCGCCAGTCATATGAAGGCGGCGGCTCCACTTCCACCTATCCATTCGAGAAGTGGTTCTATCGTTACATTCCGAACGTTGGAAGTGGCATCGAGATCGAGTTTGTTGATCCGACCGGATCAGGCGAGTTCCGGATTGCGAGAAACCCTGACGAGAAAGATGCACTGATCAACGTTCCGGGAGCCGGGCCAACGTTTGCTGAACTCACCGGACTTGGAACGCGCGCCGATCGCATCGCGAACCTCGGAGCTTTCGGCCTCGTCAACTACACGCGACCGCAGGATTCACCATTTGAAAGGTTGAACCTGATCACCTCACTCGAACGCGATCTGCCTTTCGAGCGCAACTTCCTCGGCACGTCAATCCCGACTCCGATCGTTGACGACAATCCGCTCAACTTCGAAACTCAGTTCAATTACTTCAAGCAATCCGACAATCGCGTGCTCGCAGTGCTCACGGTCCAAACCGACAACGACCAGCTCTCGTTCACCAACAGCGGCGGACTGGAAACTGCGCGACTGAATATCTTCGGACGAGTGATCACGCTCGCCAATCGTCCGATGGGCAAGTTTGAAGACTCAGTAACCACCACCGCCACATCCCAGGAGCTCAGCACCGCGCGCAATCGCAAATCGGCTTACGCGCGCGCATTCATTCTCGAGCCGGGACGTTACCGCGTCGATGTCATCGTGCGCGATATCCAATCCGGCGCAGCGGGCATTAAACAAGTCGGATTTGTTGTTCCGGTGTTTCCTGCTGATCGGCTGTCCGCCTCGAGCGTCGTTTTGGCAGCGAAGCTTGAAAACGTAGAAAGTGGCGCTGCGATTGGTCCATTCAACATCGGCACAACCAAAGTCATCCCGAATCTTTCCGGTGTCTTCAAGCGCAATCAGCCGGTCGGCATTTACCTGCAAATCTACAACGCAGCTATAGACCAAACGACTCTCCGACCCGCAGCAAACCCAGAGTACGTGTTACTCAAAAACGGCAAGGAGATCAGCAAACAAACTGAAGACTGGCGAGAGATCAACGATGCGGGCCAGCGACTGACGTTATCGCGGCTGATCGACAGTCGCCAGCTTGAACCCGGCGAGTATCAAATTCAGATCCGCATACGCGATCACGTCTCTGGTCAAACGATCACGCCGTCGACGACGTTTACTATTGTGCCTTAGCGAATCGCGTCGCGCATGAACTGTTCGACCTGACTAAGATACGGCTCGCCTGCAGCGCCAAAAACAACATGCCCGGCGCCCGGGACGATCAGTAGCTTCTTCGGCTCGTTGGCAGCCGCAAAAAGCAGGTGTGCTTCGGAGGTGGGGATGGTCCTGTCAGGATCACCATGAGCGATCAGGATCGGTGATTTGACATTGGCGAGTTTTCGCGCTGACTCGAAACGGTTTCGGCCGAGGAAATGTAGTCTCGTCGGCAACCATGGCAATGCAATAGCTGCGACGGAACTTGCAGAACTGAGTCCTGACTCGATCACCACGGCGCCATACTTTCCACGCGACGCAACGTCAACTGCTACCGTCGTTCCAAGCGATTGACCGTAAAGAACAATCTTCTCGGGAGGAATTCCCCTGCTCGTTATGAACGCGACTGCCGCGTCGCCATCCGCATAAAGCCCCGACTCATCGACAGCAACGCCTTCGCTGGCGCCGTAGCCACGATAATCAAAAAGCAAAACGTTGAATCCGTGCTTCGCAAACCGCTGGCCCATCCAACCGACGTTCGAAATGTTGCCGCCGTTTCCGTGAAAGAAGATGATGGTGGCAACCGCCGGTTTCGTCTGACTTTCGAAGTACCAGCCAGTAAGGTGAGTCCCGTCGGCTGAATTGAACGCAACCGCCTCTGCCCCATCCGGTGGCGACTTGAACTCCCGTACAGGCATGCGTTCCGGACGGAACGTCATCAACGACTCCAGCCATCTCAATCCAAACACAAAAGCCACGCCCCCCAAGACGAGCGCCACCGCCAGTCCAATCAGTTGTTCACGTCTAAAAAACCTGCGGCCGCCCAACATCTTTGATACTACGACTCCCGAACCCGTTTAGGTTCAACTGTAGGGGCGGCCCTCCGTGGCCGCCCCTGCGCAGAAGCACAATGTGGCACGGCAGGGCGCCCACAGACGGCAATTTGACCCTCAAATGCTAAAATTACCCAGCATGGAAAAAGCAGTGCAGTTAACCGGGCTTACTCAGCCGGAATTGGTCTCTTTCGTGGAAACGCTGGGCGAGCCCACCTATCGTGGCCGGCAGCTCTTTGGCGCGCTGCAAAACCGGCGTTTGCGCAGTTTCGACGATATGACGGACCTGCCGAAGCACTTGCGTGCTCGCCTGAACGAGATCGTACGAGCATCAACACTAAACGTCGAATCACAGTATCTTTCCGACGACGGCACACGCCGCTATTTGATGAAGACGCACGACCGTCTTCCCGTCGAGACAGTCTTCATTCCCGAAGAACGACGCGACACGATCTGTTTCTCATCGCAATCAGGCTGCCCGCTCCAGTGTACTTTCTGCCTGACCGCACAACTCGGATTGCTGCGGTCGTTGACTGCCGGCGAGATCGTCGAGCAGATCCAGATCGCACTGAACGACGCTTATGGAACTGGGGTCAAACCACCACGCGGAACCAACCTCGTGGCGATGGGCGCGGGCGAGCCATTGCTGAACCTGGACCAACTGCTGCAGGCGCTGCGCATCATGGCCGACCCGCAGGGCCTGCACATCGTTCCGAATCGCGTAACCGTTTCAACTGCGGGTGTCGTACCGCGCATTCTCGATCTCGCAAACATTTCCGATCGACCGCATCTCGCGATTTCACTCGCGGCGCCAACAGACGAGCTACGCAATGAGCTGATGCCGATCAACAAGCGCTGGCCACTTGACGAGTTGATGAGCGCCTGCAAAGTTTTTGAAAAAACTCTCAAGCCGAACGAGCGGCTGACGTTTGAATACGTGATGCTCGACGGCGTCAACGATTCAGACGAGCAGGCGCGACAACTCGCAAACCTGCTCAATCGCCACACGATCAAGTCGAAGGTTAACCTGATCCCGCACAACCCGGCGGACCCGCTGCCTTATCAACCGTCGAGTGAGGAGAGAGTTGAGAGATTCAAGGACATTCTCGAATCAAAAGGCATCCACACATACGTCCGCCGGCCGCGCGGCAGAGATATTTTCGCCGCCTGCGGGCAACTGGCGGCGCGCCAAACTACACTTAACACTCGCATCGAAACTCTAATCGGAGCTAACTAATGACTAAACTTCGTTACGTCTTTCCGTTGTTCATCATTTTGTTGTTGCCAGTCACCTTGTATTCGCAATCGGCGAGCGACGTGAACGTTAGCGGCTCGATAGCTCCAGACAAAGTGAAGAAGGGCCGCGTCGCGCGCGCGACTGTGGTGATGGATATTCCGAACGGACTGCACGTGCAATCAAGCAGGCCTCTTGATAAGTTTCTCGTGGCGACAAAACTGGACGTCGAGACGCCGTCGGGCATGAAGGTTGGTCCTATCTCATATCCACGAGCATTGATGCGGAACCTGAAATTCTCGAAAGGCGCGGTGGCGGTTTACGAAGGACGAGCGATGATCCGTTTCAACGTCACGGTACCCGCAAACTACTCAGGCGGATCAGGTGAGATCAAAGGCAAGCTCCGGTTCCAGGCGTGCAATGACGAATCGTGCTTCCCGCCAATCACGCGCGAAGTAAAGATGTGGCTCAACGTCGACTAAGACACGTTAGACAGGATTTACAAGATTCTTTTCAGGATTAACATGTAAATCCTGTGAAAATCTTGTAAATCCTGTCTACAACTGCCTCCCAACAACCGCCATCAACCGGCCCACTTTCCCTTGTAAGCTCTTCTCCTTGCGATAAGAGAAGAACAGGTCCGTACGGCACATCGTGCAGATCGGCGCGGTATGAATCCTCTCAGCTTTAACACCGGTCGAGATCAACTGGTCGCGATTCGCTTTCAGTAAATCAACAAGCGCGTGGCCCGGCCGCGTGTACGTGAAAAGCTTTTCTCCATCGGCAAACTTAGTCGAGAAAGCCTCGATCACTTCGTTCCCAACTTCATAACAACACGATCCAGCCGAAGCACCAATCGCGACGCGCAGGTTCTCCGGCTTCGCATCGTACTCCTTCGCCAGACGCTCAACACCAGCGACAACCGCCGTCGCGAGTGTCCCACGCCAACCAGCATGCACTGCCGCAAACGCACCCGTCACCGGATCGCCAATCAAGATCGGAACGCAGTCAGCAGTCTTAATACCCGCCAGCACTCCCTCCGTGTTGCTGACGATCACATCACAGTAAACAGTCTCGCCCAGCGTGTTCTCGGCGGGCTTCGCGTCTTCAATCGTGTGGACCACGCGCACGTCGGCGCCATGGACCTGCCAGCAGCCCGCGAGGGTCCACTCGCCCGGAAAAAGCTTGAGAAAGCGACGGCGATTCTCCAAAATGTTCTCCGCTGCATCGTCGTGAAAGCCCGCCAGGCTAAGCGCATTCGCGGGCATGTCACTGACGCCGCCGAGACGCGTCGAGAAGCCGTTTACGAAACCGTCTGCTTCGAGCGGCGCACAAACAAGCGCGCGCACGCCTTCGGTGTCGCGCCAGTAAAATCCAGCTTCGGTTAGTTGGTCGTCGCTAGTGATCATTTCCATCGGTATAGACATTATCGAAGTCGCGCGAATTCGCGAAGTGCTCCTGCGGACACCGCGTTTTGCTGACCGTGTTTTCACCGCAGCCGAGCGCGCGTACTGCGACTCGCGCGGCGTCGTGGCCGCACAGCATTATGCCGCGCGCTTCGCGGCAAAAGAAGCGGCGTTGAAAGCATTGCAAACCGGCTGGCGCGGCGGGATTAGCTGGCAGGACGTTGAAATATCAGCGCGCGAGAGCGGCGCACCATATTTGATCTTCAGGGGAGAAGTGCTGGCAGTCTTTGAAAAGTTTCACGCGACAGCGACGCATCTGTCGATGTCACACACGAGCGAACACGCCATCGCGCAAGTAATATTGGAGAGGTAGTTGTTGACAGGATGTACAAGATTTTTTTCAAGATTAACATGTAAATCCTGTCAAAAATCTTGTACATCCTGTCTAACGCATGTCGTTGACAAGCGACCGCCGCCCGGTCAAATCGATCTCAACTCGCGTTGCCCCGGGATTTACGATCAGCGTTTTTTTCTTCACCGCGATCTCTTCACGGGTTGCTTCTATCTCCTCGGCGAACGGACTACCCTGCTGCACCGGCAGATTCCCGTGCAGATAGCACTCCATATTCGGCGCCATCCGCTCAGTGACAGCAATCAACTCGCGCACGGGACACGTCACAGTCGATCGCAATCCAGTCGCAGCGTCAATCTCCACAAACTTGATCCCTTCCGGACACTCGAAATTCTCACCACCCAGATCCGGCCGCAACGCAACCGCATCATTCATGAAATCGACCCACGCCGGCAGCGCCGCTTCAGCACCCGTCAATCCAAGCTGCTTGTTATCATCAAATCCGATCCACACCACACACACGAGATTCGGCGAATAACCAACAAACCAACCATCACGTGACGTTCCCGTCTTCCCCGCTATCGCCGTCCCGCGAACTGCTCCACGTGCCTTGTGCGCAGTGCCACGCTCAATCACGCCCTGGAGCATGTTTGTGATCATGTACGCCGTTGTTGGACTAACAACCTGGTCCACCGCCGACGGGGCCGCGTGCGTCGCGGGCGGTTCACCAACACTCGTGATCGCTTTCGCCTCAACACGCTGGCCGTTATTCACAAACGCCGCATACGCAGCCGCGAGCTGGAGCGGCGTCACTTCCTCCGTACCCAACGCAAGGGCCGGATACCGTTCAGGCTTTGGCAATCCAAAGCGCGTCGCGAGGTTCGAGATCCGTGCGAGTCCCGTCTGCAAAGCAACATCGACGGTCACGACATTCAACGAACGCACGAGTCCCGTGCGCATCGTCACTTCGCGCATCGAATAACCGCCACCATAATTCGCGGGTCGATAAATCTTGTCGCGGTCGTAAACGAATTCGCGCGGCGCATCCATAAACATGCGCACCGGCGAGAACCCATCTTCAACGGCAGCCGCGTACACGAACGGCTTGAACGTCGAGCCGGGTTGGCGCATCGCGTCCGTAGCGCGATTCAGTTGCGACTCGGCGTAATTGCGCCCGCCGACCATCGCCAGGACGTTGCCCGTATGCGGATCGAGCGCGACGAGTGCCGCCTGCGGTTTCAGTCCGCGATTCGCGTAAACAACATCGAGCCGATCCAACTGCTTTTTCAGCGCCCGCTCCGCCGCTTGCTGCAACTCGAGATCGATCGTCGTGTAGATCCGCTGGTTGTCTGACTCGGCCAGTCGATTCACATAGTCGACAAAGTAAGGCGCGAGTGAGTCATCAACGGCCGGAGCAGGCGCGACCGTCACAGGCTCCGCACTCGCCGACGTGTTTTGCTCAGCCGTGATCCAACCGTTTTCACGCATCGCGGCGAGCACGATATCTCTGCGCGAGCGTGCCGCATCAGGATGTCGCACGGGTGAGTAACGCGCAGGACTCTGAATCATCCCGGCGAGCATCGCTGCTTCAGCTAGCGTCAGATCGCGGAGCTCTTTTCCATAAAACACCTTCGCCGCTTCCTTAACACCACGAACACCAACGGCACCGCGTTGGCCCAGGTAGATCTCGTTGCAGTAGAGCGCAAAAATGTCGTCCTTCGAGAGACGCCGTTCGAGCGCGAACGACAACATCGCTTCCGCATACTTCCGCTGAACAGTTTTTTCCGGCGTCAGGTAGGTATTCTTAACGAGTTGCTGCGTGATCGTCGATCCACCCTGTGCCAGTTGTTCATCAGATACATTCCTCAAGACAGCGCGGGCCAGACCATTGATATCAACGCCCGAATGCTCGAAGAAGCGCCGATCTTCGATCGCGAGTATCGCGTGGACCAGCACCTCGGGAATCTCCGCGTAACTCAGTACTTCACGTTTTCCCGCTTTCGAAGAAAGGTCAGTGGACAAGATCTCCGGTTCGAGCTTGAACGACTCGAGCAAAATGCCGTCGCCACGAATCTCATCAATCTCATCATCAGAAAACGTCACACGCACGACCTGTTTCGATCGTGCGGGCCGAATCTCGATTGCCGTATCGGCAAGAATAAAACTGCCACTCCAAACGTTGCTCGCATTTGTTTCGAGATAACCAGCACGACGCAACGCCGCCACGAGCTTTTCACGAGACAGCTTCTGCCCGGCCTCAAGCACACGCGGAGCCGCGTAGAGTCCGGGACGGCTGGTCAGATAACCAGTGGCAAGTCGAGCATCGATGATTTGGGAGTAAAAGCGATAAGAACGCGCGACCGCATCAGCCGCAATCGCGCACGCGCCGAGGAACAACACGAGGCCGAGTCGCACAAAACGACGCCTCAAACGGATCCGTCGTGGATCGGGCAGAGATTTGGCCTCGATAACCATCCTTCAGTGCTTCCAATGTCTTGTGATTTGTGGAAATGACTAATGGGCGCTGATCTGCAATAAATCCGTGTCATCGGTGGTTACAGAATCGATCAGCTTTCGAATTGCAGGAATACTCTCCAGCCCCGCTTCGTAACCGGCAAGCATCAACTCGTCAGCGCGGCGCACCTGGTCCCAACGAATGTGTCCGACCTTCGGAGTAATAACGAGATCCGACATCTCGCAGTGCTGTGTGGAGACACTCTTCTGAATCACCATCATCGACTGCAACAACACGCCAATCAACGAACCCGATGACGATATAAAACTCGCACCTGCACTATTCACGTCAACCGCAATCACGGTGTCGGCACCGAGCGCGCGCGTCGCAGCCGACGGAATCACCGCCACCAGCCCACCATCGACGAGTTGCCGCCCTTCCGCATCCGGTACCGGCACGTACCATCCGGGAATCGTGCAGCTCGCGCGAATCGCAAACGCCACGTCGCCTTTGTCCTTCATCACGACCGCCTGCCCAGTCTTCAAATCCGTAGCGACTGCCGCAAATGGGATCGGCAAGTCTTCAAACTTCGTGACCGGAAGCCGCGACCTCATAAAGCTTTCAAGACGCGCATTAGTTTGCACGCCGAGTCGCGACAAGGTGAGACGACCGATGTGACGCCAGCGGAGTTTGCGGCCGAAGTCTGCGATTTCATCCACGGACATCCCGGCCGCGAATGCACCGCCAACAATCGAACCCGCCGACGTTCCCGCCACACAATCGATGCGAATGTCGTTCTCCAGCAGCGCTCGCAACACGCCGACGTGGGCCATGCCGCGCGCGGCCCCGCCAGATAATGCCAGTCCGATTTTTGGCGTTGAAGCCATGCTAGACGGGATTCAACACGACAATCTCCGCACGCTCTCTCGCCGTATCAAGAAACGCATCCGTGTCAGACTCAATCTTCGCTTCCATCAGCGTCTTTTCAATCTCGTCACGGACCTGCTCCAGCGGCGGCACGATGCGTCCCGGAAAACGGGCCTGAACGCGCGGCGTGTAAACTTCCCGGTAATAATCAGCGATCTCCTTCTGACTTATTACTACGAAATTTCTAAACCGAAAATCCAGGTATTTTTCCATTTTGAGACGCTGCTCGACGATCTCGGTCAACTTCTCACTGGTCATGCCGACGCGCTGGAGACGTTGTTGAAACTCGAGCGGTGAGGTGAAGTTGCGCACCAACTCATCACGCGCGTTGTTAAGTTCTGTCTGCGTGGGAACGATGGTCGGAATCTTTTCGGCTTCCTGAAGGATCAAGCGCTGATCGATCAGCAACCGCATAGCGCGATTGAGGTCGTCTGAGGTGGGATTATCAAGCACAGTATGTGGCTGAAGGGCGAGCTGCCACATTAGATCGGAATACGTGATCAGATCCGTACGAACACCAGCATTCACCGTCGCCACCATCTTATCTACAACCTGCTGCGCAGCACCCAAACTCGCAAAGGCGCAAACAATCAAAACAGCGAAAATCGGTTTTACTATCCGTGTCATCCGTGTCCCTCAGAAGGTCTGCGTAATCCTGAAATGCAAATTCCCCCGGTGCAGCCGGAACACCGCCGGCGTGCCGTCAAACAGAAGCCCACTCGGGCCACGCTGCGGGATCAGAAACTCCGGCGGATTCAACAGGACCCCATAATCAACCGCGAGCGCGCCGCCAAACGGTGTTTGCAGCCTGAACCCTAACCCCACCGTGTTGGTCCAGTGCGCTCGGAGGTTCGCCTTGTTGATCGCGGCGATAAGATCTCCCGGTGGAACGGGTGTCGGGTCTTCCTTCCCAAACAAATCACCGATGCGGCGAAACACGTTGCCGCCGTCGTAAAACGGCACCACCTGCACCGACCTCGTCACCGGCACACGCGCTTCAAGATTCAAGACCGCGAGCGCGTTTCCACCCACGGGCACCGTGAACGGATTCAGAAACACGAGGTTCTTATCCTGATCGCGAAACTGACCTTCGGGAATAATCACCTGCCGTGGACCAGCTTCTTCGAAATTGAACCCGCGCAACGTCGTTGAACCCCCAGAGAAAAATCGCTCGCTAATCGGCAACCTCAAATCGACCTCATCAATGACGCCGTTGTCGTCGCGGTCACGCGGATTGAACACGTTCGCAAGACCGAGAGTCATATTGCCTGCGAGCACCGTATCGCGCAGCCAACTTGCTTTGTAGTAATGCCTGTACGTCGTCTGAAAACGGTTGAACGATATGTTTCCACCGAGCTGTCGCAACGCTACCGCGTAGTCGACACTCAGAAAATCGCCACGCGTCGCGTCGACCTGGTTGTAACGACAAACTTCGCCTGGATTACCCGGCACTTCATCGTCGTCATCGATACTTCGCGCCAGGAGTCCACGTTCGCAGCGCTCGCGCGTGTCTCTGACAAACGAAGCACCAAAACGCGACAGCCGCACCTTCCTGTCCGGCTGCAGAATCGGCCGCACCACCAGACTCTCGAGATTGAACAGACGCACGTCTTCGTAACTGTAGCGCCCGAAGATGATCGTGTGTGTTCGCCTGTCGAGCACGCGCTGTGTTTCCAGTGTCGCGGTGAAACGATTGATCGTCGGTTCGTTGACTTGAGCACCAAAGATGTCAATCGCGTTTCCGTCTTCATCGAGACGCTGCACGATACCCATCGTGCCGCGATCGATCGCCGAACGGAAGAAACGCGTGATCGTCGAATCGCGTTGATACGCGATAGAAGCGCCGAGCGGCGCGAAGTCATACTTGTTGTAACGCGCGAAACGCGGATCGAGATACTCGAGACGCACGAGCTGCTGGCGACGGCTCGCACGCAATCGCATCGCGCCCTGACGCAGCCGATTCATCAGGTTCACGTTGCTGATTTCAAACAAACCGAGCGCGCCCGCGTCAGTTGAAAACCCACCGCCGTAATCCATCACGTTCGGCGGCTTCTCTTCGACGTCGATGATCACGTCGCGCTGCCTGTAACCCGTCGTGGTCTCGCCCGCCGGCTCGGTACGGATAATCACCTGTCGATAAGCGTCAGTGAGATAGAGCTCACGCTCAGCATCGGAAACGCGATCGGCCCTGAGTACCTCACCTTCGGTGAGCGGAATCGCGCGCCGGATCGCGTCCCGTTTCTTGCGACGCGTGTTCTGGTCGCCGGTCACACCGTTGACGAGGATCTGATTGATAAAAACTTTTTCGCCTTCGTCGGCGATTGTGTAAACCAGCCGGACTTGCTCATCGTCACCCTTCTTCGGCAACTCGACGATCGAGAAGTCAACACGCGCATTCCAGTAACCTTCGCGCGAGTAAAGTGCCGCGACACGATCTGCGTCGGTGCGCGCTACTGAGCGCGAGTAGGGCGCGTTGATAACGGTGCGCAGCGTCTGCCGGATTCTTTCGTCCGTGTAAATCTTGTTGCCTTTGACTTCGACGCCGGCGATGCGCGTCAACGGGCCTTCCGTGACCTGAAACGTGATGATCAGATTTTCGCCATTGATCGATACGCCCTGCAGCACCTGCGCGCTCGCCTTGCGATAGCCGAGGTCGCGCATGTAAGCCTCGATCGTGCGGCGGTCCTGCTCGAGCAACGTGAGACTCGTGTAACCACGCCCGTAGCCAAGAAACGGAATCAAACCGATCGCGTTCTGCTTCTGCGTCTTCAAGTCAGCGGCCACGTCGTCGTAGCTCAGCCGCTCGGTTCCCGTGATGCGAATGTCAGTCAGGCGAAAGCGCCTGCCGCGCTCAACGTCGTATTCGATCGTGACGTTGTGACCCGTCAGCGAAGTCGGGTTGAGGTTCTGGCAAGTCTCGTCCGTGCCGTTCGGACCGAGATCCGCAGGCGGATTGCTGACCGTGCAAACCTGCGTGACCTCGGCGAAGAAGTAACCATCTTCCTGCAGCTTGTTGCGAACGCGACGCGCGCCTTCGACGATGGCGGAGAAGTCGACGTTTCCTTCGCGCTTCACCGGCAACAGCTCCCGCTGCGTCTTGTCGCTCATCTCGTAGTTTTTAACGGTGACAGTGACTTTCGGACCGACCGCGCCTTTGAGCAGGATCCTGACCGTGTTCTTCTCGGCGTCTCGCTCGACGCGTGGATCGTCAAGCGCTGGCGACAGGAAGCCGAGGTTGATGAGCGCGTCGCGCACCTTTTTCACGTCCTCGCCCAATGCATCGCGAGTGAAAGGTGTGCGCGGCTGGAGCGTCAGCGAATTACGCACTGTCGATGCATCGAAACCCGCGATCTGAATGTCAAACGTATCGACTTTCGCCTGTTCGCCAGGTGTGACTTTGTAAGTCACAGTAGCGCGCAGACCGCGCGGACCAATCTGCTCGACCGGCTCGACAGTCGCGTTGAAGTAACCACGATCGCGCAGGTAGGCCTGAATCTCGTCGGCGTTGCGCAGGATGAGTTGTTTAGTGAGGCGGTTTCCAGACTGCGCAAAGCTGATGCGACCGCGCAGCTCGTCGCTCGAGATTGGCGAACCGGTAACGGGTGCTAAGTCAATGCGCACCTCGCCGACCTGAACTTGTCGCTGCACGACGAAGCGCAGCTTGACTGGACCAGTGCGAGCCGCACCTTCTTCAATCACTTCAACACGCGCATTTGCTACACGTCCTGAATCAAAGAGGGATTGCAGCGACTCGCGCACGTGAACGGCCGAATAAGCCGTGTTCGGTGCGACTTTCAGCATCGAGAGGAACTCAGCCTGCGCCGCAGGAGTGCTCGTGCTTCCTTCGAAGACAAGCTCGACGGCGCTAATCTGCCGGCCTTCGTAGTCTTCGATGCGCGCATCTTTCGCGGTGCTCGCGCGCGCCACAGTCAGAAGAGAGAAACCGAGCATGACCACAAGCAACAGTTTGTGCGTTTTATGCTTCTGTGCGGTCAATCCTTAACTTACCCCTTGCTCAGAATCTCTTCCGAAAACGGATTTCGAAATTGAAGTTGTTGGTGCGCGCGCTCAGTCTTCTGGTCGACGCCTGCTCGTACTGCGCGACGAACGAGAGTCGATCAGAAACGCGATACTCGAGCGCCAGGATCTGATTCGGGTCGGAAGTGACGTTAGTTGAATACGTGACCGTCACTTCCTTGCTGATACGTCGGCCGAGCGTTAATCGAGCGGCAGGCGTCGAACCACTCGTGCCACCGATCACCGGATTGATTTCAAAACGCGTCAGACCGAACAACTTGCTCGTCGCACGCTGTGCGGGCGCGTTGATAAGCGCGTCCGTCAACAGACTCGTCGCCGCGCCGACTTCCGATTGCGAAAGGATCGACGAGCTCGTGTCGCCGGAAGAGAGTTGTCCGGTCGTGATGAGGGAAACAACGTCTGCCTGCGGCAACGCGGGCTCTGAACGCACAGACGCTTGCGGCTGCGAAAGCGGACCGGTCAGTCCGACGATCACGCGATAACCTCTGATCTGCGATTCACCTTGAATGTTGAGAATCGGATCGGCGTTGCGGCTCGGCGGCAGATCGATGAGCGCCCGCGTGATGTCGTAACGATCGTTGCGGAAGTTCAGCGTGCCGCTCGTCGCGGTGATTCTTCCCGAGATCGTCGGATCGTTTACTGGTCCATCCAACTGCAGCGAAACAGATCCGACGAGATCGGCGAGATTGTTTCGCACGACGAGGGCGTTTCTTCCTTCAACTCGCAGCGCCGTAAACAAAGCGGTGCGAGTCAGCTCAATTTCACTGCCTTCTTCGATCGACTCGCGTCGCGTGTTGATGAGATCCGCAATCTCGATGTCTTTCGTATATTCAGCGCGACGCAGGTTCACCACACCGCCGATCAACTGCTCGCGCGAAGAACCACGAATCTCAACGTCTGCATCGAGTGTCGAGCGGACGTCTTCCGGGAACGGAACGGTAACATTTGCGCCGTGAACGGCAATACGAAAGGCAGAAACCGTAAATCCTTCGAGCAACGCGCCGCCCGTGGCCGAGACGCGCCCGCCACCAATCGTGCCTTCGAGCGAATCGATCTGCGCCTGGTTCGCGGTGAATCGCAGCGCCGCTCGCAGGTTTGCCACAGTCCAACGATCGTTCCCAAGCAGCACCGACACCGATGCGTTCGCCAACGACGCCGTGCCGATCAAGCGCGGATCTTCAAACGTTCCATTGACGCGAACGGCCACTGCTGCCGAGCCCGATGAGAAGAAATCAGGTGAGATGCCGTTGAGCACGCGGAGGTTCAGATCGCCGTTGATGTTCAGGTTCTGCTTGCCGCCGCTCGCGGTCGCAAGCGTGCCGTCGAGCACGATATTCGTGCCCGGGCCGGTAAATCTCGCGCCGTCAAAAACCATCTCGCCGGGCGTGAATTTCACAACCAGAGGCGCGGTGGCGTTGAGCTGCACGTCTTCGACGCGGAAACTAAGCTCACTGAAATTCGCCTCGCCCGATAGTCCCGCGAGTGAGAATTGCGCATCGTCATCAAGCAGGTTGCCGGACGCCTTGATCGTTCCGTTCGCGCGCCCGGTTATGCGCACACCGGCGCCGGGCATCGCGATCTGAAACAGGTTCGTTAGATCAGCATTTGTAAACGTCGTCTCGACACTCGACGCGAGACCCGGACTCGCCAGATTGATCTGTGCAGCCACAACTTGCGGTGAACCAAGTATGCCGGTCGTGAAGTTGATGTTGAGCTGGCGGTTCTCGGTTCGACCGGTGAGCGCGACCGTTCCCGCCGGACGACCATTAATCGTCACGTCGCGCCCCTGTCCATCGAAGGTGATCTGGTAAGACGAGAAGTCCTGGTCAGCGAGACTACCGGAAACGTGCGCGTTGAAGTCAGCGGCGCCCGTGACGACCGGCAACCCGGGGCGGTTCGCGAGCGCAGTCAAACGCGCGAGCTGGATGTTCTCAGCCTTACCCTGGAAATCAAACGCCTTGCTCTTCGTGTTGAAGTTGCCGCTCGCGACGATGTGTCCCGCGACGAGTTGTACATCGACACTCTCGACGTTCACGTTTGGTCCATTAAACGTCGCCTTCGCCGTCATGCCTTGCAGCGGCTCGCCTCCGAGCCTGCCTGGTCCAAAGCGCAGATCGGCGCTGCCACTCATCGCGTCGGGAATGCCAGTCACGCTTATCTTCCCCGAGAGATCCGATTCCGTGTCGGAAGTGAGCTGCTTGTTACTGCTCAACGGTGAGAGCGCGAGGAGGTTTCGAGCACTGAAGCGATCGAGAGTCGCCTCGATAGACGTGTTGTTCTCACCGACGCGCGGCTTAACAAGCGAGAACTGAACACCGCCACCGTCACGCTCAGTGAGGCTGCCGTCAGGAATGCGAATCTCGGTGTCGTTCATTGCGATCGAAGCCGTCAGTGAGCCAAGCTCGTTGCCGTTGACGATGACGGTGCCCATCGAAACACGGCCATTGATATTAGGCGACGTGAGTTGGCCGCGGATGTTTCCGTTGAAAGCAAGCTGTCCACCCAGCTCGACACCATAACTGCGCATCTGCTCTTCGACTTCAGGCAACAGTCCTGACGAGATCAAAACAGCCTGTAGCTCAGCCGCGTCTGACGAATTCAAGTCGATCTGGAGATTGGAATCGTTATCAAACGAGAACTGGCCGGTCGCGGTCAGACGGGTCGCGGGTGTTTGCAGGTTTACCTGTTGGATGTCGAACATGCCGCGATTGGCGCGCATCGCGACGTCACCCGTGATCGGGATCGCATCTGCTTCGCCTGCCGCAGCCGTTAAATGTGTTGTGATCGTTCCCGACGCAAGCTTGAAGTCGGTGCCGGGAAACGTCAGATTCACGCTTCCGGTTGCACGGCCCGCCAGCGGCACGGCACTGCCGGCCATCGCAGTCAGTGGTCCAGCTATCTCCATGTCGGTGAAATTAGCTGCTACCTGCGACGTGCCGCCGCGGCCAATCGCGACGCGTGCGTTTCCACTCGCGCGACCGCGAAACACATCGGCCGTGAAGTTGTTGAACTGAATCTCACGATTAGTAGCGACGACGTTCGCGCGCGCCTGGCCCATGCTCATCCGGCCCAACATGCCGCCACCAATACTCAGATCCGCAGTCGCTCGATAACTGCCCGAAGGCTCAACGACAAACACCGGCTTCGCGAGTTTCACATTCTCAGCCTGACCGTCCGCGAGCTTCACAGTGCCCGCATCGATATCGGCAGTCGATCCTTCGATGCGCCGGTTGCGAACCGACAGTCGCACACCCGCGATGTTGAGACTTCCAATCTCCGCACCCGCGGCACTCGTCGCACCAACCTGCACATTTTTCACAACAACACTCGTCACACCATCGCGATCCGTGATGTCAATGTTGTTGGCCGTCACGCCTTTGATCTGTGCGCCCGACGCGGAGACCGTTCCCGCTTTGACGCTCGCAACCGTGCCGGTCGTGACGTTGTTTTGATTTCGGAACTCGAGGTTTGAAGCCGTGATCCCGTTCACTTTCGCACCGCCGGCGTTCAGCCCGTTAGCATTGAACTGATTAGCATGCGCATTCAGAACACCTTCGTTCATCTCAACGCGCGCGTCGCGCAGAATCAGGCCCGTCAGCGTCGTTCCATAACTCTTCTCCGCCACGGCGCGGAGCTCGCCGATCCAACGGAAGTTACTTCCCGTGCCCATCACGTTACCGGCAATCTGCAACGAATCGAGCTGGAAGTCTCCAGCATTCAGCAGATCGGCGACGGCCTTTCCGTTGATCTCGTAAGTCTTGCCCTGCACCGAGCCACTCGCGCTGACGTTCAGTCCCTGCAAACGAATGTTGTCGGCCGCGAGCGCGTCTGACTGCATCTGGCCGTTGAGCTTGAACTGATCACCTTCGCCCGTGATCGTGCCGCTGAAATTACCGGCGCCGCGCAGTGTCGCGCCTGGCTGTAGCGTGTCAGAGAGTTGCGTGAGATCGACGGTCGACGTGACGTTCATCGTGTAACGAAGTGCGCGCCAGTCGTCCATGACACCGTCCATCTTCGCTTCGGCCACGGGCGACTTCAATTCGAGCTTTTGAATCTCCGCTCTTTCCTGGTTGAAACGTCCTTGCGCCTGGATGTCGATGTTGTTGATCGGCCGGCCGTCATAGGTGAACGTCGAATTCGAAAGTCCGAGTTGGACAGCAGTCATGCGCGTTCCGATTGGAGCGTTCGGATCGTCAGGCTGTAGGTTGAGCTGTAGATTTCGTCCCTCGCCTGAAATCTCGTGACGCGCGTCGCCGTAATGGACCACACCATTCTTGATCTCGATGGTGGCACTCGCATACGCAAACAGGATGCGCCGGTTTGGCTCGGGCGGCGGAATGTGGAGGTTGCGGAAGTTGGTAAGACCCTGCTCGTCGAACGTGACCCACAGCTCAACGCCCTCCATTCTGAGATCCTGGAGATTGATGTTCCGCTGCAAGTTCAGCGCGTAGAGATCTTCGATCTTGACGGTCGCCAGCAGCTTGTCGATCTTGCCGAGTCGCTCGCCCGTCGCCGAGTCGTAGAGCTCGATGCCGTTCATCTCCACGGTGCGCGGCGGAAATCCTGCGTGAAACTCTCGAATCTCAGCGCGAATACCGTAGTTTGCGAACGTGTTCTTGATCTGGCTGGCGACGTAACGATCTACAAAGCCGAGGCGGAACAGAAATAGGCCCAGCAGGATGAGGAACAGCGCAACGCCGGCAACGATCGCCGTCGCAATCACCACGTGCCGGCGCCTGAAGTAATACCAGCGCTTACGTATGGGAGGCTTCTTCTCTACACTCATAACCTACAGTCGCCCACGCGACAACGGGGAACTCTGAATTCTTGAGGGAGAGATTGTAAGTGCCGCAAAGAGGTACCAAAAGTCACAAAAGGATCAAATGTGTCTCTTGTGGCTACCGGTGGCAAACCTCACTTAGGTTCATCGGCAACGCCCTGCTGGTCCTTCAGAGATGCAGGTTGGCCCAACGGGACATTACCGACTACTGAGAGCTCAAAACCTTCCAGAGCTGTTACTTTGGGGGGATGATTCGAAAGCAACAGGATCTTGCGCAACCCGAGATCGTGGAGAATCTGCGCCCCCACGCCATAGTCGCGATCGATTCCGTAACCAGTTTCCAAACTGGCGTCTCTTTTACTGATTCCTCGTTGCTGCATGACGTTGTACGTACGCAATTGATTGACCAGATCCAGACTGTGCTCGCGCTGGCGCAGGTACAGGACCACGCCGCGCGCTTCGCCCGAGATCTTCTCGAGCGCGGTGTGGAGCTGGAAGCCGGTGTCGTCGATCAACGAGCCAAACATGTCGCACGTCACGTTTTCCGTGTGGACGCGCACGAGAACGGGGTCGTCAGTCTTCACGTCGCCCATCACCATCGCGAGGTGCACGTCGCCGTTAATCACGTTTTCGTAAGCAATCGCGCGAAATCGACCGTAGACGGTTGGTAAATCGGTTTCAACTACGCGACGGACGAGTTGCTCCTTGCGAATCCGGTACCTCACGAGCTCGGCGACGCTGATCATCTTCAGATCGTGTTGCGCGGCAAACTGCTCGAGCTGCGGCAGACGCGACATCGTGCCGTCTTCGTTCATGATTTCGCAGATCACGCCGGCAGGGTAGAGACCGGCGATGCGGGCGATGTCGACGCTGGCTTCGGTCTGCCCGGGGCGCACGAGGACGCCGCCGTTCTTGGCACGCAGCGGGAAGATGTGACCGGGGCGACACAGATCCTGTGGCCGCGACTCCTGATCGACCGCCACGAGAATCGTTGTAGCGCGATCGGCGGCGGAGATTCCGGTGGTGATGCCTTTGCGCGCGTCGATGGAAACGGTAAAGGCCGTACCGAGATATGACGTGTTGTCGGCGACCTGCGTGGTCAGATGGAGCTCGTCGCAGCGCTCTTCGGTGAGCGGCAGGCAGATCAGACCGCGGGCGTGCCGGGCCATGAAGTTGATGATTTCCGGGGTGACCTTCTCGGCGGCGCAGACCAGATCGCCTTCGTTCTCGCGATCTTCGTCGTCGACGATGATGATCATGCGGCCGTCGCGGATGTCGGCGGCGGCCGCTTCAATGCTGGCTAAAGTCACGCGCTCATGTTAACCGGAAACGGGCAAGTTTACGAGTCCTGTCAATCCTGAAAATCTTGTAAATCCTGTCGAAACTTACCTTGAGAGGTGCGCGAGTAGCTTTTCCACGTATTTGCCCATCACGTCGACTTCGATGTTGACGTCGTCGCCGCGCTTCAGGTGCGAGAGGTTCGTGACGTCCCAGGTCTTTGGGATGATGGCGATTTCGAAGTATTCGTCGGTCAGGCCGGCGATCGTCAGGCTGATTCCCTCGACCGCCACCGAGCCTTTGAACACGAGATAACGCGCCAGTTCGGGCGGATATTTAATCCTCAGGGTCCACGACTCACCGTGATCCTCGACGCCCATAAACTGTCCGCGGCCGTCGACGTGCCCCTGAACGATGTGACCGCCGAGGCGCGTCGCAGGAGTTACTGCCCGTTCGAGATTCACAGGCGCACCGGGTTGCAGGCGGCCGAGTGTCGAGCGCGATAACGTCTCGCGTGAGACGTCTGCCGCAAACGAATCGGGCTGAATGTCGAGAGACGTCAGGCAGACTCCGTTCACTGCGATCGAGTCGCCGTGGTTCGTTCCTTGGGTTACCGTGTGCGCAGCGATCACGATGCGCGCATTCTCACCACGCTCCTCGATGCTGCGCACGCTGCCAAGCTCCTCAATGATTCCAGTGAACATCGTTCAGCAAATCCGTGTTATCTGTGGCTGATTTTTTCCATCATCTCCGCGAACACTTGCTCAATACTCTTCCCCGTTGAATCAATGACTATTGCATCATCGGCAACCTTCAACGGCGAATCAGCTCGTGTCGAGTCGCGTCGATCGCGCTCGATCATGTCCGCGAGCGTCTCGGCGTAGGTCGTTGAGGAGTAAGACGTCATCTGATCTTCTTTATAACGACGCTCAGCACGTTCCTCCGGCGCCGCAGTCAAAAAGAACTTCACGTCAGCGTCAGGAAAAACCACCGTGCCGATATCGCGACCGTTCAGCACCGCGCCTCGCTTGCTAATCGCTCGTTGCCGCTCAACCATTGCGCGTCTCACGCCCGGAATAGTTGAAACTACCGACGACATCTCAGTCACGCTTTCGGTGCGAATCTGATCGGTGATGTCGCGCCCGTCGAGCAGCACGGATAACGAATCGGGATCGCCTTCGAGATCGATCTCAATCCTGTTTGCCAACGCCGTCACCGTATCTTTGTCATTCGGATCAACCTTCGCCTCGATTACTGCCAGCGCGACGGCGCGATACATCGAACCGGTGTCGATGTACAGCAGCTTCAACGCGTGCGCCAGCATGCGGCCGAGGGTTGACTTGCCCGAGCCTGATGGACCGTCAATCGCAATGATCATCGGAAGTCTACACAAACGCCGCGAACACTTCGTTTGATAACAAAGCGCCCGTGCGTGTCAGTCTAATCAAATCGCCTTCGAGCTCAACCAGCCCGGCTTTGCAGAATCGATCGAGATCGTCGGCATGCTCGTCGCGCAAATCGACACCAAACGATTCACGGTAACGACGCAGATCGACTCCCTGCATCAGACGCATTCCCAGAAACACCGCTTCCGCACGAACATCCATCATGCTTAGCTGCTGTTCTTCAGCCAAAGTCGACGCGCCGCTCTCAACCATCTCGACGTATTTCAAAACGTCACGATGGTTGGACCAGCGCCGCGTGCCACCGTCGTAAGAATGTGCTGAACAACCAAACCCGTAGTAAGGCGCGGCAGTCCAGTATTTGACGTTGTGTCGCGAGTGAAAACCGGGACGGCAAAGGTTCGAGATCTCGTAATGCTCGTAACCTACGGCCGCCGATTGCTCGAGCATCCAGTCGTACATCACGCCCGCCAGATCCTCATCAGGCTGCGGCTGAATACCGCGTCGAATGTGTTCCGCGAGCGGCGTGCCTGAATGCACCTCGAGCAAATAAAACGAGAGATGCTCGGGCGCGAGATCGAGTGCCTGCTTGATGTTTCGCTGCCAGCCTTCGAGTGTCTGGCCAGGCAGACCGGCGATCAGATCAAAACTTACATTCGCAAAAGCCGCGTCGCGCAAATCTGCAAAAGTTCGCAACGCATCCGCGGAATTGTGTGATCGGCCCAGTTTCGCAAGCTCGGCATCATCGAACGTCTGCGCGCCGAAACTGGCCCTGTTAACTCCCAAACCCCGAAACGCACGCAGCTTCTCCGGCGTGGCGCTTCCGGGATTAATCTCGAGCGTGATCTCTGAGTCAGCAGCAATCTTGAATCGTTCATGCAAACTGGTGAGGATGCGGTCGAGTTGTGCAGGCGTCAGCAGTGACGGCGTACCGCCGCCAAAATAAATTGTGTCAATAGTCTCACCTGCATATCGCGATGATCTAACCTCATGGATCAGACCACCGACATAACGCTCCGCGAGCTCCGTTTGATAAATACCCGTAGCGAAGTCGCAATATGAACAACGCGAGCTGCAAAACGGAATATGAACGTAGAGACCTGCGGCTGTCATTTATTGCAAAGAATAATAGCATGCGTGTGTATTAATTCATTTCCACGCGTATTGTTTTCCGAAACTCTTCAGAACAGTCTCTGTTGCTATAAATGCGATTTACTGGGTACTCGTAAATGGCACGCATGTTGAATAGTTCAAAGTAGCTACTAACCATCGAACACATGGGGAGGAACAGAGACATGGCAGACGACAGAATGAAGGACGACGATCTCCAGAGGAACATGGGTGGAGCTGGTCATGATGAAGGCCAGAATGTTGGCGGTCAGCAGTCGCCAGGACGCACTGGCCAGGGCCAGGGTGGTCAGCAAGGTGGACAACAGGCTGGTGGCTACGGTGGCAGCCAGCAAAAGGGAAATATTGGTCAAAACGAGAGCGATATGGAAGATGACGATCTCGGCGCCGGCAATGCACAGAAGGGCGGTGGACAGGGACGCGGTGGCCAGAATCGCTAAATCATTACTCTCTTCTTTTCTGCTTGAGCACGGACGTATGCGCCGTGCTCACTTTTTTGTGATTAAAACCTTAGACAGGATTGGATTTACAAGATTTTTCAGGATAGACAAGATCTTACTTGTTAATCTTGTCATCGCGTCTTGTTAATCCTGTCTAAACTGCCGTTACCACTAATGCTGCCACGTGACTTGCGCGCCACACGCTCCGCCTGAGCCATCACTCGCAAGAAGTTCTCACCGAGTATCTTCCTGATATCACTTTCACTGTAACCACGCTTCAACAACTCATACGTGATGTTCGGCAATGTGGAAACATCCTGCGCGCCTTCGGGCATGTCATTCGCACCGTCAAAATCCGGACCGATGCCGACGTGATCGATACCCGCAACCTTCACGATGTAATCGATATGATCGATCAATTTCGATATCGGTAGCGGCGGCAACGGATTCGCCGCTTCGAGCTTGTCACTCTCTTCCGCGCGCCGCTCCGGATCGTCTTTGTACTTCTCGTCGATCGCATCCTGCTGCGCTTTGAGTCGTTTGTCGCGCTCAGCGCTCTGCGGCGCGACTGTCTTCTCGTCGACAAACAGGCTGTAAAAGTTAACCTGGACCACGCCGCCATTCTTCGCGATCCGCTTTAGCAGATCGTCGGGAATGTTGCGCGGGACGTTGCTGAGCGCGCGTGCCGACGAATGCGTGGCGACGATTGGCGCTGTAGACACGTCGAGCACGTCGCTCATCGTCTCGTCGGAAACGTGCGACACATCGATAAGCATTCCCAGGCGGTTCATCTCGCGCACGACTTCCTTGCCGAAATCACTGAGACCGCCGTGTTTCTTTTCCCCGCGAGCAGCATCGGCCCAGTTGTTCGTATTGTTCCAGGTGAGCGTCATGTAGCGAACGCCGAGTCGATAGAACTCACGCAACGCCGGCAGGGAGTCTTCGATCGCATGGCCGCCTTCAATTCCCATCAACGCCGCGATCTTTCCGGTTTGTTTGGCGCGGCGGATGTCGGCTACTGAGGTCGCAAACATCAGATCTCCTGGATGGCGCTCCACCGCGCGATACACGGAGTCGATCATGTCTAACGTTCGTCTGGCTGAGCCGCCATGCTCGGCGTACCAGGGTTTGACGTAGAGCGAGAAGAACTCGGCGGTGAGCCCGCCTTTCTTCATGCGTTCGATGCTCGTGCGGTAGGGCGTGGGCGGTGTGCCGCTGAGATCGAAGTCGTCGTTCGTCATCGGCGTCGTGACGTCGTTGTGCGTGTCGATGACGATCGCGCGTCGATGGATCTGCTGGGCGCGTTGCCAGAGCCGCTCATCGCGTGTCTGGGCGTTGGTTGATGAAAACGCGATCAAACAGGCCAAAGCCAAACCAAAGGATTGCCTCATCAATTCACCTCTCAATAAGTTTGTAACCGCGGATAACACGGATTATTATCGATCGTCATGTCAATCCTGATTGCTGAAGATAACATGGCCCAGCGCCATTACCTCCGTGAGATTCTCGAAAAGGAGTTTCCGGGGCACGTGCCCGTCTTCGAAGCAGGCGACGGCGAGGAGACCGTGAAAATCGCCCTCGACGAGAAACCGGACGTCTGCATCCTCGACATTCAGATGCCCAAGCTCTCCGGCGTGAAAGCCGCGCGCGCAATCTGGCGCGACTTTCCAACCGCGCGCATTATCTTCTGGACGCAGTTTCCACACGAGATCTATATCAACGAGATTCGCAAGATCGTCAAGTCAGTCGATCCGCCGCCGGCCTACGGCTTCATTCACAAAAACAACCCGGAGTCGCGGTTTCTACGCTTCGTCGCCGCCGTGCTTGAAGACGGCGCCGACATGATCGATCCCGCGTTTAAAGATTCGTTCAAGCGACCGCTGTTGACCGAGTTTGAAGCGGAAGCGCTCTACTACCTCGCGCTCGGACTTTCAAACTGGGCCATCGCGCGCAAGTGCTCGTTGAGTTTGCGCGGCGTCGAAAGCAGGCTCGCAACACTTTACGAGAAACTCTTCGTCTCGGTCGCTGAAGGCACGGATCAGGAGGCATACGAAAAGCTCGCCTACAACATTCGCACGCGCGCGTTCTTCGAAGCCCTGCGGCGGGGGCTGCTGAACAGCGACGAGCTCGAGAAAGCCTCGAACGATCTCGAAGCGTGGATCCAGAAAGATCAGAAACGTTTCAACGAAGAACAGAAACGAGAAGCCGCCTCGAAGAAGAGATGAGGCCACCAAAAGGCACAAGAGTCACAAAATGGGTTTACCTAATTGTTTGGGCTTTTTGTACTCTTTTGTGTTTGAGTGCTGTGTGGTTTTCTTCTTCGGCGCAGACGGGTGAGCCACAGCCGCAGGCCTCGCCGTCGCCCTCGCCTTCACCGTCTCCATCGCCATCGCCAACGCCGATCACAGGTCTTCATCAATGGGGCGCAGTCACGCTCTTTCACGGTCTGCCTTCGGATCGCGTGCGCGCGATCGCGCAGACGCCGGACGGTGCGATGTGGTTCGGCACCGAAACCGGTCTCGCAAAATTCGACGGACGCAGAACGCAGACGATGCTGCCCGGCGTGCGTATTCTCGCGCTGCAAATCGACAAAGACGGCGCCATGTGGATCGGCACTGACGCCGGTGCAGTGCGTTACAACGCCGGCGAGTTCATAAAAGTCAACGAGACCTCGGGCCAGACGATCACCGCGATCGCCGCCGATCAGGGTGGTTCGGTGTTCATGACGTCCGATCAAGGTCGCGTCTTCGAGAGTCGCGCGCGCAATACTCGCGAGCTGCTGGGCGAACCTCTCGAAAGCAGCGATCGCGATCGTCCTGGCAAACTACCGATCACGAGTATCAATGTCGGAGACGGACGCATCTTTATCGGCACCCTCAGCCGCGGCGTTCTTGAAATCGTGAACGGCGCGGCACGCGAAGGTCAGACACGACCGCCCGTTTTCTTCGTCAACGCGCTCGAGCGCGACCGCGAAGGCAAACTCTGGATCGGCGCCCGCGCGAAAAAAGAGGAGCCGGGCGTACTGACAGGCACTGAGCTCTCGAATGCGAAACGTAATGAAGCTCCGACTGGTCCAGTGATGACGTTGAAGCCGATCGGAGATGAGATGTGGGTCGGCACTGATGGCCGCGGCGTGTTTCGAATCTCGAACACGAAGACACAGCGCTTCACGTTCGATGGCACTGCCGGTGGTTTGCGTTCGGATCACGTCTACGCGATCTTTCCGGATCGTGAAGGCGTTATCTGGTTCGGCACTGACCGCGGCGTCTGTCGTTACGATCCGCATGCGGCGCGTGTCGAATCAGTCGGCGACAATCCCGAAGCGAACTTTGTCCGCGCGCTTTTTCAGACGAGTAACGGGCGATCAGTTGCGGGTACGAATCGCGGGCTCTTTGTCTACGATGACGAAACCGCGAAGTGGAACCCGGTCGCAGCGCTCGGGCGCAACGTGATTTATGCGATCGCAGAAGACAAGTCACAACGATTGCTGATCGCTGCGGCGAGCGGTTTCTATGTCGCGCCAAAACAATCCGCACGCCTGGAAGAACAGTCGTTCACGCGGATCGAAACCGGCTCGGGCGCGCCTGACACGACCGGCACCATCCGTGCGATCGCCCAGTTTCGCGGCGCGACTTATTTCGCGATGTTTGGTCGTGGTATCGATCGAATGGACGGCGGACGCAGCAGTCTAACGTGGCCCAACACCGCGGCAAGTGCACGCGAAGTCATCAGTCTGCTGGCGGACGGCGATGATCGGCTATTGATCGGAACCACGAAGGATGGCGTCCTTGCTTCGGACGGCAAAACGATTCGCGAGGAGCCTGCATTTGCGGAAATAAAAAACGCGGCGGTCAGATCGATGGCGCGCACGCCTGACGGCTCGCTCTGGTTTGCGACTTCGGGCGGCGTCTTTCTCTGCCGTACGGGCGCGAGTTGCAACCTCACGATTCCCAACATCGATGCGCGCTATCTCTTCGCGATCCAGTCAGACAAAACAAACGAGCTCTGGTGCGGCACGCGCGGCAACGGTCTCTTGCGCATCCTGCTCGATCCGGTGGTTGGACCAGTCGTTTCCGAGCTCGACTCCGAACAGGGTTTACCGTCGCAAAGCGTTTTCGCAGTCGCGCCGCAGCGCAAGTCAAACGGCACTGATGTGCTTCTGATCGGCACAAACCGCGGTATCGCGCGTTACGAGCCCGGGCAAGCTGAGCCAACCTTGTACGCCACGCGCATCCTGAGCAAACGCATTCACGCGCCGTCTGAGCTACAGGCAGGCTTGAATCTTGAATACCCGCAGAACAGTTTGCTGCTTGATGTGACGGCGATCAGCAGTCGCACGTTTCCCGAGCAGTTTCAATACGCGTTCACGTTGATCGACAGCAAAGGACAGTCGATCAAGCAGAAGCTTTCGCGCGAGCCGCAATTCACGATGGAGGGTTTGAAGCCTGGCACGTACACAGTGACGGCGCGCGCCTTCACGAAAGACCTGACGGCGTCGGCGCCGCTGAGTTTCTCGTTCACGGTTGCGAAGGCGCCTTTCCCGTGGACGTCGACGGCGCTCGCGATCCTTTTGGCACTCGCGCTCCTCGCGTTGTTGTGGGCCATACTCGAACGCCGCAGGATCGTGGCGACCAGTGCGGCTTTGGTCGGCGCCAACCGCGAGCTCGCCGATGCGCGTCTCAACCTTGCGAATGAAGCAGAACGGGAACGTCGCCGAATCTCTCGTGACTTGCACGACCAGACACTTGCTGATCTTCGTCACCTCGCCTTGCTCACCGATCAGATCAAAACCAACGGCGACTCGAGTAATCCTCCGCAGCTTGCTTTGCGAAAAGAGATCGAGGTGATCTCGCAGGAAGTGCGGCGCATCTGTGAAGACCTCAGCCCGTCCGTACTGCAAAACGTCGGCTTCGCTGCGGCGCTCGAGTTTGCGTTGTCACACGCGGTTCAGGATGCGCCCGCGGAGAAGCGTTTTGTTTACGAGTTTCACTGTGACGACGGTATTGAAGAGCGCAGCGATTTGTCGCCGAGCGTGCAGATGCAGATCTATCGCATCGTGCAGGAAGCGGTGAATAACATCTGGCGTCACGCGGAAGCGACGGAAGTGAAGATGTTTGTGACGAGCTCTGCCGAAGGCGACTTCTCTTTGAAGATCGAAGACAACGGGCGGCCGTTCAAATCGCAGCATACGAATTCAGAAGGCCGCGGGCTCGCGAACATGCGGGCGCGTGCGAGCATGATCGACGCGCGCATCTCGTGGGAACCGCGCGACGAAGGTGGAACGGTGTTTACTTTGACGAAGGCGGCGACTGCCAATGCGCGAACTTCTAATTAGTGGTGCAATTTGAGTTCGGGCGCCTCCTTGGAGTGCGGCGACCTGGCGCCGCTTTGTTATCGATCGCGTCTGGTCAAAGACCAAAGCGGCGCCAGGCCGCCGCACTCCAAGGAGGCATTCAATGCAAACTGCACCACTAACACTTCTTAACATCGCTTCAGACGTTGCTGCTGCGATGCGCGACGGGCGCGCGGTTGTCGCGCTGGAATCAACCGTGATTGCGCACGGCTTGCCGCGTCCGCAGAACCTGCAAACCGCGCATCATTTGCAGGAAGTCGTTCGTGAGGCAGGCGCGACACCGGCGACGATCGCGATCATCGATGGCAAGCTGTCTGTCGGACTCGACGACGATCAGATCAACACACTCGCAAACAACAGCGACATCCGCAAGATCAGCACACGAGACATCTCGATCGCGGCTGCACAGGGTTTGAACGGCGCGACGACGGTCGCTTCAACAACCTGGATTGCACATCGCGCCGGAATCAAAGTTTTCGCGACGGGCGGTATTGGTGGTGTTCATCGTGGCGCACTGCCTGACGTCTCCGCGGATCTGCCTGAGCTCGCACGCACCCCGATCATCGTGGTGTGCTCAGGCGCGAAGATCGTGCTCGATCTCGCGGCGACGCGTGAGTGGCTCGAAACACATGCGGTGACAGTCGTGGGTTATCAATGCGACGAACTCCCGGCGTTCTATTCGCGCAAGAGCGGGCTGCCAATCGATGCGCGGGTTGATTCACCGGACGATGTCGCGAAGATTTATCGGGCACACCAGGATCTGGAGATTCAGTCAGCGTTGCTGGTGGTTGTTCCTGTGCCTGCGCAGTTCGAAGTGCCTGCGGAGGAGTTGCAAATCGTTTTGACCACTGCGTTGGAAGACGCGGAATGGAAGGGCATTGCCGGACCCGCGTTGACGCCGTTTCTGTTGAGCCAGATGGCGGAGCGAAGTGGTGGCTCGACGTTGCGCGCAAATATCGCGTTGCTCGAGAACAACGCACGTGTTGCAGCCGACATTGCGAGAGCGGTCGGTTAGTTGCTACTCTAGCGACCCCAAATTCAGAACATTGACGGAGGATCCGATGGCGGACGATAAAACGTGCAAGAATCCGAGTTGTACCTGCCCCCCGCAACCCGGCGGCAAATACTGCAGCGCGTCATGCGAAGGCACGGGCGACACGATCGAGCTCGATTGTGATTGCGGGCATGATGAGTGTGGTGGAAATTTCTAGCCACAGATTACACGGATTGACACGGATCAGTGTAATCCGTGTTAATCCGTGGCTAAATTAATGAATTGCTCAGCTAACTTAGGCCCCGTACCCTCGTCTTCGTGTTTGAAGAACACGTAGGTATCTTTCCACTTCTGCGCCTTTATTCGTTTCACCCATTTGACGAGCTCGGCGTTGGTGTATCGCTCACGTCGCAAACGCACGTAACCCCAATCAGCGGTTTTGAACGCGTAACTCTCAGGCAAGTCTTCAATGTCTGAAACACAAAACACGCGCTTTTGACTGCGCAGCAACTCGACGACTTCATCGTCAAACCACGTCGGATGTCGAAAGTCGAAAACGGCAGGCGTGTCTGACGGCAAGAGTTTCAAAAACGACTCCAGCCGTTTGACATCCTTCTTCATGTCTTCCGGCAGTCGAAAGATCACTGCACCGAGTCGCTCCTCCAACGCTGCCACCGTCTTCAACATGATGCGCGTTTGTGGCGCAGCGTCTTTGAGGCGTCTGAAGTGCGTGATCGTTTGCGGCGCTTTCACCGAAAAACGAAAGTTCTCCGCCACCTGCGACTTCCAGCTTTCAATCATCTCCGGTTTCGGCATGCGATAGAACGTGTTGTTCAGCTCGACCGCGTGCAGCCGCGACGCGTAATACGCGAGCATCTCTTTCGGCGAAATCTTTTCGGGATAGAAACTGCCCTTCCATTCCTTGTAACTGTAGCCGCTGGTGCCGACGTAAAGTGTCATAACCGTAAACCTGCTTTTTGCGCTTTTTTGTGGCTATAAAGTATGGTACACAGGCACGCATGTCGACCGGTACTACAAACATCGAGTCAGTGCTTCAGGAGCAGCGCGTCTTCCCACCGGCTGAGTCGTTTTCCGAGCAGGCACACATCAGGTCGATGGTGGAGCTCGAGCGCCTGCGCGCCGAGGCAGCCGCGGATCCGGAATCGTTCTGGGCACGCCTCGCCGAATCGGAGCTGCACTGGTTCAAAAAGTGGGACACGGTGCTGAAGTGGGATCCGCCGCACGCGGAGTGGTTCGGCGGCGGCAAGATCAACATCTCTTACAACTGTCTCGATCGTCATCTCGCGACCTGGCGACGCAACAAAGCCGCTCTCATCTGGGAAGGTGAACCCGGCGAGACGCGCACGTTCACTTATCAACAACTGCACACCGAAGTCTGCAAGTTTGCGAACGTGCTCAAGCACGCGAACGTCAAACGCGGCGATCGCGTCGCGCTCTACATGCCGCTGATTCCTGAGCTCGCGATCGCGATGCTTGCGTGTGCGCGCATCGGCGCCACGCATTCGGTTGTTTTCGGCGGCTTCTCCAGCTCAGCACTGATAGACCGCATCAACGATGCGAGTTGCAAGCTCGTCGTGACCGCAGACGGCGGTTGGCGTCGCGGCAACGAAGTAAAACTCAAGCCCGCAGTCGATGAAGCGTTGAAGTCAACCCCGTCAGTGAATGCGTGCATCGTGGTCCGTCGCACGGGAACACGACAGCACATGGAACCCGGCCGCGATTTCTGGTGGCATGAATTGATGGAGACTGTCGACGCGAATTGCGCGGCGGAAGAGCTCGACAGCGAGCATCCGCTCTACATTCTCTACACCTCCGGTACGACCGGTAAACCGAAAGGCATTCTCCATACGACCGCCGGTTACCTTTTGCAGGCACATCTCACGACGAAGTGGGTGTTTGATCTCAAAGACGAAGATCTTTACTGGTGCACGGCTGACATCGGCTGGGTCACGGGCCACAGTTACGTCGTTTATGGTCCACTCTCAAACGGCGCTTCGGTTTTGATGTACGAGGGCGCGCCCAACTGGCCCGAGCCCGATCGTTTCTGGAGCATGATCGAGCGCCATCGCGTCAACGTTTTCTACACTGCGCCGACAGCGATTCGCGCGTTCATCAAGTGGGGCGAACAGTGGCCGTTGAAACACGATCTCTCGTCGTTGCGGTTACTCGGTACGGTCGGTGAACCGATCAATCCCGAAGCGTGGATGTGGTACCGCGCGATCATCGGCAAGAAGCGTTGTCCGATCGTCGACACGTGGTGGCAGACTGAGACTGGTGCGATCATGATCACACCGCTTCCAGGTGCGACGCCGACGAAGCCCGGCTCCGGCACACTTCCATTCCCCGGCGTCGATGCCGACGTGATGACGCGCGACGGCAAGCCTGTCGAGTCGGGTCAAGGCGGTTATCTGGTGATCAAGCGGCCGTGGCCATCGATGCTGAGAACGATCTGGGGTGACGACGAGCGTTACAAGCAGCAGTATTGGTCGCAGATCGAGGGTATTTATTTCGCGGGCGACGGCGCGCGCCGCGATCAGGACGGCTATTTCTGGATCATGGGCCGCATCGATGATGTTATTAATGTAAGCGGCCATAGACTCGGAACAGCGGAAATCGAGAGTGCGCTCGTGTCGCACCATGCAGTCGCCGAGGCGGCAGTCGTCGCGCGGCCCGATGAGTTGAAGGGATCGTCGGTGGTGGCTTTCGTGACACTCGAAGGCTCGCACAGCCCTTCAGACGCGTTGAACCAGGAGTTGCGTGCACACGTAGCCAAGGAAATCGGCGCACTCGCTCGACCTGACGAGATTCGCTTTACCGACGCGTTGCCAAAGACCAGGTCAGGCAAGATCATGCGACGCCTCCTGCGCGAGATCGCGACGAGCGGCTCGGTCGCCGGAGACGTCACGACGCTTGAGGATTTTTCAGTGTTGGAGAAACTAAGAGCCGACGAAGAGTAATTGTAGGGGTGGCCCTCCGTGGCCACCCCTGCGTTGAACTCAATCCTGGGGCGGCCACGGAGGGCCGCCCCTACAAAAAGGAGCCCAGATGCCCGCGCAATCAGAGAACCGCTCCGGCCCACGCTATCTCGCCAGCCTCGAGGTAAAAGCGGAGTGGGATGAACCAAGCGGCACGCACATCGTCGCCGAAGGCACCACCGAGAATGTTGGACCAGAGGGCACGCTCGTGCACCTGCCGCGTCAACTGCCCCAGGTCGGCAGCACTGTGCGTCTCGAAGTGCTCGGTGAATCCGGTGAGAAGCTGCAGGTGATTGCGGAAGTGCTTCGCATCGAGCGTCATCCCGGCCACCCGCTCGCTGCGCTTCAGCTACTCGGCGAAACCGATGAATGGCGCGGGCTCGTTTGGGAGCCGGCTGCTCCCCGCGTTACGCCACCGCCCGCGCCCGAAGGTGAAGGCGAAGGCGAAGAGGGAGCCGAAGACGCAGACGATGTAGCTCACTGAGGACGGTATACGATGACAAACGTTGACGATAACGCCGGTCAGTCGCACGATCGTAGACGTCACCCTCGTTACTACGTCACTTCGCGCATTACTCTCGCTATCGAAGACGAGAGTCTGAAAGAGTCGATCGGCATCGGTGAGCCACAGGACATCAGTCTCGGCGGACTGCGAGTCACGAATCTCCCTTCGTGCCCCAAAGTAAGGATTGGAGATCAACTCGGACTCCTGCTGCTCGACGGTGAAGACGCATTGTCACTGGCGGGTGAAGTGATTCATCATTCCACCCCTGATACGTTCGGAGTTGAATTTCGTGAGCTAAGCAATCATGATCAGCGAGCGGTAGGCGATTTGATCGGAAGATTGCACGCGCGGTTATAGATTCGTGGATCGACGGACAACCAAAGACACTGCGGCAACAGCGGCCAAGGCAGCGGTGGAAGCGTCGCAAGGCCTTTCAACGCGCGTCGTCCTGCGCGTAATTATGGTGTTACTCGTGGTCATCGGCCTCATCTGGGTGACCTATAAGATCACCGGGATTCTCCTATTGCTCGTATTGTCGATCTTTTTTGCTTATTTGGTTTCGCCGCTCGTTGAGTTCTTGAGACGAAAAAGAACCATCGGCAATCGCATTATTGCGATACCAAAAGTTGTTTCGATTGCGCTGGCTTATTTGATCATCCTGGCTGGAATCGTGTTTGTAATATTTGTGATTCTGCCCAGCCTTAGTAATCAGTTTCCTGTGTTTGCTACTCAGGCAAAAGCAAACTGGAACTCGCTGGGCGAGCGAACACAGGAGATCCTCCAATACTCACGTCGCCTGCCCGTTCCCCTTGCCAATATGGGGAATAACGCGGTGAAAACGGTCCAGGAAAACGTGAATGCGGTTGCGACTGAATTCGCGACTGCCGCCCTCGGTTATGTTGTTTACATTCCCTGGCTCGTTTTGATTCCGATTCTCGCGTTCTTTCTGCTAAAGGATGCAGAGGGTTTTCGCCGTTCTGCGTTGCTCATGTTGCCGCGCGGTCGCTGGCGCTGGCGCGGCGACGAGTTTTTCCAGGACATCAACAGCACGCTCGCTGCTTACATTCGCGCACAATTGATGGCGTGTTTGCTTATCGGAATTATTTGTTCGCTGGGCTTCACGGTGCTAAGGCTGCCGGGCGGGTTGGTCTTGGGAGTGCTGGCTGGCGTTTTCGAGTTTGTTCCGCTCGCTGGGCCACTCGCAATTGCACTGCTGGCTGCGCTACTGGCGCTGTTTCAGGCGGGTCCATTCGCCGCCTTTCTGGTGTTGTTGTTTCTCGGTCTTCTGCGGATCGTGCAGGACTACGTGATTTACCCGCGGCTAATCGGACAGGGCATTCATCTTCATCCGCTGGCCGTGATATTCGCGATTCTCGCGGGCGAGAAGCTGGCCGGAGTCGCAGGAATCTTTTTAGCGATTCCGGTGGTTGCGATCGTGACGGTGAGTTTTCGACACTGGATGGAGCATCGCGGCAGCGAAGGGATTGCAGATCTCCTGGAGCCGAGTGCTGCGGACGCAACCAAGGCAGCGGCCGTTGCGGAAGCCACCGCCGAGGACCTGCACTCCGACACCACCCCCGACCAAATGGTTCGCGCCCGCCCCGACCTCACCACTGGTGAGCTCAAGATGCCTGAGAATTAATTTAGACTTTCAGAAACAACTGTAGGGGTGGCCCTCCGTAGCCACCCGTGCATGGAAATACAACGCACGGGTGGCCACGGAGGGCCACCCCTACAGTTGTTTCTCGCGGGTCAATTCCATCAACGCGACGAAACGTTGGAAATGATGTTCGGCGTCGTGTGGACCGGGCGCGGCTTCGGGGTGATATTGGACCGAGATCACGGGCAAGGTGCGGTGACGCATTCCTTCAACACATTGATCGTTGAGATTGATATGCGTGACTTCGACTTCCGGCGGCAGACTCTCCGCGCTCACCGCAAACCCATGATTGTGTGATGTGATCTCGACGTGCGGTTGCGACATCTCCTTCACCGGCTGGTTCCCGCCGCGGTGTCCGAACACGAGCTTGAACGTCTCTCCACCAAACGCGCGTCCAAGCAATTGGTGCCCGAAACAGATCCCAAACGTCGGCACGTGGGCCTTCAACAGCTCGCGAATCTCCGAAACTTCCTTGTTCATCGACGCCGGATCGCCTGGTCCATTCGACAGGAAAATCCCATCAGGCTTCAGCGCAAGCACGTCGGCAGCCGGTGTCGATGCAGGCATGACGGTCGTGCGTACACCGAGTTGGGCCAGCTCGCGCAAAGAATTTCTCTTCACGCCGAAGTCATAACAAACAACGTGAAAACGTTCTTCACCTTCAGCGGGAAAGTCGTACGGCTCTTTCGTGGTGACAACGCTCGCAAGCTCGCGGTTCTCCATCGGCGGCGACTGGCGTGCCTTTTCAACCAGACTCTTCTCATCGAGATCCGTGGTTGAGAGACACGCGCGCATAGCGCCTTTGTCGCGGATGTGTCGCACAAGCGCACGCGTGTCGATGCCTTCGATCGCGACGATGTTCCAGCGCTTCAGATACGATTCGAGACTCTCTTCCGAGCGCCAGTTGGAAGCGATGCGGCTCGCCTCACGAACGACAAAGCCCGCGACCCACGGGCGCGTCGATTCAGAGTCGCTCGTGTTCACGCCATAGTTGCCGATCAGCGGATAAGTCATGCAGACGATCTGCCCGGCGTAAGACGGATCCGTGAGGACTTCCTGGTAACCCGTCATCGATGTGTTGAAAACCATCTCGCCGCACACTTCACCCTCAGCCGCCCACGAGCGACCACGAAACGTGCGACCATCTTCAAGCGCAAGAAGTGCTGGGGTTCTATTGGACATGATTAATAGGGTCTATATAACCCCTCCTTGGAGTGCGGCGGCCTGGCGCCGCTTTATTATCGATCAGGCGTAATCGAAGACTAAAGCGGCGTCAGGCCGCCGCACTCCAAGGAGGCGCCCCGAGTTCTCATTGACTACTCTTAATAAACTGCTGCGCCTCGTTTAGCCAGCGCTTGCTCGCCCGGTATTTATAAGCCGGCGCGGTCTTCACCGCCTCGATACACGCCTGCATCAGGCTCGTCGCTTCACGCTTGTGCCCGAGCCCCGCGTGCGCGCGTCCCATCAAATACAAACCTTCAGGATCAGACGGCCTGTGCTCGAGAAACTGGTCCAACGCCGTCCGCGCATCTTCAAACTGTCCGGCTGCAATATACGTCGCCGCCACTTCGCGCCAAACCTCGTGCTGCGAGTGCGCGGGATTTCTCGCCACGACCTGCTCGAAGTTCTGAATCGCGTCACCGTATCGCTTCTGCTGCCGCGCAATGCGTCCGAGCTGGTAACTCGCGTCAATCTCTTCCGGATCGATCTGGAGCGCGCGCTCAAAGCGTTCGCGTGCCTGGTCCAACTCGCCACGACTCTGATGAATCAAGCCGAGATTGTAGTGTGCAGAAGCATCGGCTGGATTAAGTGTCGCCGACTCGAGGTTCTGCTTGAACGCCGCCCGCGCGCGGTGGCCGCCCATGATATCGCTGAAGTAGCCGCGCAACAGCAGGAACAGGAAGAACAGAAGAAACGGCGAACCAGCCACTCCCGAAAACAACTGAAACGCGATCGGCCCGACAAACTGTGCCGCAAAAAATGAGATGAAACTTACAGCGAACGCCCGTACCGCCGACATCCTGAACGTGTCTTTCACCGCCACGATCGTGCCGATGCCAAACAGTCCTAGTTCAAACGTTGCGAAGAGGATGTAGGTTAGAAAAACCGGATCCTTGAATTGCTCGGCATACGGCCCGGTTTGAGAGAATTCGGGCATTGCACCCGGCGTTTGATATGCCTGTAGCTGCATTGCGACGGTCTGAGCCTGGATTCCCGAGTAGTGCAAAACAACGGCAATCAGTATTGAAAGGAGGCTGGCAGCGGTGAGAGCGTAAAACAGCGAGGCAGCAAGCGGTGCATACTCCTGCGTCAGTACTACTCGAAAACTGCCGCGTCGCTCAAACATATTTGCGACGAGCGTCAGAATCGGCACCAGGACAATCGCGACGACGGCGATGATCTTTGCAGTGAGAACAAGATCCCACGTGATGCCGAATGGCCCTCCCGCAAACTGCTTCACCACGTAGCCAAACGCAAACTGCGCGGCGAACGCAATCGCTACGACCGGCGCGAGTGAGCGGTCGCGCATGCCGCGCATCCCGCGCACCGGAGCGTAAAAGATCATGAGCAGGAAACGCAGCCAATCAAACATAAGTAATCAAGGCTGTGGCGTCGACTCACCGGGCACGTACGGCCGCGGCGTAGGCTCACCCATCGTCGAGTCGTCCTGATAACCAGGCGTGAAGCCGGGCGACTGCGGCGGATTGATGTCCTCGTGATGTATCACGCTCGCCTCCGTCAACGGCCAGTAGCGAAACAGCGCCTTGCCGTAAATGTATTTCTTCGGCACCAGACCCCAGATTCGCGAGTCGCTCGAATTGTCGCGATTGTCGCCCATTACGAAGTAGTAGTTCGGCCTGACGTAGATCGGGGCCTGGCTCCGGTGCGACAGGTTCAAACGCGGATCGAGATAATGCTCTTCGATGTCGCGGCCGTTGACGCGCACGATTCCCTCGTGCACTTCGATCGTGTCGCCCGGCAAACCGATAACGCGTTTGATGTAACTCTTCGACGGGTCGTCAGGAAACCAGAAGACAACGATATCGCCGCGGTCGATCTTCGGCGCCCAGCGATAGTCGTCGTAGTAGATCAACTTGTTGACGAAGATGCGCTCGCCGTCGTGCAGACGCGGCAACATCGACGTGCCTTCAACCTTCACCGGCTGCACGATGAACACGACCACGAGCGCCGCGATCATGAGCGCGAAGATCAGATCGCGCAGCAGCAGACGAGCTTCCGACCAGAGGTCGTTTCGCGACGCCTCTTCGGGTCTGTGCTCCTGGATGTCTTTGTCGTCGTCGACGTGAACGCCACCGAACGGCGGCGGCCTGCGTTTTCGAATTCCAAACATAATGAAACCACTCTAATAAACGTCCTGAGGTTAGCCTAAAGCCCGTTCTCTGTGCAATCATCTCTGCGTTACCTCTGCGTCCTCTGCGTCTCTGCGGTTTACTGTTGTTTGCAGACAAGTTCACCGCAGAGTCGCAGAGGACGCAGAGTTAGCGCAGAGAGGCCGTTTCCTTGACAGGGTTTGCCGCTGCTCTCTATCATCCTCGCCTGCATTTTGCGGCCCCCGGACAGCGTCCTCGGCGCAGCAGAAAAGAGGCCCCTTGACGTGATCAAGTTAGACATCATCAACCGCGTTGCTGACAAAACCGGCGTGCCGAAGATGAAAGCTGAACAGGCCGTCGAAGCTCTTTTTGCCTCGATGAAGGAAGCGCTGACGAGGGGTGAGAGAATCGAGCTCCGCGGTTTTGGCGTGTTCGTCGTGAAGCCGCGCAAGCGAGGCGTGGGCCGGAACCCACGCACCGGCGAAGAAGTGGCGATTCCGTCAGGCAAGACGATTCGCTTCAAGCCGGGTAAAGAGTTGCAGGCGCATGATGGCGGCGACATCGAGATCGATGATGCAGCCGAGGACGAAGACGACGACGAGTTTTAGAGTTTTGTAAAATCTCAGGATTTGAATTACAGGGGCGGCACTTCGTGGCCGCCCCTTTTCGGCATCAAAGGGTTTGCAATGGACGAATCTTTTCGAACTGTACCGCCCGCTTTAGACTTTCGCCAGCCGTGGCTTTCCGCACGTGAGTGGCGGCTGCATGGCGGACTGTTTCTGCTCACTGTTCTGACTACAACTTTGGCCGGGATGATGCTGGCAGCGCCCGAGATTGAGGTTCCTACACCGCCGCTCGACAGCCCGCTCGATTATTTACTTTATATTCCGCTCTCGTATCTTTATTCGATTATCGAGCTGCTGCGGTATGCGTTCCATAATCCGCACCTGATCGTCGAAGGCGCGACGTTTTCAGCTTCGCTGCTGGCGATTCTCTTCTCCCACGAGATGGGACACTATCTCGCGTGTCGCTATTACAAAGTGAACGCCACACCGCCTTACTTTATTCCGGCACCGCCAATGTTTTTGGCCGGAACTTTCGGCGCCTTTATCAAGATTCGCTCTGCGATTCCGTCGCGTCGCGCGCTTTTTGATATCGGACTGGCTGGTCCGCTCGCGGGCTTTGTGGTGGCTTTGCCGATCGCTGTGATCGGTGTGTTGAGCACAGGCGCACCGCTGCCGGCCGGTGAGCACTGGATCTACTTCAACGATCCGCTGCTGTTTCGATTGATCAGCAAACTGGCGGGAATCCCACTCGACCCAAACACGCCGACAAATCCCTACTACATGGCAGCGTGGATTGGATTACTGGTGACTAGTTTGAATTTGATGCCGGTGGGACAACTCGATGGCGGTCACGGGACGTTTGCTTTGTTCGGCGGCTCCGCGCACAAAGTCATCGGACGCTTTGCGTTCGTGACGATGGCCGCCCTCGCTTTCCTGGGCTTCCGTTGGCACGGCAGCCCGAGCGGCTTTCTGTACGCGGTGTTACTGGCCGTAATGATGAGAGTTCCTCATCCGCAGCCGGCAGTGATGGAACCGTTGGGTACCAAACGAATCCTGATCGCAATCGCGACATTGATCGTGTTCGCGCTGTGCTTCCTGCCTTTTCCAATAACGATCAGTTAGACAGGATTTACAAGATTTTTCAGAATTTGCATGTAAATCCTGAAAACATCTTGTCAATCATGCTCTAAACAGCGGCTGCGGGTAAAAGTCCCTTGATTTCCCTCACGACACGCGCGACTTCTTCCTGGTTTGCGAGGGCGATCATGAAGAATTTGTAGCCCTGGTGGAAGCAGATCACGCCGTTGCCGAAGAGCCAGATACCGTCGAGAAAAGGATTGCCGCCGAGAAGCCAACTGATTGGGGCGCCGGTGATCGCGCCGGGCTGGAAGATCTGTGCCCACATCACGGCGCCAGCCGCGCAACTGAACGCGCCCAGTAACGGCGCGCCAACGTACTTCGCGATCTTTCGCTCAAACTGCGCGCGTTGCTGTGCCGCCTCGTCGAGCTCGCCACGTGCAATCAGCTCTTCCTGTTTCTTCAAATAGTTATCAAATTTCTCGCTCGCCTTGTGTATGCCCCAGACGGGAAGCGCCGAGTGTGTTAACCAATGCGGGTGTGCGCCAAGCAGCACCGCATCCAAACCCGGAAACGCCGCACCCGCTCTGATACCCAAAACCAAAGAAACAGAAACAACCGCCGCCTTGCCCGGATTTTCCTTAATCCAGTCGCGCGCCTTCAGCAACCCGCTGGTCGCTGCGGTCGAAGCGCGTGTAAACCTCGCGCCTGTATCGTAGATCTGCGACGCGCGATCGTAATAAGTCTTCGCGTCTTCGTAAACTCGCTTACCCGTGTCGCCAGCCACATCGCGCACAACCTTTCCAGCGCGCTTCACGTTCTTGACAGTCTCACTCGCAGCACGTCGCGCAGTTTCCCCAACCTCTTCATCGTCAGTCAGCCGCTCAGCTTCCGCGCGCAGACGTTCCGCGCCGTCCGCAACACTCTCAGCGCCACGCCGCGCAGCTTCCCCCGCGACCCGAGCACCCTCACCGACCTTATCCGAAATCGAGTATTTCTCGTCGAGCTCGCGGGCCTTGCGGCGCGCCGCCTGTTGCCATTCCTCGAACTTTTCCCTGTAATCAGCCATTCCTATCCTCGCGATGCAATTCCCAGATTTCCTTCGCCTTGTACGTCACCCGCAGCCATCGAGTTCGACCGCAGCGACCGCATCGCCACGACGCGATCGCGGCCATTTCGCTTGGCTTCGTACAACGCGACGTCCGCTGCCTTCAGCACATCAGCAGCAGTTTGCGCGTCACCAGGACATTCCGCAACCCCAAAACTCGCGGTTATGTGCCGCGCGCTGGGGATTTCCAACACCTTGATCGCCGCCCGCAGTCGTTCGGCCACCTCAGATCCACCGTCTTTGCCGGTTTCAACCAGCAGGACCGCAAACTCCTCGCCGCCGATCCGTGCGGCCAGATCGATGCCTCGCGTGCCTTCGCGCAACACCCTGCTGAGACGCCTGATGGCATCGTCGCCTGCCACATGACCGAAGCTGTCGTTGACCTCTTTGAAGTTGTCGATGTCAATCATCAACAGGCTGAACGGATGACCATATCGTTCCATACGGGCCACCTCGCGTGCGAGCTGGCGCTCAAATCTTCTCCGATTTGCGAGTCCCGTCAGGTGGTCCGTAAACGCCGCCTCTTCGCAAACATCAAGATAGGCTTTGAACTCGAGCAGCGTCCTGGTCCTGGCGAGCAGCAGATCGAGATCGGTGGGATCGGTGATATAGCCGAGGGCGCCGACCTCGTTGGCCCGTCGGAGGTCTTCAACGCGCCGGCCAGCCGCTGTCTGCATGATCACGGGAATAAACTTCGTGATCGGGTTGGCCCTGATGCGCTGGGCCAACTCGTACCCGTTCATGCGCGGCATCATGACGTCGGTTATCACGAGGTCCGGCTGGTACGACTCGATGGCCGCGAGCGCCTCATCGCCGTCCGTCGCCGTGGTCACGTTGTAACCGGCGAGCTCCAGCGCCGCTTTGATCAGGTCCAATTTATCCGGGTTATCGTCGACTACGAGAATGTTGGATTTTGACTCCATAAAAACGAAATGGTCTGAGTTTTTATTGTTCTTGCACGCTCCCGAGCCTTCATGCTACAGTTTCGAGCCTCGGTTCAATGTGCTGTACTCGCCCTGGCATCGCGTCAAAAGATTCAATCGAGAGTAACACTCCTGGTAACCGCGCGCGGGTGTCCTTACAGTCACTGGTCAAATTAACCCGCACAGGACCACGTTGAACAAGAGCAACACCGTCAAGCGATTTCAAGCCGGAAACTGTAACTCGATGCCCAAAAGGACATGGAGATGAACGCCCTGCAGGAACAAAAGCGCGCCCGGGATTTAACTCCCGAAGATCGCGCTGAAATAATCCGCCAGTTGGAATTTGGCTCAACACTCGACGATGCCCTCGTTAACGAAATGGCGCGTAATTCAGTGGTCCTCGACTTTCGTCGTCGTCGCTTCGTCTATCGTGCGGGGGAACCTGCCGACTGCCTGTACGCCATTATCCATGGTCGTATCAAACTTTGTCGTATCGAACCCGACACAGGGCGCGAAGCCGTAATCGATATCCTTCCCGAGGGATCCTTGTTTGGGGAATCAGCACTCTATTCTGCTGCAGGGCAACGGGCCAACTCGGCAATCGCCTATGAAAACTCCAGGCTCCTGCGAATTCAGGTCGGGGATTTCAAACGGGGGATGGCTGAGGATGACCGCCTTCATGATTACACTTTCCGCCTGATCGGTCAACGACTTGATCACGCCGAGCGCCGCCTGGCTGATTTCGCGCTCAATGCCATTCCTGCCCGTCTGGACAGTTTACTGGCTGATTTTTCCATGAAATACGGAGTCGCCGAACCTGAAGGCGTGCTCATCGATATCCCTCTGCCCCACCGCGAAATAGCCTCAATTGTTGGCTCAACCCGTGAAAGCGTCACGGTCCGCTTGAATGCCATGCGCCGCGAAGGTACGATCGCATTCGTCAAACGACGAATATTGATCAAACGGCCCGTGTCGCTTTGATGCGAGGCGCGGGCTTTCGTGGCGTTACGATTCATGAAGTGTCCAACCTGCGGTAAACCAGTCGAGTGGAAAGACAATCCTGTCCGTCCCTTCTGTTCAGAACGCTGTCAACTTGTAGACCTCGGGAAGTGGGTTGAGGGGGAGTATCGTGTGCCCGGCGAGCCGGTGCCACAGGAACGGAGTGAGAGGACAGCAAGCGAAGATGAGGACTAAGAACAGATTTCTTTTGCTTTGTGGGCTTCTATTTTTTGCGGCTTGTAATAGCAATGATCCACAACCGACACCGGTTATCACCACTCCACCAGCCGGAACCACTTACCCGATGCCGCCCACGCGTGCGGCTTCACTCGCCAACATGGGATGGGAACTCTCGGACGGCAAACGCTCCGTTTTCTCCGAGTACAAAGGCAAGGTCCTGATACTGGATTTCTACGCGACGTGGTGCGGTCCATGTCGCGACAGCATCCCGCACCTGATCGGATTGCAAAAGAAGTATGACGAACAGGGCGTGAGAGTTGTGGGGCTCAACGTCGGTGGACCAGGCGACGAACAACTCGTGCCCGCATTCGCGAAAAAGTTTGGCATTCAATACCCGCTCGCGCGGCCCGACGAAGAGCTCGTGACATTTCTGATCGGGGACCAGGATGCGATTCCACAAACATTCGTCTTCGATCGGCAGGGCCAACTGGTCCAACGGTTCATCGGCTTCGGTGAGGAGACGGGCCCCCATCTCGACAGTGCCGTAGAGACCGCACTGAAGACACTAGCACCTTAAACATCATCCAGGCGGGTTCAAACTTTTGAGAAAAGCAAAGATTCTAATCACGCTCGGCCCAGCTTCTCGCGAGCCGCAAATGATCGAGAAACTAATCGCCGCGGGGGCGAATGGCGTGCGCATCAACATGTCGCACGGCACGCACGAAGAGAAGACGCAGGACATCGAACGCGCGCGTGCTGCAGCCGCGAAACTCGGGCGATCGATCGCAGTCCTCGTCGATCTTTCGGGACCAAAGATCCGCACGGGAGAGCTCAAAGACGATCAGCCGGTAAAACTGACGGCGGGATCTTTGTTCACCATCACGACGCGAACCGTGCTCGGTGATGAGAAGCAGGTGTCGACCAACTACGCCGATCTTCCACGTGTAGTTCAACCCGGCACACGCATGTTGCTCGATGACGGCGCGCTCTCGCTCATCGTTGAAAGCGCAACTGACACGGACGTCATTTGCAAAGTCATCGATGGCGGACTGCTGGGCGAGCGCAAGGGGATCAACCTGCCGGGCGTCGCTTTGCCGATCGCGTCACTGACCGAAAAAGACATCGTCGATCTCAAGTGGGCGGTCGAGCAGAACGCCGACTACATCGCGCTCTCGTTCGTGAGAAAAGCGAGTGATTGCGAGCACGCGAAGCAGTTAATCAACGAAGCGGGCGGTCGTGCGCCGCTCATCGCGAAGATCGAGAAGGCTGAAGCAATCCATCATCTCGAAGAGATCATTGCCGCGGCGGATGGAGTGATGGTCGCGCGTGGCGATCTCGGTGTCGAGACGAGCGTCGAGCTCGTGCCGGTTTATCAAAAGCGAATCATCGAGCGATCGATCCAGGCGGGGAAGATGGTGATCACGGCCACGCAGATGTTGCAGTCGATGGTGTCCAACCCGCGCCCGACGCGTGCCGAAGCGTCTGACGTTGCGAACGCCGTTTGGGACGGGACTGATTGCGTGATGCTTTCAAACGAGACGGCCACGGGCGAGTATCCCGATGCGGCTGTGGCCATGATGGCGCGCATCATCGAGTCGGCCGAAGCAGGCAAAGAGAACCATCCGGAGGACAACCTGAGGCGCTGGCTCGGCCAGCAATCAGGACGCGTGAGTCGTGCGCTGTGCGAAGCCGCAGCGTTTGCCGCAGATGAGATGGGAACGAAAGTGACGGCAGTGTTCACTGCGTCGGGACTCATGGCCCGCAGACTCTCATCGATTCGCCACGACCAGCGCATCATCGCGCTCACGCACCGTCCGGAAGTGATGTCGGAGTTGTCGTTGATCTGGGCGGTGGAGTCGTTGCTGATCAAGAACGCGCAGTCGACAGAAGAGATGCTGAAAGTCGGCGAGCAACGATTGCTCGAGGCAGGCGTGGTTCAAAAAGGAGAGGTGATCGTGATCATGGCTGGTCGACTTTCCGGACTCGGACTGTCGAGCTCCGTCTCGATCTCGACGGTTGGTGGAGACCTGGGCCCGACAAAGCAGTGAGTTTGAGAACAAACATGTCGGCGGGTCAGTTGTTTGACCTCATCATGCCCGCCGCGTTTGCTGTCTCAGCATTAGTTTCGACGTGGGTACTCGCCTCAGCTCGCAAGAGATTTCAACTTCATTACGCGCTCGTACTGGCAGCTGGCACGTTGTTTCTGCCGCTCATCGTGTTGCCGATTTATCTCGTGTTGATGATGTGGCGCGAGAAGATTGGTCCACCGCAGCGCTGGCGTTACCTGCTGCCGTTGTTTTATGCGGTGATCACGTTGTCGGCTATTGGCGCTTACTTCTATTTCGATAATCGCAGTGTTGATGCTCATCTCGCGCGAGCGACGCAGGCAAAGCTCGTGGAAGATTCGACGACGGCTATTCGCGAATATCGAGCGGCACTCGCGCGCGAAGACAATCCACACACGCACAAGTTGCTGGCTATCGAGCTTGCGAATGCGGGGTATATCGCTGAAGCAATCACGGAGTTTCGGTTGGCGAAGGAAGGGGGCGAGCCTGACGATTGCGGGATGGATGCTCGATGTCAGGCTGCGCTCGCGAAAGTAAAACCTTAGACAGGATTACAGGATTGTTTCAGGATTTACATGTTAATCGTGAGAAATCCTGTAATCCTGTCTAACACTATCGGTAGTACCAGAGCCGCGTCCGGGCGGTTAATCGTTCCGTTCCCTGTTTGGCTTCGATCTTGATCTTCCGCCATTTCGCTTTCGGATCCTGAGGCTCGGGCGCAATTACTAACTGATAGTGCGCGCGCAGTTCCAGGGCTATCAAATCAAACACCTGGTTCAAATCCCCTGGTACAGACTGGTTCCTCGTGAAGAAAGCGCGGCCGCCTGAGGCAGCGCTGAGTTCCTCGAGCCGCTTGACGCCTTCCTCCGGATTAGAAAAGTTACCTGGCATAAATTCGCGGAGATTGACGCCAGTCGAATAGAGCGACACATCTGAGGCTTTGAGCTTGTCCCGAACTTCCTTGAACCCCTTTTTCGAACTATTGTCATCGCCATCGCTGATTACAAGCAGAATATGTTTCGCGTTGCGGCCTGTCTTCACCTTATCAAGAGCGAGGGTCATCGCGTCGTAGACCGATGTATATTTCTTGTAAGTTAACGAATCTAGTGTCGCGAGCACGGCTTGAGGATCAGTGGTCCAGTCCTGCGCAACCCGGACTTTGTTATTGAACAGCACGACAAAGTATTCGTTTCCCGGATTACTTCCCTTGAAGAATCGCTCCAGCGCCGGTTTCAATAGATCGCGAAGACTCGGACCATCTGGCGGGGCCACATACTGACTGCCTGAATCATCAATCAGAATACCTATACTGGCAGGCACATCCTGATCGCTGAGCGTTAAGATCTTCTGCGGCTGTTTGTCGACAGTGATCAAAAAGTTCTCAGGGCTAAGACCATGGCTCAACCCGCCCTTCTCATTTGTGACGGTGACATTGAGGACGAGCGAATCAGGACTCTGCGCGTGAACAGTGCAAACGCACAGTAGTGCAAGCAGTGTTAGGAAGGTCTTAGGTAGAACTTTAGTCAGCACCGATCATCTCGCCGACACCGCTCTTTTGCTCCTCGGCTATCTGGGCGGGTGTCTTCTGCGGGTCACGCCAGTTATCGAGAATGCCAACCTGGTGCACACACTGTAGCGTGCAGGTAGGCGCACACCATTTCTCAGTCTTGTACTCACGATCAAAATCTTCCATCGTGTACTGGTCGAGGGGAATTCCGGGATAGCCGCGCTGCTGCGAACACCAGTGCACGAGACCTTCTTCACAGATGTACAGGTAGCGAGCACCCGCGCGGCAACGCCACTGGTAAGGCTTACCTTCGGCGATGCTGTCCTGAAACCAGTTCAAGCGCGCATGATCTTTGTTTCCGAGTTTCTTGACCTGCTGGAAGATGTTCTTCTCTTTTTCCGAAAGCGGCTTGAGAGTGCCATCGACGTCGTGAATGACGCCAACCGTGGTGGAGAAACCGAGCTCGGTTGCGCGACGCGCGACAGTCAACGCGTCGTCGGGGTTCTTGATACCGCCACCGATCACGGAATTGATGTTGACGTGAAAGTCAGCGTACTCCGACAGGTACCGCAGCTTCTTATCGAGCACGCGCAGGCTCTTGCGGGAGACTTCGTCCGGCTCAACGTTGTCGATGCTGATCTGCAAATACTCGAGACCCGCTTTGTTGAGACGTTTGATACGCTCGGGAGTGAAGTAATAACCGTTCGAGATCAGCCCCGCGATCATGCCGCGGACGCGAATGTGATTAATGATTTGATCGAGCTCCGGATGCATCATCGGCTCGCCACCGGAAATCGTGACGATGGACGTTCCGAGATCCGCCAGTTTGTTGAGCCGGCTCTTGACGATATCGAGATCGATCGGCTTCGAAGTGTGATCGTACTCGTTGCAATACCCGCACGCGAGATTGCAACGACGCATCGGAATCAGATGGGCCAGGACCGGGTGTTTGCTCGACAGCAGCGCGCGGCTGATGAAACTGGCCTCGCGCAGCTTCAGTTTTAGAAATTTGGTCTTCCGCATTTTGACGCGAAGAATATGCGACGATGACGGTCCAACGCAACCGTAGCCACAAAAAAGCACAAAAGAAATCCACAGATTACACAGATTCTGTGTAATCTGTGGATGGCTTTGTGCTTTTAGTTCTTAGCTCTTGACGATCTTAACGTTCGAGTCGAGCTTGATATCGAAGTCGCTCTGATTAATCTTCTGGTTCTTTTCCAGGTTCGTCAGACGCATAGTGGTCGAGTCGTCGTTCTTCTCGACGATCTTCGTCTGCACCGGCATACCGGCTGAATCGATCCAGACTTCAGCGTACTTGTAACCGGCATTTCCCTTCGGTACGAGGGTCAGGTGAATCGTGCCAACGCCACCCCACAAAGTCTCTTCACGAACGTCTTTTACAGGCTGGAAGCGCGCTTCAAGCTGTCCGCGCGACATGCTCATCATTTCCATCAACCCGCCAGCCTTGTTGTCTTTCATCCGGCGCGAATCGCCGACGTAAGCGACTCCCAAAGCCGGACGCAGGATCGTGTACTTGTTATTGTTGACTGCGAGAACTTCTTTGCGCGGGCTGGACCAGTCGATTCTGACTGAAGCTTGCCGTCCCTCACCAGGCATGTAAATCACAACGCCGTGGAATTTATCTTCAACGCCGAGCTGCGAATTGTATTTCGAAACGCTGATGGCGGCGCGCAAAGTCTTCAAACTCGCGCGGTTCTTTTCCATCCGACTCAGAACAGAACTCACCAGGCCTGCTCCCTGACCGTTCGTCGTGGTCGGGGTCACTATGACGAGTGCGGAAACAAAGAAAGCTAAAATAAGGCCTGAGGAAATCAATCTCTTCATAAATGCTCCTTAAATCAATTCTCCTTTCGCGTGGTTCGCAAAAAAACCTCGCAATTATAGGGAATGACTACCGTATGTCAACCTCGAAACTTCTGGTCTTGCCGTCCGGGCCGGGTATTTTCCGGATGTTCAGCACCTCGACGTCGTCGCGCCGCATGAGGGCCTTTACGTGCTGTTCAATTCTGCCCTTATCCCCTTCAACTCCAACGACTTCGGGTTGTAAAAGGAGGGTCATGGGAACTGGGCTTTGATGCAGCATACTCTGGGCCCGTTCGCTACTGGAAAACCAGCTTTTTGGTGTCAAAAATATAAAGATCAAACAGACTACACACAGAAGATCCCATTGCCAGGTGTTTCTTGCGTAATTCCAGAAGAAGATCTTCTTAAGTGTGGTTAACAGACCTCGCACGTTCTCACGCTTGCAAGTAAGCAGCCACGCGATCGTGGCTGGTGGGTCGATAGATTCTATCGTTCCGGTTGCAGTCCTGTAAAGAATTTCAACTCTCCTTGGAGTGCGGCGGGCCTGGGCCGCCTTTGGTTTTGTGGATGTGGGGTGCGGGCAACACACCCCCAC